>VFSW01004762.1_pt1 | contig 20186 bp, 19 predicted proteins | sample 5358111 | NCBI WGS metagenome assembly VFSW01 (sample SAMN11554181, study PRJNA540505) | mine drainage metagenome | isolation source: sediment from site ElyBrook_90M | place: USA: Ely Copper Mine, Vershire, VT | collected 2017 | reverse complement strand
TGCTCACTTCTGTCCTTTATTTTTCATGGTATCAAATCATCCGAATCCACAAGAACCGGATGACTTGCAGATTACCGAAGTGCTCGTTGAGGAACTCCAAAACCAACACGCGAGTCTGGCAAATAGTCGCCCGCACCACGATGTCTCGTGGTTTGATCTGGCTGTGGGGGCGGGCGTAGAAGACTACCCTATTGGCGCAGTTGACTTCGGCAAGGTGGTGACAATCTACTCGCTTGATCTTACCAACACCTATCATCGGCGGATGGAAGTACCCGTGGTGTTACTGGAAGATGCTGACCAATTGTATAGCGGGCCACAGCAGACCTCTTCGGGGTATCCGTGGTCGGCAGTTGAAATGATCGTCTATCGGCGTCTAGGAAAATTCTACATTCGTCCAGTGCCCATCCCAGGCATCAGTGCGATGTATCGCGTTTGGTATGACGTAAACACCTACAATCCCGCCAGTCAGTCAGATATTGCTGGTATCGAGGCGTTTCACAATCTCATCAAGGTTCGCAGCGCGTTGGCGTTACTGCCTTATGCAAGGTGGGCGAATCTAAGCACTGCGGAGACAATGGCTTATGGTCAACTCCTGGCTAAGTCCCTGAGTATTAGGGCGGAAAGCTACGAGAAGAACTTCAAGGCTTACATTCAGAATCTGAACAGAGGCGAGACCCATCATTTGAGGGGCTACGGTTTTGAGCAAGACTTTGATTACATTGGCGGCGTCGGGAGTATGGCGGGGAACACCTTCGGTCCCTGGTAAGGAGAAACAATAATGGCTACAGATTTGATTACCTCCGCAGATGTTTCGTCGTTTTTAAGATAGAGTTTCGGTCTACGTTGAACTTGGCAGCCAGACAAACAACAATCCCACGAAAGGTTTTGCGGTCTCGATTGGCTGTATAGACATCACAGATAATCTGGCGCTGGTCTGGCGTTAAATAGCGGTGCTCGATTGTTTGGAAATGTCCGACGTGCTTGTAGGTATCGCCATATAGGATGTGCTTGATGGCTCGCACCGTGCAATTGCGCCGTGCGGCTTCCAACTGCACGAAGGCTTCCTTCTTTCCCCAAGCCAGGGCGGAAAAGGCTATTCGCAGTTCAACAACCTCTTGATCGCGGAAGCGGGCAGTAGGGTATGTTTCCCCACGACTTCTTCGTCCCCGCTCTTTCATCTGATCCATATTCTTTTGGTTGTCTCCCGTGGAGAGATGTGAAGGATTACAGCACGGCGGATTGTCACAAGAATGTAGAACAAGATCGGGATATGGGTCTACGCCGTGATGCAGGAAGTAGGCGACTCGGTGGGCATAAAGTGTAAATTGCTTGCCCGGTTTTACTGGGTCACTCACAGGAAAATACACCTTGAACATTCCGTATCCCTTGCGACCCTTACTCTTTGTCCACATCCAGCACTCATCGGGGGAACCTTTTTTAACGTGTTTCCAGAAAAGTTTGGCGACATTTAATGGCATTGGCAATGGCTTAATATGTTTCATCGAATACTCCCTATGCTAACTCTCCGGTAGGAGTATAACAATTATCCTTTCAATCGTCAAGAGGAAAAATGGCAACTGATCTAGTAACTTATTCAATTCCGTGGACTGGTCAATTTCAGGGAAGTGCGACTGCTGTGCAACTACCCACAGGATTACAACGGGTGTGCAAGCGTGTTACGATTATGGCGCACCCAAACAATAGTGGCATCCTGTGGGTCAGTGGACAGTCAGACCTGACGATTGGCGATAAGACAACGGATGACCCCGGCGCGGGAGTCCCCCTCATCGCCAGTCAAGCAATCACCATCTATATGCCAACCACTGCACTGATATATCAGATGGGGTCAACAAATGCTCTAGTTGCAGATGCGACTCAGGCTGGCATCATCGTAATTGAGACCTAGCACATGGCGACCACCTATGAATTAGTGCGGGCACGGGTCGGCACACAACTTAATGTCCAGGCGGGCGCGACATCTACTGAGGCGGATTACAATTACTCGCTCTCCGCGACCACGAATGCCGTTTACTTTGACCCTCGATTTACCAAGAGTGTCATTGCCGATGCCATTCTGGACACCGAGGCGCAGTTGATTGAGGCGATATGCTACACGGGGAGTAACCCTGAAAGGGCCGCGTTCGTAGAATTGACAGCTTCGGTAGCCAGTGGTGCATCCATTCCACTGGTGGGGGCGAGTGGTGCTAAGATCATCGGTGCGCTTGGAGCCGTAATAGATGCCACATCAAGTATTGTCTGTTCCCCGCGAGAATTGTCGGTGGTGAGGATGCGCGCAAACAACGAGAATAGCATGTTCCAAGCCGCTGCGTATATCTACGCACTGGATGGGTCGAAGATTTATCACTCACGCACGAACGTAAAGATTGATGTGGCAACGTTCACGCGAGGCACATTCACTGGCAACATCAAGGTGCAGGATCATCAGGTGGGTGCGTTGGTAGACGGAGCGTTGGGGATGTTGTTTGCAAAGGAAGAGGCGTACATTACTGCCGCCCAATACCACAATGGGCGGTTTGCTGCATACATCCAGATGATTATGGGCGTGCAACCTATCGCTCAACCGGTCGCGGGAAATTAAAATGTATCTTACTGCAAAGAGGCTGCGAGAACAATTAGATGGGGTCCCAGACGATACTCCCATCTACTATCAGCGCATTGAAGACCTATATTTCAATGAGCACTGATGGGACAAGAGTTCAAAGTCATTACAGTGGGACGAACACTTGGGGGAGCCGGAATACAGTCAGTATGTCGAGGCGTTTAGCGCCTACAGGCATCCTGATGAAGATGTCTTTGTAATTAACGCGCACTACTAATGGCAAAACTTACACGCATAGAGGCGATTCAGCGCATCATCCTGAACATCACGGCGGGGCAACCAAACCACCCCCTGCTCGTTCAAGAGCCTGAAATTGACCTCTTGCTCGACTTGACGGTTCACGAGTTTGCCACTAGATTCGCTAAAGACATTGAACGGCGCGGTCAGTTGAGTCAGAACTACTCCGTGACTTTGGACGCGAATGGTCAGGGGAATCTCCTCACTGCCGTTGGATCAATTACTGCTGCCGCAGACTATCTCCTCGAAGACATCATTTTGTCTCCCGTGCTCGACACATCTGACCTACAGAGTGATGGGATTGGGCGTGAGTTGGTCTATGTGCCCCAATTTAACGAGTTCCGCAATATGCCCACAGACGCTCAGTTTGGGTGGTATGGGCTTTACACGACCGTGAATCAACGCATCTATACTCGGCAGTTTGGGCAGACTACGGGGTGTGTGGGTCCCCTGATTCTCTATGGGGTCTTCGTCCCAACCATCTCCAACACGGCAGCAAATACGACCATTCCGGAGCTATTTTCTGACGAGTTCGTAAGACTAGCTACCGAGCTTTACCTTTCACGTCTGCCAAAGGCGATCCCCAATTCGACAAAGGCTAAAGAATAGAGGGGGTATATGAGAGCATCAGAACTAGCAAAAGAGTTGGAGCACATTATCGCAACATCGGGCGATTATGAATTGAACATTTCTTGTGCAAAACCACAACCGGAAGATGAAACCGAGGTATTAAGGCAGCAACGATACCTGATTTCATCGCCATTGTTCGTGGTACTAGACGATTACGAAACTGGGCCGGAAATCTCTATTCGTGATTGGCCGTACTAATTTAATGCCAAACCAACGCCAGTTAGCCTCCACTTCTTTCGAGAATGGGTACAAAAGTTCGCGTCCAATTACGGGCAATTGGGATGGGTCGGCATATCGTGGACTCAATTTCTTTTTTCGTGCCAACGGCAGGGGAGAAGTATGGAACGGTGTGAGTCAGACATCGGCAACCGCAGTAGGAGCAAGAATTTATCCCCTTGACGCTTTTCGCGGGGAGATAGCCGGTGGACTGGTCAGTTCCCGCCCCCCACGGGCAGGACTATGCCGATACCGCTTGGCTGCGTTGTTCTATCTCTCCGAGTACGCATCACAGCAAGTCTACATCAACGAGAGCACCACGACGCCATTTGTCCTGACAGGCATCGTGACATCCCCGACGCCCTATAAACTGCGTGTAGCGATTCCAGATGCGACAGGGCTAATCTATACCGGCTATGATGCTGGACTACCGGCACCGATTGATGTCATCGTAGTATCCCAGTTGAGTCCGGGCACGAAGAGTATGACGGGTTCTTATTCTCTGCTTGTCAGTCGGAAAAGGTTGACGACACAGACCTTGAGCAACCCGTCACCCGTCAATGTGCAGACTATCTCTGCGGGCACAACGGCAGAGTTCCTGGTGACACTCCCGGCACTTATTGCAGGGCAGGATGCGTGGATCATTGGCGGGAGTCAGAAGGGGTTCGGTTTGACTGGACCGTGGTTCCAGATACGGGAGGTGAAAGCCACGGGGACTGGCACAGTTGATCCTGACGGCACAACCACCGTCAATGCGACCGTAGGCTCCGTGACACACTTCCTTGATGAGATTAGCCCCGGCGATGTCATTACGATCAACGCCGTCAGTTATACAGTGGCGACGGTGGTGAGTGACACGCAGTTCACCACGACAGGGGCAGTGGCGATAGGGGTAGCCCAGACCGTTACGCCCACGCAGGTTGCTGTGGAGTGGTTCAATGCTGAGCTTGGTCCCATTATCGAGTTCGACAACGATCTTGCACCACTAGCGGCTGGGATCTTCAGTTTCAATGACATTCTCTTCCTGTGGGGCACGTATGGGGCGGGGAATAGCCCCCCTGGACCGGGCATCAGTCCCGCCAAGCCCAATAACCCGGAAGCGTTCCCAATCCTGGCTACGGTCTACACTGCCGATGCGGAAGACATCCTAAATGTGTACCCGGCAGAAGGACGCATCTATGTGACCACTAAGAACACGCTTCAGGTGCTCACCTTCACTGGGGCGGATAGTCCCTTGTTGGCGCGTCCTATCTGGAAGTTCGGGTTTTCCACGGCCACGGCGGGAGTAGTGGCTGACCAGTCATTCTATGGATTCAGCAGTAAAGGGGCTTGTCGAACCACGGCGCAGGATGGACCAGACTTCATCTTTGCGGCAGATGTGCAGCACGATATGTCCGGTTGGACAGCCTCACGGGTGGTTCTAGGGTTTGACCCCAAGAATCAGTGTGTGTGCTATATGCACTACGATGGCAGCACGAACACTACGATTCTGCCGTTTATGCTCAATATGCAGCGATGGAGCACTCCTCTATATGTCGCAGGTCAGGTGGTGGACGCCACCACGGTCAACGGGACGCTCTACTTGGTGGTTCTCAGCGGCGGTATCTACACGGTCTATGAGTTCGACGCCACGGGCGGAACGATTACGGGTACGCCATATCTTGCCACGCCGTACAGTGACGCCCAGGCGGAGGGGGTTGATAAGGCTCTAACTCGTTTATCCATAACGGGATATGCTGCCACGGCGCGGGTTTATATCAACAACTCAGATGTGACGGACGCGAGTATCACAAGTCCTGCCGTGTATAACCACGATCTTCAGGACTTCTCTGAGAGGCCAGAACCAACGCTCCGCTTGAATGTCAGACAGGCGAAGTTGTTTTCAGTGCGGATAGATTGTGATGCGGTTGCGGGAAGGTCAGTTGATGAAGTCACAGTTTGGGGGAGCTTGAATCTTATCACCAGATAGTGTATAATACCAGATGTAAAGTCCATTAAGTTCACCAGAACACGGGACGCCCTCCTAGTTGATACTTTGGTCGCCTTGCCTCTTAGGGATTCGGTTTCCAGGCCACTGCCCTTTGAGACTCGCCTTTGGCTTTTGACGCTCTACCGTGCGACGACCTCCACTTCCTGTAGGATGGTCAGTAAAAAGGAAAACACAGATGCACACAGAAATAATACAAGGCTGTTGGGACATTGCTGAAGTAGATGCCATCCGCCGTGAGGAAGAGGCACGTGAGTTAGCCGAGTTAATCGTGGAAGAGGAGAAGCTGTCCGATGGCTGATGAACTCTTCGTAGAACAGGACGTTTTGAGAATTCAAGCGATCCAAAACGATGCTATCACTGCGTTAGCCGACACCACTGGAATCAACATTGGTGCTGCTGTGACTGGTACTGACGGGCAGATCGTTGTGATTGTCAGTGGCACACCAACGGCGGTGAACATCGTCGGGGTAGCCAATCGCACGTCAGTCAGTTTCAGTGGTGGGCAACTGATTATTGACCTGTTCCAGAATTTGTCGCCTGCCAGTTCCCCATCCTTCGCTGGACTGACACTTACCACAACCCCGCTTGCACTCGCCAGTGGTGGATTAGGGGCAACGACTGCGGCGGGTGGGCGAACCACGTTAGGCATTGATACAATCGCCACAAGGAAATCCAATCTCACTGCCATAGTTGCTCCAACGGTTACGGATGACAGTGCAGCCGGTTATTCGGCTGGCTCACTATGGAACGACACAGTGGGATTACAGGCTTACTTTTGCATTTCGGCTGGCGTAGGGGTTGCACTCTGGAAGCAAATCACGTAGATGCCAATTGAAATCCGTCGCGTCACCACAGATGAGTTAATCACCGCGCATTCATGGACTCAAGCCAGTGATTCATTTAGGCGCTGGTTTAAGTACCATGGTGGCTCCCAAACCCTCAAAGAGTTCCTAGCCGAGCAGACACAAGCCAACTACCACAACTTCGCAGTTATCAAGGACGAGGAGTTCGTGGCGCTCATCACCTATGTGGAGATGACACCCAACAATCTGCTCGTTGACACCACGCATCCTCCCAGCAGTATTAGCAAGGAAGAGTTAGCAACCGCCATTTACTCAATAGGATACGAATTTTTCAACATGGGAGCGAAAAGGTGTGAATGCTGGGGGGCAAGCTATAACAGACACACGCGAAAACTAGCACTTCTATGTGGCATGCGACCGGATGGCATGATATGCTATGCTGGCACGCATCGCGGTAAACTTGTTAAGAGTGTTCGCTATACGGTAACGCGGGAAGAGCATCTCGCACAACGGTGTGTTGTCAATCCCGAATATGCCGCCAGCTAAGCCGATGCACAATACGCAAAATGGTAGTTGAACTGACACTGAATTGAGATGCGAGTGTTTCCATGATAACGCCGCCAGCATCGTATATCTCACGAATGTGTTTTACTTGCGTGGGTGTGAGTTTAGCAATGCGGTCAAGTTTGCGGCTTGGGGCTTGTTCGCGGCGGGCGGCAGCTTGGGCGCGTTGGGTGTGATAAGCCTCGCCGCTAGGAATGCTTTCTGGGTGTTGCTTTGTCCAGTGCCGTACTCCTGAAGCATGCCGGTTTCGTTGATTTCTTTCTGTCGCATTATCTCTATCGGTGCCAACATGGAGATGAGACGGGTTACAACAACGTGGATTGTCGCAATCATGGAGCACACAGAGGGGGCGGGGATCAACCCCATAAAATAGATAAAAAGCAATTCTGTGTGCCCCAAAACAACTGCTACCAAAGCCGTGTCTGGTAAGCCCGAATTTTCCGTGCCCAAAGCCGTCACAGCCAGCTTGCCATTCCCAGCAGTCACCATTCGGGCCTTGTCCCGGTTCTTTAGAGACTTTCGACCAAAAGCGAGTTTTATCTTGCTCTGTAAGTTCTGGTAGTATACGATAGGCTTTAGCCATTGACATTCTCCTAAGATTCTATGTTGATGGTTCAATGAGCCGATTCGAGAGCCAATCTCGGTCGGCTCTCTTATTATAACCAATCACAATCAGTGAGTCAACAATATGTCAGAAATCTCCAAGATGGGATTGATGGGGCAAGACCAGCAACAACTTGACCCCGACCATATGCCATATAGCGGTGGAACAATGCAACCGCCGAGCATTGGTGGCGCGGGTTCGATGTATGTGCCTAATCCGGGAGTGCCGGGTGGAATGCCCCAGGCAGGTGGGATGGGTGTGATGTCTGACCCCGACCACGCACCATACGCAATGGGCGGAATGAGTCCACCAGTAAAAGACTTCGGCACGATTCCTGGAATGGGTATGGCTACATCTGGACAAGGAAGCAGCCAGGCGATGAAGGCTCCGCAAGACAGTGAGGATGATGGGGCAATGGGGTCTCTACAGAAGAGTCTCCCCGGTGTGGCAGAACGCGCATTAGGGCAGATAGGTCAGCCTGGGCGGGTATCTGGGGGGCAGATTCATCCTAGTGCTGGCGCGCAAATGCAGCCGAGTAACTTCCAGGGGCTTCAAAACCACGGATTACGCCAGTACCTTCAGGGGCGGAGGGGGATGCAGTAATGAGTTCCAAGCCAAAAACCGTAGACCCCAAGTTCATGACGCCGCCTGACACTCAGGACATCACGAACTATCGGAATTTCCAAATCCCGATCAACAGTGCCACGACGCTCGCCACGGAGAACATGGGTCGGATGAATCGTGGCGAAGACGTGACGGGCTTCGGGTTTTCCCAGCCAATTCAGCAGAGATATGCTCACGCACAGCGCGACCTACAGAATAGTTACAACACCCCCTACAGCGGAATCTCAAATCCTCTCTTACGGCAAGGTCTTCTGACTGCCAACATGAATAAGTTGAACGAGCAGAAGGGGCAGGAGTTGAGTAATGCAGCAGCCGGTGAGAACCAGTTCTGGACTGGACTCTCTGCCGGTGGGCAACAGGATGCTATCTCCGCACAATTAGCGCAGAAGGAAGCACTGGCTCGATTAACCGCGCCTCAACTCGCCCAACCCCAGGTCATCCAGGGGCAGGGTTTGCTTGGTGGGTTACTTGGGGGCGGCGCGAGCGCAGGGGTCTCAGCAGCACTTGCCGCATGATAAACCTCGACGGTAAGATTCTAGCCGCAAAGCACATCATCTCTTTGTCATTGGGCAGTGCGCGGAAGCCAGTATTGCTACTGTCTTTTGGAAAAGACAGCCTTCTCCTCCTTCATCTCATTCGTCAGGTACATCCCCGGTTCTCTGAATGCCTTTGGTTTCCAGAGCAAATTCGTGGACAGGAACGGCGGAATGAGTTTGGGATGCAACTCATCAAGGATTTGGACTTGCGGTGCTACACCTACCCACCATCTGCGATGGATGTTGTTCAGGGCGAGGATGGCACATTAGAGTTGGTCAACGTGCAGGACTTCGGGCAGGGTGGAATGCTGTTTCTTCCAATCGGCATCGCCCCTAAGATTGATCCCCGGAACTTCGCGTGCGGACTAGACATTATAAATAAGCCCATCATCCCGTGGGGCAGTCTGGAATACGAGTGGGACGTAACGTTTATTGGGCATAAATCGAGCGATAAGTGTCCTGTGCAGGGAGACATCCCCCTAGAGGGATATTGGAGTCCCAACGGTTCCACTACAATGGTTTATCCTCTGAAAGAGTTCACCGACGATGATGTTTGGGAATGTATTGAACGATTCGGGATTCAGTATGATACCAATCGCTATATAGGTGAGCAACACGAAGACGATAGTACGTCCCCAACAACGCCAGACTATTACAGCGCCTGCGTGGAGTGCCTCATTGAGAAACCGGATTCTCCAACTGCTAGTTGTCCTCGGTTGTCTGGTGAACTTGTGCCGAGGATTGGAAATACGCTCAACGCGAAAGAACGTGCGAAGAACTGGCGCAAGGCATTTATAAATTTAAGTCCAACAGATTCCGGCGCGTCCGTACAGTCTTGAACGACACGGGCGGTGCGCTTGGCTGGGTCGCGCCGGATTATTCCAACCTATGAAAAAACTTCTCGCAATCCTAATCTTGCTGTGCGCTTGTGTGATGACCGCCCAGGCGACCGATATTGTCATATCGGCAACGACCCTGCCCAGCCAGTTTCAGGCAGGGAACCTACCCGCCACAGTCACCGGAACGGCTACGGTCACAAATGGCTCGGCGGAAATTACATCCTCGGCAGCGTTCAGGAACAGTTGGCTGAACTATACGGGATTCATCATCAATCTCGGCGGGACGTATTACTACGTCTCATCGGTCAACACTACCTCTTCTATTACCCTCTCTACCGTCTACGCTGGCTCTAACGGCACAGTGTCCTTCACTGTTTATCCGTTTTTAATCCTCAGATTCTACAGCAACATAAGCTGGACCCCGCTCGGCGCAACCTATATCGTGCAACAAGGTGCCCCCGGCAGTAATGTGTGGTTCAGGCAGTATTCCGTCTCAATCATTGGGACGACGGTGTATTTACCTACCATCACACTGCCGAGCACGATCAACTCAGCCACGCCACTTGAAAGGAGCGCAAGATTCACAGCGCAATTTTACTCACAGCAGGGGGGGCTGGTTAGCTTCTACGGGTGCTTTGAATCCTTTGCCATTCCCACCGTCACACCAACGACTTGGGTGAATCTGTGTATGTACAATCGCCCCGGCACGAGCATCCCACAGAACCTCTCGGCTTACACTACCAACCAGGTAGATCAATTATTGGCTGGCTATCTTCCTCTCCCCGTTGGTGGCGGCACAGTCAATCAGATCGTCAAGTTTACACCCACAGGCACAGCCATCGGCAATTCGATTATTTCAGATAATGGGGCAGGCATCACCGTGGCGGGCACAACCACGCTCAATAGTTCGTTGACCCAGGTGGGCACATCAGCGCCAAGTGTGTCCCCCGCACTACAGAGTCGCATCTACACTGATGTCAACGGCATCCCCAGGATCAGTGAGACAGGCTTACAGTACATTCGCCTGACACGTCCTGAGAACGAAGTGGACGTGCGGCAATACACATCCTTTGCTGCCGCAGTGACGGCGATTGGCGCAGCGAATCCGAAGACGTTGTTGATTAGCGATGCTCAGACAGTGGCGGCTAATGTAACGGTTCCTACGACGGTGAATCTACGTTTTGAGGGGGCTGGCTCTTTGGCTGTGACCAGCACGTTCCGCGTCATCATTCAGGGTTCGATTGAGGCACCCCCACAGCAAATCTTCTCTGGGGCGGGGACAGTAGATTTCGACAAGACGAACTACTTCACTGGACGCCTGCTGGAAGTGTATCCGCAATGGTGGGGCGCACTGGGCAATCAGGTTCACGATGATACCACGGCAATTCAAGCGGCGATTGATTCTCTCCCGCGTGGGAAGGGCACGGTCAGGTTTCCGAATGGTGTCTACGTCATCACCGCCCCATTGACCATCATAGACGATACTGAGCACAATAGCCGCGCTGGAATGACATTGCAGGGGGACTTAGGGGGAGCAAGTGGCACAGACAATCCAAGTTTTATCTGGAATGGCGCAACGAGCACTGACCCAATGCTCAAGCTCTACAGCCGGGATGTCACGATTCGCAACATCGGCTTTGTCTTGCAGGGCAACACCTACAAGGCTGTGACGGCTATTGACATTGATAAGGCGACGGGCACATCTCCCGGCACGAGCACCAACAATACCCTGGATGGTGTCAGGATCACGGCCACGGCAAATAACACGGTGGCAACTGGTGGAATCACTTCGGCGGGAACTACCCTCACCACCAGTGGGGCATTCTTTGCTTCAACCGATGTGGGCAAGTATGTGGCGATTGAGGGAGCGGGCGCGAGTGGTCTACCGCTCTTGACGCGCATTACAGCCTTTGGCTCCTCCACTTCCGTGACTGTAGCAGATGCGGCGGGGGCGACGGTCAGTAGCGCCAAGATCGTGATGAGTGTGCTTGGCAGTGGTGTGCGGATAGGGAACAACAATCCACTCAACTGTGACTTGATGAAAGTCTGGCGCAGTTACATTGACTATCCCGCCTTTGCTTCACTCTACATTCCCAACACGTCAGGGCAAACACACGAAGTTAGTCTGACGAGTAATGTTTATAGCTTCGGTGCCTATGGCATCTTCCAAAGCAATGCGAACTTCCAGAGCATCGGTGATGGCTTCAACACCAATTACTTCTCTGGCGTGGGCTTGTTCTCCACTAATCAGACGATCCTGATTCAGAGTGCCAATTCCGAGCACTGCCCAAGAATACTGACCAAGTACGGGAGCAGCCCAAGTCCGTGGCCCGTGAGCGTCACCAGTGGACGCTTCTCACTGACTGACATTGCGAGCGACGGTCTCTACATTGACTTTGCAGCGGGTGGGCCTTTGACCCTCATCGGCAACTACTTCGAGCCGGGTTACGTCTCAACATTCAAGATCAAGTCCACCAGCACTACTCCGGGCGGGCTTATCTATTCATCTGGTAATCACTTTCCCAATCAGACGCCCTATACCACTGCGGCGACCAACACGCGCATCGTGGCGCTTGGAAATCACGGCTATGATTCCGGGTCGAATCCCGTGATTCTCGATGATCTCTTCCTGACCGTAGGCACGGCTACAGGCGGAATTGCGACATCACTGAACCCTGCGTCTGCTGGCGTTATTAGGTTGGGCACGACTGACACCATACAATTTAGAGACAATGCGAATACTGGGAACATTGCGGGGCTAAGCAAGAACACATCGGATGTAGTGCTGGTCGGTGATACGGGGGGCACGCTATTCACAGGCACACAGACCAATCTGAAGTACGCGGCTAGTGCGGTTGATACTCTGCTTCGGGCTAATGGCAGTTCAGGTTCACCCACTGCGGTGTTAAGCGGGGAGACATTGGGGACGTTGAACTTCAGCGGACTCTACACCACCAGCGTCGCATCATTTGGCAATGGCGCACAGATTCTCGGTCTTGCATCAGGGAACTTCACGGCTAGTAATGACACCCCCGGCAAGTTGGAGTTCTGGACGAATCCCGGCAGTGGTAGTGGGATCGTGCGGTCGGTGAGCATTGAGAGCGACCAGACATTGCGGGTATGGGATGGTGGTGCGGGCACCAAATACTTTGGATTCCAGGTGGGTGGTGGGGCGGCGAATCAGAATTGGATTATGCCCGCGACGGTGCCGACTGCGAATCAAGTGTTTGTGGTGTCGAGTGTGGCGTCTCCCACGGTGACTACTGGATTCACCTCGGCATTGTCATTGACGACTGTTAGTGCAAGCACTAGCGCGACGATTGGTTCAGGCACGGCAATCACAAAGGTGTTGGGGGGATCAGCCACCCTTGACTTTGGCTCGACTGGTTCAGGCGCAGTTGCTGACTTGACCATTACTGTCACCGGCGCAGCACTCAATGATGCCTGTTCGGTCGGCGTGCCCAATGGCTCCATTACGGCAACTGCAACCTTTACTTGTTGGGTCAGCGCAACGAACACCGTTAGCGTGCGATTTTCACCAAAAAACACAGAGGATCCCGCAAGTGGGACATTTACCGTGGCTTTAATCAGGTTCTAATAATGAAAAGAATACTACTCTTCACCGCGCTCTTTTTTCTCACCACGGTCGTTGGCTTTGCTCAAGTAACGTCAGCGGAGAATCCGAACTTCCGTCGCTTCATTGGGCAAAGTAGTACGCCCGCAAACCCAGCCACAGGTCAATTCAGACTTTTTGTTGGAACGGATGGTAATCTCAAGCTTGTAGACTCGGCTGGCACCGTGTCTAGCTTCGGCGGGGGTGGCGCGACATCCATTACGGGCACTCTGACCTCTGGCGGGGTAGTGCTCGCAACCGGGACGAGCACGGTGAGCACGGATACTGGGATCACCTACACCACGTCTCCCGCTGCCCTAATCGTCAATTCACAGGCAGCGGGATTACGGGGAGTTGAAGCTTACCAGTACAGCACGACCGTTGATGCTGGGCTGTTTCTTGGACGTAAAGCTCGCGGAACTCTAGCCAGTCCCCTGGATGTAGCAGTTAGTGATGCACTGGCTAGTTTTCAGGCCGATGGTTATGCTAGTACGGCCTTTCGATCCGGTGGGGCTATTCAGTCCATCGTAACTGCTATTTCTGGCACGAACATCACAACCAAGTGGCGCTTCCTTACTTCAGTTAATTCAAGCAACACATCGGTTATTGACATACTTTCGACCGGCGAGTTGAATTGGGTGACAGACAACTCAGCCGACATTGGGGAGAGCGGGGCGCTGAGACCGAGGACTGGATACTTTGGGACGAGCGTGGTTGCTCCCACGGTCACAGCAGCTACTTTAGTATCAACTGCCGCTTTGACCGCTAGTGGTCTGACGACGTTGAGTGCAGGCCAAGTCATAGCCACTCGTGTAGTGACGGCAGCGGGGGCAGTGACTGTTGCTGCTACTGACTACGTGGTGGTTGTAAACAAAGCATCAGGAGAGGCCACAACAGTCAATCTGCCAGCCGGTGTTACGGGAACAGTCTTCATCGTAAAAGATGGAAAAGGGGATGCCGCAACAAATGTTATTACGATCACGCCCGCAGCAGGCAATATTGATGGGGCCAGTACCTATGTCATCTCAGTCAACTATGGCTCAGCTAACCTCGTTTATTCAGGAACCCAGTGGTTGGTATTCTAGGTCTCGTCAATGAAACAGAAATTACAAGCATTACTGTGCGCCCTTCTAAGCGTCGTTTTGGTTATCGGTTTCTTCTACCGACCCTCCGATGCTAGTCATCTCATTCCATCAAGCCGGGAAAGATTGCTCGGCTTCGTTATTGGCGCGAACTTCAACAGCACGGCTGACCAGACGATCCCGATTACTTCCAGCAAGTACATCATTCGACGGATCACGGTCACGAATCCGAGCACGAACCTGACTCTGGCAATTGGCGGGTTCTATGCCGCCGCGTCAAAGACGACTGCACTCGTCGCCAACACGCAGGTCTACACGGCACTGACTGGTTCGACTAAGTATCTGGATACGACGCTCGGCGCTTTGGTGGGCACAGACGTGCGAACGGAAACCACGCTGTATTTCTCGTTGACCACGGCCCAGGGTGGTACGGCTACTGCCGATCTGTGGGTCTGGGGAGAGGACATTTCCTAATGTTTGAGAAACTTACGACACGTTTTATGATCCTGGCGCTCATCGCGCTGTTGCTCGCGCCTATCTCTCAGGCGAGTTACAACACACTAATTACTGAGGCTCAGCTTTCGTTCACCGATATAACGACGAGCAATGCAAGCAGCACTAAGCACGGACTGGTGCCGAAGCTCTCGAACTCCGCGACGACCTTCTTTAATGGGACTGGCGGGTTTACGACACCTGCTTTTTCGTCTACGGTACTCGCAGTCTCAGGAGCAGGATACGCACTGCTCCCAGCCGGGCCAGCCGTAGGCACGATCGTCACGCCTGGTTCGGCCAACACTTATGGCAGTTATACGCAAATGCGGGAGGCGACCGGCAATGCCGTTTATATCGTGGCGGTGCTCATCCAAAATCGCCAGCTAGTTGGCTCCACTTCCTGCACCTATGTTCAGGTTGCAATTGGCACAGGAACAGCCGCATCCGAAACGCAAGTCTCCGAAGTGAAAATCCAGGCTCCTCTCGCCAACGATCAAGTCACGCAGCAAATCGTCACGCTGCCATTCCCTATTCCGGTCGCAGCCTCAACTCGTATTGCGGTCAAGTCCGCCATCTCGTCGACGGATGGCACAAAGTACGATACGCTCATCACTCTCATGGTCGTTGACCAGTCCAACATTAGCTAAGATGAAAAAACTACTCCTCTTCCTGACATTCTGGCTGGTACTCACGGGCGTTAGCTATGCTCAGCTAACGATGACCACCGTGAGCGGCACGATCTATCAGCCAAACGGCGCGGTAGCTCCCAACGTCGAAGTGACGGTGGTGCGCTCCTATGTAAGCGGGCAGGTAGTGAGCATCTTTCCGGTGGTCTACATCACAGATGCTAATGGTGCCATCAGTTTCTCTGTGCCACGTGGGGGAACTTCGTGTATCTATGCCCCCACCATTGGACTGCGGGAGAACGGGGAGTCAGGCGTTTGCCTTGCTATTCCTAATGCGGCTACCGCGTCACTGGCGGCACTTGTCCCTCCGGTCAATGGATTGATCTTACAGGATGAGGGAATCGCTCTCTCTGGCTACTACACGACGCTGAACTTCGTGGGGGCTGGTGTGACAGCGGTTCAGGCTTCGGCGGGGAATGCGACCATCACCATTGCGGGAGGCGGATCAAGTACCTTGACAGTGGGTACTACCGCAATTACCAGTGGGTCACCCACGCGAATCCTCTACGACAATGCGGGTGTCCTGGGGGAATACGCCATCACGGGGAATGGTAGTGTGGCGATGGGCACGAGTCCTCAATTTACTACCGGGATTGGGATTGGGGGGGCAGCGGGAACGGGTAATTCACTCAAGCTCTACGGTACGACCAGCGGGGCGGTGACTATAGTGACACCCGCGACGACCACACCTTATAATCTGACACTTCCATCTGCGGCTCCCGGTTTCACCCAATGCTTGCAGATAGACTCATCGGGGATTGTCACGGCAACGGGCAGTGCGTGTGGTGGAGGCGGTGGAAGTCCTGGTGGGGCAGTTGGGACGCTGCAATATAACAACGCGGGAAGTTTCGGCGGTGTTACCTCAACATCGGTTTCTGGGGCAAGCATTACATTTGGTGCGGGTGATTTCGATTTTAGCGCGGGCACAAGCCTTAAAGTGCCAGTCAGTGCTGCGCCTGCCCCGACCGTCTCTGGACGCATTGCGTATAACACCACAGCGCACCAATTCGAGGGCGGCGTCAACGGCAGCAACCTGGTCTTCACGATGCTCGGCAACACGACGAGCGGTTCAGGCTCGACCATCGTACTAGCGAACACGCCGACGCTGACCACGCCAATTATAGGCAGCTTCGTGAATGCGACTCACACGCATCAAAACGCGGCAGGTGGTGGCGCTCTGGATGTAGCGTCCATTACGAGTGGAGCATTCGCTAAAGCCCGACAGAACGCTACTACGGTTTACACCGACCAAGCCAATACCTACTCAACAGGAGCACAGGACTTCGCTTCCGCGACCAGCTTAAAGCCACCGACCAGCGCGGGGGCTGCGCCAACGACTTCAGGTTTGATTGCTTACGACTCAACAAGCAACACGTTGGAGTATGGTGAGAATGGCACGAATCGGACAGTTGCCAACCTGGATGGCACTCAGACATTGAGTGGGAAAACTCTGACCACACCCACCATCGCCTCGTTCGTGAATGCCACGCACACGCATATCAACGCGGTGGGTGGGGGAACGTTAGATGCTGCTGCTATTGCATCAGGCACATTGACACGGGGAGTTGGAGGAACTGGCTCCTCTGCGTCCACCACTGATGGGCAGTTATTGATTGGCAATACTGCGACTGGCAATTGGTCAGTCAACACGATTACTGCTGGCTCGAATGTCACCGTCACGAACGGCAACGGCACGATCACCATCTCGGCGTCGTCTTCAGCTGGCAGCCGGTGGGATCAACTCTCGAATCCGACGAGCAACCTTGCGCTCACGATGGGCAGTTTTACAACGACAATGACGTATGGCTCGTCCACCGGGGCGGGCAATATGTGGACGGACACCGACACAGCGAGCAACACGGGCACCGGTTATGTACACGCGATTCAGACGGCGGCATCAAGCGCAGCCAAGCCCTTGAGTGTGACTGCTGGCGGCGCGTCAAACGGCGTTGAGATGACAACGGCGGGCATATTGCAGGCTCTGGGCACTGGTGGATTCAACGCAACTTCGCTGGTCTCAGGGACGGTGGCTGATGGGCGTTTGAGCGCCAACGTGCCATTGCTCAACGCGGCGAATGTCTTCAGTAGTGCCACTGGTCAGAGTGTCAAGAAACTATTGTTGCCGGGTTCGACAAGTGGGACATTGACTGTCCTTGCAGCAGCAATTGCGGGAACAACAACGATCACACTGCCAGGAGGTACCACTGATTTTAGTGCTACAGGTGGAACGAGTCAGGTGGTCAAACAGACTTCGGCTGGTGGCGCATTCACGGTGGCGCAACTTGCGTCTAGCGACATCTCCGGTAATCTCGTGACCAGCATCGCCACAACCTCCCCGATCACGGGCGGGACGATTACCTCGACGGGTACGATTGCCTGTGCGACTTGCGTGACGAGTGCAGCCGCTCTCACATCTAATGCCGTAGTTCTTGGTGCGGGCAGTCAGGCTACGAAAGTAGTTGCGGGCATTATTACCGATGGCACGGCGCAGATTAGTCTTGGCGTCAACACGACTACCCTCGGTTCAGTCAAGTTATTTGGCAACACTTCGGGTGATGCGACAGTTCAGCCCGCAGCCATAGCCGGAACTTCTACGGTTGTTACGTTGCCCAATGCGTCTTCCACGCTTCCGATTTTCGGCCAACAAATTACCTTTACTGGGCCAACTGCGGCCCGGTCAATCGCTCTCCCTGATGCAGCTTTTACTGTTGCCCGGACGGATGCAGCTAACACCTTCACCGGCGCTTCGTCTACAACTTCGTGGGCGGAAACTACACCGGTCATTACGGGCGGGTTGACCGCCTCAGGCTCAGGTGCGAATACCTTCGCCGGGAGCACTGGTACTTTTCTGACTTCGACGGGCGCAGTCACCATTGGTCCTGGCGCAGTTACGGTCAGCGGCATCACATCGTTCACGCCGCCCGCGCGATCATCCGGCGTGGCACCTTATCTGAGACTTCAGGCTGCCGCTGATACCGCACAGACAGTAGACACAGAATTCCCCGGCATCATTTTTGGGGGCGACTCAAGTGCTGCCACTGTTACTCGCCAGGGCGCAGATGGAACGACAATCGCTCTCCAACGTGAGTATCGCTTTGTCGGACCAACCTATGCCTTTGCTGGGGCGACGACGATTACTGATGTCTTCTCCGTCTACGCCAGTCCACCGATTGTGGGCACGAGCGCGACCTTCACGCGCAACCACACGCTCGGCATCGTGGATTCGACGAGTGCGGCTTCATCTATCACGGGCGGGCTGATTGTTGCGACAACGCTTGGCACGACTGCAACCTCGGTGGGCATTGGTGGGGGTAACGTCAATGCAGGCGGAACGGTCACAGCAGATATAGCCACGATTACCACGTCTGGAACCGTTGCGGGTTCTTCGATTATGACCCTGACCGCAACCCAAACAGCGAGCGCAAAGCACTTCACGCCGCAGGAGCAGACGGTCTCTTCTTCAGCAACGGTGACGCCGGTCTCGATCACCAATGATATTGTAACGATCACGGCTCAAGCTGCTGGATTGACTGTCGCGGCCCCCACGGGAACACCAACACAAGGCGACCGGCTGACCATTCGCATCAAGGATAACGGAACGGCCAGGGCAATCACATGGAATGCGATCTATCGGGCAGGCACAACTGTCGCCCTTCCGACTACCACCACCATCTCCAAAACGCTGTATGTGTTGTTTGTGTACAATTCTACGGATGTGAAATGGGATTTTTTGGCGTATGCCGATGGGTTTTAAGGGGATATGGGTTTTCTGCGATTACCGAAATTGGGAGTTTGCCTATGACAACTCTCGCAAAGTGTAACACCGTTGGAGACATCGAATCTCAATTCTGGATGAGCAGCGAAGTCTTCGATGTGATGGGCATTAAGCCTACCGCCATGCTGACCACAAGTTTGGCAGGTAAAATCATCCCGCTGAAAGACAGCGGTTCGCCATTCTCGATAGGGCAGAGACATTCTGATCTTTATAGCTTCTGGCGTTTTTTCTCCGATGCCTTTATTCCAGGGAGTGCGCCCACGAGAGTGTTGATTACCGCGCATTCTCTCGCTTGTGAAATGAGTCCGCCCCGTATTGGTTCTGACGCTCTGTCCTCTATTCCATGCGTCATTGTGTTCGCGGTATTCCGCCAGAGCCTGCATGCCTTGCGGGTAGACTTTATGTCCTCGCTTGAATTCTGTGCCAGGCGATGTGCGTTTGCCCTTCTTCGCTTTGCTGATCTTTTCTCCGACAGAAGCATCCCGCTTTACGTGAGAGCAGTTGCGCGAGCAATATTTAGACGTAGTTCTTTTCGCTTTGAATCGTGTGTTACAGGTTGGGCAGGTCATTTCAATCATAGACTCAACAATAACACTAAATGGGACATTATAGCAACGGTTATCTAATTAATATGCGAAAACTACTTCTCACACTCGCTCTCATCGCGCTCTTGGCGTTCCCGGTGCTACCTGCGCCCATCGCTGCGCCTATTCCTGCTCACTATGCCTACACGAATGGCTCGGTAGTTACTGAGGTTACAGCGGTCAGGTTGGGCGCTCGACTCTATTTCTTCACCTCACAGACCTTCACTGCATCTGGCACATTCACCGATCCAGCGGGAGTGACCACAGTCGCCGTCGAATGTTGGGGAGGCG
>VFSW01004761.1_pt1 | contig 20188 bp, 14 predicted proteins | sample 5358111 | NCBI WGS metagenome assembly VFSW01 (sample SAMN11554181, study PRJNA540505) | mine drainage metagenome | isolation source: sediment from site ElyBrook_90M | place: USA: Ely Copper Mine, Vershire, VT | collected 2017 | reverse complement strand
CCCGTGCAAGGGCAAATGAACGGGTTTTTGATCTTCGTAAAAAGCAACGTTGCACCTTATTTATTTGGAAACAGAGGAAAGAAGGAAAGTTAGTAAGTCGGATCGGAACGGAAAACCGGAAGCGAACCCGAGGCTCTGCGCAGCCGGCGCAACCTTGTTACAAGATCGATGCACGCCGCGCTTGACCCGCGGACGTCTGCGTTTTTGATCGCCTCGTTTTCGGACGGAAGCACGTTCATCCATATTTCATCGTGCGGGCGCCGCTGTCCGCGTCCGATTTCACGAGAGCTCGCGGCGCACCGGCAGTTCGATCGCGAAGCGCAGCTCCGGCCCGCGCGTCGGCTATAGTATCCAAGAGGCGTCAAGGGCGATGATCCATTCACGAATGTGCCGGCGAGGATTCATGAACCTGACCGCGGCGGGCATCGCCGCCGCCGCGGGAGGGGCATGGCCAAGCGCGGCGGCGGCCCAGGGAGGGCCGGATGCCGGCCTCGTTGTCTTCAACGCCAAGGTCTACACGGTGGATTCGCGCGTACCGAGGGCGGAGGCGTTCGCGGTCGAAGGCGGCCGGATCGCCGCGGTGGGAAGCACCGCCGAAATGAAGGCGCTTATCGGCAAACGGACCCGCACATACGACGCGAAACAGATGACCGTCGTTCCCGGTTTCATCGACTGCCACAACCACGCCGGAGGCGACATATTGCTTTATGAGGTCCTCGTCGGCAATCCTTTCGTCGTCGAGTTCGTCACGATCTCCGGCATTGTCGACAAACTTCGCGCAAGAGCCCGCCAGACGCCTCCGGGAACCTGGGTCGACGGATATTTCTTCGACGACACCAAGGTAAAGGACAATCGCCTGCTGAACGTTCACGATCTGGACCAGGTGTCCCGAGATCATCCCGTCGCGGTTCATCATCGTGGCGGCCACACCGCGTTCTATAACAGAAAGGCCTTTGAAATGGCGGGCGTCGACAAGAACACAACGAATCCGCCCGGCGGTACTTTCGATCGGGATGCGAACGGCGAACTCAACGGCCGGGTTACCGACCTCGCGATGGAGGTGCTGCGCGGAGCGGGGAAACGACCGGCCTTTACCGCGGAGGAGACGACTCGGCGCAGCCGCGACGGGCTGGCCTACATCTCCAAGCAGTTCGTTCGTTATGGCCTCACCAGCGTCCATCACGAAGGGGGAGATCTGTTCGATCTGCAGCAGGTGCGCTCGCGCGGAGATCTGCTGCACCGTGTCAGCTACGAATCCGGCGGCAAGGTGCTGGAGGCGATGATCGCCGCGGGCATCCGCTCCGGCTTCGGCGACGAGTGGATCCGGTTAGGAGCCACCTCCGAACACACCGTCGACGGATCCTTCTCGGAACGAACGATGGCGCTGAGCTCGCCCTATCCCGGTGTGGCGCCGCCGTATAGAGGCAATATCACGGAGACCCAGGACGCTCTCGATGCCTGGATCGAGCGGGTGCATCGCGCGGGGATCCAGGTCAACTGCCACGCCAATGGGGATGTCGCCATCGATATGGTGATGACGGCGGTCGAGCGGGCGCAGCGGCTGTTCCCGCGTCCGGACGCGCGTCCCAAGATCACCCATTGCACCTTGATCGACGACAGCCTACTACGGCGAATGAAGGCTGCCGGGGCCGTCCCCGCGCCGTTCACGACCTATGCGTATTACAACTCCGACAAGTTCCGTTTTTATGGCGAAGACCTGATGAAGCGGTGCATGGCGTTCCGTAGTTTTCTCGACGCCGGGATTCCCGTGGCGGCCGGTTCGGACTTCAGTCCGGGTCCTTTCGATCCGCGGATGGCGATTCAGGGCATGGTCACGCGCACCGGGTGGAATGGGGAAACGTGGGGAGCCAACCAGCGGATCGGCGTGGACGAGGCGCTGCGGGTCAACACGCTCAACGGCGCCTATAATTCGCATGAGGAAGCGATCAAGGGATCCATTACGCCCGGTAAGCTGGCGGATTTCGTCGTCCTGGCGGACGATCCTCACACGGTGGACCGCGACAAGATTAAGGACATCGAGATCGTTCGCACCGTGGTGGGCGGCGCTACGGTCTACCAGGTTTGACTAAGCCGGGAGCGTAGCTCTCCGCAGTGGATGGGCCGGCCCTCAGGCGACGGCGCCGAGGCCGGGTCCGGTCAACTCGTCCGTCTTAATATAGCCGTCGCGCACCTTGAAGATACCCGGAAACCGCGCTTCCCATTTCGCGTTGGCGGCGGGGACATACTGGCGCGCGTTGGCTTCGATCGCGGCGACCCCCGGAACATGCGCCGCCAAGCCCGCCGATTGAATTAAGGAGGCTCCGGGACAGGTCAGATCCTGCACGCAGAGAAACATTTTGTGCTTCTGCGCGGCCGCGGCCATCAGCAGCGCCTGGCTCTGCCCCTTGCAGGCTTTGAGTGCGACGCCGCTGTAACCCATTTCCCGCGCTAACTCGAGACTCTCCAGATCGACAAGCGATTCGTCGATGACGACGGGAACTAACTTTGCCGCCTCGTACATGACGTTGGTTCGATCGGACTTCAAGTCCCTTTTGGTCGGCTGCTCGACGTATTGAATGCGGGCGAAGCCTCGCGGCGCTTTGGCTTTGAGTTGCCGCAGGAAGGCGAGGAGGTAATCGACATTCGGACACTTTTCATTGAAATCGAGCGAGTAGAACCATTCGACTATGTTACGGGACCGTTGTGTTTCCGACGCCGCGCGGTCCACAGCCACCACTCGATCCACGTCCCATCCGAGGTCGGAGCCGTTGAGTTTGATCTTGATGTGCGTAATGCCGTTGAAGCGAATCCACTCCGGAAGCGTTTCGGGCAAGCCGTCGCCGATCCGCTTTTTGAGATCGCCCGCGGTGATCGGATCGAGGGCGCCGACTAAGTGGTAAAGCTGCATCCTTGCCTTCGGCTTGCGCAGGATGTACCGATCGAGATACTCCCCGCGAAACGCCGGCGTCAGATAGGTGGACAAATCCATGGGAAGGAAATCGCGGCCGTAAGTGTCATAGCAACTGAGGCCATGCAGCTTGCCGTAAGCGTCGTGTATCGCCGCGTCGAACGGGCTAAAGGTGACCAGTGTGCAGAGCTTGGGGATCGGGACGGCGAGCGTGAGTTCGCGCGAAACCTCGACGGCCGCGCCGAGGTAAGCCGGCTCCAGAGCGACGTTGATGTCGATCGGGTGGCCGTCGATCCCGGCGTTCTTCGTGAGGCCCGAGATGCGCCCCGCCAGCGCCTTCATCGCCGCCATGGTCGTATCGTAGGGCAGGGCGGGAAACGACCAAACGTTGCCGAGCGGCATGGAGCCGAAGCCGCGGGCCACGCGGCCATCGCCGCCGCGAACGGTGCAATTTACATCGATCAGCGTCACGCGCTCGACCACGTTGCTGCCGAACTTCATCGGCGTGCGGTAGCCGTAGTCTTCAAAGGAGAACGAAACGTCCTCCACGCGAATGCGCCGGTTCGACGCCCCAGTGAGGATCGCGGGAGCGGCGGCGGAGATCAGGAACTTTCTTCGTGTGGCGCGCATTTCGACTCCTGGAAGAAGTTATGCCCGCTTTAATCCGGCGTCGTTCATCATCCCCCGCACCCGGTCCAGGTCGCGCTTGGCCATCCGCTTGAATTGATCGCGGCTGATTGTCAATGTTCGCTTTCCGTCTTCGGCGCCGCCCATCTCCGGGTATTCAAAATGAATCTGGATGGGGCCGGCGAAGTGAGAGTCGCGGAGAAACGCGAAGAAGCAGGGAAAGTCGACCATGCCGTCACCGATAGGGCACCAACGCGGGCGCCATTTGCCGTGGGATTTCTCCCAGTAAAAATCCTTCAGCGCGACGCCGCGCATAAGTGGCGCGACAAGGCTCTCGCTATTCCGCCAACCTCCCAGGCCGCCTTCCACCGTCGCGTGAGCGATGTCGTAATTGACGCCGACTAAGTTGGGATCGAAATCGCGCAACAACAAATAGAGATCCCAAATGGAGGCGCCCAAGACGCCCACGCCGGAATGCGTGTGGTACATGGCGCAGACTCCGTAATGCCGGTTTAACGCGGCCAGATCTCCAACCGCGGGGCGATATCCGGCAATTTGATCGGGAATGGAGCGCCGCGCGTCGAGCGTAAATCCACCCCAGCGATAGCGGCGAATTTGGAGCGCGGCCGCGCTGGCAAGGATTTTTTCGGCATAGCTCGACTGCGCGTCGACGATGCCGGTGGTGATCATGGGCGCTTCCAGTCCCGCCTTGCGAATCGCTTCCACGGCCTTGGGAAGATCTTCCTCGCAACGCGCCGGCTCGATGTGGCCGCCGTGGCGCACCGTGAGGTCGATGCCGTCGAAACCGATTTCGGCTGCGAGGCCCGCGGCGTCGGGGACGCTGAGCCACTCGAGATGCTTTGAAAAAACGCAAATCTTGGGGACCTGGGACGCGCCCGCCGCGGGGCTGGCCACCGATGCGGCCAACGCCGCGGCCCCGAGCGCAAGAACTTCACGCCGCCGTGGCGGGATTCCTGGCATCGTTTAGACCTCCACCCGTCGCGCTTCCGCATTCCAGCGGATGCGGCGCCCTCGCTTCATGGAGGCGTTCGCCATCAGCACCACGAGCGCCGCGTGGAATCCTTTTTCCACCGTCGCATTGGGCTGGTTCCGGTTCCGCACGCAATCCAGGAAATTGCGCACATGCGCGTCGGTGGCGGCGGAGAAGGAACCCGTTGCGGTATCCACGGGGGACTCTGGTTGCGCTTTCGTGAAGACCGCGACGCTTTCGCGCGCCACGTCCATCCGCGCCCGATCGCCATCGAACTGATTGAGCTGATCGATTCGCGTAGGGTAACGCATGCCGGCGTAATTGATGGTGAACACGCCGAGGAAGTCCTCCGGGTATTCGGCGATGACGATGACGGTTTCCGGAGTGTCGCCTTCCGGGGCGTGAACGCGGCCACCCGAAGCCGTCACGGCCGATGGGAAACCGACGCCGCGGATCAAGTGAATGCCGTCGTAAATGTGCGCGCCCTGATCCGCCACGATACCGCCGGCGTAATCGGAATACGAACGCCAGTTGCGAAAGCGATTCGGGTCGAGCGGATGGCGCGGAGCGGGACCTTGCCACTGCTCCCAGTCCAGCCGGCCGTCGAGCTCGGTGGCGGGAGGGTCGTTCAGGCTATTGTTGATCCACCAACTCCTGGCCAGTCGCACGTCGCCCAGCGTGCCGGCCGCCCGAATATCGCGGGCTTTGAGATACAGATCGTAACTGCGGCGCTGCATGCCCACCTGAACGACGCATTTGGAATTATGGACGGCGTCGATGAGGGCAACGCCTTGCTCGGCCGTGTGACAGAGCGGCTTTTCGACATAGACGTCCTTGCCCGCCGCGATCGCATCCAGCAACATTTGCGCGTGCCAATGTTCGGGAGTGGCGATGATAACCGCGTCGATCTCTTTATCGGCCAGCAGTTCCTTGTATTGGCGATACGGTTTTGCGCCGCCCTTGGCAAGCGAGAGCCCAGCCTCCAGGTTGGGTTCATAGACGTCGGCGACGGCGTCGATCCGCACGGCCGCGTTCGCCAGGAAAGTTTTCATAAGCAGCCGGCCGCGCCCGCCGGCGCCGATCACGCCAACGCGGATGGTGTCGGAGGGAGCGCCCTGCATCAGCATTGCGCCTCCGGTGCTTAGTAGAAACGTTCTCCGGTTCATGGCTCCATGGCTCCTATGGGATCGCCGCCATCAGATCCGCGCTCCGCGTGGAGGGGCACCAGTACTTTTCAATGTGCTCGATCACCAATTCCGTTCCCGCGGCGTGGGAGACGAAGGGTCTGCTCGCGGGGTTGTACATTGCGTCGGTCAAATCCCGCACCAAAATGCAGCGCACGCCCCACTTTGTCATTTGCTTGATGGCGAAGCTGCGATTCAGAATGCACATGTTCGCGTGAACGCCCATGACGAAGAGCGTGTGAATATTTCTCTGCCGAAGCAGGTTATAAATTTCCCCGCCGTTGTCGGAGATGGCGTCTTGCGGTCCGACGGAGAGAAGCGGATTCTCACGGGACCAGGCCTTATGCTCGTGCTCGCCCGGCGTATCGCAGCCGCCGTCGGAATCGTCGATGGGCAGCGGCGGATCGGGGATGTTCAGCATTGCGGGCGGCTTCGCCACGGGGGCCTCCAACACAAGCTGCCGCTGCGGGTAGCGCTGATAGAAGTCCATCGTTTCCGATGGCGCGTGGATCACCAGCATGCCCGCCCGACGGGCCTTTCGCAGCACCGGATCCATGCGCCGCGCGATGTCTTCCACCCGGCGCGTCGCGCCCGTACACCAGTGCTTGTCCCACATGTCGCAAACGACGATGGCGGATTCGGCGGGCGTGAATTGTCCGCGGAGGGACGCCGCTTCCCACGTGTCGCTGTTTTTGAAAGGCTGCACGCGAACTTGCAACGGAATGGCGATTTGCGGAGCGGCGCCGGGAGCGGCGAGAATGGCCAAGCTAGCCGCGGCGACGACGAGCGATACCGGGAAAAGGAAGCGCATCTCAATCTATCAAGACAATATGATATTTTCGAAACCGGCGCTGGGTTCGTTCCGGCCACCCGGCGCTCCGTTGTCCGGGGGCGAGCCCTCCGATGTCTACTTCAGAATGGAACAGGCGAGGAATCGTTTGAATGCGGCGTACCCTTTGGCTCGCGTCCCTGCTCGCTTGGCGGCTAGGCGTCGCTTCGCCCATCCGGGCGGCCGAGCCATTCCTGGTTTTCGAGCCGCATGGGATCGCAAAGGGGAAGAACATCGTTCTGATCGCCGGAGACGAAGAGTACCGTTCGGAAGAAACGCTGCCGCAACTGGCTAAAATTCTCTCGACTTACCATGGCTTCCGCTGTACCGTCCTGTTCGCGATCGATCGGAAAACCGGAACGGTCAACCCCGATCAACTGGATAACATTCCTGGACTGGAGGCGCTCGACTCCGCGGATCTCATGGTGATCCTGACTCGCTTTCGCGACCTGCCCGACGATCAGATGAAGCACATCGTGGATTATGTCGAATCGGGGAAACCGATCGCCGGAATGCGCACGGCGACGCACGCGTTTCAACTTACATCCAGTCCAACCTTCGCGAAATACAATTGGAACGCGCCGGATGGAGGATTCGGGCGCCGCGTACTCGGCGAGACATGGATCCGGCATCACGGCGGACATGGGAGACAAAGCACCCTCGGCGTTCTCAATCCGAAAGAATTGCGGCATCCGATTCTGACGGGAATTCACAATGGCCAGTTATGGAGCCGTTCGGATGTGTATGAGGCCCGCCTGCCGCTTCCCGCCGATAGCAAGGTCCTCGTTTTTGGACAGGTGCTCTCCGGTATGAACTCAAAAGATCCACCGGTTGCGGGAGCCGTGAACGATCCGATGATGCCCATTGCGTGGGTGAAGAGTTACGTGGGAAGCGGCGGAAAGACAGCCCGGGTATTCACGACAACCCTGGGGACTTCCGAAGATCTGCTCACCGAAGCAAACCGGAGGCTGATGGTGAATGCCTGTTATTGGGCGCTCGGGCTGGAGCGGCAAATCGCGGCGGACGCCAACGTGAGTCTGGTTGGCGAGTACCATCCGCATCCGTTCGGATTCGGAGGCTTTGTCAAAGGTCTTACTCCATCCGAATTTCGTTAAGGAGGATGCCCATTGATCGGATTCGGTCTCTTACTTCTACCCTTACTTCAGCATGCGCCGCCGCATCCGGTGTTCCTCAGAAACTGCGCGGGCTGCCATGGGGAAGACGCGCGCGGCACCGGCAAAGCGCCGGGGCTGGCCATGAATCCACGCGTCGCGGAACAATCCGCGCAACAGTTGCGCGCCTATCTTGAGCACGGCAACCCTGCCGCGGGCATGCCTTCTTTCGCCGATTTATCCGCCTCGGATTCCATCACGCTGGCCCAATACCTGCGCAGTTTGAACGTGGAAACCATCGTTGGGACCATCACCGCGACGGAGCCCACCCGCCAAATCACCTGGAGCGCGCCGCAACCGGGCGACTGGCTCACTTATAACGGAAACGATTCGGCAAATCGCTACAGCCCGCTCAAACAGATCGACGCCGCGAACGTAGCGTCGTTGAAATTGAAATGGGTTTTTCCGATCCAGTACTTCGGTCTGGAAGTAACTCCCCTCGCCGCCGGCGGAGTTTTGTATGTCACCGGCCCGAACCAGGTCTTCGCTCTCGACGCACTTACAGGCAACGCGATCTGGCATTTCTCGCGTCCGGCGAGCGTGGGCATGGTCGGCGACGCGAGACTGGGAACCAACCGCGGCGTCGCCATTCTGAACGGCAAGGTTTTCTTTGTTACCGACAACGCCCACCTGTTGGCGTTGGATCGCGCCACCGGAAGACCACTCTGGGAGACTCCGATGGCGCCCGCTGGGGAGGGGCAGCACTACGGCGGAACGATGGCGCCGCTGATCGTCGACGATATGGTCATCGCCGGTGTCTCCGGCGCGGACGAGGGCATCCGAGGTTTCGTCGCGGCTTTCAATTCCGGCGATGGCGCTCTCGTGTGGCGGCGTTGGACCGTGCCACTTCGCGGCGAGCCGGGCATCGCAACCTGGAAGGGCATCGAACCGGTGACTGGCGGCGGTTCCACGTGGCTCACCGGCGCTTACGACCGTTCATCCGGCACGCTCTATTGGGCCACAGGGAATCCGTGGCCCGATGGCAACGATGCCGGCCGTCCCGGCGACAATCTCTATACGAACTGCGTGCTGGCGCTGAACGCGAAGACCGGAGATCTCAAATGGCACTACCAATTCACGCCCCACGATCTGAAAGACCGCGACGCCACCGAGCCCAACGTTCTCGTGGATACCGTTTATGGCGGCAAGCCTTCCAAGCTACTGCTTCACGCCGACCGGAACGGATTCTTCTATGTCCTCGATCGCACCGATGGCAGGCTGCTTCTGGCCAAGTCATTTCTACGCCGAGTGGATTGGGCTTCGAGCATCGGCGCCGATGGCCGGCCGGTGGTGAAGAACCCGCGCGGCTGCCCAGGGGACGCCGCCAATTGGGACTCGACGGCGTTCTCTCCCGGCACGCGACTTTACTATTTCATGGCGCTGGAGGAGTGCGTCGGCGACAAACCCGGCGGCTATCCCGAGGAGAGCGGCCAGCGTTTTCTGCGCGCGGTGAATATCGATACGGGCGCCATTGCCTGGGAGGTTCCGCAGCCGGGCGCCGCGCGCGCAAAGACATGGACCGGCGCGCTCGCCACCGCCGGTGGCCTGGTTTTCTATGGCCAACCCAACGGCGGCTTCGCGGCGGTGGATCAGCGCGACGGCAAAACGCTCTGGCGGTTTCCGACCAACGTTCGGATGAAAGCCTCGCCCATGACGTTTACCGTGGGTGGCAACCAGTATGTCGCCGTGGCGGCCGGGCCGAATATACTCTGCTTCGGACTATGACTCATATGGCCCGCGAGTTCCTTGTTAGTAAGAGCGCAAGCGCCGATGCCGCCCCGGCGAGAACCTGTCCGGGATCGCCGCCAACGCATGTTACACTCGAAAAACGCCGTGCCGTCCTTTCGCCGGAATGTTCATCGCATCGGATGGAGAAGGTGGGCGCGAAGCGGAACTACTCTTTGTATTCATGAGATATTGGAGCGTTGACGCAGGCGGCCGGCACGATGGCGGCACGCTTGCCTCCCTGGTGAGGCGAATGAACGCCAACCCGGATTTTGCGGGCTCTCCCTTGACCAAGGCACGCGCCTTGGCGATGCCGTTCACCGAAGATGGCGGAGGAGGGCGGTGGACGATCATCGGCCTGCTGAGCCTCGGGATGATCATCGCCTATCTGTCCCGATCCAATCTGGCGGTGGCGCTGACTTTGCCCGATCTTGTTCACTCTTTTCATCTCTCCGACACGGATCGCGGCACGCTGAACTCGTCGTTCTTTTGGGCTTATGCGGTGCTGCAAATACCGGCCGGTTGGCTGGTGGACCGCTACGGCGTGAAATGGCCTTATGCGCTGGGTTTCCTGTTCTGGTGCCTGGCCTCCGCCGGAACGGCGCTGGTGAACTCGGCGGCGCAGTTGATCGCCTTGCGCGTGCTGGTGGGCATCGGCGAATCGGTGGTGGCGCCGGCGAGCTATCGATGGATCCGCCTGAACTTCGCCGAGCGCGAGCGCGGTCTCGCGGTGGGCCTTTACATGACCGGCACCAAGATCGGGCCGGCGATCGGAACTCCCCTGGCGGTTTGGCTGCTGCTGCGCTACGACTGGCGAACGATGTTTGTGCTTGTAGGCGCGGGCGGTCTGATTTGGCTGATTCCTTGGCTGCTTCTGGTCAAAGACCGGAATCGCGAACGGCGCCCGGCGGCCGAACCCGCCGCGAAGCCGCTGCCGTTTGGTTCGCTACTGGCGAGTCCGGTGACATGGGGAACCGTCATCGCCACGTTTTCTTACATGTATTTCGTGTACTTCTGCATGACGTGGATGCCGGCCTATTTCACGGAAAGGCGGCATCTGTCGCTCGCTCAAATGGGCGCATTCACTTTCTTCAGCTTCGCCGGAATGGCGGTTGTCGCCGCACTGGCCGGATGGGCCGCGGACCTGTCGATCGGCCGCGGCGGCGACCCGGTCGCGGTAAGGAAGTGGTTCACCATAGCCGGCTTCGCCATCGCATGCACGGAGTTGATCGGCGCGCAATCTTCCTCTCTCGCCGTCGCGTTGACGTTCTCCATCGTCTCGCTCTCCGGCCTCGGTTTAGCGACCGCCAATTACTGGGCTTTGACGCAGACGTTGATCCCGGTCTCGGCCATCGGACGCGTGTCGGGAATCCAGAACTGCGCGGCCAGCGTCGCCGGTATCGCGGCGCCGATTCTCACCGGTTGGCTCAAGCAACAAACACACAGCTACCAGGCGCCGATGATGGCATGCTTTGTGTTTTTGGTGGTTGGTGTGCTTTCCTATGTGTTTATGGTCAAGGCCCGTTACGCGCCAGATGCGGAGAGCGGCGTTGTCCGATAGGAACGCCCCCATGCCGGCAAATCCCTTCAAGGCCGCGCTGCTCGGCCGCCGGCGGCAGATTGGCTTGTGGAGTTCTCTTTGCAGCAACATTGTCGCCGAAATCATCGCCGGCTCGGGTTTCGATTGGATCGTCATCGACACCGAACACGCTCCGAACGAGATCCCCGGCTTGCTGTCGCAGTTGCAGGCTATGGCGAAAGGAACGGCCGAGCCGGTCGTGCGTTGCGCCTGGAACGACGCGGTCCTGATTAAGCGCATCCTCGATATCGGCGCCCGCTCGCTGCTGGTTCCCTTCGTCCAGGACGCAAGCGAGGCTCGCCGCGCGGTAGCGGCGACCCGCTATCCGCCGCTCGGAACACGGGGTGTTTCGGTGGCGCCGCGAGCGAATCTTTACGGTCGAATTCCGGGCTATCACGCCCGGGCGCACGAGAACATTTGCGTGCTGGTCCAGGTTGAAACGGCGGCCGCGCTCGATGCCATCGAGTCGATCGCGTCGGTGGACGGCGTCGATGGAATCTTCATCGGGCCGAGCGATTTGGCCGCCGATCTGGGGCACTTGGGCGACCCCGGCCACCCTGTGGTGCAGTCGGCGATCGCGAGGGGGGCGGAACGAATTCAAGCGGCGGGAAAGGCCGCCGGGATTCTAACGTCGGACCCCGATGCGGCCGTCCGGTTTCTCGAATGGGGCTTCACTTTCGTGGCCGTCGGCAGCGACGCCGGAGTGCTCGCGCACGGCACGGAGCTGCTCGCCGCCCGGTATAAGAGATCGAGCTCGCTGTAGGCGAACGCGATGGGCTGAGCCGGCCCGTTCGCGGTTCGTGCCTCGATGCGGCGCAGCGCACGATTTTTCGCTTGCAAATCGCCGCGACCTCATATAGGATGTCATATGTCCATGATTTCCTATACCCATTCCGCACGCCAAGTGTTGCGGAAATATAGCAATCTATTGACATCGCGATCCGTGGCGGTGGTCTCATATCATACAACTATGCGGACGAAAGGCCTCTTGTGGACGAGATGAACTCTCCGGTCCCCAAGACCACCAAGGCCTCCAGGAACCTGACGCAGCAGGTTGTCGAGCGGATCTCCGATCTCATGACGTCCGGCGTCCTCGCGCCGGGTGAAAAGCTGCCCGCCGAAGCCGAGATCGTGCGGCAGCAAGGTGTCAGCCGGACGGTCGTCCGGGAGGCGATTTCGAAACTGCAAGCGGCCGGACTGGTGGAGACCCGGCACGGCATCGGGACCTTCGTCCGCGACCTCGCAAGTCAACCCAATTTTGGAATCCGGGCGGGGACGCTCGCTACCAGCCGCGATGTGCTGGCGATGCTGGAGGTGCGGATCAGTCTGGAGACGGAAGCGGGCGCGCTGGCCGCGATACGGCGCACCGACGAACATCTGGACGAGATGCGCCGGGCCTTGGACTCGTTTCAGGAGCACTTGGCCCGGGGAGGCGAAACCGTAAACGCCGATTTCGAATTTCACCTCGCAATCGCGAAAGCGACCGGCAATCCATACTTCCCGGAGATTCTCAATCACTTCGGGCCGTCCTTGATTCCGCGCTCGCGGTTTCCGCGCAGCGAGCGCCTTCCCCACGAGCCGGAGTACTTAGTCCGGATCAGCAACGAGCACGCGGACACTTACAACGCCATCGCGCGCCGCGATTCGGAAGCGGCACGGGCGGCGCTGCGCAATCATCTCGGCAACAGCCGCGAGAGAATGCGTCTCGCGTATCGAATTACGGACTAGGTCGCAGGCTCCCCATGCTCCCCAACGGCCAACCAATCGTCGATGAAGCGAACACGGTCCGCGACGGCGGGAAGTCTCCGCGGATCGCGGCCGCGCGCATCGTCCCCGTCGCCGGATACGACAGCATGCTCCTGAATCTGAGCGGAGCGCACGCGCCTTATTTCACGCGCAATCTGGCGATTTTAACGGACAACGACGGCCACGTGGGCGTGGGCGAAGTTCCGGGAGGCGAGAAGATCCGGCAAGTGCTCGAGGAAGCGCGCGAACTTCTGGTGGGAAGCCACATTGGTTCTTACCACGCCGTCTTAAACCGCTTGTGGGAACGTTTTGCGGATCGCGACTCGGAGGGCCGGGGCGAGCAGACTTTCGACTTGCGCATCGCGGTGCATGCGGTTACGGCGATCGAATCCGCGCTGCTGGATCTTCTCGGCCAGTTCATGGACGTTCCCATCGCCGAGCTTCTAGGGGAGGGCCAGCAGAGGAAGAGCGTGGAAGTGCTGGGGTACCTATTTTTCGTCGGCGACCGCAAGAAGACGGACCTTCCTTACCGGCAGTCCGGCGGGCGGCTCGATTCGGAATGGTTTCGCCTGCGAGACGAAGAAGCGCTGACCGCGGACGCCGTCGTCCGCCTGGCGGAGGCCGCGCAAGAGCGGTACGGCTTCAACGACTTCAAGCTGAAAGGTGGCGTTTTAGCGGGCGAAGAGGAGATGGACGCCGCGACGGCGCTTGCCGAGAGATTTCCGGCGGCGCGCATTACGCTCGACCCCAATGGGGCGTGGTCTTTGCGGGAAGCCGTACGCTTATGCGAAGGAAAACAGAACGTCCTGGCCTACGCGGAAGATCCCTGCGGCGCCGAACACGGATTCTCCGGCCGGGAGATCCTGGCCGAGTTCCGGCGGGCGGCGAATCTGCCGACCGCGACCAACATGGTTGCGACGGACTGGCGCGAGTTGAAGCACGCCATTCAACTTCACGCCGTGGATATTCCGCTCGCCGATCCACACTTTTGGACGATGCAAGGTTCCGTTCGCGTGGCGCAGCTTTGCCGGGAACACGGACTGACCTGGGGATCGCACTCAAACAATCACTTCGATGTTTCGCTCGCGATGTATACGCAAGCGGCGGCGGCCGCTCCCGGCAGGATCACCGCGATCGATACGCATTGGATTTGGCAGGACGGCCAGCGCCTTACGAAGGAGCCTTTGAGAATCGAAGGCGGCCGGGTGGACGTGCCCGGCCGGGCGGGGCTGGGCGTTGAACTGGATATGGACGCCGTGGGACGGGCGCATGCCCTTTACAACCGCGTGGGTCTGGGGGCGCGCGACGACGCGGAAGCGATGCGGTACTTGATTCCGGATTGGCGGTTTCATCCGAAACGGCCGTGCCTTGTGAGATAAGGTTCACCAAAAAGGGGAGAACATCTGAAATGACTACAACGTCGGTAGCGAAGTTTGGAGAAGGCGCGAAGAGTGGAATTCGGGCCAGGTCGAGAACCGGGGCATCGGGTTGGCTCGCCGCCGCGGCGCTGATTGCGATGTTAGTAACCTTGCCGGCGAGCGCACAGACCACCAGAGGCACCATTTCGGGCCTGGTCGTGGACGAAAGCGGAGCGGCCATTCCGGGCGCCACCGTAACGATCACCGAAACGGACACCAACGTACAAACCAGCGCGCAAACGGAGCCGGACGGGCTATTCCTGATGGCCGGCCTCTTGCCAGGCTCGTATTCGTTAAGAGTAGAGGCGAACGGTTTCGAAACGCTCGTAAGAACTAATCTCAACCTCACCGCCGGGCAGCGGCTTGCGGTGGAGACACTCCAACTGAAGGTCGGCAGCGCGTCGCAGACGCTGACGGTCACAGGCGGAGGCGAAGTAGTGCAATTGGACAGCAGCGACCGCGGCGACGTCGTGACGACGAAGGACGTGGAAGCACTGCCAATGGCCGGCCGCAACTGGGCGTCGCTTCTAAATGTCCTGCCCGGAGCGATCACCCAGACGAATTCGCTGGAGCCGGACAGCGGAAACGCGAACATCCCGATTTACAACGGAGTCAGCAACGCCTTTAGCGCCATCTACGAGGACGGGATCAGCAACAACTTACAGCGCTCCTATCAATACGGCGCCGGAGAAACTCCGGATGTGATCGCCGAGGTGAAGGTGGAGACCGGTAACTTTAACGCGGAGTACGGAGGAGCGGGCGGAGCGAACGTTCAACTGATCAGCAAATCCGGGGCCAGTGAATTTCATGGCGACCTTTTCGCATTCGTTCGCAACGAGGCGTGGGAGGCCAACGATTTCTTCAACAATTTAACGGGATCTCCCATCCCGGTGGACCGTTTCCAGGACTACGGCGGGACGCTCGGAGGCCCAATATTCTGGCCCGGCAAGTTCAACCGCGAAAAGAACAAACTCTTCTTTTTTACCGGCCAGGAATACGTGCCGGTGAACGGCCCCGCCGGCGGGCTTACCCAACTTACCATGCCCACCGCGGCCCAACGGAATGGCGATTTCTCCCAGACGACGAATCCGAATGGAGCGCTGATCCAGATCCTGGACCCGTTCAATAACCACACGCCGTTTCCGGGAAATATCGTTCCCGCCAGCCGCATTAATACCGCCGGACAGGCGCTGTTGAATATCTTCCCGCTGCCGAACTTCATCAACCCCACCGTAACGAGCAACCAATACAATTACATCTATCAGCCTTACCTGAAGAGTTACAACAACTATCACTTCTTCCGGGTGGACTGGGATCCCACCGAGAAACTCCGGATGTTCTGGCGTCTCGATTACGATCCGGTAAACGATACCGGCCTGTTCGGCGCAAACTGGCCTGAGTTAACAACCAGCGACAATTTCCCCTACACCGTGACTGCGCTGGACGTCTCCTACCTGTTTTCTCCCACGTTGATCAACGACTTCGTTTTCGGCATGAACGGAAGGAACGAGAGTAACATCCCGATCGGTTCGCAGCTCGCAGCGTTGAATCGTAAAACCGACGGCGTCAATATTCCCCAGTTCAATCCTCAGAACAATCCAACGAACCTGATTCCCCAGGCAGCCTTCGGCGGAGGCGTCATTCCCAATGCGCCCGCGATCCAATTCAATGGATATATACCCTATCACGCATGGGCGCCCACTTTCACCGGCTCCGATTCGGTCACATGGGTTCACGGAACGCATACGATCAAGGGCGGCGTTTACGGCACTTGGAATCGCTACATCACGGACAGCGGATCGTTCCCCTACAATGGCTCGTTCGATTTCGGCACCAATGTCAACAATCCCTACGACGCGAACCACCCTTATGCCAACGCGCTGCTCGGAACCTACAATTCCTATCAGGAGAGCAAGACCAGGCCGGTCCAGGACATCCGGGGACTGGATATGGAATGGTATATTCAGGACACTTGGAAAGCGACGCGAAGGCTGACGCTGAACTATGGCCTCCGATTTTCCTATTACACGCCGTGGCACCAAGCCAATGGCCTGGGCGTGAATTTTGTCCCGGCGGATTACAACCCCGGCCAGGCCGTGCAGTTGTATCAACCTGTGATCAACGCGCAAGGCCAGCGGGTCGCTCAGAACCCGGTGACCGGGCAACAGTTTCCGGCCGGGTTTATCGGATCGATCGTTCCCGGCGTGGGCAATATCAACAATGGGCTAGTTTCGGCGAACACGCCCGGAGTGCCGCAGGGCTTCATGTACAACCAAGGAATTCAGTATGGCCCGCGATTCGGCTTCGCTTACGCTTTGACCAACGACGACAAAACCGTGCTCCGCGGCGGGTTTGGAGTCAGCTACAGCGGCCACGACATCCAAAACCTGATCGTGGGAACCGTTCTGAACACGAGCCAGACGGCAACCGAGTTTAACGGCACGTTCGGGTCGCTCACCTCGGCGCCCACGGCCGTGTTCCCCAACTCGTTCAACGCGATCAATCCGAACACGAAGGATCCCACCATCTATACTTACAGCCTTGGAGTGCAGCGGGAGATCGGATTGGGAACCCGCTTGGACGTGGCATACGTGGGAACGCTGGCGCGGCACCTGGACCAGCCGCAGAGCGCGTTTGACGCCGTCCCGCCGGGAGCCGAGTTTCAACCGCAGAATCAGGATCCCACGACGCCGGGTCTTCCGCTGCCGGACAATTTCTATCGGCCGTATATGGGTTACTCGAGCCTCACCGTGCAGCAGTTCGTGAATTCGAACTACAACGCGCTGCAAGTCGCGGTGGTCCATCGATTTTCCAAGAACCTCGAGCTCAGCGCCAATTACGCCTGGTCGAAGTCGCTGGGTTACTACAGTCCTTTCGCGACGTATTACAATAACGCCCTGCAATACGGACTCCAGCCTTTCGACCGCACGAATGTGCTCCATTTGTACTACGTGTACACGCTCCCCAACGTAGGCGCGGGGTGGAAGTTCCGCCCGGCCCACTGGGTATTGGATAACTGGCAGGTATCGGGGATCTCGACGTTTGAGAGCGGGTTTCCCCAAAGCTTGAACTGCCAGTTCACTTACCCGGTGAACCTTTTCGGCGGCGGCGATTATAGCCGCTGCAATCTCACCGGCCCCGTGAACTTATCCGCGGGAAATAGAAACTTCTACCGGTTCTTCAACACCAGCGCGATCCAACCGCCGACGGCGGCGAATCCCGGCGACGCCGCTCCCGGCGTGATCCGCGGCCCTGGAGTCGAAGACTGGGACATCAGCGTCTTCAAGAATTTTCCGATCACGGAGAAAAGCTCGGTTCAATTCCGCGTGGAAACGTTCAATACGTTCAACCACCCTCAATTCAGCACCGTGAACACGAATCCTCAATTCAACCAGGCGGGTCAGCAGGTGAACGGTCTCCTGGGGCAGCTCAACGGAGACTATCTACCGAGACAAATGCAACTTGCGCTAAAGTTCATCTTTTGAGCCATCAGGAACCGTGCGGGAACAAAGGAGACAACCGTGAATCGCAGAAACTTCATTCAGATGGCCGCGGCCGGCGGCGCGGCGGCGGCCAGTTCGGGCCGGGCGGCGCCCACGGAGGCCTCGCGCCCCGTTTTGTTTTACGCCGGCACGCAGCACGGGCATTCTCCGGTGGTGCTTCGGACGATGGCGGCATTCGGGTTGAAGCACATTTGCAGCGGAGAGATCTCGGGGCGTCTGGACGAGAAATGGTCCGTGGAGAGCTTGACGCGCTTTCGCGAGGATGTGGAGTCGTACGGTATCAACCTCGCGATGATCCCGCTCCCGATGCCCTCGTCGACCATTAACAAAACAAGCTACCCGAGTATTCTGCTGGGCAAAAGCCCGCAGCGGGACCGCGACATCGAAGATATTTCGACGATGATCCGCAACGCCGGAAAAGCGGGAATCCCGGCCGTGAAATACAACCTCACTTACCTTGGGGTCGTTCGCTCGGGAACCACGCCGGGCCGCGGCGGCGCACGGTGCAGCACCTTCGTCTACGACACCGCGAAAGTGGATCCCGAGGTGTTTGAAATGGCGAAGGGCGACGACGACATGATGTGGGAGCGGATCGAATACTTCCTGAAGCGCGTCGTTCCCGTCGCCGAGGAGGCGAAGGTGAGAATCGCCTGCCATCCGAACGACCCAGGGATGCCGAAAGGAGGATTCCACGGAGTGCCTTCGGTGCTCAGTTCGGTGGACGGGCTGAAGAAGTTCATTGAAATCTCGCCCAGCCCTTACCACGGCTTGAATTTTTGCCAGGGCACGGTCTCCGAGATGCTTGACGATCCCGGCAAAGAGATCTTCGACGTGATCCGCTACTTCGGGTCCCGCAAGAAGATCTTCAACGTACACTTCCGCAACATCAAGGGACATCGCCTGAATTTTCGCGAAGCGTTTCCGGACGAAGGCGACGTCAACTTCCTCGAGTGCGCCCGGGTTTACCGGGAAGTGGGCTACGACGGCATGCTCATGCCGGACCACGTTCCGCATATTGAAGGAGATCAAACCGGGCTTGGATTCGCCTTCGAGATCGGTTACATCCAGGCCATTATCCAAACCGTGAGAAACGAAGCTTAAGGGGCCGATAGAGGAACAATCGAAAATGCCGACCATCAAACGGATCGTCGCGATCTCAGCCCTCTTTTTGTTCGCGTATCTCGCGCCCCTGCCGGCGCAAACGGACTGGAAGGTCGTCCGAACCTTTCCGGTCGGCGGTCAAGGTGGGTGGGATTATCTCACCGTTGACCCGCAGACCCACCGGTTGTACGTTCCGCGGAGCACGCACACGATGGTGATTGACGCTGAAACGGGAAAGACCGTCGCCGATATTCCCGGTCAGAAGATCGCGCATGGAGTCGCGATCGTTCCCAAGGCAGGCCGAGGATTCATCAGCGACGGCGGCGGAGCCATCGTCATCTTCGATCTGAAAACCAACGCCGTGCTGGGCTCCATCGCCTCGCAACCCGATACCGACGGCATCATCTTCGACCGGGCCAGCGGGGGCGTCGTGGCCGTGTCGGGGGACAAGGGAGTGCTGATGTCGATCCAGCCGGACATCGACCCCAAGAACGGGACAATCGACGCCCCCGTCGACCTCGGTGGAGCGCCGGAGTTCCTGGCCTCCGACGAGGCCGGCAGGATATTTGTCAATCTGATGGACAAGAACGAAGTCGCGGTCTTCGACACGAAAGCGAGAAAAGTTGTCGCACGGTGGCCCGTGGCGCCCGGCGGAGCGCCGGTTGGAATGACGATCGACGCCGCCAAGCATCGCCTGTTCATTGGCTGCCGCAATCCCCGGAAGTTGATCGTGATGAGCACCGAGAACGGCAAGGTGTTGGCGGACCTGCCGATCGGCGATCACGTCGACGCCGTCAAAATCGATAGCGGCCGGATCTTCGCCAGTTGCGGCGATGGCACGCTCGCGGTGGCCCGAGAGACCGGAGCGGGGAAGTTCGAGATTGTGCAGACCGTGAAGACGCCGGCGGGCGCGAGGACGATGGGAGTGGACTCCGCAACGCACAGAATTTACCTTCCTACGACGGAACCCGGCTCCGGCAGCGCGGGCAAGCAGGCAAACAGACGGGGCCCGTTCGAGATCGTCGTCGTCGCGCGTTAGGCTCATAAGTGCCGGCCGCGCCGGGCGAGCCCGCCGCCTCCGTGCCAGTGGCGGGAAGCGGTTTCCCACAAACGAACGGGGCCGAGGACCGTTCCGAAGCTGGATCGACCTCGTTTGTTGGGGTTGAGGATGGAAACGGAATTGCCGCGGGAACGGAAATCCCATGGTCAACCTGACGCAAGATCTGAAATTCGGGATGAGGATGTTGAGGCGGAGTCCGGGGTTCGCTGCGGTGGCGGCGGTGTCGCTGGCGCTGGGGATCGGCGCGAATACGGCGATTTTCAGCGTGATGGACGCGCTGCTGCTGCGCAGTTTGCCGGTGAAGGAGCCGGGGCGGCTGGTGTTGCTGGGGCAGGGGCGAGTGGG
>VFSW01004760.1_pt1 | contig 20192 bp, 18 predicted proteins | sample 5358111 | NCBI WGS metagenome assembly VFSW01 (sample SAMN11554181, study PRJNA540505) | mine drainage metagenome | isolation source: sediment from site ElyBrook_90M | place: USA: Ely Copper Mine, Vershire, VT | collected 2017 | reverse complement strand
AAAGAGCAGCTGCCGGAACAATTCCCCGTGCAGCGAAGAGGTGCGCATTATAGAGGGCAAAAGCTCTCTGTCAAGCAACACAACTTTATTACTTAAATTCTGGTTGCGGGGACAGGATTTGAACCTATGACCTTCGGGTTATGAGCCCGACGAGCTACCGAGCTGCTCCACCCCGCGTCGGAATGAGAACTATAGCAAAACAGCCCCGAGTCGTCAAACAGTATTTTTATTAATTGATCCGCACAAATAAATCATTCAACAACACAGAGCTGAGCAACCATCACTTTCATTTGAGCGATCAATATGAACATTCCTTGCGAGCTTAAAGCCAGGCGGTCGACCTGATTGCGTTCTGCATTCACCTGCTACTCTTTCTCCATAATTTTCAACCGATCTGGTGGTTTGCACCTCAGCGCAAGACCTCTGTCGAGCAAACTTACACAATCTAGCCTGCAAAATATAAAGCTATCTTCTTTGATTACAACAGGTTGCTTGCTCGCCCATCAAACAATACGAAAAAACTGTCTCAGTTTTGAAACAGTTTGCCTTCTGCGCTGCCCGCTTTTCGCAATCAACAAAAATGATCTTCATCATTGCATTCAACAAGTTGATCCTTGTTTCCACGCCCTGGCACGAACGTTGCATCTGATTATTATGGGGAGTCAGCACGTTGCTGTGTTCTCACTTTTTAAAGGGGCGACAAAATGAAAAAAATCACTAACGAGAAATGGGGCCAGGCAGTGGAGACTGACTCAATCTCCAGTTCTGTTGAAATAAACGGGTTCAGCGTACCTAAACATGAAGAAGAAATGCAATCTTCTTTTTTCTCCTTATGCAGTTCGAGAAACATCTGTCTTGCAATGATCGCGTTCACAAGCAGTTGTATTTCTGGTTTTGCCTATGCGGGCACGTATTCCGACAACTTCAATAGCGGCATTAATTCCTCGGCATGGACCATCCAGACCGATGGCAGCGCAACTGTGGCCGCCGTCAACAACCAGGTGGAGATGACGCTCGGCAACAATCTACAGGGCGCGCGACTGGTATTCAACACGCCGATTATAGGCAATTTTGATGCGCGTATAGACTACACACTGCTCAACTGGCCAGCCAAGAGCGAAGCAGGAATCACTTTGGGAACAGGTTTCGTGGACATGCTCAGCAGTGATCTCCCGGTCGGGTTGCATGGCTTCGTCGGTGGCGGATCAGCGGCTTCATCAGGCGGCAATGCATATTTCAGCGATCTTGTAACTACAGGCCATCAGGTTTTTTCGATACCTACAACAGACATGTCTGGAAAACTGCGCATCACAAAGGTTGGCGGGGATATCGGCATCTATGACTGGAACGGGGCTAGCTGGAGCGAAATCCATACATATATCAACGGCCAGCGGGATACCACCATCAACCTGATCGAATTTGGTCTGTTCCGGGTCGCAGATCCCGGAGTAAAAGTCGCTTTTGACAATTTCTCAATTACCGCGCCGTCAACTACGCTGCCAGTCCCAGAGCCTGGCGAATGGGCGATGATGCTTGGCGGCCTGGGTCTCATGGGCTTCATCGCGATGCGCCGTGCGAAAGCAGAAAAGACAGTGGCCATGCCAGCTTGAAATCAAGGACATCCATCACCATGATCAAGGGGATATAAAATGTTAACGCTTAAATTGAATCAATATGCGCTCTCTTGCGCTATGATTTTTAGTGTTATTGCAAGCCAGTCAGCAGAAGCAACCACGTCAACAATAACAGCATTAATAGACGGAAGATCAGGGCCTTGGGATTCGGCGCTTAACCCATCTTTCAATTGGGGGAGCTCTATCCTTCCACCCACCGTAGTTGATAGCTCGACAGGCTTGGCTATGGCGCCAGGTGACACATTGACCATTAATTATCTCAGTGGATGCGCCTCCGGCGGCTGGCCTGGCTGCTATGACGCTAATGGATGGTCAGGTTTTGGAAATCAAGTAGGCGCAGGTGGCCCAGCATATTTCATTAATCCATCAAAATACCCAGTCGTATATTTTATGGCCTTGTTAGGCACATTTACGAACTCGAATGGAGTAATTGTGGGGAACCCTTTCTTCATAGGGGACGGGCCATTTAAAGCGGTAATACCAACAGGGGCAAGCAAACTTTCAATGGGATTTAATGATGGTGGCGGGGGCTTTTTTGATAATGGCGGAGTAATTACAGTCAGCATATCAGAGGCAGTCCCCGAACCCGGCGAATGGACGATGATGTTTGGCGGCTTGGGTCTCATGAGTTTCATCGCGATGCGCCGCGCCAAAGCAGTAAAGACAGCATAGCCTTGCGTGACCAAACTGACAGCGTTTACTTTCTTTGAAGGAGATATAAAATGTCTATCAATAAATCAGCTCTACAAAAATTTCTGCCAATATTTTTTGTGCCTTGTTTGACGTTATCTTCTGGTGCTTTTGCCGCCAGCCTGACTCTTTCCGGCACGGGCTTTGATGCGACCGGCAACCCGCTCACTTCCGGCAGTGTGGATGGCAACTGGAGTCTGTCGGGCGCTTACACTGGTAGCAATAAGGCTTATTTCATTGCCCCAGGCAATCCTGACTGGTGGCCAGGTACAAGCACTGAAGCCGCCTACGCCGGCAACACCAATGCAGCAACCTTCGTTGGTTCCGGCTGGATCAGCGACAATACATCCAGTATTTACAACGGGCCAGCACCCTACATATTTTCAATGCAATTCAACCTTTCGAAGTTCCAGCTAAACACTGTTTCAATAGCCGGGCAATGGGCGATCGCGGACGGTGGCACACTTGATATTAACGGGCATCTCGTCTCCAATCTTCCAGTTTTGGATAGCAGCTGGGGTAGCCTACACCCTTACTCCATTGTCAATACCAGTTGGTTGAATCACGGCATAAACACGATCAGTCTTACTGTAACTGATTCGAACTATTACGCTGAAGCAGCGCGATTCGAAGGAGCTGTCACGGGAACACTGACAGCTGTCCCAGAACCCGGCGAATGGGCGATGATGCTTGGCGGCTTGGGCCTCATGGGCTTCATCGCAATGTGCCGCTCAAGAGTTTTTAAAATAACGTAATGCCTAAACAACATTCACTCAAGGAGAACATTATGTACAAGACACGCTTTGCGCTGGCCTTACTGGCCAGTGTAGTAATGAGCGGCGCAGCACAAGCCGCATTAATCAATAACGGCGGCGGCCTGATTTACGACAGCACGCTCAATGTCACCTGGCTTCAGGATGCCAACTACGCCAATACCAGCGGTTATTCTTCCGGTGGCCGGATGACCTGGAATACTGCCAACACCTGGGCATCCACCCTCAATTACCACGGCATCACCGGCTGGCGCCTGCCCACGGTGAGTCCCGTGAACGGCAGCAGCTTTAATTACAGCGAGTCTTATAATGGCACGACTGATGTAGGCTACAACATCATCAGTCCGGCCAGCGAGCTGTCTCATCTGTTTTATGTCGATCTGGGTAACAAGGGCTTTCAGGACACATCCGGAAGTTACCAGGCTGGATATGGCTTGACTCACACCGGGCCGTTCATAAATCTCCAATATGACCCTAACTTTCAGATGCATACGTACTGGTCCGGCACGCAGTACGCGCCGAATACCAACTATTACGCGTGGCTATTCTCCATGGGCTTCGGCAACCAGTACGTATTCAACAAGTACCTAGCTATTTATGCCATGGCTGTTCACCCCGGAGATGTCAGTCTCGTTCCCGAGCCCGGCGAATGGGCGATGATGCTTGGCGGGCTTGGCCTCATGAGTTTCATCGCGATGCGCCGTGCTAAAACTGCATAATTTTAAGAGATGCTGAATTATTCGTCTTCCCGTAAAAGCGGAGGAGCCAGCGCCTTTATTTAACTGGGTTCCCGCGCAGGCGGGAACGACAAAACCGAATAAATCAGCATCCCCCTAAACCGCTCCAAATCGCACGTCTTCATAGATCTCATCCAGCGTCAGGCTGGTGCCAACGCTGTCAAGATGCAGAGGCTCGTCCTGGTTAACAGCAGCGAGTTGCCATTCGTCTTGCTCATCGCGGCGGTAGAGTTCGACTTGACGTTTATCCGTGGCGACTAATACATATTCACACAGGCTGGGCAGGGTGCGGTAGGCCAGCATTTTCTCACGCCTATCGGTACTCTCTGTGCCGGGTGACAGCACTTCCACCACCAGGATGGGTTTTTCCTTGAAGTGGCTCTGGCTATCTCTCGGATCGCAAGTCACCAAAATATCGGGGTAGTAATATGCTTTCCACGTCTGCACATGCAGTTTCATGTCGGAAATAAATACGCGGCATGGCCCGCCACGAACCACGTTGCGCAATTTCGCGGCGATGTTCAGCGCAATCAGATTATGCGCCTCCCCAGCCCCCGCCATGGCATAGACTTCGCCATCGACATATTCATGGCGTATGTCGCTGGTCAATTCACCATGCAGGTATTCCTGTTCGCTCAATCTCGATAACATGGGATTGCTCATCATGCCTCCATCGTCCGCTATTGTAGGGTCGGACTCGATTAATTTGACTGTTGCTTGCCCTTTTGCTAAGAGCCGAAGCTAAGAGCCGAACCTGTCTTTTTAACAGTATAGCGAATCCTCCCTGAATTGCCCACCTTCCAGTGTCGAACCATAAACAACCCTTCGACAGCTATGTTCTGAGCACCGCTCTCTCCTTCGACAAGCTCAGGGCGAATGGGGTCGAAGGCCTCAGAGAGAATGAATTTTTGGCCTATGGCTGATTTTGATTTTTACCACACTGGAAGACGAAAAAGTGATGCTCATTGCTTTTCGCTGAACTTGCTGATCAGCCGGTACATGGTGGCCCGGGAAACTCCAAGTTCCCGCGCAGCTTCAGACACGTTGTTGTGATTGCTGATCAGGACGCGCCGAAGCAGCACCTCATCCCCCTTACCTCGTGAGGATTCAAGTGTGACGCCATTCGGCTTGTCTACATGCTGATCAAGACCGAGATCCGCAGTCAGAAGCAGGCGGCTTTCACTCATCACTATAGCACTGCGCACCCGATTGATCAGTTCGCGGATATTGCCAGGCCATGCATGGCGCTTCATCACACGAAGCGCCTGCCGACTGAACCCTTGGGCCGTATGTTTTCTTTCACCTGAAAAGCGCTTGAAGTATTCCTGCGCAAGCATGGTGATGTCATCCCCTCTTTCACGCAGCGGCGGCACATTCAGATGCAACACGTTAATCCTGTAAAAAAGGTCTTCGCGTAAACGCTCCTGTGCAATCGCCTTCGGCAAATCCACGTCGGTAGCAGCAATTACCCGCGCATCAACGGTGATACTGGCACTGGAACCCACGCGCTCGATAGTCTTGTCCTGCAGGAAGTGCAGCAGATTTACCTGAAGCTCCATGGGCAAATCGCCGATCTCATCCAGAAAAATAGTGCCTCCAGCAGCTGCCTCTATCCTTCCGATTTTGCGTTGGTGAGCACCGGTAAACGCTCCTTTCTCATGACCGAACAGTTCAGACTGGATAAGGCCGGACGGCAATGTGCCGCAATTGACAACAACGAAAGGTTTGTCGCGACGCGGCGATAACTGATGGATCGCCCGCGCCACCAGCTCCTTGCCTGTTCCACTTTCTCCGCCGATCAGAACAGGCTCGCTTATGCTATGGATTTTTTCAATTTTGCGACAAAGCTCCTCCATGGATGAACTGTTGCCTATCATGCCAAAGCGCCCGATAGATTTATTCTCGCCCGGCACTCCCCTTACCAACATGGCTTTCCCATAGGCATGACCGACAGCCATCAGCAACCGGTTCATATCGACAGGCTTAAGGTGGTAATCAAAACAAAAGCTTTTGATAAATTTGCATACCACTTCTGAATGCAACTCATCTTGGGACACCAACGAGATCCATTCTGTTTGCCGGTTGCGCAACATGTATTCTTCGATACGGACCAGCTCAGCATCATTCAGATTATCCAGACAAATCAATCCGACATAACATTCTTTCGCTGTCATCCATGTTTCAATATCAGCGATATGCGATACCTGAAATACCTCCCATTCCTCGGCGCTCAACAACCGGGCAACCTCAGACAAGCCACTTCCAGGCGAGAGCACTATGAGCTTACGAACCTGTACAGCTTTGTGCCAAACACATTTATCCGGGAAAATTCCATTGGTACCAAAAAATGAGCTCGTCACTTTGGGCAAATTCTTCTGGCTGCAGAAATCCATTTTTTTCATCACAGCTGCATCAAAGTGGTAAAATTTGACCGATTCTATTTGGTCGCACACCAAGGGGATATAGGGGAATGCTTATTTCACCATGCAAAACAGCCTTGCTAGCACAGGATTTACCCTGTCTTGGCGTCTTAAAGCAAGGCTATGAAGTCCGCCCCCATATCACCTCGCAAAATTTATGACCAACGCAGACCTCATCGGCAGCATCGCCGCGACACTGACGACCACGGCGTTTATCCCGCAGGCATGGCAGGTATGGCACACACGTCATACTGCCGATATCTCGCTAGGCATGTATGCGATGTTTACGACCGGCGTCGCGCTGTGGCTGGGATATGGCATCCTTTTATCATCTTGGCCCATCATCATCGCCAACTGCATCACACTGCTGCTTGCCGGGATCGTGCTATTGATGAAATTAAAGTTCGGATAATCTTGCAGTATCCAAGACGAAGAGATGCGCTTGTAACTTGTAGCATTTTCCTGGCGCATACCAAATGTTTATAATGACCCGCCAATTCAGTTACAAAAACTCTTATGCCCCTCGCATCTGAAATCAAACCCGATCAATCCATCGAACTGCTCAAAGAACTGCACATTCTGACGCGCGACGGCAAGCTCAATCAGGACAGCCGGCGCAAACTCAAACAGGTCTATCATCTGTTTCATTTCATCGAGCCATTGATGGAAGAGCTTCAGGCAAACGGGCACAGCCTGACACTTGCGGATCACGGCGCGGGAAAATCTTACTTGGGTTTCATCCTCTATGATCTATTTCTGAAGTCGCGCGTGGCAGGGCACATTTACGGCATCGAAACACGCGAGGAACTGGTAGCCAAATCGCAGGCACTGGCGACGAAACTGGGGTTTTCGAGGATGACATTTCTGAATCTTTCGGTAGAAGAGTCCACTCACTCGACGCTATTGCCAGATGAAATTGATATCGTCACCGCACTGCACGCCTGCAACACGGCCACCGATGACGCCATCAAATTCGCACTGCAAAAACAGGCCAGATTTATCGTACTGGTCCCGTGCTGCCAGGCGGAAGTGGCCAGCGTGCTGAACAAACACAAGAACCAGTCTTTTGGCAAAACGCCGTTATCGGAAATCTGGCGGCATCCTATACACACCCGCGAATTCGGTAGCCACCTGACCAACGTGTTGCGCTGCATGCTGCTGGAATCAAAGGGATACCAGGTGAGCGTCACGGAACTTATCGGCTGGGAGCATTCGATGAAAAACGAACTGATCATCGCCCGCCGCAAGGATCAGCCACGCAAAGATGTCAGACAGCGACTGGAGTACATCCTACAAGAATTAAATCTGGAAAGCTTGCGCGACCGTTTCGTTTATTAAAACGTTTGATTTTCTGTGCAAAAACCTGAATGATTTGGATTATCATCTTGCATGAACTATAATTTCAACGCTTTGCTCCAACCCACTCGAGCGGATCAGCCTTTATTCAACTAACAGGTCAAATGTCCCGTATCGGGTTAAGCCAATGGATGCCATTACACTAATAGGGGGCGAACATGCCGTGCTGCTATTGCACGGACTGCAAAGCAGCCCCGCCGAACTCCAGCCGATTGCCAAACGACTTAACCAGGCAGGCTACACGGTGCATGCGCCGCATATCAAAGGCTACGGTTTTACGCATGGCGATACGCCGCGCTCCGTGACACCCTGGCAGGACTGGCATGCCTTGGCGCTCAGCGAATTTCGCGCTCTCAAACAGCAATACAGCAGTGTGGCGCTCGGCGGCTTATGTATAGGCTCAACCTTATCCTTAAGCATCGCGGCAGAACTGGGAGATGAGGTGTCCGCCCTGACTTTACTGTCAACCACCCTGTGGTATGACGGATGGGGCATACCCTGGTATCGGGCTTTGCGCTATATCGGCTATTACTCGCCATTTCGCTATCTGTACAGCTACCGCGAACGCGAGCCGTTCGGACTGAAAAACAAACAATTGCGAAAATGGATCGCACGCGAAATGAGTCATAAGGACTCATCCATCGTCGGGGCCAGCAAACTGAATTTACCCGCGATACAGGAAGCAGAACGCATGATCGCTTCCGTCAAAAAATCCATGCGCAAAGTCACAGCCCCTGCCATCATCATACATGCCATCGAGGATGAAATCGCCTCACCCCGCAACGCACGCTTTGTCGCCGGGCATCTCGGCTCCAAACAGGTGAAAAGCGTGATGCTGCACAACAGCTACCACATGATCACGGTAGACAATGACCGGGAACAGGTCGCGAGTGAAACCATAGATTTTTTCAACGCACACATCCGCGCATAGTCCTGCCATTTCCGCCAGCACGGCGATACACCCGAGCCCCAATCTTAACAACAAACGGGAAAACTCCCGCTTGTTCCCGTCTTGAAAGCACATCATTCAGGCGTGGATTTAAGTTATAATCCATGCTGAGTAAATATTTAATACCTATTACCATGAGTTCATTACCAACCATACAGCGCATGATGGTCGAGCAGTTCGACCTTAAACTTGAAGACTTGACGCCCGATGCAACCCTGGAGAGCCTGGGGCTGGACTCGTTGTCAGTCATTGAGTTCATGTTCAATCTTGAGGACGAACTCAAGATCAAATTACCGGACGAACGAGTGGAGCTCAGAACGCTGCAAGATGTAACCAATCTGGTTGACAGGATAGTCGCTGAGCAATCGGCGTGATCTGGCGTATATGGTGAAGTAGCATGATGATAAAACCCGCCATGTTCGCCCCTCTTTCCATCCTTCCCCCGCAAATAAATCCTTGCAGAGGAAGTGGCAAACGTATCGCTACGCGAGTTTCACATTAATCGCATGTCCAGGCGCGTTGTCATCACCGGATTAGGCATCGTCTCACCGACAGGATCATCTCCCGGGCAGTTTTTCAGCAACCTGATGGCCGGACGATCCGGCATCAAACGCCTGAATCGCCCGTTTGCCCAACAGCTTTCGATACGCATTGCAGCATCTGTGGAAGATTTCAACCCTGCTGCACACTTCTCCAAGATACAACTCACCGGCATCGAACGTTTCAGCCAGTTTGCGCTGGTTGCAGCCGAACAAGCAGTACAGGATGCTCGAATGACGTTAAGCGAGTCGGAGTATCAACGGGCAGGCGTATATATGGGCTCCTGCCTGGGTGGCGCCGGCACGCTGGAAGACGGTTATATCGAAGTCTTCAAGAACGACAATCCGCGCATCAAACCGCTTAGCGTACTGCTCAGTATGAACAATGCCGCAGCTTCGCACCTGTCCATCAAATATCATCTGCAGGGCGCCAATATCACCTACGCGACCGCTTGTTCCTCTTCAGCGATTGCGATAGGCGAAGCTTACCGCCAGATCAAACACGGTTATGCCGATGTCATGCTGGCGGGCGGTGCTGAAGCGATGCTGACATTGGGCGCGATGAAGGCATGGGAAGCCTTGCGCACCGTGGCTCACGAGGATCCGAATGACCCCGGCGCATCCTGCAAACCTTTTGCGAAGGATCGCAGCGGTCTTGTGCTGGGCGAAGGCGCTGCGGTACTCGTGCTGGAAGATGCCGAACGCGCGATGCAGCGGGGCGCCAAAATATATGCGGAACTGACAGGCTATGATTGTTCGTCGGATTCGAGCCATATCACCAAACCGGATTCGGCAGGCCAGACACGCACTATCCTGAATGCGTTGAAGGACGCCAAGCTGCAACCTGAAGACATCGGTTATGTGAATGCGCACGGCACAGCAACCCTGACCGGCGACATCGAAGAAACCCGCGCGCTCAAACAGTCTTTCGGCGCACATGCTTACAAAATTCCAATCAGCTCGACAAAATCCATGCACGGGCATCTGATGGGAGCTACCGGTGCAGTCGAGTTCATGGCTGCGGTACTCGCGCTGCAACACAACGCCGTTCCACCCACCATCAACTTGCATCTGCCCGACTCCGAGTGCGACCTGGACTATGTACCGAATCAGGGCAGAACCGATGTACCGCTCAACGCCGTGATGTCCAACTCGTTCGCATTCGGCGGCACTAATGCAGTATTGATCGCCCGACGTTTTGTGCCTTAGCGACCAGGACGAAGCGTCATCATACCCATGAAGGAATTTAATCTTTCCGCCTGGGCAATCAAACATCAGGCGCTGATGCTCTACACGTTGTGCACTCTGCTGCTTGCCGGCATTTTTTCCTACACACAGCTGCCCCAAAAAGAAGATCCCGATTTCACCTTCAGGGTGATGACAGTCAAACTGCTTTGGCCGGGTGCCAGCGCGCTCGAAGTTGAACAGCAGATTACCGATCAGGTTGAACGAAAGTTACAGCAAACCCCTTGGCTGGATAATGTCAGCAGCTATTCCAAAGCCGGCGAGGCCGTGTTTTACATCACACTCAAAGATGCCATGCCGCCAGCACAACTGGAACATAGCTGGAATCAGGTTCGCAAAGAGCTGTCTGAAATAGAGCTGCCTGAAGGCGTGACGACACCTGTCATCAACGACAACTTCGGGCAGACCTACGCTGCAATCTATGCCCTCACCTCCGGCACGCTTGGCAATGCCGAACTCGCACACCAGGCGCATGTTGTGCGCGATGAATTGCTCAGAACGGAAAATGTCAGCAACGTTGAATTGATCGGCATACAGCCTGAAACAGTATATATCGATTTTCCCGGCAAAGCTGAACCTGGCATTGATCCATGGCAAATCGCATCTGCTTTAAAAGCACAGAATAAGATCGAGTCTGCTGGAGAAATAAATACCTATCTTGACGTCATGCGCCTGCGTGTAAACGGTCATTTCGATTCCGTCAAAAGCATACAAGACACCATCATCAAGGCAGGCGGCAAAAATTATCGCCTGGGCGATGTTAGTCACGTCTACCGTTCATATGCCGATCCTGCCACATTCAAGATGCGCACCATGGGACAGGATGCCATCGGCCTTTCCATTGCCATGTCGCCTCAAGGGAATGCCACCCAACTGGGTAAAGATCTCGATCGCGAATTTTTACGCATAAAGAAACAGCTGCCGGCGGAAATTGAAATTCACCAAATATCCAATCAGTCTGACGTCGTAAAAAAATCCGTCACCGAATTCATGCGCGCCCTGCTGGAGGCACTCGCCATCGTGCTGGCGGTGAGTTTCTTAAGCCTGGGCCTGCGCGCTGGACTGGTGGTGGGGTTATCGATTCCGCTGGTGCTGGCAGGAACGTTCCTGCTGATGCAGCTGTTTGGCATCGACCTGCAACGTGTCTCCCTTGGTGCGCTGATCATCGCGCTGGGCCTCCTGGTAGACGATGCGATGATTGCCGTGGAAATGATGAAAGTAAAACTGGATCAGGGCTACAGCAAACTTCACGCCGCAACCTTTGCCTATACCAGCACTGCATGGCCTATGCTGACCGGCACACTGATCACGGCAGCCGCATTCTTGCCCGTGGGCCTTGCGAAGTCTTCAGCCGGCGAATACACCTTTTCCATTTCTACTGTCGTGACCATAGCCTTGCTGATTTCCTGGCTGGTCGCGGTAGTTTTCACCCCGTTCATCGGCCTTCATCTGATGAAAAAAAGCAATCTGCATGCCACGGTCGAGGGTCACTACCGGCAGGGTTTTTACCTGCACTTCAGGCGGATGGTTGAGTGGTGTCTTGATCACAGAAAGAGCGTGATCGCACTCACGCTGATCGCCTTTGCACTGGCCCTTGCAGGGTTTGGCAAACTCCAGCAGGATTTCTTTCCACCGTCTGAACGGACAGAGCTTCTGATGGATGTCTGGTTACCAGAAGGCACCAGTTTTTCCACCACGGAAAGACTGACAATCGGCCTCGAACAAGATTTAAAGAATGATCCCGATATCGTCAATTATACGAGCTACATCGGCGGCAGCACGCCTAGATTCTATCTGCCGTTGGATCTGCAACTGCCCAGCGTCAATTATGCGCAAATCGTCGTTGACACTCGCGGCATAAAATCGCGCGAGGCCGTACTCAAACGCATCCGCACCCTGCTGGACAAAGATTATGCAACGATGGGGATACGCATTGCGAGACTGGAAAACGGCCCGCCGGTCGGTTTCCCGGTGCAGTTCAGAGTGACCGGAAAAGATCCTGAAAAGCTGCACAGCATCGCCACTGAAGTTGCAACAGTGATCAGACATAATCCCAACACCAAAAATGTAAATCTGGATTCAAGCGAGAAAATACGCATCCTCAATGTTGACGTCGACCAGGAAAAAGGTCGCGAGCTTGGCTTGTCCTCTGATGTTGTTTCCAGAAACCTGCGTGCACTTTTATCAGGACTCCCAATCACATATTTGCGCGAAGGTGAAAATCGCATCGAAGTCGTCGCGCGCGCCGCAGAACGCGACGATCCCGACACGATAGGCCAGCTTAATATTTACACTGATCAAGGAAAATCTGTACAACTCAACCAGATTGCCAAAATCAGTGAATCCGAGGAAGACGGCATCATCTGGCGCATGAACCGCATGCCTGTGGTCACCGTGCGCGCGGATGTCCCGGACAATGTACCTGCACCGGATGTCAGCATAGCGATTGACCGGCAACTCGCCACTATTCGTGCAAAGCTGCCGGAGGGTTATCGCATCGAGATAGGTGGTGCGATGGAAGGCAGCAATCAGGCACAGGACTCGATCATTGCAATTCTGCCGCTGGTGGGTTTTATCATCGTAACGCTGCTGATATTCCAGTTGAAAAAGTACAAGCCAGTCACGCTGGCCTTGCTGAGTGCGCCGCTGGGCATCATCGGCGTGACCGCAACCCTGCTCATGTTTAAAGTGCCCTTCGGCTTCGTTGCGATGCTGGGCACCATTTCCCTGTCCGGCATGATCATGCGCAACTCGGTCATCCTGCTCGATCAAATCAGCCAGGACATCGCATCTGGCATGAGCCAGTGGGACGCCATCGTCGAATCCACCGTGCGCCGCTTCCGCCCCATCATGCTAACCGCCGCTGCCGCAATACTGGCGATGATACCTTTAACGCGCAGTGTCTTCTGGGGACCAATGGCGATCGCCATCATGGGCGGATTGCTGGTTGCAACACTCCTGACACTGCTCTACCTGCCGGCACTGTATGCGCTCTGGTTCAAGGTTGAGCGCCCTGCATTGCCAGCGCCCAGATAACATGCTCGCGCACGATCTGCGATGCATGACTCGCGCGAGTCTGCAGCGCGGCAACAATCGCTGCACTCCTGGGCGCATTGCCCATCGCCACCGCGATATTGCGCAGCCATTGTTCATGACCGATGCGATAAATAGCGCTGCCTGCCAGTTTTTCCCTGAATTCATCTTCATCCCAGGCGAACAGTTCCACAAGACTGACATCATCGAGCTGATGACGCACGGCAAAATCGGGCTCGATCGTTGTCTTTGCGAAGCGGTTCCACGGGCACACCAGCTGGCAGTCGTCACAACCATATATACGGTTTCCAATCAGTGGGCGCAACTCGGGCGGTATGCTTCCCTTTAGTTCGATCGTGAGATAGGAAATGCAGCGCCTCGCATCAAGCAGATAAGGCGCGACGATGGCCTGCGTCGGGCAGACCTCGATGCAACGCGTACAACTTCCGCAATGCTCGCGCTCTTGCGCGTCAACCGGGAGCGGCAAATTGATATAAATCTCACCCAGAAAAAACCAGGAGCCCGCGTCTTGTGACAACAATAAGGTGTGTTTTCCGCGCCAACCCAAGCCCGCTTTGCCAGCTAGCGCCACCTCCATCACCGGCGCACTGTCGGTAAATACGCGCCCGTCGAAATCCGCCATTTCAAGACGTATCCTGTCCGCCAGTTGCGCCAGACGCCGGCGCAACAGCTTGTGATAATCACGCCCCAACGCATACCGCGAAATAAAAGCGCCCTCCCCCTGATTGAGAACATCCCAACTGTCCCGCGCCTCAGGCGGCAAATAATTCATGCGTACACTGATCACGCGCATCGTACCAGCCAGCAAATCCGCCGGACGGCTGCGCTTGACACCGTGTTTTGCCATATAATCCATCTGACCATGAAAACCTTGCGACAGCCAGTTTAAAAGACCGGTTTCGGCCTCTGCAAGATTCGTATCCGAAATACCTGCAGCCTGAAAACCGAGTTCATGCGCCCAGGCGCGTATATTTTTGGCAAGTTTTTCATACTGCCCTGACTGAGGATTTCTATTTTGCATGACCATGATGATAGCCGAATCACCCTGCGGACATGGCTGAATTTCCACGAATGATGATGAAATCAGCCATGCCCGCCCCCCACCCAAACCCCGATGGGACAATTAGCCACTCGACCAAGGCATCAGAAAACGATGACCAAGTCGCAGGTTATCCCCCGCCCGAGGGAGAGGGGACGAACGATCGCTCTGCGAATCTTTCGTTTTTGCTCGCTGATGAAAATGCGACACTCGCTCTGGCAAAACGTCTGGCCGCACAGCTTAAACCCGGCATGGTCATTTACCTCAATGGAGACCTGGGCGCCGGCAAAACCTGTCTGGTGCGCGGCATGTTGAATGCATTGGGCTACACGGGGCGCGTAAAAAGCCCGACCTATACACTGCTTGAACCCTACCATGTCGGCGGGTTAGACTTACGTCACTTTGATTTGTATCGTATAGAGGATGAAAGTGAGTGGGAGTTGGCAGGTTTTCGCGATGAATTTGACGGAAATAATATTCTTTTCATCGAATGGCCGGAAAAAGCGCAAGTCCCGCCTGCCGACATTGTGATCGACCTCGTCATTTTGCAACAGGGACGCCGTGCTGCAATAAAGGGTAATACCGTAATGGGAAGAGCATGCTTGAAGCAGTTATAAACACGATTCATCAACGGCTTTGCCAGGCCATTGCATTGACATTGCTGTGCCTGTGGCTGCCAACATCGCAGGCTGCCATTGCAGTTACTGCAACACGCATCTGGCCGGCAGAGGATTACACCCGTCTGACACTAGAATCAAAGCTACCCATCCACCATCACATGTTTTCGATTGATAATCCTGATCGTCTGGTCATTGATCTTGAGGATGTCGAGCTGAATGATGAGCTCAACGGGCTCACCGGCAAGATAGACAACAGCAATCCATACATCAAGAGCGTGCGCGTGGGGCATTACAAACCCGGCATCGTGCGCCTGGTGCTCGATCTCAAGGGACAGGTCAAACCGCAATTGTTCGATCTTGATCCCGTGGGCGAGTATGGCTATCGTCTGGTACTCGACATCTATCCCGCAGTGGCACCCGATCCGCTGATGGCGCTGCTAGGCCATGACAAAACCATACCCGCATCAGCTCCTGTCGCCGAGAAACCAGCCGCAGACAACATGACTGCACCTGTCATCACACCTCCTGCCACGTTAAAAAATTCGCCCGAGTTGCGTGCCAGAACGTTGATCATCGCGATCGATGCAGGGCATGGCGGCGAAGATCCTGGTGCCAGGGGCAGCCGTGGCTCACATGAAAAAGATATCACACTGGCTATTGCACGCCGTCTCTGTACACTGGTGAATGACACACCGAATATGCGCGGCATACTGATACGCGACGGGGACTATTTCATCCCGTTGGGCGGCCGGGTCGTCAAGGCACGCCAGGCTAAAGCCGATCTGTTCGTTTCCATACACGCCGATGCCTTCATCAGGCCAGATGCACACGGCTCATCCGTTTTCGCACTCTCCGAACATGGCGCAACCAGCAGTGCCGCGCGCTGGCTGGCTAAAAAGGAAAACGAGGCGGACCTGATCGGCGGCGTCAACATCGCGGTGAAAGACCCCTATCTTGCCCGCACCCTGCTGGATTTGTCGCAAACCGCCACCATCACGGACAGCCTGAGGCTTGCCAAACAAGTGCTGGGGCAATTGAACGACATCAATGACTTGCATAGCGGCCATGTCGACCAGGCCGGGTTTGCAGTGCTCAAATCACCCGACATCCCATCGATACTTGTGGAAACAGCTTTCATCAGCAACCCCAACGAGGAAGAGCGCTTGAACGACGGAAATTATCAGACGAAACTGGCTAATGCAATTCTGGATGGCATCAAACATTACCTCGCTCAGAACCCTGCATTATCCAAACGCAACATTGCGCAGGCACCATGAATCAGCGACTGATCAGGATATTGGGCAATTCAGCCGAACACTATCCTCATGCGCTAGAGAGCAAATTCCCGCGCATTTTAAATACCATCATGTCGCTGTGGGACAAGGATGAGATCGACGAATACTTTATGGAACTGATGATCAGCAAGCGTCCCAACCGCGCAGGTTTCCCACCCGATGTCGCGGCAGAGATCATGCGTCTGAGCCTGCTTCACGCAGCACAGGATCCTTCCAGCAAGCACGAGGATATATGGGGGGCCGAGCCGAATGCATTTGAAAATTTCTCGCCACATCCCGATAATAACTGGTCAGAACCCAACCCGCATATCAGAAGCGAACTGCAAAAACACAACATACCCTGCACACCGGAAGGTTTTTTTCAGGCAGCAGAGACAGACAATCGCACGGCAGTCGCTTTGTTTTTGGAAGCTAAGGTTGGCACTGAAATTCGCAACAATCGCGGCTGGACACCGCTGATCATGGCTGCATTCAATGGCCAGCATGAAATTATCGACTTGTTGTTTCATCACAAACCCGATGCCAATGCCTTGGATATGGATGGCAATACCGCCTTGCACTGGGCCGCTTTTAACGGGCATATTTCATGTGCAGAACGCCTGATCAGGCATCATGCAAAAATGAACATACAAAATAATTCCGGCTGCACACCACTAATGCAGGCAGCTGCACACAACCATCCGGATATCGTGGGACTGTTAATTGAAAGCGGCGCAGCGCTGGATACCACTGCCGACGACGGATACACCGCCATGCACCAGGCAGCGGCGGCGGGCTACAGTGAAATTGTCAAACTGCTGCTAGCCAAGGGAGCGGCCACAAATCTTCGCGCAATCGATGGAAACACACCGTACACGCTTGCGGTAAAAAATAAACAAGCTGGAACCTTCAGGCTACTCATGCCAGAACCTGGAAATACGACACAACATTAATCCTTCTTGCCTGTGACATAAAGCGGGTTATCTGGATCCAGCTTGCACCCCATCACAGCGGCCTCTTTGAAAGACGTATCATCCCCCGTCTCTTTGAGTTGTTTCGCCATCCTCTCAAATCCTGGTTTGTCCCCGCGCTTTTCGTAGATTTTCAGCAATGCAAGGTAGCCGTATGAGTTGTTTGGGTTGATCTCAATGGCACGGATCAGCGCACTCTCGGCCAGATCATCATTGCCGGCGCGCAAATGTTTGTTCGCCTCCATCAAGACCGCGTATTCCGGCGGCACAGCCCCCTTCTGCTCGCTTGCCACAGAACTGGACGACACCGTGTCAAATTTCAAAGGCAACGAATCTTGTGCAAACTGCTTTTGGGGCAGCGGACTTGCAGGCTTTTCACCGATTTTCGCCGTATCGGCAACGTTGGCCGGCTTGCCGAAAGTCGCCTCCACTATCTCGGCAGCCTCATCATGCAAATCATCAAACATGCCTTGCGAAGGTTTATTCATATACCAGCGATACAAGAACATGCAGGACATGACCGTTAACAGCGAAGCCAGCGTTGCAAGCGGTTTTTTCCAATTAAATTCGCCCGCAGGCTGAATGACGGACGCCACTTTGGGTTTGCTCACTGCCGTGTTGACGCTCCCAACCGTAACCGCCGGCACCGCACTCACAGCAACTTCCGTTGCAACCACCCCGCTTGCCGTCATTGTGCTGCCAACTGCTGAGGCCGCCTGATCAGCCCGTTTGCCTTTCAAATCCTGAATCACTAGCTGCATTTCACCAATTTGCACTTTAAGATCATTGAGCAGTTTCTCTTTTACAATCAGCTCTTCCTGCAGCGCATCGCTGTTAGTGCTGACTGGCATCGAAGGATCATATCTGGATATCGACAACGACATGGAAAGCTTCATCTGACGATGATCATCCTGTATCTGTTTAACGGCAACTGACTTGGTGCTGTGATGATGTTTCCTGTGTCCTGATTTAACCGTATCTGATTGGACTGCATCGGACTTGACTGAACTCGCGGATACAGGCTTTACTTCTGCAACCGTCACTGTCTGCTGCGCATCGTCAACAGAGACCGTGGGCAAATTCGATGCCGGATCAAGCAAGAAGGTGTATGCCTTGATCAGCTTGCCTGAAGCAGATGAAATTTCAAGCAACAAATTGACGAAAGGATCATCCACCGAACGCGCTGTGGTCACCCGTATAAAGGGCTGCTCCCCCGGATCATTAACCAGTTGAAAACGAAATTTATGATTATCCGGATATTGCAGCCCGAGTTTTCTGTAATCTCCGATATCCGCCAGACGCACCTTGAGTTGCTGCGCATCTGCATCCGTCAATTCGACAAAGGCGATACGCGCACTGAGCGGTCGACCCAAAGCGCTGTCCACCTGAATCTCGCCCATCACCAGCGCATTCGCACTTGCCATAAAAACAGCAGTCATGGAGAGCATCCAGAGCTGCTGTATCACCCTCTTATAATCCCGCACCCCATTTTTCATTATTATAAACAATATTATCTTTGACTCGCGATTGTAACCAAATTCTTCATGTTTGTGGCCAATTCAAACAGGGAACACACCTGTAGACAGGTAACGATCCCCCCGATCGCAGACAATAAATGCGATCACTGCATTTTCAACCTGTTGCGAGATACGCAACGCAACGCTTAGCGCGCCACCCGATGAGACTCCGCAGAAGATACCCTCTTCGCGCGCCAGACGGCGCGTCATCTCCTCCGCATCAGCCTGGCTCACCTGTTCTATCCTGTCCAAATATTCAGCATGGTAAATTGCCGGCAAATAGGCTTGCTGCCATTTGCGTATGCCTGGAATCTGCGCACCTTCCTCAGGCTGCACCCCTATGATATTCACTTCGGAACTCTGTTCCTTGAAGAATCGCGCACAGCCCATGACGGTACCTGTGGTGCCCATACTGCTGACAAAGTGCGTCAGACTCCCGCCCGTATCACGCCAGATTTCCGGTGCCGTGCCTTCATAATGCGCGAGTGGATTGTCGGGATTCGAAAACTGATCCAGAATGATGCCGTGACCTGATTTTTGCATGGCTAGTGCCGTATCGCGTGCCAACTCCATGCTACCCTCTTTCGCGGTCAGCACCAGTTCAGCGCCAAACGCACGCATGCTCTGACGACGCTCAACGCTCTGGTTTTCCGGCATCACCAGTATCATCCGGTAACCCTTCATCGCCGCCGCCATGGCCAGCGCAATGCCGGTATTGCCGCTGGTCGCTTCAATCAGCGTATCGCCGGGCTTGATCTCGCCGCGCTGTTCGGCATGCGCAATCATCGACAACGCTGGCCTGTCTTTTACCGAGCCTGCCGGGTTATTGCCCTCCAGTTTGGCCAGCAACACATTGCTGGTATTGCCGGGAATACGTTTTAAACGCACCAGCGGCGTATTGCCTACAAAATTTTCTATGGATGGATGCATAACCTTGCCCGTGTATTTACCAATGTCGAAATAATAACCTCGCCAGTAAAAAAACCCATGACGTTTACCTGAAAAATAGCCGTGAACAGTTTTGAGATTCCCTCGGTTTTTCGTCTTCCAAGAGTTGGGTTTCATGCTACCAGTTTTTCCTTCTAATGGGCAATGTGAGTCAGTCATCCAATAATTGGTGATTTGTTGCACTTTGTTTTTGAACGTGCCCTCAACAAAATCACACTATTGATTATTTACAATAGTGTTGTATTGTATAAACGGTATCCATCAGAACTGAATACTGGCCGGACTTCCTGTTCCCATTTCGCGTGGCAGTTAGGCGTCATCAACCACCATGTTATATTAGTACCAGCAATCAGAGATTTAGTCATCATAAGATTTTGGTAGCGTTGTCAATAGGAGACCTGAAATAATACTCTCCGATATGCCGTT
>VFSW01004759.1_pt1 | contig 20198 bp, 17 predicted proteins | sample 5358111 | NCBI WGS metagenome assembly VFSW01 (sample SAMN11554181, study PRJNA540505) | mine drainage metagenome | isolation source: sediment from site ElyBrook_90M | place: USA: Ely Copper Mine, Vershire, VT | collected 2017 | reverse complement strand
CCCGTCTGGTATAAGGTTTTTCATACCGCGGCTCCCTAATTCTTGCCATTAAAAGACATTTTTGAGGCCCTCCCCGACAGCGGCGCGCCCCTCAAATGGGAAAACATCAATTTCAGAAAAGCGTGGGCGAGCTTAGCGAACCTCACAAGGGGTGGGATGCCATTTGGAACCGTCCGGTTCCTTCCTGAAGTGGGTACTCGTGATAAATTCCTGCGCCAGATATTGCGGGTCGTCGACCAGGGTCTTCACAATCAGATACTGTTCTCCGTCGGGCTCCTTCACGGCGTCGAAGTACTCGGTAACCACGGCATTGGCCCCGTAGGGCACACCGTTTCTGCGCAGGTAACCTGGCCGCAGCCGGGTGGTCACTACTTTCAGCGAGCCTCCCGGACCCGGAGGGCCGAATCCGCCGCCCGCCTGGTGGTCCCAGGAAGCGCTGGAGAAACCCTGCCACTGCAATTCCCCGGTTTGGGGAGGTTTGCCGCCGAAAACGAACAAGCGGGTCTGCGTGCCGGCGTCCGCTTCCACTTTCAGTGTCTTGTCGTCCTGCCACGTGATGTGGAGCCGCCCGGGTACGCGCGTGATCGCGGCCCCGCCGTAGCGTTTGCACTCGTTTCCCGAAGCCTTGTCTTTGGCCGGGTCCCAGGCGTCCGCCAGCTTTTTCCCTTCGAGCGAGATGGGAACGCCGTCGTAATCGCCCTTCGCGGGGGTGACCATGCGGTAACGCCAGTCTTCCGTGACCAGAGACACCCAGTAGCCGGTCAAATCCTCGGGAGCGGCGGCGCGGGGCGCCGGCGGAGGGCCGCCGAACGGAGGTCCGCCAAACTGCGCGAACAGGCCGCCCGTCATGGTGAGAACAGCCGTCGCGACGGCCATCAGGGGCGCGGTGCGCCTCGCTCGAAATCCGTTATTCATGCTCCCTGCTTTTTCAAACCCTTGTAGACCGCTTCGACGAACTTATCGGTCGTCCAGAAACCCGTGTCCGACCCGTACAGCGGATCGTAATCCAGCGTGGGCCTGGCCGCTTTCACCTGTTCCAGCGTCATTCCCCTGTTCACCATGTCCTGCACGCGGTCGCGAACGATCGTCACCATCTCGCGGTATTCGATCACGTCGCCCAGATCGCACAGCCGCCCGTGACCCGGGATCACCAGCGTTCCGCCTTCCTGGCCGTAAACGGGAATGATCATGTCCACGATCTTCTGCAGACCGGCGATAATGCCCTGAATATTGCCGCCCGCCGCGAGGTCGATTACTGGGTAGTTCGTCGTGGTGAAGAGGTCGCCGGTGCTGATCACGTCCGACCGGCGGAAGAAGACGATGCTGTCGCCATCCGTGTGGGCGTTCGGGATATGGATGACCTGAATGCCTTCGCCGTTGAAGAAAAGATCCTTTTCATCGTTGATGTAGGTGTCCGTCGGCCAGGCCGCGGATGGCGTGGGAGACTGCGTTCCTGTCGGGGCGCTCATCCGGTTCAGAACGTTCTGGTGCGCGATGATCGCCGCGCCTTCCGCCGAATCCTTGATGTCCGCCGAAACGTTGCCGCCGGTGATGGTGCTCCCGGCTTTGCGCAGCAGCTCGTTCCCGCCCGTGTGATCGCCATGATAGTGGGTGTCCACGATATAGCGGATCGGCCCCTTCGAAATCGTGCGAATGGCGGCCAGAATCTTGTCGGCGAGCGGCGCATACTGCGTGTCCACCAGCAGCACCCCGTCCGTACCGGCCTGCACGGTGATGTTGCCGCCGGGTCCCACGAGCATGTAGATGTTTCCCTGCGCGGGAAGCACGTGAATCTCCGCTTTGTCGAAGTTCCGATTCTGTTGCGCCCCGGCCCGCGGCGCGAAGCAGGCCGCGGCGGCAAGCAGCGCCACGCCGGGCGCGATGGCGCGCGCTGATAATGTGCGTCTCATGATGATCTCCAGAAGGCCCTTACTTCTTCAGCGGCTGCGGTTTCGGCAGGGTACTCAGCTTCTGCTCGTATTCGGGATACATCGTTTCCGCCCCTCCCATCGCCGCTTCCGCCGGTATGCCGTACCGGGCCGGGAATTCCGCGAGGAATGTGTTCGTACCCGGCAAATGGTGCGGGATCTTGCCCTTCGGCATCACCACCTCCACCACGCTTTCGCACGGGTAGGCCCCCATTTGCAGCCCGATGCTCAGCAGGAAATCCCGCGTGCGAATGAAAGGCTCCGTCAGATAGGCCGGGTCGTGAATCACCGTGGCCCAGGTCAGATGATCGCCATGCCGGATGAAATTCTCGTACACGATGGCCCTGTCGCTGCGCGGAATTCCGTTGCGGCGGATCCAGCCCTGTTTCAGATGGGTGGTGGTGACGGTCAGGATCTCGCCATCCCACTTCCCGGTGGAAAAGCCCTGCGAAGTGTGCAGTGCGTAGTCCGGCGGATGCGGGCGGCCATCCATCCAGATGGTCCGTTCCGTGCCCCATGCCTGGTGATGGACGTGGAACGCGATCAACTCCTGCGAGTCCCGGTCCCGCTCCTCCCAGATCCGTATATTGAAGAAGCTCGGCACATAATCCACCGGATGGACTCTGCATTGATACTCGGGCAGCGTCAAGAGCGACGCATCCCAGCTCTCCGCATGCAGCCGGGCGGCGGCATTGAGCGGAATCCCCAGATAATCGCCGATCTCCGGACCTGGAAGCCGTTCCGGCTGATCCTCGTCCAGTGTCATGGCATATTCGCCGGCCAGATTGACCTGAGCCGACGCCATCCAGCCGCCGGCGGTCGTCAAGAACAAAGCGGCTGCAATTCCAGCCCGATTGAATCTGTACATAAAAGTTCGTGTTTTTTCAGGATGAGGCAGGCAAGAATGAAGTTTGCGTTGCAATCGTATTGTATCGCCTCGCCTGTCCGGAGTACGCAGTCCATCAGTCAAAGTTCCGGCAAAGATTTGTAAACGGCAGTGCGGGTCTTTCGTTCCTGCCGGGTGGCGCGGAAGCCGAAGGCCTTTTGTCCCGCAAAACATGTTGTCCATTCGTACTGGACATGATAGATTTATGGACATATGCCTGCCGATCGGACCCATGACGAGCCCCGGTTCGATCGGATTCGCGCCGTACCCTTCGTACGGCATCTCCGGTTCATTCCCGCCCGGTTCATTCCCTCGAAGACGTCAGGCGATCGGGATTCCAATGGCGTTCTCGAAATCACCACGCCGCGGGGCAAGCACCGCCTCTCCCTGATCGTGAAGAGATCCTATCTCGACCCCGGCACGGTGAGCGCCGTGATCGGCCGGATTCACGGTGAAAGGAAGGCCGTAAAGGGAGGCGTCCGGCGTGCCGGGACTGGCGAAATACTTGTACTGGCTCCGTACCTGGCCGCGCCGGCCGCAAAGAGTTTCATTGACGCGGGCATTTCGTTCGCGGACGAGGCAGGCAATATCCATCTGGCTCTGGGCGATGAATACAGCTGGACCGCGATCGGCGAACGCAGGCCGCCCAAACGACCGGAGTCGGAACGGATGACCCCGGCGGCGGTCCAGCTCATGTTTCAATTTGCGACGAACCCGGAATCGGCGGCGTGGACCGTCCGCGACCTCGCCGCCGCCGCTGGGCTCAGCAAGAGCAAGGTCGCCGAACTGCGCCTGCGGTTTGCTCACGAAGGAATATTCACGGCACACGGAGGCAAGAGAGATTCCGGCGTCACCCGTGAGATCGGAGATCGGCTCGTCTCAGGCTACAACCAGATTTTGCGGCCAAAGCTGGTGCTGGGCCGCTATCGATATCAGGAGCCGTCCGCCGATCGATTCGTGGCGCGGCTGTCGCAGGAAGCGGCAGCGCGGAAAATCAGGTATGCCCTGACCGGAGGCCCCGCCGCCGATGCAATGCAGCACTTCTACCGCAGTTCCGAAGTTCCCGTTTTTCTGGATGCGGAAAGCCAGCGCGGCTTGCGGTTGCTGCCGGATCGCGCCGGACCCGTAGTGCTGCTCAAGCCTTTTGGCAATCTTGTCTATTGGCGTGAATTCGACGGCAAAATGGTTGCGCCTCCCTGGCTGGTCTATGCGGAGTTGCTGACCGGCAGCGATCCGCGAGCGCGCGAGGCGGCGGAGGAGTTTCGCCAGGAATTCCTGAAATGAACGACATCCTCACTCCCGGTCAAATCGCGGATTTGGCGGGGATCAGCCGGATCTGCGAGGAACTGGGCGTCGATCTGGTGGTGATCGGAGCCACTTCTCTGCTCATGCTCATAGGAAACCTTGGGCGTTTTACACGCGATATCGATCTCACCGTGGCGCTCGACTTCGATGAGTTCGAGCGCCTGACAATCCGGCTGGCCGCCATCGGATGGACACCTGCGCCGAGGCTGGAGCACCGCTGGATCGCGCCCCGCCGGACCATCGTGGACCTTTTGCCGGCCGGCGCCGAACTCCGCCGCCGCGGGTTCATCACCTGGCCGGCGAGTCAGTTCAGGATGAGTCTGGCCGGTTTCAACCACGTGTTTGCCGGGGCCGTCGCAGTTCAGCTGCCGGGCGGATTGACGATCCGCGTCGCGCCGCCGATCGTCACGACCCTGCTGAAGATCATTGCCTGGATGGATGACCCCTGGCGGCGCGCCAAGGATCTCCAGGACATCCGTATCGTCCTGCGCCGCTACGAACAGGAGAGTAATCGCCTGTTCTCCGACGCCGTGTTCGATGCGGAGCTTCCGGATTTCGAATTCGCAAACGCATTTCTCGCCGGTCTTGATATGCGCGCGCTGGCGACCGGCGACGACGCTCAATTTGTCGATCGGTTTCTCGGCCGCGTTCTGTCTCAGGACGAGGAGGGACGCTTCGATGACGAATCGGACTTTGGCATGAGAAGCTTTCGCGGTCAGATTCAGGCTTTCAGGCAAGGCTTCGCACGACCATGATCCCTTGTTGTGGCCCAGGCGCAGCGACGGCCGCAGTGCGGGTCACAGCCCAGGCGGAAAAGATTTCCGCGCCGAATCAATCACTTGCCTGCGGCGGGCGCGTCGAGCCTCATCCGCCGCGACTACCATGCAGGCGAGGAGATTTGATGACCATCAACTGCATGGGCCGCGTTAACGTGCCCACACCCGGTACCCCGGTGCCGCTTTCGACCAACCCCGCCGTAACCGTGTCGAAGTTATTCTTCCAGGTAATCCCCGGGTTGACGGGGAAGACCTACGCGGGCGTCCCGGCCATGACCAAAGCCACTCTCGCGGGCGTCGCGCGCATTCTCTGGCCCAACACCTCGGGCGGCTTTTCCGAACACTTCTACATCGAGTCGCAGGATGGCGAAAATTCCATCCGTCTCATGGACTACGCGGTCGATGCCGATGTCGCCGGCGAAGGCCTGCTCGTTACTTACTGGAGAGAATAGAGGCCGGACGAAGAATAGACTCGGGACGATAAGTGGCGGACTGTATGTCTGTTTCCCAGACCTTCACCTCCGCCACTTCTATCGGATTTTCCTGCGAAAGCCCCTGCTGCAGCTTCTCGCAGATATAGAGCGCAATATTTTCAGCCGACGGGTTCACGGTCGTGAACGGCTCGATATCGTTCAGGAAAACGTGGTCGAGCGGCTCCGAGATCGCGCGCAGCAATCGCTTCAGGTCGACGAAGTCGGTCAGCAGGCCCGCATGGTCCAGCTTTTCCCCGCGCACGATCACCTGCACCTTGTAGTTGTGCCCATGCACGTTCTCGCATTTGCCCTTGTAATGCCGCAGGGCGTGTCCGGCCGCGAATGTGTGCTCTATTGAAACTTCAAACATCGAAAAATTTCTCCACGTCCCCGAATTGCATGGAAAACGCATAATCGGGCAGACTGTCAAAAAATACCTGGCCGTACCGCTGCTGCGTGATCCGGTTGTCGAGCAGCGAAAGCACTCCCCGGTCCGATCGCGTCCGGATCAGACGGCCGAAACCCTGCTTCAGGGAAATGGCTGCCTGCGGAATCTGGTAATCGTAGAAAGGATTCCCCCCGGCCTCGCGCACGCCGCGGATCCGGGCTTCCACCACCGGATCGTTCGGCACCGAAAACGGCAACTTATCGATGATAACGCAGCTCAATCGATCGCCCGGCACGTCCACGCCCTGCCAGAACGACGAGGTGGCGAAAAGCACGCAGTGCGGAGTCTCGCGAAACTCGTCGAGCAGCGCCATCCGCGGGCCCGTGCCCTGCATCAGCACCGGATACTCGATCGCGAACGACACCAGATTGTAAACCAGCCGCATCTGCTGGTAGCTCGTGAACAGAACGAACGCCCGCCCGCGGCTCGCCCCCAGGATACGGACAATCTCATCGCTCGCCCCCTTCACCCACCCGGGGCTCGACGGGTTCGGCAGATGGTTCGGAATATACAGCAGCGCCTGCGACCCGTAGTCGAAATGGCTTTCGACCACCAGCGTGCGCGCGTTCTCCAGCCCCAGGCGCGATTGCACATAATCGAACTGTCCCGCCACCGCCAGCGTCGCCGAAGTCAGGACCGCCGTGTCGATCTTGTCCCACAGATGCTGGCGCAGCACATCCGCCACGTCGATCGGGGTGGCTTGCACGAAAACCCCCCGGCCCCGCCGCTCGATCCAGTGCACGAACGCCGGGTTCTCGCCTTCGATCAGGAATTCGAGCGCCGTGCGCAGTTCGTGCGCCCGGCGGAACAGAGGGATAATCTCCTGCGGGGCATCGGCGATCAGTTTCAGATGGCTCGCCAGCAGGTCGAAAGCCGTCAGCAGATCGGTGTAGATTTCCCGGTGCTGCTCCAGAAAACGGTCGCGCCCGGCGAAGCCCGTCCGCCCGTCGCCCCCGGGCAGCAGCCCGAAAAAGTGCAGCGCGATCTCGTCCAGACGGATCAGAATCCGGTCGAGTTCCTCCGATCCGAACTTCCGCAGGCGCGACATGGCCGCGATATCCCGCCGCAGCTCCTGCACCCGGTAATTGCTCAGGGTAAACCCGAAGTACTGCCCGGCGATGTCTTCGATCTCGTGCGCCTCGTCGAAAATCACCGCGTTATAGTCGGGCAGAATGCTTGCCATCTCGTCTCGGCGCACCGCCAGATCCGCGAAAAAGAGATGGTGGTTGACGATGACGATATCCGCTTCCGCCGCCCTCTGGTGCATCAGCGTCACGAAGCAGCGTTCGTACTGTTTGCACTTCGGCCCCGCGCAGAGTTCGCTCCGCGCGTCGATCTTGCCCCATGCCGAGCTTTGCTCGGGCAGGGTCCGGATCTCCGCCCGGTCTCCCAGCTCCGTGGTCTTCTCCCAGTCGCGGATGATCTGAAAGTCCGCCACCTCTTCCATGCCGGAGAGCACGGGCGAATCCTCGGCGTCGTAAATCTTCTGCCGGCAGGCGTAATTGCCGCGGCCTTTCATGTAGCAAACGCGCAGGGGCCGGTCGAAGACCCGTTCGAGAAATGGAATATCGCGAAAAAACAGCTGTTCCTGCAGGGCCTTCGTGCCGGTGGAAACCACGACGCGGCGCTCGGAAAGCAGCGCCGGCACCAGATAGGCCAGCGTTTTGCCCGTCCCGGTCCCGGCTTCGACAATCAGCTTCCGTTTTTCGGAGAGCGCCTCTTCCACAGCCGCAGCCATGTCGAGCTGTCCCTGCCGGGGCTCGAACGCCGGATGCTTCGCGGCAAGCAAGCCGTCCGGACGAAAGAAACGCCGCACCGCGCTCCGGTTCTGCACGGAACTTCCAGCCATATCCACCAGTTCACCATATGCGCGACGCTATCATTAAGTTAGCCATGCCGAACGAAATGCCGTCAGTCGTAATCGTGGGACGGCCCAATGTCGGCAAGTCCACCCTCTTCAATCGGATTACCGGCCAGCGGCGCTCGATCGTCGGCGATGAGCCCGGGATCACGCGCGATCGCATTCGGGGCGAAGCCGTCCACGAAGGCAAACCGTTCGAGCTGATCGATACCGGCGGCATCGTCGTCAGCGACGAGGACTACATCCCCAGCCAGATCCTGGCCCAGGCGCGCATGGCGCTCGAACACGCCGCGCAGGTGCTTTTCGTGGTGGATGGACGCAGCGAGATCACCGCGCCCGACCGCGAACTGGCGGCCATGCTGCGCAAAACGGGCAAACCCGTCGTGCTGGTCGTCAATAAGTGCGACACAGGCAAGAAAGAAGACCTGATCCACGATTTCTATTCGCTCGGCATCAAGGACATCTTCCCCGTCTCGTCCGAACACGGCCTTGGGATGGATCTCCTGCTCGATCGTGTCACTGAAGCGTTTCCGTCCGCGGAAGAGCCGGTTCCCGCAGCCGGCATCAAAGTCGCCATCATCGGGCGGCCGAACGTCGGGAAGTCGACCCTTTTGAACGCTCTGACCGGCGAGTCGCGCTCGATCGTTTCGCCCATCGCCGGCACCACGCGCGATGCGGTGGATGAGGTGGTGGAGCGCAACGGCACGAGGTTCGTCTTCGTCGATACCGCGGGCATCCGGCGCAAAGGCAAGACCAAAGCGATGGCCGAAAAGCTGAGCGTGGTGATGGCCCGCCGGCACATCCGTCTGGCCGACATCGTGCTCGTCGTGATGGATGCGAGCGAAGGTTTCGTGGCGCTCGACGCCACCATTTCAGGTTACGCGCACGAAGGCGGGCGGCCGGTCATCCTCTGTATCAACAAGTGGGATCTCATTACTTCGGGCAAGCGCAGGAAGTTTGAGCAGGACGTCCGCGACCGCCTGAAGTTCCTCGATTACGCGCCCATGATTTTCATGTCCGCGCTCAACGCGACAGGCGTCAACGAACTGCTGGAACTGATCAAGCGCGTCAACGAATCCGCGTTCCACCGCGTGACCACGGGCGAGTTGAACCGCTTTGTCGAAACGCTGAAGTTCGAAGAGCGCAAGGTCCTCTACATCACCCAGGCCAGCATCCGCCCGCCGTCTTTCATCCTGTTCACGGATAAAGCCGGCCCTCTGCACTTTTCGCACGAGCGCTATCTGACCAACCAGCTGCGCAAGCGCTTCGGCTTCGAGGGCACGCCGATCCATGTGAAAATCCGCGGTCGCGTCAGGAAGCGGGACAGGCCTCCGCAGCGGTAGTCGCGGCTTACGGTTTCAGGGCGAGTCCCAGCGCCATGCGATCCGCGCCGGAGATCCCGGAATGCCTGGGGATATCGGCCCGCGTCTTCAACTGCGCCCGGTATCGCCCGAAATAAGCCCCGATATCTCCGCCGTACTGAAAGCTGTACATGATATCGGCGAAGTTGCGCGTGTGCGAAAGACCGAAGGCATGGCCGCTTTCATGCAGGCAGGTCAGGTAAACAACGGTCTCGCGCAGCAGCGGATCGCTGTCCGGCCCGGCTCCCGGTGCGGCACCCGAGGACACCCCGGGCAGCACGTAAATATTCGCGCCCCGTTCGCCATCCACCAGTACCGGCTGAGTCTCGCCATAAAGCCGGGAGGCGCCGTTCGCCCAGTGAAGGCGCAGCCGTGCGCGCGCCTCGGTGGGGCTCTTCTTCAGGACGATGGCCCCGTCCGATTCGCGTTGCCACGCCTCCAGCGCCCAGCGGCCGAGTTCCGCATCGCCCGGCAGGCAACCGGTGGTGCGGGCAGTATCCGGTCCGCAGTCTTCGATCCACCAGGAGTATTCCTCCGCAGCGGGGAGGGTGGCGGCCAGGAGCAACAGACAGACAACGGCGCGGATCACGGCGCAGAGGTGGGACCGGCGTCCGTCACGTAAATCTGGCCCACCAGGCTGATCCGCGCCTCGAACAGGTGCCCGCCCTTGAGGCTGCCATCCCCGAAAGCGACCGCGATGTGGGCATGGACGTTCGGCTTGCCCGCGGCATTGTAGGTGATGCTGCCGATCAGCGAAACGATCTCCGGCTCGCCATCGACCACGATGTTCCTGTCCGCCCGTTTGGCCGGATCGTACCAGCCGAAAGTGCCCGAATCGATCGCCCCGATCCCGCTGAAGTGGCAATCCCGGAGATGATTCTTCTCCGCGAACTCCAGCAGCGCCGACATGATCTCATCGCCCTTCCGGAGAGTGAGTTTGAAAGTGCGGGGCGCGGCGCTGAACTCTTCCACCTTCAACCCCGGGGCCGTGCCGTGCGGCGTGAACGCGAGCGGCATGTAGCCATCGGGTAACGGCGGGGCCGGTTGCTGCGCCGGAGCCGGTTGCTGCGCTTCGAGCGGCGCCGTGGCCAGAATCGCCACGCCCGCGAGGAACCAGGGAACTGCCGCTCTCATTTTTCGCCTCGTCATTCTTGCCTCCTCATTTTTCGCCTTTCATTTGGCCGGAGGGTACCATAACTCACTTCGCTCGCGGCCGGGAACGTCAGAGCCACACTTCCACCCCCGTTTGTACGACAATGGAGAAGTTACGTCTATGCGATATCTGGCATTAGCGCTCGCCGCAGTCTCCCTGATCTCCTGCAACCGGGATCCGAATTACCTGAAGCAGAAGTATCTTCAAAGCGGCATCAAGTATTATGACGCGGGCCGACTCAAAGAAGCCAGTATCATGTTCCGGAAGTCGATCGAAGCCGATCGCAAATTCGGTCCGGGCTACTACCGTTTGGCGTTGACGGACCTCAAACAGGGGCAGATCCCAGGCGCCGTGGGCACGCTCCGGCGCGCGCACGAACTGCTCAAGCCCGGGACGGACGAAGCGAACGATACCGATCTGAAGCTATCCGAGATCATGATCATCGCCGCGCAGTCGCAGGAAAACAACGCCGCGATCCTGAAAGATATCCAGCAGATTATCGACGGGCTTCTGAAGCGGAACCCGAACAGCTGGGAGGGTCACAAGCTCAGCGGCGACATGGCCATGCTCGGGACAGAGCAGTTGTACCGGTCGGGCGACGTCTCCGGCGCGAAGCAGGACCTCGCCACCGCGATCGGCGAGTATCGCAAAGCCCTCGCTTCGAAACCGGGCGATCCGATCATCACCCTGGCTCTCGGACGGACGCTCGTGGTGGATGGCGAGACAGGGGAGGCGGAATCGCTTTTCAAAGGCATCATCGCCAAAGACAGCAAGAACGTCAACGCCTATTACGAGCTTTATCGCGTGTACCTTTCGCAGCGCAAAATCGCCGAAGCGGAGGCGGTGCTGAAGAGCGCCATCGCCGGCAATCCGAAAGACACCCAGCTGCGCCTCACCCTGGCCCAGTATTATTTCGGCACCAATAAACGTCCCGAACTGATCGCGCTGCTCAGCCAGATGAAAGCCGATCTCAACCAGTTTCCGGACGCCTATCTTCAATCCGGCGATTTCTTTCTCCGCGTGAACGACTACGACGAAGCCATCAAACAATACGACGAAGGCATTCAGAAGGATTCGGCGCGGAAGAACACCTACCTCAAACGCGAGATCGAGGTGAATGTGCGCGCCGGCAAAATCAACGCCGCGCGCGATATCAACGAAGCGATTCTGAGGAACGATCCCAAAGATCCGGAAGCCAGAGGCTTGAAGGCAACCTTCCTGCTCGACAAGGGCGACATCAACCAGGCGATGTCCGAACTGCAGGCCGTCGTGACGGCGAAGCCGAATAACTTCGTCGCCCGCTTCAATCTGGGACGCGCGCACTTTGCCCGGGGCGAGTACGAGCAGGCGCGGCAGGAGTTCGACGCCGCCATTCAGCTGCGGCCCGACTATATTCCGGCGCGGCTCGCGCAGACGCAGGTCGCGCTGCTCCGGGGCGATAACGAAGCGGCGCTCCGCAGCGCCGACGAGACGCTGAGGCTCGCGCCCAACAGCGCGCAGGCCGTGGTCATGAAAGCGGCGGCGCTGCAGCGGCTCCAGCGGTTCGACGATGCGCGCGCGCTGCTCGAAGGCGTTCTGGCGAAACAGCCGAATCAGGAAGAGAGCCTGCTTGAGCTGGGCGTTCTCGATCTCAACCAGAAAAGAACCAGGGAGGCGGAAGATCTGTTCCAGCGCGCCTACGCGGCCCAGCCCGATAACCTGCGCGGTTTGCTGGGCCTGTCGAGAGCCTTCCTCATGGAAGGGCAACCGGACAAGTCGGTGGAGGTCATGGAAGCCGAGGCCCTGAAGAAGCCCGCGAATCTGGATCTCCAGCGCGAGCTGGGGAACGCCGAAGTCAGCGCGGGCCAGTACGACAAAGCCATCGCCACTTTTCAGGGGATGATACCGAAGGTTTCCGGCGCCCGCCAGCAGAGCGATCTGTGGACGCGTGTCGGCGAGTCGTATCTGCGCAAGGGCGACGTCCAGCAGAGCATCAATTCGCTCGAAAAGGCCCGCGTGGGCCAGCCGGACAATACTGCCATCATGACGAATCTGGCGACCCTCTACGACATGGAGAACAAGCGGGATGTCGCCCGCAAGTACTACGAAATGTCCATCAAGGCGGACCCCAACAATGCCTTCGCCCTGAACAATCTCGCCTACCTGATCACCGAGATGAACGGCGATCTCGATACTGCCCTGACGTACGCCACGCGCGCCAAACAGCAACTCCCCAGCCACCCCGAGGTCAACGATACTCTCGGCTGGATTTATCTCAAGAAGAACCTTACCGACATGGCGATCGACACGTTCCGGACCCTGGTCGTGCAGGCGCCCCAGAACCCCACGTACCACTACCACTATGCGATGGCGCTGGTCCAGAAAGGCGACGTCGATACGGCCCGGAAGGAATGCCTGTCCGCGCTCGCCGACAAACCCAACAAGGACCAGGAAAGCGCAATCCGCCAGTTGATGGTCAAATTAGGTTGATTCGGTACTACTTCTCCGCCTTCATTTGTTCCGCGCGCCGGAGCGTGAAGGCCTGCTCATTGATGTCGATCTCCTTTTTATAGCCTTCGGGATCGATGAAGGGGTTGACCCCGGTCTTTCCGAGCTTTGCGTATTTTTCCATCATGCTGTACATGGCCGGATGCGAACCGAGCGGAATGTCGCACGGGAGCGCGCGCAGCACGGCGAAGCTGTGGATGTATTCATCGGCAATGTGCGGGACTTCCTTGTTATTCACCAGCTGATAACCGGGGTTAACGCCTACGCTGCAGATGATGACTACGTTGTACGACTCGATTTTCGTGCTCCAGGTGGTGCAGCCCCGGGTGTGGCCCGGCGTGAGATGGGCCACGAGCGTGGTGCCGCCCAGCGTGACTTCGTCCCCATCGTGCAGGATGCGGTCGACGACATGCGGCTTGCCTCCCGGCGTGATTTTGAGGAGCGCCGGCATGTCCTCCTGCATCGCCATCAGCTTCGCGCCGGTCAGTTCCTTCACCAGCGCATCGCCCTCCATGTGATCGGCGTGCGCGTGGCTGCCGAGCAGGATTTTGATATCGGAGAAATGAAAGCCGAGTTTTTCGACCGAGTCGCGGATCACGGGCACGGTGACTTCGTAATCGCTGTTGATCAGGATGTCGCCGGCGGGCGTCACGATCAGAAAAGAGCCGAGGCTTTCCGTGCCGACGTAGTAAAGATTACCCACGATCTTATGCGGCGGGAACTGTTTGTTGAGTTGCTCCCGGGAGCCGATGTTCCGGCGGAAAAGATCTTCGGGCATCAGGACTTTCGGGGCCTGGGAAAGCAAAGTTACCGCGGCTGTTAACAGCAGCGCCGGGAAAAGATTGACGGCTCGCATGGCTACGAACAGAGTATCAATTCCGTAGAATGGAGAGCGTGGAATATCGACAACTTGGCAATACAGGAGTTTTTGTTTCGCGCATCTGCCTCGGCGCCATGACTTTCGGCGGCGCGGGCACCTTCTTCGAAACGATCGGCGGCCTGGCGCAGCACGACGTGAATGCGCTGGTGGACAATTCGCTCGACGCGGGGGTCAACTTCATCGACACCGCCAACGTGTATGCGGCGGGGGAGTCGGAAACGCTGCTCGGCAAGGCGCTCGGGACGCGGCGCAAGGATGTTGTGGTGGCGACGAAGGTCTTCGGGCGCATGGGGCCGGGGGCGAATCAGGTGGGGCTCTCGCGGCTCCACATCATGCACGAGGCGGAGGCGAGCCTGCTGCGCATGAATACGGACTACATCGACCTCTATCAGATTCACGGGTTCGACCCGTTGACGCCTTTCGAAGAAACGCTGGGCGCGTTGAGCGATCTGGTGCGGCAGGGCAAGGTTCGCTATATCGGGTGCTCGAATCTGGCGGCGTGGCAGATCATGAAAGCGCTGGGCGTTTCGGCGCTGGGGCATCTGGAAAAGTTCGTGACGCTGCAGGCGTATTATTCGCTCGCGGGGCGCGAACTGGAGCGCGAGATTGTTCCGGCATTGCTGGATCAGCGGATGGGCCTGCTGGTGTGGAGTCCTCTGGCGGGCGGTTTCCTGACGGGCAAGTTCACGCGCGCGGGAGCGAACGACGACAATGCGCGGCGCGGCAAGTTCAGCTTTCCGCCGGTGAATCCGGACAGGGTGTACGACACTGTCGACGCGATGGCCGCGGTGGCGAAGCGGCGCGGGGCGACCGTGGCGCAGGTGGCGCTGGCCTGGCTGTTGCGGCAACCGTCCGTCACCAGCGTGATTATCGGGGCGAAGAATACCAGCCAGCTGAAAGACAATCTCGGCTCCGTGGATGTGAAGCTGGACGCTGCGGATATGGACGAGTTGAACAAAGTCAGCGCGCTCTCGCCCGAGTATCCGGGCTGGATGATCGGCGGCGACGACCGGAAGCCCGGGCAGGTGCGGGACTGGTCGAAGTTCCTGCCGCCCCCCAAAAAGGCGTAAGTCAGCGCAGCGCGGCCGCGAGCGTGGAGTGCCTGTAGTAGAGGGCCTGTTCGAGCGCGGTGCGGCCCTCGCGGTTGCGGATGCCGGGATCGGCGCCGGCGTGCAGCAACGCTTCGACTGCCCCCGCGCCGCCGAAGTCGATGGTGGCGGCGTACATGAGCGGGGTGTAGCCGAAGCCGTCGGTCGCGTTGAGCGGCACGCCGGCTTCGACCAGCGCCGGGATGACGTCCGGGTGGTTGGCGATGACGGCCCAGTGCAGCAGATCGATGCCGGAGCTTTCGGTCGCTTTGGCGGGGGCGCCGGCGCGGATCAGGGCACGGACGATATCGGGATAGCCGAAGGTGACGGCTTGCGCGAGCGCGTCCGTTGACGGCTCGGCGCCGCGGGCGAGCAGCAACTGCACGTTGGCGAGGTCTCCGGTCATGGCCGCGAACGTCAGCGGTTGCTTGCCCGCGGGCCTGATTTCGGCGCCGGCATCGAGCAACGCCGTGAGGGATTGCACGGTCTCGCGACAGGTGGCGGCGATGGCGAGCGCGTCCACGCCGGATGCGGACCGGGCTTTCGCATCCGCGCCGCGCGCAAGCAAAAGCCTGACCTTGACGGGATCGGGCGCAGCCATCATGAGCAGCGTCGTTCCCTTCCCTGTTGCCCGGTTGGGGCTCAGACCTGCATCCAGCAGCTCGGTGAGTTGTTGTGGCGTGCCGAAGAGGGCGGTGCGAATCCATGCCTGGACGGGCTCGGCTTCGGGAAGGACGGGCGCGGGCGCGGCGCGGACCGGAAGCGCCGTCAGAAGCGCCATCGCCGCCCAGGCGCTGCCCGCGTATGACAGGTACTCGTCCTTTCCATACGGGAAGCCGGTCGAAAAATACTTCGGGCTGACCTCGGCGGGAGAGATCATGCGGGTGCGCACGCGCCAGGTTCCGTCGGGCGCTTGCGTGGAGAGAAGAAACGCGGCCCCCGCGCGCCAGGCGCGATCGGTGACCGCGGCGCCGGATTCACGCAACGCGAAAAGCGCTTCGCCCGTGGAGTAGGCATCCGGCATGTAGGCCAGCAGTTCGGGCCAGCCCCCGGACGGAGTCTGCATGGCGAGCAGATCGCGCCGGGCCGCGGCGACTTGCTCCGAAGGCGCCCCTGCCCAGACCAGGCCCATCAGCCGGAAAGACGCATCCTCGGTGGATGCCGGAGGCGTGGCCAGGAGCCACTCGCGGGCGCGCCGAAGGCAGGCGTCACGCTCCCCGGCGAGTTCGCGCGGCATGTACAAACGAATGGCGCGGACCGCCGTGGCGGTGGCCGTGAACAGGCTGCTCGAGTGCGGCGGCCGGAAATCGGAGGTGACCCAGTGGCCGTCGCGCTGCCAGAGGGCGAGGCGGCGCGCGTAGACGGCGGTCGTGAGATCCGGCGGAAGCCCCGCCGCGTGGGCGGCCATGAGGAGATAGCTGTCATCGGGAGTCGGGTCGCTGAGGGTCGTGGCCTGAATGGCATTGTCGAGGGCGTCGGGTCCGCGCAGCGCCCGGAAGGTTTTCTCCTCCACGGCGGAAAGCGCGGCCGTATCGAACGGCAGGCCCCTCTCCCGCGCCAGATGAAGCATCAGGACGGGAAGGATGTTGTGATGGCAGGAAACACAGGCGCGTTTGGCGGCGAAGTTGGCGGCCGAACGTTCGAGCGCGGGCAGCGCGCGCGCGACGGCGCCCCGTATCGCAGGGCCGGTTTGAGCGAACAAACCCTGGCAAAGCACGAGAGCGAGGAAGCCGGAACGCATTTTGTTTTCCCTATTATGCGCCGCCGGCGAAGCGGAACGTATTCGCCGCCGCGGCGACCTGCGCCAGTTCCGCCTCGCTGAACCCGAAAACATCGCGCGCCAGCGCAAATTCCCGGGCAAGATCGGTTTCGAAGACCCCCGGATCGTCCGTGTTCAGCGTGATCGGCACGCCGGCGTCGAATAGCTTCCGGACCGGATGTGCCCCGAGCGACGGCGCCGCGCCCGTTTTCACGTTGCTCGTGATGCAGATCTCGAGCGGGATGCGCTCCTCGCGCAGACGGCGCATCAGGTCCGGATCGTCCACGGCGCGAATGCCATGGCCAATGCGTTCCGCCCCGATGACGAGCGCGGCGCGGATGGACTCGGGGCCATCGGTCTCTCCGGCGTGGGCGGTCAGCCGCAGTCCGGCGTCTTTGGCGTAACGGTAGGCATCGCGAAACAGCAGCGCCGGGCCGCGCAACTCGTCGCCGCCGATACCGAACGAGACCACGCCATCGCCCACATACTTCGCGGCGAGACGGGCCACTTCCATCACGTGGTCCGGGCCGAATTGCCGGATGGCGTCGAGATTCCACCGGACGTCAACCGGCCATTGCCGCCGGGCTTCTCTCTGTGCGGCGCGGATCTCCCTCCACACGGCGTCGAACTCAAAGCCGCGCCATAAAACGACCCCCGCGCCCAGGGTGACTTCGGCATACGTCACACCCTGGCGGGCGAGGGTTTCCATCATCCGGCGGGTGATGAGTCCATAGTCCGCGGGCCCGCGCAGCCGTTGCGCAATGAACTTGAAACACTCCAGAAACCCCGCAAAATCGCTGAAAGCCCACACGCTGTCAACCTGCTCCGGGGTGACGGAAGGGTCCAGCAGCATCACGGTGCGCCGGTCCACGGTACCCTCAAGATGAAGGTGAAGTTCACTGATGGCCATATAATCGAAGTTCCCATGACTGCCCCCGAAATGGAAGCAATCATTGGTGGATATCACGGCGACGCGTTCAGCGTGCTCGGGCCGCATCCCATCAATACAGATCTCAACACAGACAAGGCCGCCGCGAAGTGGACGATCCGCGCGTTCCTGCCGCAGGCGAAATCGGCCGGCGTGCTGATTGGCAGGGACCGCGCCATCCCCATGACGAAATGCGCCCCCTCGGGCTTTTTTGCCGTGGAACTGGCTTCCCCGCCCGGCGCGTACCGCTTCGAGATCGAGACCTGGCACGGCGGAACCTCCGTGCTGGAAGATCCTTACCGCTTCCCGCCCATCATCACGGAATTCGATTTGCATCTGCATGGCGAAGGCACTCTCTTCGAAGCGTGGCAAACGTTCGGCTCGCACCTCGCGACCGTCGATGGCGTCGAAGGCGTGCGTTTCGCCGTCTGGGCCCCGAACGCGGAACTGGTCTCCTTAACCGGCGATTTCAACGAATGGGACGCGCGGCGCCACCCGATGCGCCTTCGCAGCTCCGGCGTCTGGGAGATCTTTCTCCCCGGCGCGAAGGAGGGTGACGCCTACAAATATCTTGTGCGGTCGAAGCACCTGGGGCACCAGCAGTTGAAGGCGGACCCGTACGGATTCCGCAGCGAAGTGCCGTCGAAATCGGCGTCCATCGTCTGCGATATCGATCGTTACCAATGGCACGACGCCCGGTGGATGGAATCGCGCGCGGAACGCGACTGGCTGAAAGAACCGGTCGCGATCTACGAACTGCATCTGGAATCGTGGATGCGGCAGCCCTCGGGCGAGTCTCTCATGTACCGGGAACTGGCGGTGCATCTGGTGGAATACGTGCGGCGCATGGGCTACACGCACATCGAACTGCTGCCGATCCAGGAGTTTCCGTTTTCCGGGTCGTGGGGCTATCAGGTGACCGGTTATTTCGCTCCCACGTCGCGCTTTGGCGGGCCGCTGGATTTGATGTTTCTTGTCGATGCGTGCCACGCGGCGGGCATCGGGGTCATCATGGACTGGGTGCCGGCGCACTTTCCCAAAGACGCGCACGGCCTCGCTTACTTCGACGGCACGGCGCTCTATGAGCATTCCGATCCGCGCCAGGGGGAACACCTCGACTGGGGTACGCTCGTCTTCAACTTCGGCCGCAATGAAGTGCGGGAGTTCCTGATCGCGAGCGCGATGTTCTGGCTGAGGAAATATCACATCGACGGGCTGCGGGTGGACGCGGTGGCCTCCATGCTCTACCTGGATTATTCGCGCAGGGAGGGCGAGTGGATTCCCAACCTCTACGGCGGAAGGGAGAATCTGGAAGCCATCGATTTCCTGCGCCGCTTCAACGAACTGGTGCACCTGGAGCAGGGCGCCATCACGATCGCCGAGGAATCGACCGCGTTTCCGGCCGTTTCCCGCCCCGTTTATGCGGGCGGCCTCGGTTTCACCATGAAGTGGAACATGGGCTGGATGCACGACATGCTGCACTACTTCCGCGAAGACCCCATCCACCGCAAGTTTCACCACAACGACATCACGTTCAGCATGCTCTATGCGTTCACGGAAAATTTCGTGCTGCCGATTTCGCATGACGAAGTGGTTTACGGCAAACGCTCGCTGCTTTCGAAAATGCCGGGCGACGACTGGCAGAAGTTCGCGAACGTGCGCGCGTTCCTGGCCTACATGTACGCCCATCCGGGCAAGAAGCTGTTGTTCATGGGGACCGACATCGCCGACTACGGCGAGTGGAACCACGACGGGAGCGTGCCCTGGGAGGTGCTGCAATATCCTTCCCACAGGGGCGTGCAGACCCTGGTGCGGGAATTGAACCGGCTTTACCGCGAGCAGCCCGCTCTCTATCAGGTGGATTTCGACCACACCGGCTTTGAGTGGATCGATATTGCGGATGTGGACAATTCAGCCATCTCATTCCTGCGGCGGGGAACCGATCCGAACGATTACATTGTCTTCGCCTGCAACTTCACGCCGGTGCCGCGTTATCGCTATGCGATCGGCGTGCCGGAGACCGGTTTCTTCCGGGAGATTCTGAATACGGATTCGGAGCAGTTCGGCGGCGGCAATATGGGCAATGCGGGCGGAGTGACGGCTACCGCGGCGCCCAGCCATGGCCGGCCCTGCAGGCTCTCGATCACGCTGCCGCCGCTGGCGGTTGTGGCGTTCCAATGCCAGCGGGCAATCGCTTAAACAAGTACGACGTCATCGTCATTGGCGGCGGGCACAATGGCCTGGTCGCGGCCGCTTATCTGGCGCGGGCGGGCCGGAAGGTCGTGGTGCTCGAACGGCGCGGAATGCCGGGCGGCTGCGCGGTCACGGAAGAACTCTGGCCGGGCTATCGCGTGTCGACAGGCGCGTATCTGGTCAGCCTGCTGCAGGAACGCATTGTGCGCGAGCTGGAGCTGGAGCGATTCGGGTATCGCGCCATTCCAAAGGATCCCGCGTTCTTCTCCGTGTATCCCGACGGCCGCCACCTTTTCTTCTGGCAGGAAGAGCGCCGGACGCTGGCTGAAATCGCGAAGTTTTCCGCGCGCGATGCGGAGGCGTTTCCGAAGTACGAAGCGTATCTGGAGAGTCTCGCGGCGGTGGTGGAATCGCTGCTGCTGGTGACTCCGCCCGCGCTTCCTCCGCGGAAGGTTGGGGATTTCCTCGAATACCTGAAGCTGCTGGCCCGGTTTCGCAAACTCGGGGCGCGCGAGATCGCGGGGCTCGTGAAGATTTTCACCCAAAGCGCGGCCGGGCTTCTGGATGAATGGTTTGAGTCTCCCGAAATCAAAGTGACTCTGGCCACGGATGGAGTGATTGGCGCGAACGGAGGACCGCGGTCGGCAGGGACGGCTTATATCCTCATGCACC
>VFSW01004758.1_pt1 | contig 20199 bp, 16 predicted proteins | sample 5358111 | NCBI WGS metagenome assembly VFSW01 (sample SAMN11554181, study PRJNA540505) | mine drainage metagenome | isolation source: sediment from site ElyBrook_90M | place: USA: Ely Copper Mine, Vershire, VT | collected 2017 | reverse complement strand
TGAACAACATCTACTCTCCGGAAATCTTCGGAACAGTCTTTGACGTGGGTTACAATGTGCTGTTAACACCGCTTGGCGCCGTGATTTCAAATGTCGTATCTTGGATTGTGCTTGCTGCGCTTGGCTCGCAGAGGAACCTAGCCTACACTGACAGATACTTCCTCTCAGAGTGGGCAGCGTACCACGGCACTAGAATATTGAGACTCGCCGACCCTGCCTATCTAAGCTCAACCACGGGAAGCGCCCGGGCAGTCGGACGAGCTGTTGGCTCTGGACGCGCGCAGGATGCCTTGAACCAGGTCATGAAGAATCAGAATGAAGTCGCGGGTGGATTTAGAGCTGCACTCAATGCAGTGCAGGAGGCATTCGGCGCCTTGAGGCTTCCGAATCTTCCTCAGATAAACCTCGGTGGAGTAGCGGGAACTTCGAGCGGAAGCGCTCAAGTATCCAACATCGACGGGCAGGGCAGTGGATTCAACTAGGATTTCAATTAATCGTGGTTTTAAGCTAGCATCGCTCATGCAACAGATAAATTAATTTTAGCTGAGCAAAAGAGTGGCCTGAAACAGGCGAAACTATTGGCGTTCGAATTGGAAGGAAGTGGACGAGTGGAATACTTGTTGTATGTGGGTGCCGCTGTGTTATGTCTAGTTGGAGCGGGTTATTTTTTCTGGCGAGCACTAACACCAATGGTCGAAGTGGCTACATACTCTTCAACCTACGGTGTAGGACTTGTTTTTGGAGCTTTTGCTCTTTGGAGCATAGCGAAGAATGTTAAGACAGATGCAAAGCTGGACAGGATAGGAAGGCATCTGGGCCTGTGGGAATAGAAGGTTATAACAAGAATCGGTTGTTGAATATGGATTCGGGGCTACGAATGATATGAGATCTGTTAGAATTATCGGAATAATTCTTGCAATTATTGGTATTGTAGCACTTCTAATCGCGATGGCGTTGTATTTTGGAGAGAATTATCTTGATCAACTAGTAGGACTGCCGCCTATGGGGCGGAATCTTGCGAGCCTCGACTTTGGAATAGGACTTGCGCTCACAGTCATCGGATTCATCCTTGCACTGGTTGACAAGGATAGAAATCAATTGCAAATGTAGAAATCGTAACTCAGGCAGCCTATGTCCTCGCTTCCCTTCTCCTTCTCCTCGGACAACTACGCATTTATTTCGACAACCAGGTTCGCATTCAGTATTCACGAACTTAAAGAGATCCTGCGCTAATCTGATCACAATCTTGTATGTTGCTTCACTGTCCCATTTGCAAGCCAGAAGGATCCTGTCTAAACTACGAAATGATCATGGTCAAGGACAGGAAGGCTACTCACTACTGCTTCCACTGCGGGGAACTTTCAAAATCAAATTAATCAGGGTACGCCCCAAATCTGTGGCAGCGTGGGAAGCACTCCGACAAAGCTCTTCCAGTGAAACGACCTCGAATGAAATACCTGGAAGGGAAACTTCTCGATCCTATAGCTCAGGTGCCAGGCCCTCCACGCAAACTCGATATCCTCACCAAGGCACTCACGAAAACCTCCGATCCGGTTGAATGCATCTTTCCTCACGTAAATGAAGCCGCCATACACTCCTAGAGGTGATCCCGCGTCACTCCAGAAGTTCTGCCACGCTTGGAGGAGATAGTCCAAAGTATCTGACACGCGGTACTCGGCTGTCGCAATGTCAAAGTCAAATGAATCAAGAATTGAAAGATCTAGGTCGAGCGGAAGAACCATATCTGCGTCAAGGAAGAGGAGTTCGTCGTATTTTGCCCGACATGCACCGAGGTTTCTTGCTGCAGATATCGAGCCTTCACTGACCTTGAGCACTTCCCCTGCGCCTAGAATCTTTCGATTGTAGCTGTCTTCCTTTCCCAACGGGATTATGACTGAAACAGTCAACCGGTGTAATCCTTCCTGGCCATGAGAAAGAGCTGTCCCTCCTCGCCGAGGTCTGATATCACAACGGCCGAATCAGGTATTTGATATTCGTCTGGCTCCTCCCCCGGCTCGCAGTAATTTTCAATGACGCAGGAGCGACATCCGAGCCAGATGGCTACTGCATCCGGACCAAAGCGCCTGCCTATCTCGGAGAAGATTTGATGCAGCGAGGAATCTGGGTTTCTGATTTCCTTATCCACTGGGATGTTGAGTGCTATCTGAGCTTCCTGAATCATATCCATGTTGTCCTGTTGGAGAATTTCCTGTTCGAGCACGCGCTTTGCGTTCCTGACCCGTGAACCGCTGTAAGATTCGCACCGATATCCTCTCTTGGTCTCGAGCAGCTCCTTCGCGTACACACTAAGCAGGAGATTGGTTCTAACAACAAGCCTCATTTTGAGGAATCTCCTCGATTCTATTCACCATTGTTTAGGGCAGAAAGAGGTTGCAATCGCCTATCCTATTTGCTGCCACATTAATTAACTACTTTGCGGTCAATTGAAATGGATAGGCTTGACCGAGGATTTTGAATCAGTTATCTCAGAATGGGAAGAACCGCGGGTCTTTGAGCAAGAGCTTTCTAATGACCAATTGCTGATTATTGGAATCGGAGGCGCGGCAGCCATCGCTGCAGGAATCCTCGCTGCACTCGTTCTAATCCCTCCTCCCAGCACAGCACCCTCTCCAACGCCAAGTCCGTCACCACCGAGCGCTGAGAACGTCTCGTTCTCGGTCACAGCCTCAGATTCAGAAGACCCCTACCTGCGATACTGGACTCTTCTTGTGGACGGGCAGGTGCTTGCACATACCACTCATGTCTCTGGGGATACAATGACCGCAAGCACGACCCTTCAACCGGGAACCCACACTCTGACAGTAGAGATCAGCCAGAGCGGAGGCCCGAGCTACGGAACGTACTCAGGGACTGCAGTTATCAGCGGGCAGTCCTACCCATTTTCAGGAGTTGACAACTCGGACCCAGCGACTATCTCGTTCACTCTATGAGTTGAGACTTGCTCGCGGTGAAATCCTGCTTTGAGCGCGGAACTCGAATCTTGGGCCTCGTACATTGACGAGAGGATCAGGCAGCTAGTCCCACAACTCGGAGCAGCCTTTCCTGCAATACAGGGAGGCAGCTTCGTAGAATCAAACGCTGGATGGTACACGATAAGATTCAGCCCAGCTTTCTCGGGAGTGCCGAAAGTGCTCGCGGTGCAGGGCGAGAGATCCTCTACACCCCAAAATGTGTCACTGACTCCGCCTAAACTGACAGCCCCAACCGTCAGTCCTTACACCATCTCAAAAGCAAACCTGACATCCCTTCATGTTCCGGTGCCCGCTACTCTCCAGACCTGGGGCGACCAGGCAAAGCAGGCGGTCATAAACAACTGCGGCAACACCATTGGTCAGATACCCGTGATAGGCGGATACATGTGCTCCTTTGTTGGCAATACATTCGGCGAGCTGTTCAGGATCGTCGGGAACGCGCTGCAATCAATTCATTACGCGACGGACCTCCCGGCTCTGATTTCTGCAATAGCGCAGAGTGTGGAGGCGAAGTCAGCTGCAGACTACAACCTGATGATCTCTGCTCTTCAGTATGACATCAACAAGATCATTGGAAACGTGAATTCATCCCTGGCACAGAGCGCGAGTGAAGTGAACACTGCTATGGGAGATCTGACATCTGTGGCGCAGCAGGCGATAAACGCGTTCTACGGCCTGCTGAATTCTGCGATAGGCCTGGCTGAGGGATTGAGTATTCCCGTGGTGCAGGTAAGAAATCTGAGTGCGATAAGTGTGGATATTTATCATCCAGGATCAGAGACACAAGTCCACTGGATTGCGATTCTGCTCTAGCTGATCTCGCAAGTTTTATTTGTGATAGATGGCCAATGGCCTAAAAGCGCGATCTGGCAACCTTCAGGTACACGTCTATTTTTTCTTCATCAAATCAATAAGTGCTTGGAAGTCAATTTTCTGTGTATTTTTGAACTCTCTGAAAAGACTCCGTAATCCAGCCTCGGCATAGCGTTCCATCATTCTGGCAATGCCAGAATCATCCAGATCAGGATACATCGATTTGATCACTAATGGATAAACACCAAACTGGTCATGAGTGGTGTAAGTTGGCATCATAAACAACAGTTCGTCGAATTTGTCTGATTCTATCTTATCCTGCGTTAAGATTCCGAGTGATAAGCCAAGCATGAAAATTTGGGCGTTTGTCTCAAAGGGATGAAATTTCTCATTTCCTTTCTTGAGCGTATCGTACATCTCTTTCCCTTTTGCGGTCGAGTAAAATCGCTCCGTATCAGTCAAGTACTCTAATCCTGGTCTTATTTCACTCAAGATTTCGCCACCTGGATCTTTGAAATTCCATCAGATCTCTCGATGATATATCGACTAGAGGAAATTGAGCCAAGCCGTCTTTCTACTGCTTCGGATTGGATCTCAGTGTCTAACAAAAACACCAGGATCTGATCAGCAAAATCATGAAGGCTATTGACGACAGCAAGTTGGCGCTCTGAATCAAGCCTTCCCAACACGAAATCCATTACAACAGGCGCCTTATAATTTGCAGCTTTATTCAAACCGTAGATAAAAGAGAGGGCTACTATCTCCTTGTAACCTTCTGATGGCAATATGTAGCGTTTCTTTCCATCAAGCAGCCATATTGAGTAATCATTCTCAATGGAGACCCCAGTCCATCCTTCCGCAGACGCGACGCCATTAAAGAACTTGCTAGCATTTTGAATTATCAGCTCTTTCTTCCTTTCAGATAATTTGTCTACTATCCATCCTAATGCACTCACAAGTTGCGAGGCCAGATTCTGACGAGCAGAAATAGTGGACATTATCCCCTGTTCATACTGTGCTTTTCTCAAGAGACCTTCCAGCCGAGCTTTGCGTTCATGCGCCTCGCTGACCAGCTCTTCTAAATTTCGAATTTCTTGTTCCAATGCGCCTTCTTTCTTCGCTAATTCCTCTATCAATTCCTGAACTTTGACCGCCTCAGCCACGTTGCTACCTTTGATTTTCGATTGTATCTGGAGCTTCCTATCATCAAGTTCTAAGAGGTCTGCCCGAAGCTTGCTAATGGTCTCTTCATGTTTTCTAAAATCCACCTGTATGCCTTCGAGACGACCCAACACGTATTGAATCTCTTCGATCGGAGGAATAGTTTTCTTGGCAGCCTTCTCATTTAATTTTAGCAGTTGGTTTTCGTAGACGAGCACGAGATTCTGTATGTATTTCCTTTGCATTTCTTCCAATGGAGTTCCACAGTAGCATTTGTCAGTTCCGGGCTTTTGAAGATCTTTCAAAAGAGATATCTTTGTTCGAGCGACTGTTATCTGTTCGCTAAGGTCATCTGTTCCACTTTTTTGTTTAAAGCGCTCCAGTGTTTCCCTGACCTTCGGTCTGATTAAGTAATAGTGCAGTTGTCGAATGAGCTCATCCCTTTTCTTCTCCACTTCGTCTAAGCTATCTTTAGTGCGATTGTACTCATTCACTATCGTCTTGAGCTGCGCATTTAACTCTGCGATATCCTTCAGCTCTTCTCTTCGAGCCTCTTTCTGTATACGCTCTTCCCGAGTTTGGGTAAGCTCCGACTTTTTTGTAGCAAGCGTGTCGGTGAATTGCCTGTGTTCGTCAATTGCTTTCGAGAGGCCCTCGCTTAGCCTCTTCAGATTTTCAGATAACCCAGGGTCATTCTGCAACTGTTTTAGCAACTTCTTTTGTATTCTTTCAAGATCGTCACGTGCGTCTCTGATCTCCGGTATCCCAAGAACTTGTTCAATTGCGTCTCTTGTGAGAGATGATGTCGCGCCACTATATCTCCTAACATCCTCACCGTCAAAGAAGAAGAATTGGAAGGCATCGGCTGGAAGAATATCGTCAATCACGCCCTGAGGATATTGCTCTTCCTTTCCTTTCCCTCCAATAGTCAATTTGAGATCTTCAGATCCAAGATCTCTGTTGGAACGAGGATTCGGTATTTTTGAGGCTACTGTGCGAAAGAGGAAGTGCTTCAATCCGTTGTGCTCAAAGATCAAAGATACTCTCATGGAGGGCCGAGCGCTATTTTCTCTCACATCTGAATTCATAAGATCGAGATTATTCTTTGGCGCCTGCTTATCGGCAGGCCGATTTTCCGCGTAACTCTCAATGGCTTTTTCTCCATACAGTGCCCACATTATCGCAAGAAAGAAACTAGTCTTGCCTGCCCCGTTTTTCCCGACGAAAGTGAATACAGGCCTGTCCTTGCGTTCTTGGAACGACACTGTTTGGTTCGAATATGATCTGAAGTTCTGTAAACTAAGTTCTAGAAATCTCAATCTGAGCTATTTCCACCTAGGAGTTCCATGAGTCGCTTTTCAAGGATAGATTTGTCGCCTTGTCGACGATAACGTTGTAGCTTTTCTTCGACTATTATGTCCACCAAGAGCTTATTGGGTACTCCAAAATCCTTCGAAGCTTTCTTGATGAGTTCCTCCAATACCGGATCAAATTTCACAGGCAGGACTACAGCACCTCGACTGCGGTCACTTTGGAAGCAAGCTCCGTCTCCAATCTGGTAATTTCTAGGAGTATATCAGCACTATTCTTAGCAGAAGCTGCAAAGACCCTCGATCTTTCAAATTCTGCGTTGATTATCTCAAATTCCAATCGCGAAAGTGTTCTCGCCGATGACTTTGGATCTACAGGGACAACAACGATATCGTGTATGTTGGCCATTGCTTTGCTTGGATCCTTTCGCAAAAGTCTCCCGCGGCGCTGTATGAATTCTCTCTCTGATTTTGAACTTGCAACAAGTATTGCGCTATCGCAAGTCGGGATATCCACACCCTCATCGAGGCACTTTACTGCAACTAGATATGGAACTACCCCGGATGAGAACGAATCCAAGTTACTCTTTCTTTCTTCGGTCGACATTGTCGAGTCGTATTTCAGAGCGTTCATATTCAGACTTTGCAATAACTGTAGAGTATCGTTAAGATGATCTAGGTCGTTGCAGTAGATTAGGCACCTCCCCAAACCTCTAGACGCCAATATTTCTCTTAGGATTTCGAGCTTCCCACTGGCCTTTTTTAGGATGTTATTCCTGCGGAATAGCAGAATCTGAAGATTTGAAATCTCTTCGGAATCGACGGCACTTAATTCCGAAAATAATCTTGGTAATGGAATACCGCGCAAATTTGGATGCCGTTTGAGAATCTGTGTTATCTTAGCAAAAATCGCTGATGACAAATTCGAGTATTCGTTGCGCTCACCGTCTTTTAGAACAGCTGCATGAATATGATATTCATAAGGGCAGAGTACTGGGTCTGGGCCAGCTAACGCATCTTCGATAGAAAATTCGAAAACTATCCTTTGGAAGAAATCCATTATCTTTTGCTGGCCTCCTTCATCCCACATTCTCTCCGGTGTCGCACTCAATCCCAGTCTGTACTTGAAATCATGTTTGAGCAGGTTAGAAAAGACTGGAGCGCCAGCATGGTGAACCTCGTCAGCAACGAGACACAACTTCTCGGAAAATATTTGGTCTATAATTTCTGCGAATTTTCCTGAAGAAGCGGTGTTGTAAGTTGTTACCACAAATGCAGGGCGGGCGTCAGTACTAGCGCTAATCACATAATCTTTGATTATGCCAAGAGAATCTACCCAATTGGGTCTAGAAGAGTCACACTCTATAACTCGTGCATTCGGAAACTCCTTAACGATCTCCTCCATCCACTGTCCTGCCAGAATGCCAAACGGCACGACGATAATTGTCAACGCATTTCTGGGAACATAGAGCTCTACAGCTCTTAGTGCGACCAAGGTCTTACCCGTACCTGTTGCCATCGAAATGATTCCTTTGAAATCAGCCTCCTTCCAGTCATCAACCGCCGTTACCTGATAGCCTCTCAGGCTCCGCCGAGTCTTAGGATCTGGAGAGACCCGACTTGATTGATACTTGCTCAGATCTATTTCGGTGATGTCTCTAGGCGCCATCGAAATGAGCTTATCACGAATGGCAGTCGGGACATCAATTACTATTGCATTTCTCGCTTTTCCTAGCATGTACTTGTTTATTTTTTTCAGGTCTTTCTCGAATTGCCCTCGCTCAAAACTCTCTCCCCAGCTTCTAAAAACTTTGAATTCCTCTATATTGTGAAGCCATGCGTATGCGGTCTCATTTATCGATCCACTAAACGAAATCATGTCATTTGCATCATCAACAATTACTCCAACTTTCTGGTGAAAGATTCCTCTCTCATTGATAGTCTTCTCATCTAATGCCGCACCCTTATTATCTACGTGAATCGCAACCTTGATGTCAAGTTGTCTGTTGGCAACCATCCACGCTAATGCTCTAACATGGTCTCTAACGAATTCATCAGTGATGTCAGAGAGGTCTCTTATGCCGGTCTCGGCAATAACTCTGTTCGGTTCTAAGGTTCCGGCCCTGATAGCTTCAGCATCCTCTCTTGTCAACTTGGCACTGGCTATCAACTCCATATGTCCTTGCCGTTGAATGAAATTGCCGATTCCTCGTGCAGCCACAGCAAGTGATGTTGAGGAGAAGAATCCGGCTAATCTTCTGTAACGAACTGCCTGAGAAAGCACTGGAATATAGAAATCATGCAGTACGTCATCTTCATCAGAATCATAGGCAGGTTTCAGATCTAAATCCTTGAGAGTCAATACGCTCGCCTCAAAGGATAACGTCGGTTGGTTTAGAAAGACAGCCCATTTTCCTCAGGTAACTGAGTCAAGAGGCTTCGACAGCGGTTTATAACATGATCGATTTTCAGGCAGTGAATTCATCCATAGCAATTTGGTGAGAGAATTAACTCATATCTAGATTCATTGAACAAGAGCGGTTACGGATCACTAATTATTATGCAAAGATCTTGCGTAAATGAGCCACTGAAGAAAGTACTTTCTCGATCGCGAAGTCAACCTCTTCCCCTGTATTGAAGCGACCTAATCCAAATCGGACTGACGAATAAGCACGTTCAGGTGCAAAACCAAGAGCCAAGAGGACGTGCGAAGGCTCAACCTCTCTTGTGGTACAAGCGGACCCGGCAGAAATAGCGACTTCGTGTACAAGCATTTGAATGAGTGCCTTTGCATCAACCCCCTTGAAGTACATGTTGAGATTATGGGGTAGTCTTTGAATAGGATGTCCGTTTTGCTCGGCGCGAGCTTTGCTTTCAAAAGCTGAACGCATTCTTTCCGTCCATTGCAGCAACCTACGACTTTCGGAGTCCATTTCCGATCGCGCAATTTCAAAGGCCTTTCCCATTCCTACAATACCAGGAACATTTTCTGTGCCTGAACGCAGGCCTCTTTCCTGACCGCCCCCTTGAATTATTGGAAGAGGTTTGACTCGACCTCCATGCCTTCTCAAAAAAAGGGCGCCTGCTCCCTTCGGCCCGTACACTTTATGAGAAGAAATTGACATCAAATCGATATTCATTCCATCTACATCAACTGGGATATGTCCCGCAGCTTGAGCTGCGTCTGTGTGAAGAAAGACCCCATGAGCCCTCGCTATGCGACCAATTTCTTCAATGGGAGCTATCGTTCCAATTTCGTTATTAGCAAACATCAAAGAAATCAGAACAGTGTGATCCGTGATTGCTTCCTCAAGTTTGGCAAGATCAACGATACCAAACTTGTCAACAGGTAGGTAAGTAACTGACCACCCGAGATCTTGGAGGTACTTGCACGTATTCAGAACCGCTTTGTGTTCAGTTGTGCAAGTGACAATATGTTTACCTTTTTCCTTGTAGGAATTAGCTACACCTTGGATGGCCAGATTATCTGACTCGGTGGCCCCGCTTGTGAAGATAATTTCTTCCGGTCTTGCATTGATCAGTGATGCTATTTGTTCTCTTGATTTCTGAACCGCTTCTGCGGCTCTGGCTCCGAAGAGATGATCTGTACTCGACGCATTACCAAAATCTTGCGAGAAAAAAGGTAGCATAGTTTCTAGGACGCGTGGATCTACAGGAGTTGTCGCATGGTAGTCCATGTATACTGGAGTCTTAATTGGCATTAGCATTCGACCCCTGGTTGCCATTAATTGAAAGCGCTGATGCAGAACTCGAGGTTGGTATCAGCTCATAGAAATCAGTCAAACTCTTAGCTCGATTGAAAAGTGAGAACACGCCTCTGTTCAAATGAGCTCTGAACTGAGGTAAAAGATCGAGAGTCGGATTCATTCCATCCTCAGCTAGTCTCTCCTTAAGCAGGGCAATGAAGAGGGCATCCCACTCACCTGTCAATGTGTATCTGTTGTATTCCTGTCCCTCTTCATCATAGAGTTCAGGTTTTGGAACTCCTGGTTCTCCAAGCGAAAGGCAGAATCCAAGACGACAAAGAATGTTTGGTGTCAATCCAGTTCTACCCTTTAGCATGACAAGACGTATTGTGCAGTCCTTGCTAATCCTAATTCTCGAGAAACTCAAGCCTGACCAACCATCTTTGTGGCTTTCCAGAAGTAACCAGGGTATTCTGAGCTACTTTCTGTGCGCTCATCATAAGTTAGAAGATATGCCTTTGCTATTGAGGGCTCCAATAATTCAAAGTACTCTTTATCGATTTCAGTATTGGTCGAAAATATCACAACTTGATGGCTAACTTTCGGGAAAAAGTTTTCGATAAGGTTCCTCCTGTGTTCGGAATCTAGCCGGGCAAGAGGAGTGTCAATTATGAAGGGAAGAGGTCTTCCTGAAACTCGAGCAAGAGCTGTGAGCATGGCGATTGCGTAAATTTGTTTCTCTCCAGCTGAGAGATGATCTTTTGGCAGCACTACGCCATCCTTTCTGTAGATCTTGAGAGAGAAATCATCTTTATCGATTTCAATCTTAACAATAAGATTCTTCTTCGTTGCAATTGCGTTAAAAGCTTCAACAAATTGGGCTGAAACCTGCTCAAGTTTTTTCTTTTTTATCGTACTTGAAAACTCGCGTAATAGATCGCGAACTCTACCAGCTAACTCTGAAGTGTCGTTGTCCTTTTCAGACAGCCTTTGTTCTTCTTCGCCCTTTGTGTAGAGCCTTTCATTTTCCTTGATTTTGAAGGTCAGCACTCGAATCGAATCGTCTAGAATACTTGCTTCCTTGCGCAATGCGCCGAGCTTCTCATGTAGGCTATTGAGACTTTGTATGAAGGGCGCTAAGGTCTCATCCGGTGGTATGCTCGAAAGAGATTCTTCGACCGCGCGAAGCTCTAGGAGCCTAGATTCCAAGCTGAAAGTCGCATCCTTTAGCTCGACAGGAATCCAATTTACTGCCTGATCTATCCAGTTCAGTATCTTCCTCTGATCTGCTGGTGAAAGCTGATGTAATAGAAGCAAGTCCTCAGAATCGCTGCCGCTTGTTTTAGATTTTATCGCAGCTATGAATTTCTTGGAAATAATCATACGTTGCTCCTTGGTAAGGTTGATACCTTTCCAGAATTCTTCGTTTTCTGTGAGGCGAGAAAGGTCCGATATCGTCTTGTGAAGGAGCTCATTCCCTAGAAGCTCTCGCTCCTTTTCTTCCTCGTGTATCAGTCTTTGCTTGAGGCGCTCGCATAAACTCGGAACTACAGAGAAAGGAAGGAGGGAGGAGGCGAGCTCTCGGATGCTGTCCTCGTCAGAAGATATCTCTTTCGATAGAATTTCTTTCCTGGCTTTAAGCTCAGTTCGTTTACTTGCATACCCGCCGCCCTGAGCTGCAATTCCTCTCTCTTCGCTATCGATCTGCGACATGACACTGTCAATTTCAGTTTGTTTTTGTGCTCTTAGTCGAGTCTTATCTTCGAGTTCCGAGCTCAGGACAGTGTACTCGTGAGCCAGTTTCGATAATTCTGCGATTACCCTTGATTGGCCGTTGCGTATTTGTCTTGACAGATGAATTCCTATGTCAGTCTCTAAATGCTGAAGGATATCCAGCCCTAATAGTGTGTTAAATGCGTCTGCTAGATGTCTGTTGTTGGGTTCATCCTCTGCTAGATTTTGTATCTGTTCTCCGTCAAAGAAGAACAGATTTGATAGTCCAATGGGAATTAGCTCAATTAGAAAATCCTGCAGTTGTTCGGGTGGAATGCCGTCTAGTGGTTTCCCATCTTGCAGGATGGTCAACTCCTCAGACAACGTATTTGTTGCAGACCACTTTCTTCGGACAAAGTAGTGAGACTTCCTCCCAAGATGAACATGCTCAAACTCAAGAGAAACAGAGGAATGATCAGATTCAAGCAGACCTGCATGTCTGTGAACTTTTTCTTTTAGATATTGTTGATACTCCGGTTCGCCTAGTCTGTAACCCTTGACATAACGACCGTACAAGCAGAGCTTGACCCCCTCAAAAAGCGTAGTCTTCCCGCTTCCATTCATTCCTCCGAACAGCAGTACTGGTCTCTTGAGATTCCATTCTTCTGAGGTTCTGAGATCGAAGAGATGGTTTTCTCTGAATACGCCAAAGTTTTCGACTTGATATTGTAAGATTTGCAGGTGAGATCACTTGCTGATTTTTTCTTTTTGTAACTCATTCAAAACCTGTTCTTTTGATCTCCAATCCTCCCGCAATATACGGTCAATTTTCGGGTATATCGAGGATCTCCTCTTCATTCCCTGCGTTGCTATTTCCGCCGTAATTAGCTTACGAACTAGCATCGGTGGAACGCCTTTTTCATTGCATATTGTTTCCAAATATCGAGCATCTTCGCCGGTAAAGCAACCAATGTCATCCCTGACCCATGGTAGCTCCTGACCAGTAACCTCATAGTAAATTCTAGGAAGCGTGTCTTCCCAGTCTCCCAACTCAGTCCTCCAGAGCCTTCGAATTTCGTGTAACTCTTCGGGACTTATCAGAGTAAGATTTTTGTCTGGGCCACTTTTTCTGACTTCAGCTTGGGCCTTTAGAATCTTGCGGAGGATCTCCTGACGCACCTCAAACTTGTACGGACCTGGTATGATTGTTCCTGACCCATTTCGATGAGTATCAACAGTGCCTCCTCTCCGCTTGTGCTCACGGAACTCGAGTTTCTTAAGAGGGTCTTGAGTAGATGCGAGAAAATTGCGGATCTCAAGAAGAGGCTGCATCCATTCATGTCCAGAATCAATGAGTCCAGCCATAGTCTTGTCTTGCGCAACTACGGTGCAAACCCAGCAGCCAAATCTACTGTTGCCACAGGACGGTGTACTCTCATCTACTACGAGTGGACATTCGCCTGAATTTGCGCTCTGATAAAGAGCTAACAGATCTCGATTGTTGTTACCCCATGGAGACGATGTCTGCAGCAGATACCCCCATACATCATCCAAGCTGAAATCCCTTATCGGGGTATAGACAAACGCGCGAGAAAACTTCGAATGTCTCGAAAGAACCGTCCCTTTGATTTCATGGAGGTTCATGACTTGTGCCCGTGTCATGCTTTCTGACTTTCTTACTCCGAGGACAAGCACTACTTCTCCGTGTTTTGATACTTTCTCCAAAATGAATCTATCTGCCGGTTTGATCTTCATTCGCTCTGTGCACCAACGGAACTGAGTCTGAGGTGCAGGGTAGCCTTTCCCAATCAGAAGTGCCCAGAAAGTTTCTGAAACAATTGGTCTTACTTTTTCCGCTCTAAACGGCATGGATTGTTTATGAGATGTCAAGTTTATCCTATCAAGCGTTGAGTCAACGTGATCGACTATAATCGGCGTCTCCACTTGAGTATCTGATGAGATGACGTACACCGGTTTGTCTCGCTTTTCGGCTGGAAGTTCAGCCAGTGCATACCAGACTAGCTGGAGCGCGACCGTCGAATCCTTTCCGCCGCTATAACCAATAATCCACGGACGACGATCCTCCAAGTATACTTCCCTAATCTCGTTGTAGATGTCTTTGAGACTCTTCGAATCGAAGATCGAGGCCTGGGTTGTTTCTGTCATTTTTTGGAAACAGCCACCACCATTTGACCTCTGGCATGGTCAGATTCGATCTTTTGTTCTTCTGGAGTAAGGGGAACACCGAGAACTTGTTTCAGATAATTTGCAGCTAGGATGACATTGGTGTATGTCTTGCTCAATCTGCCCCCTACCATGGCTCTGCCTTCCCAGATAGGATTGTCCTTGGACCAATTCACGTCCTCTAACCTAGTGAGTCTCTGTCTCCAGTTACTTGGATATTGATTAGTTAACGACCTGCCTACGAGACCCAGTGCGTGCAATATCACTCCGGAAGAATGGACGTAGTTATGTCTCAAATCTGCTGCACTGCTTCCCTCCTTCCCTTCGAGTAGCTCCTTCCATTCTGGAATGTGTCTTTGAAGTTCGTTCCAGTATTCAAATGCTAACTTTGATTCTTCCGGGGTGACTCGCTCACTCTTCTTCTTCTTTCCAAGAAGGGACATCGTCGCTTGATATACTCCACTCAAAGTGAAAAGGCTCCTTGACCTGTACGATATTGTAGTCGCTTCTTTTTCCGTTCTGTCTGCAAAAAGATCCACGTTGACGATGAGTTCTCTTACAACCTTTGCAATCGGGTCGGAGTGATCGTAAAGCACGCCAAGAGAGCGCGTAGGTCGTATCGCATACTTGTTCAGGTCAGCGAACATCTGTTGGCTTCGCTTGAGTCCTGCATCTACAAAGAAAACAACAGGAATCGTTTCATATCCAAGACCAGGGATGAGCTTGATTGCTTGCTCAAGTGCTGCCCGTCTATGTTGCCCGTCGTTTATGAGAAAACGAGCATCCATGGGAATTGTCAAGTCGCCTATTTGACCCGCTTTATCAAATTCAAGTCTTGGCTTGAAAGTGACCATCTTATCAATTGAAGCAGTGATAGCCGAGAAAACGTAGTCTTTAGGATTGTTGACGATGTACTTGACGATTTCCGGAATCCTTCCTTTATTCAGAATTCTCTGTGCCCTAAGTTCGGGCGCAATTCGACCATCTGTAAATGTGAATAAACCTGTGCCCAGGAGATTCATAGGCATCATCGTGACATAGAATTCTCTTCCTGCCTGAATGCCTCTAATGACTGGATATGTGTGAGTATACGTCTCTGAGGTAGCTAGCTGGCGGGCGGAAGATGTCTTCAATTTAGAAAAATGCGGATATAGCCATTATTTAAGGACGTTTAATTTTGAAGTCCATGTACAGCCTCGTACACGTGCTCACCTAGCGGCACCACTGCAATCGACCGCTCGAAAATATTCACAAATTTAAGAAGATACTGAAGACTTATGATTCTGTAGGCGTTCTGATGGGACTTGATTAATGATAATGGGCGTGCAGGCGGATTATCATGCGTATCTGTGCAGCGATAAATAGCAGATTCCCAGAGGGTGGAGGAGTTGCGAAATGAAGAGGATTATCAGACTCCTCATTATGGCAATAATTGCAGTTTTGGCAGGCGTGATTTCTCTTTATCTCGCGAATGGATACATCGGGTCGCTCACAGACGATTCCGCCAAGGCAACAGTTGCAGCGGGCGAGATCACGCTATTTGGGCTAATCTTCTCTGCTTTCTACAAGGAGGTCAATAGTTATTATTCAGAGCGGGCGACTAATGCAGGCAAGAAGTGGGATCTTATATTCCCGATGTTAAAGGCGCATTATTTTCCATGGGTTCACATTGCTGGGTCGCTGAAAGGCGCTTTGGATCTGATTGATCTGAAGTCACCGAAGAAGGATTCCGTTATCCGTTACCTTTACCTTACCTTGGTATTCTATGGCCTACACATGCGGTTCACCATCGAAGACGGCGGCTTGATTCTTCTCAGTTCCACACGTGACGAGGATGCTGTTGAAGCAGACTATACAAATTTGCAAAAGGCTCTAAATTGGGCCGCCGACGACACGCCTAGACGAGTTTCATATCTCCAAGGTCTTTGGATCAACAAGACTAAGTCAGGTAATCCATATCTTCTTAATGATTTTAGGTCAGAACTAGAACTTGACAACGAGCTCAAAGACGACCTCGAGGTACTCACTCGATGGCTCACTGGGAACGAGGGCTATCGGAATAATGCAGACACTGCACTGAGCACTTTCATTAGGGACTTTAACAAGTCATTGGACAAACTTTACAACGCTTGGTCTGGTGAATGAAAGAGCAAAGCCTCGCCGCATCGATACAATGTTTTCATGTAGCTTATACAAAACTTCCGCCGGCAGAATATAAGAAAAAGCGATGCCTGATAGCCGCGACAGATAGAGCAGAAATTTTTCTCGCCAGAAGTTTAGAGTTCTGGGAACACCATCAATGTCTGAAAGGCACCTGTTTTCATAATTGTAATTGCTTGGGCCAAAATCTCGAAGTCAGAATTAACTAGAAACTCATGATGAGAAAAATCTCTGAGAGGCTAAGTCCACGGCAGGCTGTTATAGTATCCAATCTTAAGCACAAATCAGACATGCAATACTTGCAGAATCGTCACGGCCAGCAGGGTTCCAGTACTCAGGGCAAGAGCTATCGTAGCAAAGTATAGATTTCTTGTATCCTTTGCCATGCTGTTTGTTATGTCTTTTAAATTATTAACCGCTTTCTCTGTTTCTTCCATGACTTTTCTTAAGTCTTTCACAGCGTCTCTTGTCTGAGAAGCTATACTCTGGCTTTCATCCAGTATTAGGCGGTCAATGTACAACCCAAGTTTTTCCTTCAGTACTTGATAATAGTAGCTTACATTATTGACTTCGCTAGTCATTTCATACTCCTGCTCGAAAACCGAGGGGCGCTGAACTACCTCCACGTTGTAGAACTCTTCAAAATCGCGTATTCCTTGTTGCAGAATGTTCTTCACGCTGGCAGCCACAGACTGATTTTGATTCGAAGACAATTGTTCTGTCTTGGAAATAATTGCATTGTATGACACAAATACAAGCTGTTGTGAAGATACTAGAGCATCCATCAACATGTTCCAGGAGGGTGACCATCTCGGACCATCCAAGTTATAGTCATATGCTTCTAACGATTTTCCTTTTTCGTACTCTTCAATAGACTTCGCGAATTCATTGTTTCGTGCGGCGTAATCCATTAACACTACACGTCTCCCAGGGCGAATGTACGTCGTAGCGTCACCCTCTAGTGTTGTTCTTATCCCTTTGGTCATCTCTGCGAGAGACGAAGCCGGATACTTTTGCTGGTTCACTTCAGTTTCTCCGTACAAGAATGTGGGATACAACAGACGAATGACAGCCAAACCTAGCGCGTGCGCTTCAATCTGATTCAAGCTGGATGAGGAAAAATTTGATAATGGGTCGACCGTAAATTTCTCAAATGAGTCAATTGTCAGAGTCCAAGATGTAAGAGATTTGGTTCTTCTAACGTAATTTCCTTTGATCTTAGTCGAGTCGATGCAGTCGAGAGACTCTGGAAGGTTTGATTCTTTATTCAATAACTTTTCAAATTTCTTTACGAATGCATAAAGCATGATATCATCTAGACTTGCTCGTTCGGCCTGAATCGCTTCCAAGTAACTTGCTACATCAGAAAACGCTTCTACATCTTTGATATTGAAAGTGGCATCCATGCTGGTAAGATAGCTTTTTTTGGCAAGAGTCAGGAAACTCTGTACGACCTTTTTGTGACCTCTTTCGGAATAACAAGGCTCAACTAGCGCACACAAGGTTACGACCGAGCTAAATTCATTGACCGTCCCCGTTCTCTTCAGAACCAAATACACGTTTACATCGAAAGAGGCATCCGGCATGTTGCTCGGGTCGTCCCCTTTATCGTAGTCGCTTTTCCCAAGCTTTAAGTTGCAGAATCGATCCAGTTTTATGAAAAAGAGCTGCTTGGATTCTTCTAGAGCAAAAACGCCGAACACCTTGCGCACAAAGAGGCGATAGAGAGTTTCGTCGAAGCTTTCACCACCGGGTTGTTCATTAGAAGAGAGGAAAGTATCCTTCAAAATCTCTAAGTCGGGTCCTAGTCGAGCTCTGTAATCTTTCTCCCATTTTGATAGCTTATCAGGTAGTTTCAGCTTGGTAAGTCTCTTGAAGAAACTATCGTCGATTTCTACCTTGTCAAGCTCCCTTATCGGTGTCTCCTGCGCTATTGCTATGCCTCTCTTGGAGGATCTTCGCAAAAGAATCGAAAAAGTATAGCTCACCTGCCAGTGTTTCAGGAGTTTTGAGATAATGGTATCAGAAGAGTACTCCTGATCCGAAACTAGATTCGGCACGCCTTTTCGAAGCTAACTTCAGAATATAAGCATAGATCCTTTGTTCAGCAGATGGGATTCGTGCCTAGATGTGAAAGTGTCCGCGTCGTAGCGGGCCAAGGATTCTAGCAGCTTCTTTCCATTGAAAATAGGTCCATTTCAGCACTCTGCCCAGAGGGGTGTGCGCAGACTCGGCCACGAACAAGCGAGGATGGCAGCAGTCTTGAATCGCGCAAGACTAGTCTTGCCAAGACTAGATCAAGACTACTTCCCCTATAGTAGTATAGGACAAGGAGAAGACCCCTGGTCAAGACTCATTCTTTGAAGGCGCTTTCCCTCGTGAATTCCTAGAGTTGCTTTTCTCCCTGGGAGAAGACGGATTAGCCCCGTTCTGGAGCACTTCCTTTCTAAAGTTCCTCAAGACGTATCTCGTGCACCAGGTGTTCCACTCCACTTCGCTTCGGATGTCATACTTCCTGTTCCCATCGTATGGCGGAATGCGGAGGACCTCGCTCTCAAGGAGGACGTGCTGGATGATCTGCTTCAGCTTCTTCTCGTCTTCGGTGAGCGGAAGAAGTGTATGGTCTTTCAAGACTAGTCTTGCATTGCGTCAAGACTTATTTATTCCCTCAATAGAAATTCCCTGCCAATTGGCAGCAGTTTTTGAATTCGAGAAGGGTTTAACCGGTTTAACGTCCTAACAATTCGATGAATGATTTATTTTCCCTTGAGTGTCTCTGTTTCGGTTGGTAGAAGAACGAGGAAACTTGCTGCGGAGCGAAGAACAACAGCAACAATATGTTCGGGTGAAGAGAGAAACGCTCGAATTCATATTGCGAGAACTCGAAGAAATCCGTTGCGAATTGTCAGGACGCGGGAGCCTTAAGCGTGCTCCTGACTAGCTCCTCGAGATTCCCTATCCGTTTGACCAAATCGTCCTCGATGTCTATTGCAAGCTTCCTGTCGATTACAAAGCCGCAGCTCTCGCACCTGGGAGAGGAAGGAGGGTTTGTTGAATTGCACCTCGGGCATCTCGTGAGCTCGAGTCCGTTGTTGGTCGACTGCGGCTTTGCAAGCCCGTGGATGGCTAGGAGGTTCTGGTCGAGATCCCTACCGCTCCAGTGGACGTACCGCCTCGTCATTTCGGTGCCGAGGGTCCATCCTGCGAATAATGTGAGTTTGCTGTCCGTCAGTTTGTCAGCCATGTTTGTGAGCTGGCTGTGGCGGAAGAGGTAGGGCCACACATCTTTCTCAATCCCGGCTTTGGCGACGGTCTTCTTCACTATCTTCTGGAAGTGCTGGTAAGTCATGGGGTGCCCTAGGTGCCCCTTGTCTAGCGCACACCACAGAGCAACGTCGGGCCTGTTCCTGAAGGGGTGCATCGAGAGCCATCTCATTAGCGGACGGAATGAGACTATGATCGGGATTCTCTTCTGACCCGTTTTGCCCTTCGTCGAAATGACGCAGTAATCTTTCAGAAAGTTCACCGATCCGACTTTCATGGACAGGAGTTCTCCTGGGCGGAAAGCACCTTCGAATAGGGCGGAGAGCATGGCCTCATCTCTCGGGTTTGTCGTTGCCTTTACAATAGCTGAGATATCATCAGCGGTGAGGAGCTTGTCAGGGCTGACCCTTGCCTCCTTTTCGAGCTCCGCCTCGCTGATGTGAAGCTTGAGCCAGGAGACTTCCTCCGGATAGGGCGTCTCCCTCGAGGTGTCACCGTATTTGCGATATTGGAAAAGTTTCTTTACGGTCAGCTTGAACGCGTGCTTTGTCCAGGCTTTGTAGTTTGATTTGTTGAGATCTGCAACAAAGACCTCGATGTCCTTCCTTGTCGCATTCTTGATATCCAGCGATTTGAGAATCCTAGGCATGCAGGTCGCGTATCTCAGTACTCGAATCGCCGAAAGACCAGAAGCATCAAGGTGCTGGAGAAAGTCCACAGCCTCCTTTCCGCTGCTCATTGATTTGAGGCGCTCTTTTGCGGTCTCGAGCCTCTTTCGGCTGTAGTAGATGTCGTCCGGCATGCTGTAAATAGAGGAGGGATTCAACTGCATAATAAGAGGGCCGCCGGTGGGATTTGAACCCACGATCGAGAGGTCTCTGCTCGCAAACGAGC
>VFSW01004757.1_pt1 | contig 20199 bp, 15 predicted proteins | sample 5358111 | NCBI WGS metagenome assembly VFSW01 (sample SAMN11554181, study PRJNA540505) | mine drainage metagenome | isolation source: sediment from site ElyBrook_90M | place: USA: Ely Copper Mine, Vershire, VT | collected 2017 | reverse complement strand
GCCCGGGCCGCCCGCGTAAGGCTTCCTTACCGCCCCAGCCGCCGCTGCAGAACCCGGCCGAGGCTGTCATCCTGAGCCGCGCTTCCGGCGGCGAAGGATCTCGCCCTGACTCGGGCCGTCGGCCCCGTATGCGGGCGGCCTGCGTCGGCCTTGTATCAGGGCACGGCTTCAGCCGGTCTGTATCAGGGCACGGCTTCAGCCGTGCCACCAACGCGCAGGACAAAGGCTTGGGCTTCAGCCCGGCATCAGACGCCCATGCTGTAGCGGCGGTGTGTCACCGCCGGATTTTTCCTCGTGCAAACCCCGGCGTTCACCGGGCGGCGCACCAAAAACCGCCCCAGCCGCCGCTGCAGAATCCGCCCGAGGCTGTCATCCTGAGCCGCGCTTCCGGCGGCGAAGGATCTCGCCCTGATTCCGGCCGCCGGCCCCGTAGGCGGGCGGCCTGCGCCGGCCTTGTATCAGGGCACGGCTTCAGCCGTGCCAGCAACGCGCAGAACAAAGGCTTGGGCTTCAGCCCGGCAGCGGGCTGCCGCCCTGAAGGGCGGCACCACGCAAACCCCGGCGCTCACCGGGCGCCGCACCAAAAACCGCACCAGCCGCGAAATATTAAAAATACCCATAATTATCGGTTTTTTTACGGAATGAACCCAATCGCGATTGAAAACACGCGACTTGCGAAAAAACAAACCCAATCGAACCCAATTAATATTCGGCTTTTTCGGAGGGGAGCGGCTTATGCCGGGCGGGAGTTTGGCGGACGAAAAATCGGGCTCCAGCCCGGCATCAGAGGCCCGTGCTGTAGCGGCGCTCTGCGAGCGCCGGGTGTTACTTAAAAAGGCCGACGGTCCCTTCCTGCGTCAGGGCAGGCTCCGACCGCCGCTACAGCTCAAGAGCCGACGGTCCCTTCCTGCGTCAGGACAGGGCGAGATCCTTCGCCGCACAAACCGCGACTCAGGATGACACGGCGCAGGTTGTGGGGGCTAAAGCCCTCGTCCATGGGGCATGCGCATGCGGCACGGCTGAAGCCGTGCCCTGAAAGGCGCCTTGGAGTGCGCCCGCTTGCCTCCGCTAGACTTGGGCAGGGCTTGGTGGCGTTTTTGGCTGACGGGCCAAGGGCGCCGATGCGGCCCCGTTTACGCGCGGGCGCCCAGTTTGCGCAGAAACGTGATCATCGGGCACCAGTTGGTGAACGCCGATTGGATCAGGTTGACGGCTACAAATCCGGTGAACAGAAACCACTTGGGGCTTACGTAATAGCCCAACAGCAGCGAAGCCAAAACGAAGGTGCCGGCAATCAGGCGCAGCCAGCGATGGAGATCCATAGAAGTTTCCTCCTTATACAGGTCGGGTTAAGGCCGCCCCTGGTCGGATGGGACGGCCTCGGTTTTCGTTATGGCGCCCGGACCGCACGGCTGGGTTAAGCCGCTGGCGGCGCCGGTTGGCTGCCCTTGGCAGCCAGATAGTAGAGAATCGGAATCGTCAACTGTGAAAGCAGGCTGGAAGCGATGGCGCCGGCCATCAGTGAGATGGCCAATCCCTGAAAGATGGGATCGAACAGAATTACAAATGCACCAACCACCACGGCGGCCGCAGTCAGAACAATGGGCCGGAAGCGGACCGCGCCCGCGTCCACCACGGCATCTTCCAGCGTCATGCCCTGCTGGCGGCGCAGGTCGGCAAAGTCCACCACAATGATCGAGTTGCGCACAATGATGCCGGCCAGCGCAATAAAACCGATGATCGAAGTGGCGGTCAGAAACGCGCCCATCAGCGCGTGCGCCGGCAGAATGCCGATCAGGGTGAGCGGTATGGGCGCCATGATTACCAGCGGCGTGCGGAACGACTGGAACCATGCCACCACGATCACGTAGATCAGCACCAGGGCCACGGCAAAGGCAAGGCCCAGATCGCGAAATACTTCGTAGGTGATTTGCCATTCGCCGTCCCACTTCATGCTGAGCTGGTTGGTAAGGAACGGCTGGCGCGTCAGGTAGCGCTTCAGGGTAACGCCGTCGGGAGTTTTAAGCTGGTCGAGCGTTTTGGAAAGATTCAGGATGGCGTAGACCGGGCTTTCTTCCTGGCCGGCCACGTCGCCCATCACGTAGACTACGCGCTTCAGGTTTTTGTGGTAAATGCTCTTTTCAATTTCTCCCTTTTTCACCTGGGTCAGTTCGCTGAGCGGAACCAGGTTGCCTTGCGGAGAAATAAGACGGATCTGGCCCAGATCGGCGATGTTGGTGCGCTCGGCGCGCGGCACTTCCATCACAATGTTCACGTCCTCTTTTTCGCGCGGCTGGTGCGCCAGGCCGGCGGGAGCGCCGTTCAGCGCCATGGCCAGGGTGCGCGCCACCTGCTCCTCCGTTATGCCGGTCAAGGCGGCTTTCACCTTGTCGAGTTCAAAGCGGTATTCGGTCTGCGGCGCCTCCACCGTCCAATCCACATCCACCACGCCGGGCGACTTGCGGAAAGCGTCGCGGATCTTGCGCGCCACATCAATCTGCTGCTTGTAATCGGGGCCGTAAACTTCAGCCACGAGAGTCTCCAATACGGGCGGTCCGGGCGGAATCTCCGTGACTTTTACCTTGGCCCCGAACGGCGCGGCCAGGGGATCAATCACCTGGCGTACGCGCTTGGCAATATCGTGGCTTTGCGCGCTGCGCTGACCCTTGGGCAGCAGGTTCACCTGGATATCGGCCTGGTTGGGAGCGCTGCGCAAAAAGTAGTGGCGCACCAGGCCGTTGAAGTTATACGGTCCGCTGGTGCCGGCGTACACCTGGTAGTTGATCACTTCAGGTTCCTGCGCAACGCGCTGCGCCAGCAGGCGGGTAACACGCGCCGTTTGTTCCAGGGTGGTTCCTTCCGGCATATCCACAATCACCTGGAACTCGCTTTTGTTATCAAAGGGCAGCATTTTGGCGTGAACAATCTTGAGCAAAGGCAGGCTCAACACCACCATCAGCAGCAGAACCACAGCCACCAGGAAGGTGCGGCGCTTGCGGGAATTGACGATGAGCGGCATCATCACGCGGCGGTAGAGACGGATGCTCCAGCCCTCGGCGCCCTCTTCTTCTTCGCCGCCGGCTTTGCGGCCGCCCAGCATTCGCAGCGCCGCCCAGGGCGAGATGACAAACGCGATAAACAGCGAAAACAGCATGGCCATGGACGAGCCCACGGGGATGGGACGCATGTAGGGACCCATCAGGCCGCCCACAAAAGCCATGGGGAGAATGGCGGCGATTACCGTGAAGGTGGCAAGCGTGGTGGGATTACCCACTTCGTCCACTGCTTCCACGGCCACGTCGGCCAGGGAGCGGCCCCTATTTTCAGGCAGGTGGAAATGGCGGGTAATGTTTTCAACCACCACGATCGCGTCATCAACAAGGATGCCGATGGAAAAAATAAGGGCGAACAGCGTGACGCGGTTCAGCGTGTAGCCGTAAATAAAGTAGATGAAAAGGGTAAGAGCCAGGGTAACCGGCACGGCGGCCAGCACCACGGTGGCGGAGCGCCATCCCAGCGCCAGCGCAATCAGCACCGTAACGGAGAGCGTGGCCAGCAGCAGGTGCTTGAGCAATTCGTTGGATTTTTCCTGCGCCGTATCGCCGTAGTTGCGCGTAACCGTCACGTGAACGTCAGCGGGAATCAGGTTGCCTTTCAATTGGTCAACCATGCGCAGGGCATTGTCTGCAATCACCACGGCGTTGGTGCCTTTGCGCTTGGCCAGGGTAAGCGTAACGGCGCTGAATTCGCCAATGGAGCTTTCCGGCGCGTGCGGCGTTCCCTTGCCAAAGCCAAACAGCACATAGTTCGAAGGCTCCGCCGGCCCGTCGCGAATCTCCGCCACGTCGCGCAGATAAACCGGCTTTCCGCCGTAGGCGCCCACCACGACGTTGCCCACGTCTTCCGCCGTGCGCAGGAACTGTCCGCTGGCAATAGAGTATTCCTGATTGGCCGTAGCCAGCCCGCCCACCTGCAGGCGCTGGTTCATCTGCTGCAGCACCGGATAGATGGAGGCTGGCGCCACGTTGTGGCCGGCCATTCGCGCCGGGTCAAGCAGCACGCGAATCTGCCGCTCCTCGCCGCCAATCAGCTTGGTGGTGGAAACATCGGTCATAGCTTCCAGCCGGTGGTTTACTTCCGCCGCCACACGGCGCAAATTGTAGCTGTCGTAACGGCTGCTCCAGAAAGTAAGGGCCAGAATGGGCACGTCATCGATGGAGCGCGGTTTGATAAGGGGTTTGGAAGCGCCGGGCGGAATGAGATCAAAATGGGAGTAGAGCTTGTTGTAAAGCTTGACGATGGAATTCTCAAGGTTCTCGCCCACTTTGTAGCGCACGATCAGCATGCTGACGCCGGGGCGCGTGGTGGAGTAAACGTATTCCACGCCGGGAATCTCCCACACCAGTTTTTCCATGGGCGTGGTGACGCGCTGTTCAACTTCCTCCGCCGTGGCGCCGGGCATCTCCACAAACACGTCCATCATCGGCACGATGATTTGCGGCTCTTCCTCGCGTGGCGTTTCAAGCACGGCAAACGTGCCAAGCAGCATGGAAAAAATCATTACCAGCGGAGTGAGTTTGGAATTGATGAAATAATGGGCGATTTTGCCCGCCGGCCCCAGCTTTTCCGCTTTCATTGGACCTCCACGCGAGCGCCATCGCGTAAATCGGCGGTGGGGTTGGCGGCAACGCGTTCGCCGTCGCTAAGCCCGGAAAGGATTTCAACTTCATTGCCCATCACCTTTCCCGTCTTCACCAGGCGATATTCCACAATGCCTTGCGGGTTGGCCACGAAAACGCCCTGCAACTCACCGTGTTCAACCAAGGCGCCTTGCGGCACCATCAGTAGTTGTTGGGAAGCGACCGGCAGCGCCGCCTTGCCGTACTCGCCGGACTGGCAGCCGCAGGGTGAGGGCAGATCGATCTTGACCACAAAAGTGCGGCTGCCGGGGTCAGCAGCGGGCACCACTTCCGCAACCTTGCCCTGCAAAGTACCGTGGATGGTGGTGACCGCAACCGCTTGGCCCAGTCTGGCCTGCGAGGCGTACTCTTCGGGAAGACTGGCCTCAAGGCGGTACCGGGAATGATCCTCAACGGTAAACAGCGGCATGCCGGGCATGACGACGGTTCCGGCGTCAACCTGTTTGGCGGTTACCACGCCGTTCGATGGCGCCTCAACGCGGGCAAAACTGAGCATGGTTTCCGCCGAGGAGCGCATGGCCTGCGCCTGCATGCCGCGGGCTTCAACTTCCTTGCGCTTGGCGAGCATGGATTGCTCATTGGCCAGCGCGGCGTGGTAGTTGCTCTCCGCGTTCTCAAACTCCTGCTGGCTGATCGATTTTTTAGCCAGCAGCGCCTGATAGCGTTTGAAGGTGGCCTCCGCAAAGCGGCGGCTGGCGGTGGCAGCCTCGATGCCATGATTGACTTCCGCCAGGCCCTGAGTAGCTTCCTCAACGCCGGCCTGGGCGGCGCTCAATTGGGCGGTCGGTGTGCGATCGTCAATTGTGGCCAGCAACTGCCCGCGGCGCACGTGGTCGCCGGCCTTTACCAGCACCTGCCGCACCGTGCCGCCAATCTGGGCGCTCAATACGCTGGTGTTCACAGAGCGGATGGTTCCCACCGCTTCAGTAGTCTGGGCGGCCGCGGCCATGTGCACCGTTTGCAGTCTTACCCCGGAAACCAGCGGGGCGCTGGCTTGCGTCTGGTTGGCGGGCGGCCCGCAGGCGGCCAGCAAGGCGCTTGCGGCAAGTATCAAAACGCTTTCAAGTTTCATATTTGCGGGCATCTTGAGTTTCCTCTCCAATATCATGTGCGGCAGGGTTTATTGGGTAACCGCCGGGGATTTTTCCGAAAGTTCGCCGCTTGCCAGCTCCAGTGCCGCGTAGCCGGTGCGCTCGTCGAAAAGAGCATTCAGGTAATTCTTCTGCGCACTGATGTTGGCAGTCTCCGCTTGCAGAAGGTCGGTGATCGTAATCAAACCTTCCTGATAGCGGTTCTGCAGAATTCGCAGGCTCTCTTTGGCCTGGGCTACGGCGTCGCGGGCAACCTGCACGCGCTGCTGCGCGGTCTTCAGGTTCAGATAGGCTTCACGCACCTGCAGCTTCACGCCAGAGGTCATCTGCTGCTCCATGGCTGCAGCCTGATGTTCGCGGTTGCGGGCCTCGGCAACGCGGGCGTACTTGGCGCCTCCGTCGAACACGTTGAACGTCAGCATGGCGCCCGCCATCCAGTTGTTTCCGCCGCGATTCCAAAGCTGCTGGTTGCTCTGGTCCCAGGCGCTGAACAGGCTGATCTGGGGCAGGTACTGAGCCCGAGCCATGCCCACGCCGTTCGTGGCGCGATCCTTTCCCAGGCGGGCCTGCTGCAGGTCCGGCCGGTCCAGCAAGGCCCGCGCCTGGCGGTCCGCCAGAGCGCCGGGATCAATGTTCATTTCATCCAGCCGTCCCTCAATGCTGGTAGGGGCGTCTTCCGGCAATCCCATCGCCACGTTCAGGGCCGAAAGCGCCAGGGCCACGCCATTTTGCGCCTGCAACAGATTCTCCTTGGCCTGCGCCAGTTGCACCTGAACGCTCAGCACATCCGACGGCACGGCAAGGCCGGCCTGTTCCCGCGCCTGGGCACGGTTCATATCCGATTCGGTCATTTGCACCGCGGACTGGGCCACTCGTTCGCCTTCCCGCGCCAGCAATTCGTTGGTGTAGGCCTGCACCACCTGAAAGATAATTTCCTGCCGGGTGCGCACTTGAGCCTGGCTGGCGCTGCGCGCCTGCAGCCGGGCGTCCTTGATCATGCGCGAGGTTTGGCCGGCATCGTAAAGCGGCATGGCGGCGCTGAACTGGGTAAGAAAATTATCCAGCGGCAGGGGAGCGTTGAGAGTATTCAGCGCGAAGTCCGTGGCGGTGAATTGTTTTTGAGTGAGCAGGCTGCCAAATACGTACACCGGATTATTACTGCGCGAGAAGCCCTCGGTAAAATCCAGCCGCGGGTAACGGTTGGAGCGGGCTTGGGCGATGCCCTGCTGGACCGCCTTGGCGTAGAAAGCGGAAGCTTTTACGCCGGGATTGTTGGCAAGCGCCTGCCGCACCGCCCCAGCCAGGGTAAAGTGCTGCGGCGCGGCGGCGGGCTGCGTTTGGGCGCTGGCCGCCCGAGGCAAGCTGAAAAAGAGAATCCAGATGATTGCATTAAATCGCTTCATTGGCTGGCCTCGCCTGACGGAGAAGTGGGGGAATCGGGAAGAATTTCAAACGTGGATTCGATCGCGGCGGTCTTGCCGATCATTCCTCCCACGGAACAGTACTTGGTTTCCGATAAATGGATGGCGCGCCTGACGGCTTCCGGATCAATCTGGCCGCGCAGAATATGCTTGATGAGAACGCGGGTAAAAACCTTGGGGTATTCGTCGCGCTGTTCGGCGCTAAGCTCGACGTAATAGCTGGTGACCTTTTGTCGCTTCTTGCGGAGTATGCTGATGACATCGAATGAAGTGCAGGCGCCCAGCGCGAGTAAGGCAAGTTCTGTGGGCTTGGCGGCGCTGTTGCCCTCCACGCCGTCCACCACAAGAGCGTGGCCGGTTCCCGACGTGGCAACAAATTGCTTGCCCTCGCCTTCGACAGTGGCCAGGCGTAATGAACCCGTGATCATAAGAGTCCTCCCGATGACATGGTGTGTAATGCTTTCCTATCTGGAAGCACGAGATTGCTTATGTTAATTGGATGAAGCTTTCTGGGATTTCTGTACACCATCTTTCTCGCCACCTGGGAAGCTTATAGTGATGGGAACAAGCCTGAGCAGGCCGGGGCATTGGAGAACCCTGGCGCAGGCAAAAGGTTTACTCAGCCGTTCCACTTATATAAATGCAATTCCGGGCGATTGGTAACAGAGTAAAAGGCGGGTGGAAAATGTTTAAAACAGTGGAAATATCGCAGGCCTGGCGCAGGGCGGGACTTAAGGGGTCTGGTCGGCCAGCATCAGGGCCAATGCCAGGAATTGCTGGCGTGCCTGTGGGGAAAGTGGCGAAGGGTTGGCAGTGGTTGCGGCGGGCGTGGAGGCCAGCACCTGCTCGATGCGGCTCACGTCCATGCCGCCGTGCGGAAATAGCTGGCTGTAACGGCCAAGCGTCTCGCGGGCCTTTAGGATCTGACCGGTTTCAAAGTAAAAAGTGCCCAGCGCTGAGTAGCTGCTTTGCCACTGCGGCAAAAGATCAACCGAGCGCTGCAGGTTCTTTTCCGCCGCCTGATTGTTGCCATCCACGGCCGCAAGCACGCCCAGTCCCCAGAGAATTTTCCCGGAATCGGGGATGCGCGCCAGCCCCTGGCGCAGCGTTTTATCAGCCGCGGCCAGGTCACCTGCCCGCAGTTGAACCAGTGCGAGGGATAGGTAATATTGGTCGTTGTCGGGAGCGCGCCCAATCGCGTCAGAAAAAATCGAAGCTGCGGAGGCCTCGTCGCCGAGGTGTGCGTAAGTATCGCCCAGCAACGCCAGATAGGCGTCATCCTTTTGACCGGCGGCTGGGACCTGCTTTAATTGGTCAAGCGCCTGCGCATATTGACCAGACTGGAAGAAAGCGTTTGCCAGGTTGTAGCGTGCGTCACCGGAAGTGGGATCGGCCTTTAGCACAAGCTGAAAGTGCTGGATGGCTTCAGGGTAGAGCCGGTATTGCGCCAAAAGCACTCCCACGCCCAGCAGGGTTCTGGCATCGCCGCCGCTCAACTGATCCAACTGCTTCACCGCATCAAGCGCCTGTGGCTTTTTCCCCAGCTTCAGATAGGTTTCAGCCAGCAGATACAGGCCACGAGGCTGATCCGGATGCGCCTTTACCTGCTGCAGGAGTTCCGTCAAATCCAGCTCATTCCGCTCCACGGCGTTCAGTTGCTGCCGTTGGCCAAGAGACTCAAAAAAGTGCTGGTAAGGCGCGGGGCCGGGCTTGGGATTCTTCGAAAGGGTCGCAAATATCTTGTAGTCCCTCTGTGCCTGGGCAACCATGTGCAGACTGCGCTCCGCTGTCGCAAGCTTGTAATAGGCCTCAGAATCGTTGGGCTTTAACTGGACGCAACGGTTCAGCATCGGGATCGCGTCCTTGAAGTTCTTCTGCTCCATTCGCACGCTGGCCAGTTCGTAGAGCGCCTGCTCGTAATCAGGGGAAATCTTCAGCGTTGCGGTAAGGTAGCGTTCGGCATCGGCGTAATTGCCTTGCTTGTTGGAGATATACCCCATGTTGTAAAGGCACTCGGTGTTGTTGAGACTCTGTTTCAGGCCTTCGAGGAAATAGGTTTTGGCCTCATCAAACTTGCCCAGATGGCGATAGCAAAGCCCCATGAACGCGTAGGAGGGCGCCGAGGGGTCAAGGCTGATCAGCGTCTTAAACTCCTGAATCGCTTTAGCCACATTGCCCGCGCTAAAGTAGCTTTCTCCAAGTGCGGCGTGCAGGTCCGGCCGTTTGGGATCAATCTTGACGCCCTGCTCCAGAATCCGGATTGCATCCTCAAAATAGGACTGCTTCATGCTGATGCGGCCCATCAGGAAAATGATATCGGTGTTGTTGGGGGCCAGTTTGCGGGCCTTCAACAGCAGGCGCACGGCTTGCAACGTCTTGTTCTGCCTGGAGTAGGCCTGCGCCTGCAGATAAAGCGTGCTGGGGGAGTCGGGCCGCAGGCGGAGCGCCTGGTCAAGCGCCAACTCAGCCTTGGCGTAGGACTGCTCGTGCAGGTAAGCCTGACCCAGGTTGTGCAGCACTTCGTAGGTGCCCGGCTGCAAGGCGTTGGCCTTTTCAAACTCGCGGACCGCAAAGCTGTATTGCTTTTGCGCCGCCATCAGGACGCCGAGTGAAAAATGGAGCCTGAGGTCATTTTGGGCCTGGGCCGAAAGCTGCTCAGCCGTCTTCAATGCCTTCTGTGTCTGGTGCAGTTGAAAATAGGCTTCCGTCAGCTTGAAAAGCACATCGGGGCTGGCGGGGTGAATCGCCAGGAGGCGAGTGACGGCTGTGGAGGTTTGACCGCTGGCCAGATCGACGGAGGCCAGATTGTAGTTGGCATCCCGATTTCCGGGGTCGAGGCGCAGGCTGATGCGGAACTGCTCGCGAGCCTCATCCAACTTATGCTGAAAAAAGTAGCTGTTCCCCAGATTGTTATGAGTCAGCACGGATTGCGGTTCAATTTTAAGAGCCGCCTGGAAGGCCGCCGCGGCATCAGCGGGCTTGCCTTGCTGGTCAAGAATAATTCCCAGCAGGTTCAGCCCGGCCACGCTGCGGGGATCGCTCTTCAGGCCCTCCTGAACCTTTTCCAGGGCTTGGGGTATTTGCCCCTGGTTCAGCAGTTTGTTAGCGGCCATAAAGTCTGACTGCGCTGCCGTCAACGTATGCGGTCTGCTGCTGGCTTTTGGGCGCTGCGCCGCCCTGCAGGGAAGCGCCAGCGAAGCTGACACAGCAAATAGAATGACCGCCCGGATTCGGCGCGCCTGAAGGCGCAGGACGAGGTTTGCCATCAGAGAATTGATTGTGGCCGCGCGGATTTGCATAATACGATGATAGACTCCAGGGGCAATGGAAAGCGGTTTTTTCAGCCTGCGGCCAGGGAGAGCGCCGGCGTGGGTTCCCTTCTGTTCCATGCTTTCCAGATAATCCTACATCATGCCGTGCGGGGTTTGCCAGCATTCCGGCCTGCCTTGACAAGTACGGGGGTTAACGCCAGTTTATACAGGATAGGAGCAAAAGAAGGTGGACCAGGGGTTTGCCTATCAGATCGGCAAAACGCTGATTGTTCTGGGAATCGTTCTGGTTGCCGCGGGAGCGCTGTTTGTTGCCGCACCCAGGCTGGGACCCTTTCGCATCGGCCACCTGCCCGGGGATTGGGCTTATCACGGGAAGCGAATCACGTTTTACTTCCCCTTGGGCACTTCTCTGCTGCTCAGCGCTGCTCTGACCTTGCTGCTATGGATCATCTCGCTGATTTTCAGGCGATAGTTCGTAGGGCTAATCCTGCAACCGGAGACAGGCTTGGGACAAAGCACATTTGAGTTTCAACCCACGCGCAACGTTTACACGGTCAGCCGCCTGACCCAGGAAGTGAAGGCCTGGCTGGAACGACAGTACCTGAGCGTGTGGGTGAGCGGGGAAATCTCAAACTTCAGGCCCGCCGGTTCGGGTCACCTCTACTTTACCTTGAAGGACGAGAACGCCCAACTGCGGGCTGTGTGCTTTCGCAACCAGGCCCGTATCTTGAAGTTCAAGCCCCAGGACGGCATGGCAGTGATCGCCCGGGGACAGCTTACCGTCTATGCACCGCGCGGCGAATACCAGCTGGTGGTGGAGCACCTGGAACCGGCCGGGCTGGGGGCGCTGCAGGCGGCCTTTGAACAATTGAAACAGCGGCTGGCGGCCGAAGGGCTGTTCGAGCGGGACCGCAAAGTTCCTTTGCCCTTGCTGCCGAGGACTGTGGGCGTTGTTACTTCTCCTTCGGGCGCCGTTATTCGCGACATTCTGCGGGTTTTGAGGCGGCGATTTCCCAACGTAAACATCCTGATCTATCCGGCGCGCGTGCAGGGTGCGGAAGCCGCGCAGGAAATTGCGGAGGGGATCCGATACTTCAATGAGCAGCGCTCCGCGGACGTGCTGATCATCGCGCGCGGCGGCGGATCGCTTGAGGACTTGTGGCCGTTCAACGAGGAAGTTGTGGCGCGCGCCATTGCCGCCTCATCGATACCGCTGATATCCGCGGTGGGGCACGAAACTGACTTTACCATTGCGGACTTTGTGGCTGACCTGCGCGCACCCACGCCCTCCGCCGCCGCCGAACTGGTGGTGCACCGCAAGCAGGACTTCCAGCAGGAGCTCCGCAACCGCGAACGCCGCATGGACCAAATGATCCGGGTAACATTATCCGAATGCCGTGAGCGGCTGGTTCATCTGAAACTCCATTCAACATTTCAAACCATCAGGCAGCGTCTGCAGGAACGCTCCCAGCGGCTGGATGACACAGCGGCGCGAATGGAACGCGCATTGGCTGACCGTTTAAGCTCCGCCCGCCACCAATGGGTGCGCTTCTCCACTTCAATCTCGCGGTTCGATCTGCGCCGCCTGATCCGTTTGTACCGCTCCACACTGGCGGAACGCCATCAACGCCTGAACAAGGCTCTTGAGGTGAACCTGCAAGCCCGGCGCACCCGCCTGCAGCAAGCCCAATCCATGCTGCATGAACGAAGCCCGCTGGTCATCCTGAACCGCGGCTATGCGATTGCCCGCGATATGGCCGGCAATGTGGTTCGCGACGCAGCTCAGATTGAAGCGGGAGCAATCCTTAACGTACGTTTGGCGAAAGGCGAGCTGGAATCCCGGGTAATCGGCCGCAAGATCCCCTGAGGTAACACTACTTAAGGCTGTTGTGCCTCCGGAAAGAACTCCGCATCGCTGCCCGGCCTTGCTCAGGGAGCGACCCGGTCCAGATAGAAGCTCATAAAGCGGGTGGGATCGGTCTTGACGCCGGCTTCAACGTGTGCCGGGCGGTGGGCTTCAACCAGCGTATAACCACGGCTATCCACGCGGATGGCCACGCGCCGCATGCGGCACAAATCCGGCTGAATCACCATGGCCACCGCCATGGGATCAAACAAAATCGGGGTCTCATGTCCCCAAAGTTTATAAAGAGCCGCCAGGGATTGATCCAGATCGCCAGGGTGGTTAAATACCCGCCGCCTGTCTGCCGCCGTAAGCCGCAGCATAGCCGTTACGTCCAGCGGCGCCATGCGGATGGGAATCTTTGAGTCAAAAACCTTCCGGGCCGCCCTCACGTCCTGGGCAATGTTGTATTCCGCCGCTGGTTTCGTTTGGTCGCCATAACCGTGAGCGAGGGCTCCGCCCATCATCACCAACTCACGGATCTGGCCGGCAGCGTCAGGGTGCTGTTCCAGCAATGCTGCGATATTGGTAAGCGGGCCGATGGCCACAACCGTGATTTTTCCCGGCTGCCGTCTCAACTCACCGTAAAGCAGGTGAACGGCGGATTGACGAGTCAGTTGGGGACTTGTGAAGCCGTCGGCCCATTGGGTTTGCTGAATCGGCAAAGGCTTCCCGGCAATGCCCGCGGCCACCGGAACCCCTTTCAGGCCCGCCACGGCGAGCAGCCTGGCAGCCAGCCGCGCGCGCGCTGCCGTGTCTCCGCTCACCGTGGTCACGGCCAGCAACTTCAGCTCCGGGCTTTTTGCAATAAGGGCGATGGCAAAGGCATCGTCAATGTCGGTGCCGATGTCGGTATCCAGCAAAATAGGAATGGAGCCGGCTGCCGGATAGGCGGGTTTAAGTAACAGGCCAAAACAGGCCAGTGTGCCGCAGCACAACAGCGCGAAATGGCGCCAAAACGCGCGCTGCGCCTGGCTGCGGTTGGTAATGGGAATTGGGCGCGACGTCATCAGGGCTTTCACTGGCCCACCACCGGAGCCAGGGCTACGCTGGCCAGGCCCGCACAGAATAACAGGAACATGATCACCAGCATTCGGTTTACCGCCGGCGGCGCGCCGCGAAACTCTTTCCAGATGAAAACTCCCCATATGGCGGAAATCATGGTGGCGCCCTGACCCAGCGAGTACGACGTGGCCGGCCCCACCATCTGCGCGTAAGAGGCGACAAAGTTGGAAATGGTGCCTACCGACCAGATGACACCGCCCACTATTCCCCAAACGTGAAGCGGCGTGGCGCCCGCAAAGTAATCCCGCGCCCGCACCGGCGCGCCGGTAATGGGCTTGCGCATCAGGATGCCGTTAAAAGGAATGGTGCTGATGGCGGTGCCGAGCGCAAACATAAGGGCCACGGTGTAAGGGGTGAGGTGGCCCGGGCCGGAAAGCGCTTTGGCGATCAGAGGGTAGAACAGGCCCATGCCAATGCCGCACAATACACTCAGCAGAATTCCCTTGCCAGTAACCTTGGTGTCTTTGGCCATGCGGCGATAGGCCACGGCGTCAAACACAATGGCGACGCAGACCAGGGCTATGCCGCCAAAAAGCAGCAGCGGATTTCCCTTGGGCAAAATGATGTAGTTCAGAATTGAGCCGATGACCATGGCCAGGCCGATACCCACGGGAAAGGCCACCGCCAGCCCGGCAAACGCGATGGCCGCCACCAGCATCAGGTTGGCCAGGTTAAACACCGCTCCGCCAGCCAATGCCTGAAAGATAGCGCGCCAACTGGCCGTGTGCAGATTGTTCAGGAAGGCCTCAGGGCTGCCGGAAGCCGTCTGTCCAAACGTAAAGCCCGCCGCCACCGCCGAAATCAGGATTCCAATGACGTAATCCCAGTAGAAGAGTTCAAAACGCCACTCGCCCGTTGCTTTTTGAGTGTTTGCCCAGCTTCCCCAGCAGATCATGCTGAGGATCATCATGAAGAGAGCCGCAACGTAAGTTTGGGGAATGAACATGGAGTTGGGCGCCGCCTTTCAAGGGTTAGCCGCTGCCGAATCCAGCCTTGATCCGATCCGCAGCCGGTAACGACGAGCGCCTTAAATTTCCCGAGCAGGTTTCAGCCATTTTGGCGCCGCTCGCGCCAGGCCGGCCAAGGCAAGTCTGCAGCCAGCGCAGGCCAGGCCGGCAGCGCACCAGGGCGCAGGTTATGTTTCCTCTTCTTCCTTGCCTACTCCCGCCGCCTTGGCCGCCGCCACGATCTTTTCTGCAATCGGCGCCGGCACCAGGTCATAGTGCGAATATTCCATGGCATAGGTACCGCGTCCCTGCGTCATTGACGTCAGGTCAGAGGCATAACTCAGCATTTCCGCCAGCGGCACCTGGGCCTTGATAATAGTCGATCCACCCTTTGGATCCATACCCTGAATGCGCCCGCGGCGGCCGTTCAGGTTGCCCATGATGTCGCCGGAATAGTTATCCGGCACGTTGATTTCAACGTTCATGATGGGCTCCAGCAGGCAGGGTTTGGCCTGCTCCATGCACTTTTTAAACGCAAACGATCCGGCGATTTTAAATGCCAGTTCGGAGGAATCCACGTCGTGGTACGAGCCGTCAAAAAGGATTACTTTGAAGTCCACCACCGGATAACCCGCCAGGTATCCTTTGGCTGCGGCCTCCACAATACCCTTCTCAACAGCGGGGATAAAATTGCGGGGAATGGAGCCGCCGAAAATATCGTTCACAAACTCAAATCCGCCTCCCCGCGGCAGCGGTTCCATCTTGATCCAGCAATCGCCGTACTGCCCGTGGCCTCCCGTTTGGCGCTTGAACTTGCCCTGCGCCTCCGCCCGGCCGCGAATGGTTTCGCGGTAGGGAATCTTGGGAGCTTTCAGGGAAACCTCCACATGGAAGCGGCGCTTCAGCTTGGAAACCGCCACTTCGACGTGCTGCTGGCCGGAACCGGAAAGCAGGAACTCATTGGTCTGCGGATCGCGGGAGAAGCGCAGCAGCAGATCTTCTTCCAGCATGCGATGAATGGCGGTGGAAAGCTTGTCTTCGTCGCCGCGCGACTTCGGCTCAATGGCAAAGGAGATTGCCGGCTCGGCCAGCTTCACTTTGGGATATAGAATTGGAGACGCCTTGTCGCCCAGCGTGTCGCCGGTCAGCGTATCCTTCAATTTGGCGACGGCCCCAATGTCGCCGGCATGCAGCTCAGGCGCCGGCGTCTGAGTCTTGCCCTGCACGATGGCGATGTGCGAAAACCGCTCCTCCGCGCCACGCTCATAATTGGTAAGGTGAGCCTCATTGCGCAGCACGCCCGACATCACTTTAAAGTAGCTGACGCGGCCGGCAAAGGCATCGGCCACGGTCTTAAACACATAGGCCGCAAGCGGCTGCGCGTCTGCAACCGGGCGCCTGATCGCCTTGCCTTCGCCGGGCGCCGCACCCTCTTTCTCTCCGCCCTCCAACGGCGAAGGCATGAACTGGCAAATGAAACCCAGCAGGTTCTCTGCGCCAATATTGGGCAATCCCGCCGCCACCAGCACCGGGGCAATGCGCCCCTCCGCAATGGCGGCACGCAGGCCGGGAACCAGATCCTCAACCGGGATCGTTCCTTTATCAAAGAATTCTTCCATCAGGGCGTCGTTGCCCTCCGCGACCATCTCCACCAGCGCCTCGTGCGCAGCGTCAGCCTCTTCGCGAAGCTCGGAGGGAATCTCCTGCTCACGGGCTTTCCCCGTGCCATTGGACTCATACACGCAGGCTTTCATCTGTACCAGATCGATGCAGCCGCGAAAGGTTTTTTCCTCGCCCAGGGGCAGTTGCACCGGCATTACCGCACGCCCAAATCGCTCGCGCAAGGCTTCCAACGTGCGCGTAAAGCCGGCGCGCTCGCGATCCATCTGGTTTATCACCAGCGCCACAGGCAGCTTGTATTTCTCGCAATAGCCCCAGGTTTTTTCGGTCTGCACCTCAATACCGGCCACCGCGTGAACCAGCAGCAGGGCGGAATCGGCCGCCAGCAGCGCGGCCTCCGTCTCGTGCAGAAAAATGTTGAAGCCAGGCGTGTCAATAAAATTAATCTTGGCCTTGCCCCATTCGGCGTAGGCCAGCGCGGCGTTGATGGATACTTTTCTTTGGATCTCCTCTTCGTCATAGTCCGTAACGGAGGTGCCGTCATCCACCCTGCCCTGGCGGTTGACCATCCCCGCTGTGAAAAGCAGGCTTGAAATCAGTTGAGTTTTGCCGGTGTGCCCATGACCAATCAATGCCACGTTGCGAACGTTTTCGCCTTCGTAGATTTTCACTAGCCGCGCTCCTTCAAGTCGGTTCGAGTTGGCCCAAACGGCGTTTCCCCTGTTGCGCCCAGGACCGTTTAAGAAACTGGCATCCTAACACAACCCCTTAGGCCCTTCAATGTCCGACGGCATTCCCTGATTCCACACTCCACACCACCCGCCGCATCGCCTCAAAGCGATTTGTATTCAGGGCCCAGCTTCAGCCGGGCCGTAAAAGCGTGCTCGCGGAAAGCGGGCTTTAGCCCCTGCCGACGCATGCCGCGCCGTAGGGCTGCGGTCACACGTTTGTTCCGCCAGGGGCTGAAGCCCGATTTTTCGTCCGCCAAACTCCCGCCCGGCATAAGCCGCTCCCCTGCTCCGAAAGTAGAATCGCGTCGCGGAACCCATGCGCCGTCACCCCCGCGAAGGCGGGGGTCCAGGACTGGATTCCCGCCTGCGCGGGAATGACGCTACTACTTTCACACTTTGTGGGCGTCGCGAAGCGCATAAGCAACTGATACAAACCTCCCGAAAAAACCGAATATTAATTGGGTTCGATTGGGTTCGTTTTTTCGCAAGTGGCTTGTTTTCAATCACGATTGGGTTCATTCCGTAAAAAAACCGATAATTATGGGTAATTTTAATTTCTCCTGTCGCGCCGCCCGATTCTGCTCCCCGCACGTGCCTCCCCAGCCGCAAAACGAAATTACAATGCAAGCCTATCAGAGAGCGGTGAGACGATGGAGACGATTGAGACAAATGAGACGATTTATTTCTGCCGGGTGATGAGTTTTGTCCTGCCTATCCGGTAGCAAGAATGGCGGCATAAAGCCGCCTCTACGACAGGCAAAGCTCAAGCGGCAAAGCCGCCGCACTCCAAGGCGCTACGCGCTTGCGCCTACAGCGAGCGAGTGTGCCTGACAAGCTGTTCCGGCGGCGACATCAGCGCCACGGCGTGATAAAAGCCGCTCACACAGCCGCGGCAAACGGCAAGGGCGCAGTAATAATCCTTGTAGCGGAATCCATTCTCGCCTCGCCACATGGGGAAGGTGGCGCAAGCGGTGGCCCAGGGGTCAAAGACCGGCGTGATATCCAGATAGGTATCGGGAACGAATCCGCTGGCATCCTCCCAATTATCGGCGAAGTACGTTTTGGACACGCTGTGGGCGGGCGCGGAGCGGGTGAGTGTGGGGAGCGCGGCGTAGAATATAGCGTCGGTCACAATCTGGTAGCACGCCTGGTGGTCTTTGTGCCAGCTTCCGCGCCAGTGCGTCACAATCACCTGCGGCTTATATTTCCGGATCAGATCGCAAACGGCGAACTTGGCTTCGCGGTTTGCGGGAAGTTCGCCATCCGCATAATTCAGGAAAACGGCCTGGGCGGCCAGCGACTGCGCGGCGCGCTCCGACGCCTGGCGTTGCAGTTCGCCATACTCCGCGGGAGGTATGGTGGCCGAGCCTCTTTCTCCCAGCGTCAAGCTGAGAAAAACGCCCTGCCCGCCCTGCCGCGCGGCCAGCGCGACCGGCGCGCCCATGGCGAAGAATCCGTCGCCGGGGTGCGCAGCAATGGCCATGACGGCTGAAGGGCTGGAAGCTGCCTTCGCCCCGCCGCCGGAGGGTGGCCGGCCCGGCATCTGGCCTGCAAAGCCGGCTCGGGCCGCCGCCAGAGAGGTTGCGGTTCCAAGGCAAACACCTTTAAGGAAATTCCGCCGCGTTCGATCGTCCATTGTCGGCCTCCGCAATGCTTTCGCCGGGCCTGCCCGCCAGTTCTTACAAGGGCCTTACACAGGCAGGTCGCGCCGGAACTGAAGTTTATCAATGTCCACAGTCTGCGCGGGCGGAATTCCAGAGCAGAGGCGGGAATCCCCAGCCGCCGGGCAGCGCCATTGGGTCTGGAGATGCGGCCCCGCGAGGTGCGCAGCGCGGTTTCAATCAGGCTGCGCTCCTCGCCGCCCAGTTATCCCCTGATGCCCGAGCCGGCGCCGCGCAGGTCATCCGCGCCCAGATGCAGCGTGGCTTTGGAAGAAGGGATGACGGCGCGCTCGACAAGGTTCTCAAGTTCGCGCGCATTGCCGGGCCACGGATGGGATTCCAGAAAGCGCAGAGTGCGCCGCTCAATCCGCTCAATGGCGCAGCCAAATCGGGCGGCGTGCCAGGCGGCAATATGCGCCGACAGGGCGGGAAAATCCCCGGCACGGTCACGCAGTGCAGGCTGGGCAAGCTCTGCCCCCGCGAGGTTCACGGCTTGTGCGTTACGAATGGCGCGAACCTGGGCCCTCTGCACGATGCAAGTCCTGGTATTTCGCGGTGTGCGCGATCCGCGTTTCAAATACTTGCTTCAGGCGCCGCGACGGCGTGCCAGCACATCCGCATTCGAATGCGTGCATTGGACGTGTTCAAGATAGGATTCCATCCCGGCCTTATCCGGCCATTCCCCAAGGGAGAGCCGGAAATCGGTTCCGGGAGTGAAGTTGTATACATAGTCGTCGCCCAGCAAATCGAGAGCTCTCTTTGCGACATGGGGCAGCTGAGGCAGGAACTCAAAACTGAGGGCATCGGGACGGAAGTTCATTCCCTGAATCACTCTGTCGTCAAGTCCCTCGGCGTCAACCTTCACAAAACGCGGGACGCCATAGCGGGCGGCCAGGGCATCCAGCGTAGTGACCGGAACACGAAGGCTGGCGGCAAAAGCATGGGGGCGGGTCTGCTTATAATTTTCCGCAAACTCTCCTGAAAGGGTACTGATACTTTCATGACGCCCCATCTGCATCTCTGCCCAGCCTTCCTGGTCTCCGGCGGCAGCTTGTTCCACCTTCAGCCATCCAGCCCAATGCAGACGGAGCACCTTGCGGGCGCAGGCAGGATTCGGCTCAACCGCTACAACCCGGCCGCCCAGTTCCAGAAAGATTTCTGTGTAACTGCCATTGTTGGCGCCCACGTCAAAAACCAGATCGCCGGAGTTGATAAATTGGCTGTAGAGAGCTTTAGCGCGGGCGATGCGCTGGCGGGTACGCGGGTCAAAAACGGCCAGAAAGACATCACGGGCAGGGTAATAAACGGGAGTGCGCATTGCTATCTGCCTGACCGTAGTCCGGAATGCCGCCATACAACGCCTCCATTTTTTCGGCTGCATCCGGAGCCGTTATCGCGACAGACGCGCATCTCCCCCATGCGCGGAGCCAAAAGCTTTGGAACAATTATACCGGCAATTCGTCCGACTGGCCACTTCGCCGCTCTGCAAGCGGCGAGGATTGGTAAACGCAAGCAATACAGAGGCGCGCGGCGCCTGCCCTGACGTAGCCGGGAAACGCCGGATTTTCCTTAAAGAAGGACCGGCGTCACAGATCGACGCTGCAGTAGCGGACCGCCGGGCTCAAAGTGGCACCCGCCGCCTAAGGGACAATAAGGGCTCACGGCCGGTCGAGCCGTGGTGGGGGGGGGTGGGGCCCCCAGCCCCCCCGGCAAACGCCGGGCCCCAATACCGTACGACCCCCGCGAAAAAGGGGTGGGTGAAGGGTTGGACCAATATTGGACACGTAA
>VFSW01004756.1_pt1 | contig 20201 bp, 21 predicted proteins | sample 5358111 | NCBI WGS metagenome assembly VFSW01 (sample SAMN11554181, study PRJNA540505) | mine drainage metagenome | isolation source: sediment from site ElyBrook_90M | place: USA: Ely Copper Mine, Vershire, VT | collected 2017 | reverse complement strand
CTCCGGTCCCGCGCGGGCGGCGTTGATCTCCCGCCTCCGATCGAGCGCGGCTTCCACCTGGGGCACGATGTTCGCCTTGGCCGCGTGCTCGACAAAATCGGTCTGCTCGATGAACCTGTCCCGCCGCCAGACTCGATTCGAAACTTCGAATCGAGAAAAATAGGCGGTCGGGCCCCTACGCTCTCGCCACAGTAGGCTCGGGATTTGCCGCCGTTCGCTTGCTCCCGTAAAGGGCGTACACGACGAGGCCGATCGCCAGCCAGACGAAGAACCGGATCCAGGTCAGCAGCGGAAGCCCCATCATGAGCAGCAAACAGCAGCCGATGGACAACAAAGGTACCCACGGGACCAGCGGCACGCGAAACGTCCGCACGCGCTCGGGTTGGTTCTTCCGCAGCACAATCACACCCACTGACACCAGCATGAAGGCGAAGAGCGTCCCGATATTCGACAACTCGGCAAACGTGTCGATGTCCCAGATCCCGGCTGGAATCCCCACCACGAAGCCGGCGATCCAGGTGCTCAGATATGGGGTCTGGAATGTCCGGTGAACCCGGCAGAAAATATCCGGCAGCAGCCGGTCCCGCGACATGGCGAACCACACTCTTGCCTGGCCGTATTGATACACCAGCAGCGAGGAGAGCATACCCATCAGCGCCCCGGCGGTCACCACGAGTCGCAGACGGTTATAACCGAGGGCCTTCAGCGCGTCGGCTACGGGTGAATCCGTGTTCAGCGTCTGGTAGTGCGCAATGCCGGTGAGCACCAGCGATACCGAACCGTAGAGGATTGTGCAGACGATTAGCGTCGCGATGATACCGACAGGCATGTCGCGCTGAGGCTTGCGGCATTCCTCAGCCGCCGTCGAGACGGAATCGAAACCGATGTAGGTGAAGAAAACGATCGATGCCCCCGTAAGTACACCGGAGAATCCGTGCGGCGCAAACGGATGCCAGTTGGAAGTATGAATGGCCGGCGCCGCGCCAACGCAGAAAATCACGATGGCGACGATCTTGATCGCCACCATGGTAGTATTCGTTTCCGCACTCTCCTTGACCCCGCGCACGAGAATCCAGGTCACCAGCATGGTGATCAACAAAGCCGGCACGTTGAATATGCCGCTCGGCTGTCCGGGCGCCGGAAACATCGGGTAGGCGATGACCGCCGGCAAATGCACTCCGAAGATGTTATCGCCCAAATCCTGGAGGTACGCCGAAAAACCGACGGCCACCGACATGTTCGAGACCGCGTATTCCAGTATCAGATCCCAGCCGATGATCCAGGCGAAGATTTCGCCCAGAATCGCATAGGCATACGTGTAGGCGCTGCCGGCGATGGGGATCATCGACGCCAGTTCGGCATAGCAGAGCGCGGCGAAGAAACAGGCGATGGCCACGAGCACGAACGACAGTGTAATGGCCGGCCCGGCTCCCGGCCGGCCCAGCGTCGTTCCTCCGTGAATGCCATGCAGTGCCAGGTCGAGGATCGTGGCGTGAAACACCGACTCGATCTTCTCCACCTTGCCGGCAGCCGCCGTTCCGGTCAGCGTGAAAATACCGGAGCCGATCACCGCGCCGACACCGAGCGCCGTCAGACTCCACGGCCCCAGCGTCTTGCGGAGCCTCTTGGACGGATCCTCAGAAGCCGCGATCAGCTCGTCGATACTTTTGGTTCGCAGAAGTCGACTGGCCACGTTGTCCTCTACCCACCGCCGCCGGCACCGGCGTCAAGAAGCGCGGCCCTCGGGCCCGGCCGCGCCTATCAAGCCCCTGCCTAACGTTTCCGCTGTCCTTTAGCCAGCTTCTTCACCTTTCTCTTTTGCGACCCGCGCGCCACACCGGCCGCGCGCTTCGCCTTCGGCGCCGTCTTCTTCCGGGCGGCGCGCTTCAGCTTCTTGCGTTCGTCTTTATCTGCTACCTGCTTCGTGTTCATTCGTCTACCTTGATTCCTGCGTATTTCTCAATGAGTTTTTTTAGACCGTATCTCGGAAAGTTTACTGTAAGTTTGGCGTCCTCGCCATCACCCTCTCGCCGGAGCACCGTTCCACGCCCGTATTTCGGGTGATCGATGCTCGATCCCGGTCCGAGAGTTTTCTTCGCCCTCGCCGCTCCGGCGGAAGGAATCGGCGTTACCGCCGCCCTGGGTGCGGCGGGCCGGACCACGCTCCCGGAGACAGGTTCTGCCGTCCGCGAGGCCCCTGTTCCGGCTTCGGGACGGCTGCCAAGTCCTTGCGGCGCCGGCATGCCGCGCTCGGAGAAAAACTGTGCGATATTCGCCACCGAATTGTACGTCTTGCCGGTAAACACATTGCGCTGCGCCGTCTCCCGCACCTCGTGGCGCTCCGAGTACAAATCCACTTGCGAGCCGCCGGCGTCTTCGCGGAGATTCTCGGTCAGCTTCGACGGAACTTCGGCCAGGAATCTCGAAGGCCGCGTCGGCTCCGACATTCCTCCCCCGTAGCGCCGCCGCGAGCGCGCCCAGGTCAGATATAGCCGCTCCTGCGCCCGCGTCATCCCCACGTAGCAGAGCCGCCGCTCTTCCTCCATTCCCGAGGGGGAATTCAGCGATCGCGTATGCGGGAACAGCCCTTCCTCCATCCCGGCAAGGAACACCACCGGAAATTCCAGCCCTTTGGCATTGTGTATCGTCAGCAGCGACACGGCGGAGGTCTCGTCCAATCCGTCGGCGTCTGCCACCAGCGCCGCATGGTCCAGAAACTCGGTCAGGCCCTCCCCGCGCTCACCCGCTTCCTCGGCCGCGCTGATCAACTCGTCCAGATTTCCCAGCCTCGACTCGCCCTCCGGGCTCTGGTCGTCCTCGAGCATCTTACGATACCCGGTTCGCGACAACACCTCGCGCAGCGTCTCGGCTACCGAGTGGATCCGCCCATACTCGGCCAGTTCCTCAATCAGCCTTCGAAAACCGCCCACCGCGGCATCCGCCCGCGCCCCGAGCGCGCCTTCGGCCAACATGGCGCCGAGCGACTCCCAAAGCCCCACGCCGCGCTCCGCCGCCAGCCGTTCCAACTGCTCCACGGTCGTCCTGCCAATTCCCCGCGCAGGCGTGTTGATCACTCTCAGCATAGCCACGTTGTCCTGGCGGCTGGCCAACAGCTTGAGATAACTCAGCACGTCCTTGACTTCAGCCCGCTGATAGAAGCTGAACCCGCCCACGACCAGGTATTTCCGGCCGTAGCGGCGCAGCGCTTCTTCGATCTGGCGCGACTGAAAGTTCGTGCGATACAGAACCGCCACGCGGCGCCGCGGATCATCGCGCAAGAGCCGCTCAATCGTGTCTGCGATAAACAAAGCTTCGTTTTCCGCGTCCAAGCCCGCGTAAAGCCCGATCCCCGCTCCCTCGCCGGCCTCCGTCCAAAGCCATTTGCCCTTGCGCTCAGTGTTGTGCGCGACAACCGCGCTCGCCGCCTCCAGGATCGTCTTCGTCGAACGGTAGTTCTGTTCCAGCCGGATCACCGTCGCGCCGGGATAATCCCGCTCGAAATCGAGAATGTTGCGGATATCGGCCCCGCGCCAGCCGTAGATCGACTGGTCCTCATCTCCTACCACCGCCACGTTGCCGTGTTCCCCGCTCAGCAGCCGCATCAGCTCATACTGCGTGCGATTGGTGTCCTGATATTCGTCGATCATCAAGAACTCGAAACGACGCTGATATCGCTGCCGGAGCAGGTCGTCGTGCGTCAGAAGCCGCACCGTCTCGAGGAGCAAGTCGTCGAAATCCAGCGCATTCGCCTGCCGTAATCCGCCCTGGTAGCGGTCGTAGATCTGCGCCAGCCGCGCCAGCCGCTGGTCGGTGGCTTCCGCGTAGGCGGCTTCGGCGCTTTTCTTCTTGCTCTTCTGCTGGCCTATCCAACTCAGCGCGGCCCGGTACTGCACCGCCTCCTCGCTTAGCCCGAGCGCCCGGTAGACCTGCTTCAGCAAGGCAAGCTGATCTTCGTCGTCATAGATGCTGAACTCCGGCGTGAACCCTGGCCGGATTTCCCCAAGCGTGGCACCGTCCCGCCGCAGGAGCCGGACGCAGAATGAATGAAAGGTCGAAACCAGTGGGCTGACTTGCGGTGACGGATTGCCCAGCAGCCGCCTTACGCGCTGGCGCATCTCCTCGGACGCCTTGTTGGTGAATGTCACCGCCAGGATGGAAGGCCCTGGTACCCCGTGCGGCTCTACCAGGTGCGCCATCCGGTGCGTGATCACCCTGGTCTTCCCGCTGCCGGCCCCCGCCAGCAGCAGCAACGGCCCGTCCAGATGCGCCACTGCGGCTCGCTGTTGGGGATTTAGATTTGCGAGAAAATCCATGAAAACAAGAGTATTAGCGATTCTAACACAGCCGTTGATGGTACCGCTGGCTCAACCGTTCGTTCTAATCTCTACCCACATCTGCGGGTATTGTATTCAATCTATAGTACTGGTACTACTAGTTCTATGCCCAGACTTACCTCCCCCTCCCAGACGATTAGCAGGCTCGAGGAGCTCCGCCAGCAACGGAAAGCCGTGGACTGTCTTATACGTGCGCTGGATCGCTATCGTCGTTTGAGCGGTAAACGGCCGCCGCAAGGGGCCAAATCCAGCCACGACTCGTCTGCCTGGACGAGTCGTCTGGCATCTTGACAATTCCCGATGGATGAAATGGTCATCTCTGGCTGGATGCCGAGCCTGGCTCCGATTCTCCGGACAGGAGCACTACCTCTCGGCAAGGCCAGGAAAGATCAGGATGGCACCTCCATGAACGAACCACCTTCTTACGCCCACCTGCTTCTTACCCCCACTGGCGGCAGAACTGAAACATTAGTAACCTGATTGCAGGCCGGGACGCCTCTCCACTGAGTGGATTCGTTCAGCTCACCGGCTTCAACTTTGCTGAATGCTGATTGATTTCGGTCTGATTCAGCGGGCGCAGGCGGGTGACGATGCGGCCTTCAATCAGATTGTAGCCGCTTACCGGAAACGAATTCTCGGGACCATCGGTCGCTTGATCGGCCGGCCCGAGGATGTGGAAGATGTTGCGCAAGAGGCGTTTTTACGGCTTTATTTTTCGCTCGATCAACTGCGAACGCCGGACGTTTTCGAGCCATGGCTCTACCGCCTGACGGTCAATGCTTCCTACGATTACCTGCGGCGCCAGCGCCGGCGCAAGGAATCGCGGATGGCCGATCTGTCCGAACAGCAGGTGATGATGGCGGATGCCTCGGCCAGCGGCCAGCAAAGTACCGAGCAGTCCCGGCAGACACAGGCCCGGGAACTCGCACAGTCGCTGCTCGCCGCGGTATCCAACGAGGATCGAATCTTGCTCACGTTGAAGGAAGTGGAAGGATTGTCTCTCAAGGAGCTGAGCGTAATCTACCAGGTCAAAGAGAACGTACTCAAGGTGCGTCTGTTCCGCGCCCGCCAGCGCGTCCTCAAAGCGTTCGAAAAACAAGAAAGCTCGCCCTCGCAGGCCCCGGGCCGCGACCGTCCGGATTAGCCGGCGATGCAGTACACTTTTCTAGGTTGAACTTTGTATGAGCCGTTTTGATCATCAGTACGAGAATGTGTTTCGGGCCTACCGTCACGCGAGCCCGGATCCGGAGCCCAGCCCTGATTTCATGCCCGGACTTTGGCGCAAGATCGATGCTCGCCGCCGCAGCCGTTTCCAGTTCTTGCACCTGAGCCGGCTGTTCCTCAGCGGTGCGGCAGCCGTCTGGCTCCTCATCGCCGGCGTCCTGCTCATCCCGTCCGGGCAGTCCCCATCGATCCACCAGAGCTACGTTGATGTCCTCGCCCATACCGAGGAGGCGGAGGCCTGGAGCTACGCTGAAGTCCTCCACGGAGAAATTGGAGAGAGCGGGCAGCGATGAAGCGCCTCCAGTTCCCCGTCGCCGCTTACGTGGCATTGGTTTTTCTGAGCGGGGTTCTTGTCGGCGCTTTCGGCTTGCGCCTCTACATGGTGAGGTCGGTCAAGGCCTCTGTCGCCGCTCACCAACCGACCGCCGAGGAGTTTCGCCGCCAGTACCTGAACGAGATGCAAAGCCGGCTTGGCCTAAGTGGCGATCAGGTGGGCAAAATCAACTCGGTGCTCGACAACACCAAAGTCTGCTTCCACCGGATCCACCAGAAGATCGAGCCGGAAATTAAGGCCTTGAAAGAGCAGCAGGCGGCTGAGATCCGCGCCATCCTGACCCCCGCCCAGCAACCCAAGTACGACCAATGGCGCGCCGAGCGGGAGCGGCAGGGCAAGTAACACCGCCGAAGCGCCAAGCCCCCTGCGCGGTGCCCGCGATGCCGGCTTAGTTTACCGAGGCGGGCTTCCTGGCCGCCTTCTGATTCTGCAATTCCTTCGACTTCAGAACCTTCTTCTGGAACCGGTCCACGCGCCCCTCGGTGTCCACCAGCTTCTGGCGGCCCGTGAAGAACGGGTGGCAGTTCGAACAGATTTCCACTCTCAGATCGCCCTTGTGCGTCGAGCGAGTCTTGAACGTGTTCCCGCAGGCGCACACCACGTTCACTTCCTCATAAGCAGGATGAATGCCGGCTTTCATGCTGAATCCTTTCCCTTTAGGGTGAAACTTCCAGCATACCACGCGCTTCTCAGCCACCCCAAAATGAAACCCCGCGTGCCGGATAAACGGCACGCGGGGCTATTTTCGCCGTAGGACGGCGGCTTTCCTTACTTCGCGCGGTAGGCAGCCGATCCACAGGAGCGGCGGCCTCGCCACTGAACGAAGCCTGAACGTCAGGAGCGGTCGGACTAAGAGTCGGCCACCTCGCGCGTGGACAACAGGAAGGAACAACTACTACCAGTACTCATTTAGACTGGACCACCTCCTTTCTCAGTGATGACCCCATCATAAGGCGGCTTGGCGACGATGTCAAACTCTGCCTCGCCTCGCATTTGGGGTCCCGACGGAAGCCGCATTCGAGCGGTAGAATACCTGAGTGAGCGCCGCGCAGCCTGCCCCCGTCGTATCAAGCGCTGAGCCCGTCGGCAACGCTCGCGGCGTGCGCCGCGCGCTGTCCGGCTTCTTTCTCTCCGGCGTTCTCATGTCCTTCCTGGGCGCTATCCTTCCGGCCTGGCAAGCGCACCTCACCCAGGATTTCACCGACATCGGCAAGTACTTCCTGGCCCTCGGCCTAGGCATCTTTTCCGGACTTCGCCTCGCTCGCAGGCTGCTCCCCGGCCGCGGCGTTGCGTTCTGCCTCGTTGCAGCCTCCGCGCTCGCCTCGTTTGCGTTTCTCTTCCTTGCCTTCATGGCCCCCCCGGCCCTCGAACTCTGGCGTCTTACCGGCATCCTGTTGACCGGCGTGAGCGCCGCCGTGCTCAACTCCGCGCTCTTTCACGCCTTGGCGCCGCTCTATGAGCGGGACCGGGCCGCCACGCTAAATCTGGCGGCGGCCATGTTCGGCCTCGGTTGCCTGGTGACGGCGCTCCTGGTGGCCCAAACATTCTATGCCCTTCGCGTTCCGGGCATTCTTCTGCTTCTCGCCGCCCTTCCGCTGGTCTTTGTCTGGCTTTACGCCCGCGTGAAGTATCCGGCCGCCCAATTCGCCGCCCCTCCCCGCCGGCAGACCCTCCGCGACCTCCAAACCCCTTTGGCGCTGCTCCTCGGCCTCCTCCTGTTCTTCCAGTTCGGCAGTGAATGGTCCATCGCCGGCTGGCTCCCCCTTTTCCTCATCCGGCGTCTGGGCTCCAGTCCCGCCACCGCCGTACTCCTGCTGGCCGGATACTGGACAGCCTTGTTTGCCGGCCGGATTGCCGCCCAGGCCGTCATGCTCCGGGCCACTCATCCCCGGCTTCTGCTCGGCTCGGTGCTGGTCGAACTGCTCGGCTACCTGCTGCTGTGCGCGACGAACAATCTCTTCGGGGCCTCGGTCGGCATCCTCTGCCTCTCGGCCGGGTACTCGGTCACCTATCCTCTGGTGGTCGAGAAAATCGGCCCTCGTTTTCCCCACTATCACCCCGTCTTTTTCCACGGCATCTTTTCGGTTGCCTTCACCGGCGCCTTACTTGCTCCGTGGTTGCTCGGATATCTCGCCCAAGCCTGGGGAATTGTTTCGGTGATGCTGCTTCCCTTGCTGGGGACGCTCGCGGTATTTGCGCTGATCCTCCTCATTCTGCTCGAAAGCTACCTGTCCGGCTGGCGCAGCCACTCCCGCGCCGTTTGAAGCCGCGGGGTTTCCCGATACCAAGCAGCATTCCCCTGGCTTCTGCGCACGCGCTTCACCCTGCTAAAATGAGGTGGACTCGTTCAGGGAGAATTTATCGTGCCTATTTACGAATACCTTTGCCAGGACTGTGGAAACAAGTTCGAAAAGCTGGTGCGCCGCAGTGACGACGATGTGGCTTGCCCCTCGTGCGGCAAGTCGCACCTCAAGACCGAGCTGAGCACGTTCGCTGCCCACGCCAACGGCTCGCCCGCGCGCTCCGAGATGCCATCCTGTCCGGGTGGCATGTGCCGCACGCCGGATCTCTGCGGCCGAAATTGATCGCTCCGGCTGTCTAAAACACGCGCCGCGTCAGCCGCTCCAGAGTGAACTTTGCCGTATCGGCTACCGCCATCACGGTCATCACTCCCGCCTGCACAGGATCGGTGACCACCAGGTCGGCGGCCTCGGGGACGCTTCCGGCCATGTTCAGGCTCACCACCAGCAAGCCCTGGGCGCGCACATCGCGAACGGCCTTCTCAATCTCGCCGCCCATCAGCGACCCGGCCAGAACCAGCGCCCGTGCCCGCGGCAGCCGTCCGACTGCGCGCACCGCCGCCGCCAGCGGCTGCTCGCCCACCAGCGGAATCGTGTCTACCGATATGTGCTCCCCGCGAATATTGTGCCTGTCGGCCTCCGAGATCGCCCCGATCGCCACCTGCCCGACCTGCGCGCCGCCGCCGACAATTATGATGCGCTTCCCGTAAATTTTGTCGAGCGTATCCACCAGCTTCAATTGGCGAACGATCGGCAACCGCCTGAGGTCCTCGGCCAGAGCCGCCGCTGCACCTCGCGCCAGCCGGATTTCGAAATAAATCCGCGCCTCGGTCGCGCCGTCTTCAATGATCTCCACCGAGGCGATATCGCCCTCATGGCGCGCGATCACGCCGGTGAGCTGGTGCAGCACCCCGGGACCGGACTCAGTGACCAGTTCCAACCCGGTCAGGTCTCTGTCTTCCATGTTCGTTCGCGGTTTCAGGCGACCGTGACAGGCAACAGGCCGCGCACAAACGCCAGGCTTGCGTCAACCAGCTCCCACGAACCGGCCCAGAAACACAGATCGATACACCACCAGTCGATTCCCGGAACCGCCAGTAGTTGCGGAGTAAGTGCGCCGAAGTCGATGAAACCTTCGCCAAACGGCCGGTGCGTGCTGGTCTCGTCGTGATGCAGCGTGCCGTCGGAATCGATCAGGTGGATGGCCCCGATCCGTCCTTTCAGCTTCTCCAGAAACTCGCTCACGCCTCCGGGGAGAGTTTCGACGGGCCCCGGCTGCCGGGCTCCCACCACCGCGCACATGTAGGCGTGGCAAACGTCGAACATGACCTGGAAGTTCGGATGGCCCACCCGTTCGTGCAACGCCACCACCTCCGATGGCTTGTTGAAGACGAAACCCGGCTCAAACTCCCACACGAGCCGTATCCCGGCGGCCTCGGCGAGCGACGCCGCCGAATTCCAGGTTCCGGCGAGCCGGCTGAACGCCGAAGCATAATCGCCGCTCGGCACCGTGTCCGGCCCGGCGATGGAGTCCACGCGGATCGCCGGAATTCCCACCGCGGCGCACAACTCCAGGTTGCGCTGAAACAGATCCAGATATTTGCGTTCGTTTCCCTTCACTACCGGATTCGCCGCCGTCAGGTCCGCCGCATAACCAGACACGCCCAGATTCAACCCTTCCAGAAATCGCTTCAGCCCATAGCGCGATTCCGCCGAAGGATAGGCCTCCAGCGTCACATGCGGAGGGAATCCGCAGATCTCGATGCCGTCGTAGCCCGCTTCGGCGAGCCGCCGCGCCGTCCGGTCAAATGGAACCGGGTTGTCGGCGTACGGTCCAAAGGAAAATGCCCAGCTTCCCAGCGAGATTTTCATGCTTCCCGTTCTCCCAATTTCAAATTCACGTCCACCCACTTATCGGTTTCCGCCGATTCGAGCACCGCATCTAGCACCCGCTGGCAGCGGAGTCCGTCGTCGAAATTCGGCCGCATCTCGGTTCCCTCGCCGATCGCCTTTAGCAGGTCCGCGGCTTGGTTGGTGAAGGTGTGCTCATAACCGATAGCGCACCCGGGCACCCACCAGTGCTTCATGTAGGGATGACACTCCTCCCAGACGGGAATCTCGCGCCAGCCCTGCACGTGTTTGCCCTCGCGCGAGTCGAAATACCACAGTCGCGTCATGTCCTCGAGATTGAAATACAGGCTCCCGAACTCTCCATTGATCTCGAACGTGTTGCCGTTCTTTCGACCGTTGGCGAATCGAGTTGCCTCGAAATGCCCCAGTGCACCGCCGGAGTACCGGCAAAGAAAAACGCAGGCGTCTTCAATCTCCACCTTCGCCCGCCCTCCCTCGGGCCGCTCCCGCTCGCCGACGAAAATCCGGCTCGCCGCCGACACCGACGCCATGTCCTGGTCCATCAGGAAATTCGACAGATCGACAATATGGCTCAACAGGTCGCCGGTTACGCCGGAACCCGCCGTCTCCCGGTCCATCCGCCATAGAAGCGGCACGGAGGCGTCCAGAGTCCAGTCCTGGAGGTACAGCGCCCGGAAATGAAAAACCTTCCCGATCCGGCCTTCGGCGATCAACTGCCGGGCGAAGGCCACCGCGGGCACACGGCGGTAGTTGAACCACACCGTGTTCACTCTACCGCTTCGCCGCGCCGCCGCCGCCATCGCCTCCGCCTCAGTCCCGTTCCGAGCAAGCGGCTTCTCGCAAGCGACGATCTTCCCCGCCTCAAGCGCCGCCACCGCGATCTCGCGGTGCGTATCGTTGGGCGAGCAGATGTCGACGATCGTTACGCCGGGGTCGTCGATTACGGCCCGCCAGTCCGTCACTGCCCGCTCCCAACCCCACCGCTCGGCCATCCGCGCCGCCTTCTCGCGGTCCCGCCCGCACACCACTTTCAACTCGGGCTTCAGCGGCGCGTCGAAAAACGGCCCCACCTGGCGCCAGGCGTTGCTGTGCGCCTTGCCCATGAACTTGTAGCCGATCATTCCAACGCCGATCCGGCCGCTCATCGATCTTCCCTCCCGCAAGCCGGAACAGCCGGTGGTTTCGACGCACTGATATTCGTCTTCACGCGATTCCCGTTCCTCCTTTGCCGGTCACTTCGGGGATTATAGCGCCCGGCGGCTCAGCCGCGGCGGCCCGCCGGAAGATTTTCAGAGGGCTGGCTCATCGTGTCCTGTGCTTCCCGGCGTAGCTCATTCATCTTCAACCCGGTAATGGCCAGCGCCACAAAACCGGCCACCAGCAAAGGCAGCGTGATAACACACCACAACAGAATCGAGAATCGCTTGGCCAATGCCCGCGGAACATGATAAAGCAGCAACGTCACCACCGTCAGCGCATTGAAAGCCCCCAAGCTTCCAGGTGCCTGCGGGACCACCGCCCCTAAGCGCAAAATCACCATCATCACGAAAGCAGAAGTCAGGTCAAGCTCCGCCAGCGGGCGATAAGCGCGGTATAAAGCATAAATCGGAATCACCTGCGCCAGCAGGAACGGTAAGCTCGTGAAGAAGGCGAAGTACAGGTACCGCGAGTGACCGATGAGGTGGAGATCCTTAATCAGAATATGAACCCAGCTCAGCCACCGCGCCCTGAGCAGCGCGTCCAGCGTCTGCTCCTTCCAGTACATCGCCACCGCCAGAAACGCCGCGCAAACAATAAGCACGAAGCCCAGCGCGTACCCTCCGTCCACGATGAAGCGCGGCATCCGCGGCGCCGCCCGAATGCTCAAAAAAAGGCACACGATCAGCCACACGCCGTCGAAGATCCGCTCGATCAGCGCCGAGGCCAACGTCACCGACAGCGGCAGCCTGTTCCATCGGGCCTGCAAGAAGCATCGGATCACCTCTCCCGCCCGCAGCGGCAGAACTTCGTTGGCGAACAGTCCGACGAAAATCGCGCGCAGCGTGTGTCCCAGCGAGAGGCGCTCCACCGGCGCCAGCACCAGGTTCCACCTCACGGCTTGCAGCACGTACACCAGCACTCCTGCAACCGCGGAAACCGAGACCCAGCGCCAATCCAGGTGCGCCACCTCCCTCCGCAGCTCTCGCAGGTTCGCTCCATGCAGCACCCACACCAGGCACGCAATCGAGCAAACATTCACAAGGATGATCAGCAGCGTTTGCGGACGCCTGCTTCCCACGGCGGTCCCGCTCGGTGAAGGCATTCTTTCCAATCATCATGATATGCCAGTGCGCGGTGCCCTATGCCCCGCTCGCCCCCGCCGTCACGCGTTCGAAACATCGGCGCATCGTGGTCGCCACCCGGTTAGCCGGTGGCCGTTTCGGCCCGCGGGGCTAAAAACGGAGTTCCTCGATTAAACGCGAGCCGGCGCTGAAGTCGCTATACCGGATCCATTTCGGGTGGACCACAATGTGGACGATCCCGGGCCAGGAAAGACGGTCCCGCCCGTCCGGGAATCGGCTGAAGTACATCTCGCGATACCGCTCCCGCGCCTCCCCGTCCGGCTCGTCCGCCTCGCCTTCGTACTGTACCGTCACCTCGCCCTTCCAGCCGACTACCAGCGACACCTTGGCGTGGCGGGCAAGATTGGCATATTTCCGTGACGACTTCACCGTGTCGAAGATCACCTCCAGTGCCGGCGTCACCGCAATCGCAACCAGCGCGGTCTCTGGAACGAGTGCCCGCGAAAGAGTTCCGAGAACTGCCAGGTCCTGAGCGTTCAGAAATTCGTAGATATCCAGCTTCGTCACCCGTCGTCCCCCGTCTGGTCCCGCCAAGCATGGGCCGGCTGCCAAAAATTGCCTTCATTATATTCCCTCCCTCTGCGCGCCGGTTTCGACTCGCCCGAATCGAGGGAAAATGAGGGCCATGCACACCCTCGGGCAAGCGTTGCTGCGATCGGTGGCCTTGGCGTCCGCGCCCGAGCCTCGCATGTCCCTGATATCGTCTTCTCGCCCCACCAAGTTTCAGCCGACTTCCGACGGGACCTTCTGGGCGTGGATTCCCCTGCCTCATCGCGACACCGGGCAGGCGAGTTCCCAGCCCAGCGCCGAAGCTCTAAACGGGGATGCTGTACGCGACAGTCCCGGTGGTGATCCGATGGCTCAATTCGAGATCGCCCTTCGCAGCGGTGCCGAGCGCCGTGAACATGTGGTCTCCACAACCGCTCCCCCTTTTGCACCGCCTCCCCCGTCCGGTCTCGGTCAATACCTTGGCGCGAACCGTCCCGTACCGATCGACGACTCGACCTGCTACCGGGCACCGGAGCTATTCCGCCGCGAGGTCGCGCTCAGTGAGGTTCGAGAAGCCCGCGCGATCTTCCATCACATCGCCGCCGGCACGAATGGGGAGAAGTCGGGAATTGGCTGGGGGCGAGAGGATATTGGTCACACCGGTACTGGCCGGGATGGTAACGGCATCGCCCCCCAGGCAAGGTTCATCGGCTTCCGCCGTGCTCCTGGCATTCGCGCCCGCGACCTGCTCCCCATGCCGCCGCAAGTCAGGCCCTGCCGGAACTATATCTGCGACCATGGCGCCGAGTCCGTCGCCGCCTCTGCCCGCTACCATGACCCCGAAGGCTCCGCCGGAGGCCTCCCATAACCGCCGGCGCCCCACTTCCTTCTGGCGTCGCGACCGGACCAGTTTCCGATCCGTCCCCGTGGCGCAGCTTCCTCCGCGCGGTCCTCCGCTTTGAGCGCGACAAGATCACACCGTGGCTCGCCCTCCGCAACACGGCAGGCGTTGCCTTGCCGCTGGCTGCCGGCGCCGCGCTGGGTCAACTCGGCGCTGGCCTCGCCGTAGACACCGGCGCCCTCACGGTTTCTTTTTCCGACAGCCATGACGCCTATCCGAGCCGGGCGCGCAAAATGCTGGCGGCCAGCGGTATCGTCGGTGTTGCGGTTGCCGCCGGCGCCGCCTCCGGCGCGGTTCGGGTTCTCCCGGTCGTCCTCGCCGGCGCCTGGTCCTTCGCCGCCGGCATGCTGGTCGCACTCAGCACGCCTGCCGCCGACCTCGGCGTGTTGAGCCTCTTCACTCTCATCGTGTACGCCGCCCGGCCGCTGCCCTGGCACGATGCCCTCTTCGCCGGCCTATTTGCCGCTGCGGGAGGTGCCCTTCAGACCGCCCTCGCGATTGCCTTCTGGCCTCTCCGCCGCTATTCCGCTCAGCGCCGAGCCTTGGCCGGCCTATACTCCGGCCTCGCCATTGCCGCGTCAACTCCCGTCCGCGCCACCGAAGCGCCTCCCGCCAGCCTCCAGAGCACCCAGGCACAGGAAGCGCTCGCCGCTCTCGATCACGATCATTCCCTGCACGGCGAACGCTTCCGCCTGCTCCTCAGCCAAGCCGAGCGAGTTCGCCTCGCGCTCATGATGCTCGGACGCCTCCGCGTTCGCCTTTCGCGTGAGTCCTCCGGCCTGCCTTGTGCGGCGCTGCTCGATGAAGCCCTCGCGGTTGCCGCGCCTCTTCTTCAATCCCTCGCCTCCGCCCTTCAGCCCGGTGCCGCGGCGCCGATCCCCTCCCCTGCGCTTTCCCTACTCCAGAACCTCGCTGAGCAGGTTCGCGCGTTCGCCGCTGGCGCGCCGCCCTCTCTCGCCGCCATGGCCACCGACGCTCGCTACCAGCTCGATGCCCTCGCCGGCCAGCTTCGCTCTGCCGTCGAACTCGCCGTCTCCGCCACTCCCGAAGGCGTCCTCGCCTTCGATCGCCGCGAGTCCCGCCGCCCCTGGCGACTCCGTCTGTCCGGCCCGTTTGCGATTCTCCGCGCCAACCTGAGCCTCAATTCCGCCGCTTGCCGCCACGCGATCCGCCTCGCCGTCTGCGTCACGCTCGGCTCGGCACTCGGGCACTCCCTCGGCTGGCACCGCTCCTACTGGCTTCCGATGACCGTGGCGATCGTTCTCAAGCCCGACTTCACGGCTACCTTCAGCCGCGGTGTCCTCCGCCTCACCGGCACCTTCGCCGGTCTTGTTCTCTCGACCGCTCTTTTCCACATTCTCCCGCCGGGTCTCGTCCCTCAGATCCTCCTCATCGCCACATTCACGTTTCTTCTGCGCTGTTTCGGTTCGGCCAATTACGGACTCTTCGTCACTGCCGTAACCGCCGTCATTGTGTTGCTGGTCGCGACCACCGGAGTCTCTCCCGGAGACGTCATCGGCGCCCGCGGGCTCAACAGCGCTGCCGGCGGAGTCCTAGCCCTGCTTGCTGTCTGGCTGAGGCCGCCCCGCGAGCGAACCCGCATCCCCGCCCTCCTGGCGCGAATGCTCGACGCCTACCGCGCTTATTTTCAGGCGATCGCCACAGCGTACGTCGAATCCAACTCCCCGGCCTCCGGACCCCTCGACCAGCGCCGCCTCGATGCCCGCCGTGAACGCTCGAACGTCGAAGCCTCCCTCGCCCGGCTTATGGCTGAGCCGGGCGTCGCCCCGGAAATGCGCCACGCCTTGGGCGGCATTCTGGCCAACTCACATCGTCTCGTTCACGCCATCATGGCCCTCGAAGCCGGTCTCTGGAGCAGCAACCCGGTTCCCGCCCGGCCTGCTTTCCGCCATTTCGCGGACCATGTCGAGATCGCGCTGCATTCCCTCGCCGCCGCGCTCCGGGGTTCCCCGCTTCGTCTCACCGATCTCCCCGACCTCCGGGAGGACCATCGCCGCCTCGTCCAAACAGGTGATTCCCTCACCGAACGCTACGCCCTGGTCAACGTCGAAACCGACCGCATCACGAATAGCCTGAACACGCTGACCGGGGACCTGTTGTCATGGCTCGGGCGTGAGGGCCCCTAGCTGGACCACCGCCCTGGCCCACGCTACGGCGAAGGCGGATGAAACTCGATTCCTCGCTCCGCGTTTAGCCGCTGGGACAACGCCGTATCCAGACTCGCCAGCGCCGCGTCGTGAATCGTGTGGTCGGTCCCCACATAATGCAGCGCCCCATCTTCATACCAATACGCTACAGCCGCCTGCACCGCTCCGCCCTTGAACGCGATGAGATACAAATTAGGCCCACCCGAGGCCGGCCGACTCGCTGCCGCTGTTTCCGCCGCCCGAGGCGTCGTGTAATCGCTGCTGGCCGGTGGCGCCGTGTAGCTGGTAACCTGCGGCTCCTGCGCTACCGGCGCCGTCTCACCTCTCGGCCCTGTAACAATCGTCTGGTTAAATACCACCGGCGGCGCCGACGGCTCGATTACCACCGGCTGCACCGTCGGCGGTGGCGGCAAGTAGTTCGGCACCATCAGGAACGGATAGATTCCTCCGAGCCCGGTGAAATTCCCAAAACCCCCGCCGAACCGCGTCGCCGGCATCGGATAACCTTGGATTGAATTCAATAACTGTGTGCCGAAACCGGTGTTCGTTATCGCTCCGGGTATCCGCTGCCCCGCAGAGTTCAACTGCGCCAACGCGGGAATCGCGGGCAGCAGCACCGCCGCAATCCTCCAAACCGCCGTCCCGTGCGACATCGCTATCACCCTCCCTAAGTTCTATTAGACGCCTTTGCCGGTCGAGCCGGTTTCCCCATTCCCGTCAAGCTCCTTCCAGCGACGCGATATAATCGCATTTTGCCCGCCACGCGACACTCCGTCTGCGCTCTCGACTGCCCCGACGCTTGTTCCCTTCTCATCGACGTCGAGGATGGCAGGGGCTCTCGCCTCCGTGGCGACCCTGACCACCCCGTCACGCGTGGTTTCCTCTGCGCCAAAGTCGCCCGCTATCTCGAACGCGAATATTCAACCGAACGCCTGCTTTATCCTCAACGCCGCGCAGGCGCGAAAGGCGAGGGCCGATTCACCCGCATTTCCTGGGACGAAGCGCTCGACCGCATCGCAGACGCGCTCCACTCCGCCTCCCGCACCTTCGGCCAGGAATCCGTCCTCCCGTACAGCTATGGCGGCACCATGGGCTATCTCCAGGGCGCCGGCATGGACCGCCGCTTTTTTCACCGCCTCGGCGCCTCCCGCCTCGACCGCACGATCTGCGCGGCCGCCGGCGCCGCCGCGCTCACCTCCACCCTCGGCGCCAAGTACGGCACGGAGCCCGAACAATTCGCCCAATCCCGCCTCATCATCGCCTGGGGCGCCAATATCCACGGCACCAACGTTCACCTCTGGCCTTTCATCGTCGAGGCCCGCCGCCGCGGCGCCCGCTTATACGTCATCGATCCCGTCCGCACCCGCACCGCCGGCCTCGCCGACCGCCACTTCGCCATCTACCCGGGCAGCGACCTCGCCCTCGCGCTCGGCTTGGCCCACGTCATCTTCGCCGAGCGCCTCGAAAACGCCGGGTACCTCGATCAATATGTCGAAGGCGTGCCCGCCTTCCGCGAGCTTGCCGCCTCCTATACGCCCGAGCGCGTCGAATCCCTCACCGGCATTTCCCGTCAGGACATCGTCGATCTCGCCCGTGAGTACGCCACCACCCAGCCCGCCGTCATCCGCGTCAACTACGGCCTCCAGCGCAGTGAGCGCGGTGGCGCCGCCGTCCGCGCCATTGCCGCCCTGCCCGCGCTCACCGGCTCCTGGCGCACTCCCGGCGGAGGCCTTCAGCTCTCCACCTCCGGCGCCTTCCGCCTCGACACCAACTCTCTCGAAATGCCTGAGCTTCAATCCCTATCCCCGCTTGGGCGCCCGGCGCGCGCCGTCAACATGGTCCAGCTCGGCCGAGCCCTGACATCTCTCGACTCCCCTCCCGTCTCCGCACTCGTCGTTTACAACTCCAACCCCGCCGCCGTTGCGCCCAACCTCAACCTCGTGCGCCAGGGTCTTCTCCGCGACGATCTGTTCACGGTCGTCCTCGATCAGTTCCAGACCGACACCGCCGATTTCGCCGACATCCTTCTGCCCGCCACCACATTTCTCGAGCACACCGACCTCTACTACTCCTACGGCCACTACTACCTTCAGCTTGCCCGCCCCGCCGTTCCCGCTCCCGGCGAGGCCCGCTCCAATACCGAAGTCTTCCGCCTTCTGGCCCGCCGCATGGGTTTCTCCGAACCGTGCTTTGAAGAATCCGAAGACTCGATGATCGCGAAACTCCTGGCCTCGGACCACCCCTTCCTGTCCGGCATCACCATCGACCGCCTCGATGCCGAACACTCGGTGCGCCTGAACGTCTCTCCGCCCGGCGAGCCGTTTTTGCCCTTCGCCAACGGCGGCTTCGGCACCCGCTCCGGCAAGTGCGACCTGGGCGCGGAATCGCTCGCCTATACCCCGCCCGTGGAGTCGCGCCTCGGCGACGCCGCTCTCCTCCGCTCCTTCCCTCTCGAACTGATCTCTTCGAAGAACGACGACAGCATGAACTCCACCTTCGGCTACCGGCCCGAGGTCGACCGCCAAACCACCCTTCTCCACATGCATCCCGACGACGCCCTCGCACGTTCCATCCGCGACGGCGATCTCGTCCGCGTATTCAACGCCCGCGGTTCTTGCCGTCTCACGGCATCGGTTCCCGCGCCAGCCGCTGCCCCCGCCGTTCGCTCCGGCGTTGTCCGGGCTCCGTCCACTCGCTGGCCCAAGCTGGCTCCGCTGCGCGAACACGTCAATACACTGACTTCTGACAACCTCACCGACATCGGCGCCGGCGCCGTATTCTATAGTTGCCTGGTTGAGGTAGAGAAATGCGGCGACTGAAGCCGGTCTTTGTCCTCATTCTTATGACTCTGCTGTTGGCGGACTGCAAGCGCCAACGACACTCCGCCGCAGGCTCCGCTTCCTCCGGCCGGCTCCTTTCCGTCCTGAACGTCGCCGACGATAATGCCGCCGTCCAACTCGTACACGGCTTTTACGACCCCGAGGGCAACGCCTGGCGCTGGACCGGCCCCCGCTTCTCGGTCGTCCTCGCTCCGCCGCCCGCCGCCAAATCCCGGGGAGCCTTGCTAGTATTGAAAGTCACCGTGCCCCAGAATTCCCTGAACTCCATCGGACCCATCACCCTGAGCGCCCGCCTCCCCGGCCTCGAACTCACTCCTAAGACCTTCTCCCAGCCCGGCGACGTTTCCTATTCCCGCGACATCCCGGCCTCCGTCCTCGCCTCCGATGCCGTCAACATTGATTTCCACCTCGACAAGACCCTCCCTCCCTCCGGCGCCGATTCCCGCCGCCTCGGCCTGGTCGTTTCCTCCATCGCTCTCGAGCCGCGGTAAATGGTTTCGGACCCCTCGGTCGCTCCGGCCGGCTCCTCACCCGCCGGGCTACGCACTCGGATTGCATGGTTCGCCCTGCCCATGCTGTTCTGCCTGTGGCTGAACTGGCTGGGCCTCAAGACCTGGTTCACCGCCGACGACTTCGCCTGGCTCGGCCTTCGTCCCCGCGTCCACGATTTTTCCACCCTCGGCTGGGCCCTGTTTCATCCCTTCGCCCAGGGCACCGTCCGCACCCTCAGCGAGCGCGCTTATTTCCTCGTCTTTTCCTCTCTGTTCGGCCTCAACGTCATCCCCTTTCGCATCGCCGCGTTCCTCACCCAGTTCGCCGCCATCGGATTCCTCATGGCCGTCCTGCGCCGCCTCTCCGGCTCGGCGCTGGCGGCTTTCCTCGCTCCTCTGCTTTGGTGCTGCGCCGCGCCCATGGCCATGGCCCTGGGCGGGAGGTGGGGGTATAACGCGAATAGTTGAGGGCGGCTGCTGTTAGCCGCGGTGGACTTCCTACTCCGGCACATCGACTCGGGCCGGCGCCGCGACCTGATCGCCGTCTGGGCCTGCTACGTGCTCGGCTTCGGCGCGCTCGAGCACATCGTCGTTTTCCCGATCCTCGCCTCCGCCTACGCCCTCTTATTCGCGCGCCCCTACTTCCGCAAGACCCTCCCCCTGTTCGTGCCCGCTCTCCTGTTCGCCGGCGTCCATGCCTTCCTTATCCCGCCGTCCACCGATCCCCTCTACCAACTTTCCTTCGACGCCCGCATCTTTGACACCCTCCGCACGTACTGGTTTCTCTCCACCGCCGCTTTCCGCCCCATCGACGACTGGACCCGCTTCCCTCATCCTTCCGGCCTCGCTCTCAGTCTCATTCTCACCTTTGGTTTATTCGGTTACGCCGCCGCTCGCGCCGCCCGC
>VFSW01004755.1_pt1 | contig 20201 bp, 20 predicted proteins | sample 5358111 | NCBI WGS metagenome assembly VFSW01 (sample SAMN11554181, study PRJNA540505) | mine drainage metagenome | isolation source: sediment from site ElyBrook_90M | place: USA: Ely Copper Mine, Vershire, VT | collected 2017 | reverse complement strand
CACGTAGAGCGCCACGAGGGAGCGCTGGAGTTCGCGCAGCGCGACGATCTCGGCCCCCTCGCCGATGGCCAGTAGTCCGCCCGCGGTGATCATCAAGTCACCGCGCTGCGGTGACCTCGCGGCCAGGCCGGCACTCAGGGCGTCGCCCCAGACGTCCTTCGCGCGTTCGGGGATGAAGAGCATCGGGATCCAGCCGTCGGCGATCTCGGCGGTCATTCGCACGTTCTTCTGGCCCAGTGACGCGATCCAGATCGGGATGTCGTTGCGGACCGGGTGCGCGATGATCTTGAGGGCCTTGGCGAGTCCCGTTCCCTCGCCGGGGGCGAGCGGCACGGTGAAGTTGCGCCCGTGGTGCACCAGGGGGCCCTGTCGCCGCCAGACGTCGCGACAGATCTCCACGATCTCGCGCGTGCGTCCGAGCGGATCGGTATAGGCCACTCCGTGGAAGCCCTCGATGACCTGGGGCCCCGACGCGCCTAGGCCGAGGTGGAAGCGGGCTTCGGAGAGCGCGTCTATCCCCGCGGCGGTCATGGCGATCAGGGTCGGGGTGCGGGTGTAGATCGGCATAATCGCCGCGCCGATCTCGACCGTCTCGGTCAGGGCGGCGAGGTAACCCATGAGCGAGGGGCTGTCGAAGCCGTAGGCCTCGGCGACCCACACCAGGTCGAGTCCGGCCTTCTCCATCTCGGCGACGTCGCGGGCGGCCTGGTGAAAGCCCCCCGAATAATCCAGCATCGTCGAGATCTTCATGGGCACCCTTCGTCACGGCGGATCACTCGTCACAGTACCGGAGAACCCGCGGGGACTCGAGTCTCGAACCACCGCCGGGGTGCTCTTCATCGCCGGCGAGGAGCACGAGCTCGTCGTGGCTAGGATTCGCTGATCTCGCCCTCGTCGAGGAGTTCGTGGAGCCAGGCGGGGGCGTGTTGCTCGGCCCAACCTGCGGTGACTTTCCCGTCGATCATCGAGCGCAGCGAACCGCGATGGGTGAGGGCCATGTAGAGGTGGCCCACGATGACCACCACGATGACGAAGGCGAAACCGTCGTGGACGAACGTGGCGCCCTCGCGCTGAGAGATGGTGAAGAAGCGGAACCACTGCAGGATCGCACCGGTGACCAACATGACCAGTATCGAGGCGGCGATGAAGACGGCGTTGAGCTTCTGACCCGGGTTGAACTTCTCAGCCGACAGACGCGACTTGCCCAGCGAGCGCAGCCAGGCGACTTCGTCGCGGCTCCAGTAGTTGAAGCGATGGATATCGCGGCGCATGCGACGACCCCAGGGACCCAGCAGCGACACCACCAAGGGCAGCGGCAGCGCGATCCCCGTCCACAGGTGGACCAGCTGGACGCTGTGGCGTTGCAGCACCACGCCGAAGAACGAACCGAAGTAGAGGGGGATGGCGGTCGCGATCAACACGGTGAAGAGCACGGCGTTGGCCCAGTGGGCCCCGCGTTGGACTCGGTCGAATCGCAGGAGCGCTCGGGGCGCCACGCCAGTGCGCGAGTGGTCGTCGATCGCCATCAGGTCAGACCCGGATTCGGATTGGTGGGCCCCGTCGATCCGTCGAGCCAGCCATTGACCGGGTACCCGTTCTGCTCCCAGAAGCCCGGCTGGACCTGATCGACCACGCGGATCGCCGACAACCACTTGAGCGACTTGTACCCGTACATCTGAGCGACGTAGAGCCGCACGGGTCCGCCGTGCGCGGTCGTGACCGGTGCGCCCAACATCTGGTAGGCGACGAGAACGTCGGGCAGGTGGGCTTGATCGATGGTGAGGCTCTCGGTGTCGGCGCCGTCGTAGGACTCGAAGGTGAGTGCGACCGCGCTCGGGTGCACGCCCACTTGTTGCAAGATGTGCGAGAGTTGCACGCCGCGCCACTCGACGTCGGGCACCCTCCAGCCGGTCACGCACTGGAAGGTCTTCTTGAAGGTCGTGGCGGGCATCGCCTCGAGGTCCTCGATGGTGTAGACCCGCGGACTGTCCACCAGGCCCGTCACTTCCAGTCGGTACTGGCGGCGACTGATCGACGGGTACTTACCGGTGATGGAATAGATCCGAAATCGGTCACCGAAGGGGAGCAGTCCGCCCAGTCCCGAGCCGACGGCGTTGCCCAGCAGGTTCTGGACCCGACCGCCGATGGCGACGCCCAGGGCCCCCAGGGCGACGACGCCAATGAAGGCCCGCCGGCCCACCGCGCGCTGCTCGCGCGGCGCGGGATTCGGTGCATCGGGGTTGGCGGGCGTGGGGTTCATGGGCGACGGCGAACTCATCGTGGACGGCGCCCGTTGCGGTCCCCCAGGAGGGGGACTCTGGTGGTGACTACTCGAGTTCGCATCTGGATCCTCCTTCACTGGTGCCGGTCAATTCGCTGGTGCGTCTGCGTGCGCGAACCTCGCGCTCAGCGTACCGGTCACTCGCGCCCGGACCACCGACTCGTTGCACGTGATTCACCGACGCGACGGGCGCGGAATCGAGCGGTGTCGTCACTGTCGTCACGGTCGTCACTGTCGTCGCCACGAGTCTCCCTTCGTCGATTGCGCCGGGTTCGTGACTTTCGTTCGAGCGCCCGGGCGTCGTTCATTGCTACAGTCCTCGCGCGAGGGCACCGCGTTACAGAAATTTCGGCGAGGACCCCTGGTGCCGGGGGAGGGAGTGGGCGCGACCGCTACTCGGCGTCGACGACGTCGCGGCCCCAGTCGCCCGACTTGCCGCCGCTCTTCTTCAGCAGCGCCACGTCCTCGACGCGAACGCGGGGGTCCACGCCCACGAGGGAGGCGACGAGGGCGAGGCCGGCGAAGGAGCAGGCGGTGAGCGCCTCCATCTCCACGCCCGTGCGGCCTCGGGTGGCGACCACCGACGACACCGCGTAACCGCGAGGGTGCGCGACGATGTCGAGGGCGACCTTGGTCAGCGCGAGCGGATGACACAGCGGGATGAGATCGGCCGTGCGCTTGGCCGCCTGGATACCCGCCAGTCGCGCCGACAAGATGACGTCACCGCCCAGTTCGCGCGTCGCTCGCGCGTGCGCGTCGGCGCGGGCGATGACGAGGCAACTCGCGTGCGCGACGCGCTGGGTCGGCTCCTTGGCGGAGATGTCGACCATCTGTAATTTCCCGTCACCGTCCAGGTGCGAGAATTCCTGTCCCGTCATGGAAAACGACCTAGATCCCCCGCTCGGCCCACCGCATCGCTCTGATGGGCCATGTTAACCCTGCCCTCGATCATCGGGTGCCCGCGGCGACGACCGCCGAGGCGTCGCTACGTCGCGTGACCCTCGGGACAGGGCGTCGCGGTCGACGCGAGAGTGGTCGCGGGGTCGGCGACGTTCGTTAGGCTCCTGAGCGTGACACGGCGGACGACGATCCTCAGCGCGGGCGCGAATCTCGACGCCCCCGTCGCTCGTCGCCACGAGGAGCCGCGCGTGGACCCTCAAGCGCACGCGCAGGTGGCCCCGGTGGCGGTGTCGGTGTCGGTGCGACCACACCGACTCGACGTGGTCGCGGCGAACGAGGACCAGCGTCGGGCCTCGAGCGTGCCGACGAGTGGCCCGCTGGTCGACCGGTACGGCCGCGTCCACGACGATCTGCGCATCTCGGTGACGGATCGGTGCAATCTGCGCTGCGTCTACTGCATGCCCGAGGAGGGGATGACGTTCCTGGCCCGCGCGGAGCTGTTGAGCTTCGACGAGATCGAGCGGGTGGCGCGAGTGGCGCGCGCCCTCGGGGTCAGCGCGATTCGCCTCACCGGTGGCGAGCCCCTCGTGCGCAAGGGGGTGGTGGGTCTCGTCGCGCGTCTCAAGAATCTCGGATTCGACGACATCGCCCTCACGACCAACGGCACGCAGCTCGCGGCACTCGCCCCTCAACTCGCCGCAGCGGGCCTCAGCCGAGTGAACATCAGCTGTGACTCGCTACGCCCGGAGCGATTCGCGACGATCCGGCGCCGCGGCGACCTCGCGACCGTGCTGCGCGCCATGGACGTGGCCGAGGAGTGCGGCCTGACACCGCTCAAGGTGAACGTCGTGCTGATGCGAGGGCGCAACGACGACGAGATCTTGGACTTCGCGTCCTTCGCGCGCGCGACGGGCCGCATCGTGCGCTTCATCGAGTTCATGCCCCTCGACGCCCAGGGTGAGTGGGGCCCCGAACAGCTCGTGCCCGGTCGCGAGGTCTTCGAGCGCATCAACGCCGTCTGGCCCCTCGACGCGGTGTCCGAGGAGAACCGGGTGGCGCCCGCCGAGCGCTTCCGATTCGCCGACGGCCGCGGCGAGCTCGGCCTCATCTCGACCGTCACCCAACCGTTCTGTGGCACCTGTAATCGTCTGCGCCTCACCGCCGACGGGTCGATCCGCAATTGCCTCTTCTCCGACGACGAGCACCTCGTGCGCGACGTGCTGCGTCGGGGCGGGTCCGACGAGGACATCGAGCAGATCCTGCGCCGAGCGGTGTGGGCGAAGTTCCCGGGACATGCGATCAACGAGCCCGATTTCTTGCGCCCGCACCGCTCGATGTCCATGATCGGCGGCTGAGGCACCCGAAATTTCGCCTCGCGATCGCAGTCGCCCGGGGCTACTGTGATTTTCTACAATGCGGTAGGAGAATCGGGGGGCGATCATGGCAGGTGTGCGACTACTCGTGGGAACTCGCAAGGGGGCGTTCGTCCTCAGCGCCGACGGCACCCGAAAGTCCTGGGACGTCAAGGGGCCCTTCTTCGAGGGATGGGAGATGTACCACCTCAAGGGCTCGCCGGTCGACCCCAATCGGATCTACGCGTCACAGTCGAGTGGCTGGTTCGGCCAGATCATCCAGCGTTCCGACGACGGCGGCGCCACCTGGGCGCCGGTGGGCAACGGCTTTCACTACGACGGCGTCCCGGGTACGCACCAGTGGTACGACGGCACGCCGCACCCCTGGGAGTTCGCGCGCGTGTGGCACCTCGAGCCCTCCCTGAGCGATCCCGACACGGTGCTCGCCGGTGTGGAGGACGCGGCGCTCTTCAAGTCGACCGACGGCGGCGTGAACTGGTCGGAACTCTCGGGCCTGCGCGAGCACGGTTCGGGTCCGCACTGGCAGCCCGGGGCCGGCGGCATGTGTCTGCACACGATCATCGTGAGCCCGAAGGACCCCGATCGGATCTTCATCGCGATATCGGCGGCCGGCGCCTTTCGCAGCGACGACGCGGGGAGGACCTGGCGTCCGATCAATCGTGGCCTGCGCTCGGAGGGGATCCCCGACGACGACGCCGAGGTCGGTCACTGCGTGCACAAGATCGCCCTGCACGGCGTCCACCCCGACGTGCTCTACATGCAAAAGCACTGGGACGTCATGCGCTCCAACGACGCGGGCGAGTCCTGGTTCGAGGTCAGTGGCAATCTGCCGAGCGACTTCGGCTTCGTCATCGACGTGCACGCCCACGAACCCGAGACCGTCTACGTGCTGCCCATCACCAGTGACTCGGTGCACTTCCCGCCCGAGGGGAAGTTGCGCGTCTACCGCAGTCGCAGCGGGGGGAACGACTGGGAGCCGCTGACCAAGGGACTGCCCCAGAGTCACTGCTACGTCGACGTGCTGCGCGACGCCATGGCCGTCGACGGGCTCGACCAGTGCGGCGTCTACTTCGGCACGACTGGCGGGCAGGTCTACGCGTCCAACGACGCCGGCGACTCGTGGGAGGCGATCGTGCGCGACCTGCCGGCCGTGCTGTCGGTGGAAGCGCAAACCTTGGCATGATCCGAGTCGTGCTGCCCGCGCATCTCAAGACGCTCATCAATCAGCACCACGAGGTGACCCTCGACGTGGCGCGCCCGGTGACGCAGCGCTCGGTGCTCGACGCGCTCGAGTCGCGCTACCCCGTGTTGACCGGCACGATTCGCGATCCGATCACGCAGCGGCGCCGCCCCTTCGTCCGGTTCTTCGCCTGCGAGGTGGACCTGTCGCACGAATCGGCGGACGACGAACTGCCCGACAAGGTGCTCAGCGGTGACGAGGCCTTCTACGTCGTGGGCGCGATGGCGGGCGGCTGACGCCGATCAGCCGATGCCGTCGAGGTCGTCGATGCTGACGCGGTTCTCCCTCGCCCAGTACTCGCGGATCCCGTCGGGCCCCTTGCGCTCAGTCCACTGGTCCAAAGTCGGGCGGTGCGATTCGAAACTCATGAGGGGAACGCCGTAGCCGCACGAGTCCGAGATGCGCTCGACCTCGACGACGATGACCGAGCGAACGCCGACGCCGCTGCCGCGCGCGAAGTGTCGCGCGAAACCCTCGAAGTCGACCGCGTCGCGCAGGACCGCGCGTGCGCGTCCGTGCAGGCGCACGATGCGCGGGGGACCCGCGAAGGCGCAGAACATCAATACGACGCGACCATTCTCGCGCAGGTGCGCGATCGTCTCCACGCCACTGCCGGTCTGGTCCAGGTAGGCGACGGTGTGATGGTCGAGGACCCTCAGCTCGTCGCGATTGCCCTTGGGCGAGCAATTGATCGACCCCTGCGCGTCGAGGGGGGCGGTGGCGACGAAGAAGACCGGCTGGGCGAGGATCCAGCCCGCCAGGTCCTCACCGAGGGCGTCGAATTGTTTGGCCATCGCTCAATATAACTCTCACGCGTTCGCCGTGGTGTTCACCCTGACCCCGACGACGGGTCCGGGCCCATTAACCTTGGCGCCATGGCGAAGTATCGCGTCGGACAGGCCGCGCAACTCATGGGCGTGAGCGTCGACACCCTTCGCCGCTGGGCGGAATCGGGGCGCGTCGCGGTCAGCGTCGGTGCTGACGGGCGTCGTTACTACGAGGGCGCCGACCTGGCGAAACTGGCCATCGAGCTCGCGGGCGACGCCGCGCCGATCCAGCCCCGGGCCCAGTCGGCGCGCAATCGCTTCGTGGGCATCGTGACCAAGGTCGTCAAGGACAAGGTCGCCGCCCAGGTGGAGATTCAAGCGGGGCCGCACCGATTCGTCTCGTTGATCACGCGCGAGGCCGCCGACGAGCTCCAACTGGCCCCCGGTGTGGTCGTCGACGCCGTGGTGAAGGCGACGAGCGTCGGCGTGGAGATCCCCTCGACGTTCTAAGCGACGCTCGTCGGGCGCCCGGCGCGTCTTAGCCGGAGTGTTCGCGCTACCCCTCGAGGGGGACCCTCGCGTCGCGGGGCACCTGCACCTCGGCCCACACCTCGATGTCGTCGCGCTTCATCGTCACGACGCAGGCCTCGCCGACCGCGAGGTCGACGCGATGGGCGAGACGCGCGTGCAGTTCGGTGTCGTCGCCGAGGCGAAGGAAGAGATCCACCGCGGTGCCGACGTCGGCGAGGTCGGCGAGGGTGGCGCTGACGCGGGTGAGCGAGGGATCAGTGTGGGGCGTCTCGCGCGCGCGACGCACGTCGATGCGCTCGGGTCGAATGGACCAGAGCACGGGCGTGTCGCTCGTGAAGCCCGCGGTGTCGACCTCGAGGTGAGTGCCGTCGGAGCCGAGCAGTCCCGCGTCGCCGGTGCGCGCGCGATGCAGGTTGGAGATCCCCAGGAGCCGCGCCACGTCGCGCGAGAGCGGTCGGGTGAAGAGGTCGCGCGTGGTGCCCGACTGCAGGGTCCGGCCATGATCGATGACGAGGATCTCCTGAGCGAGGAAGGCGGCCTCCTCGGGGTCGTGGGTGACGATGACCGTCGCGACCCCCGTCTCGCGTTGGAGCACGTGCAGTTCGCGTTGGAGCTCGCGGCGAATGGGCCGGTCGAGCGCCGAGAAGGGTTCGTCGAGCAGCAGGACCTCGGGGGCACGACACAGGGCCTGGGCCAGCGCCACGCGCTGGCGTTGACCTCCCGAGAGCTCGGAGGGATAGCGATTCTCCAACCCCTCGAGCCTCAAGTGCGCCAACCAGTACCGGGCGACCCCGGGGCGCGCGTCGGTCGCGAACATCACGTTGCGCCACACCGTCAGGTGAGGGAAGAGGGCGAAACCCTGCGCGACGTAGCCGACGCGGCGTCGCTCGGGCGAGCGTGCGCTCACGTCGTCCTCGCCGAAGGAGACCGGACCCACCGAGGGGCCGTCGATGCCGGCGAGGGCGCGCAGGAGCACGGACTTGCCCGAGCCCGAGGGCCCCAGCACCGCGAGGTTGTCGTGGCGCGCGACGTGCGCGATGTCCAGGTCGAACGTGCCCAGGTGCCGAGAGACGTCAAAGGCGAGGCGCGCCGAGCGCGTCAGCGCCGGTGCCTCGAGCGCGATTCCCTCGAGGTCGACGTGCGCGAAGCGCGGCAGCCGGGTTCGACTGACCAGTACTACGGCGCCGGCCACCACGAGGGCGAGCATGGTCGGGGCCAGGGTGGGGGCGATCCCGCGGGCCATGAATTGATTGACCGTGTAGATGGGCAACGACGCGGGGTTGTAGGCGAGAATGGTCACCGCGCCGTACTCGCCGAAGGCCCGTAGCCAGGTCATGGCCATGCCGGCGCGGATCTCGGGACCCGCCAGGGGAACCGCCACGCGCACGAAACGCGAGAACTCCGAGTGACCGAGCGTCGCCGCCACGTCCAGCTGGGCTTGGTCGATGCTCGAGAAGGCGGCCCGGGCCGACAGGACCAGGAAGGGGGCGGCGCTGAAGGTCATGGCGATGATGATGCCGTAGACCGAGTTGGTGAGTTGTCGGCCCAGGTGACTACCCAAGAAGCTGTAGGGACCCACCAGGTACACCACGATGATGCCGCCCATCACGGGCGGCAGCGCGAGTGGGAGCGTCACCGCGACTTCCACGATGCGTGAGAGGGCGCTGCGCGAGCGGCCCAGGACGTAGGCGAGCGGGATCCCCAGCACGCAGGTCAGCACCAGGGACACCGTCGCGCAACTCAGCGAGATCACTAGGGAGGGGAACAGTCCCGCGACGTGGAAGCCTCGCTCGGGCGCACGCGCGAAACGGACGGCGAAGAGCGCCACCGGGGCGACGAGGTAGATGACGAGGAGTGCGCCCAACCAGCGCAGCGGACTCCTCGTCACCGCGAACCGCTACGGGGCGGGTCGAGCGGCCGGGGTGGCTTTAGAGGGCACGAGGCCCTGAGCGACCATGATCGACGCCCCTCGCGGTGAGAGCAACCACTTCACGAAGGCCGCGGCCGCGGCGGCGTCGGGCGCCGCCCTCAGTTGGGCGATGGTGTACTCGGCGTTGAGGTTGCGGGTGCCCGACAGCGCGACGTAGGGCAGCTTCGCGGCGTGCGCGGAGAGGGCGTACATGAAGGCGCCGTCGAGTTGACCGGCCTGCAACAGGCCGGGGATCGCCTCTTCGGTGTAGACGTTCCTCGAGTTGGTGGCGATCGAGATCAACGAGGGGATGTTGTAGCCGTAGCCAATGCCGTAGAGGGCGTCGACGTCCAAGACGCCCCCCGGGTCCACGGTGGGATCGGTGCGACCGAGCTCGAAGCCGCGCGACGCGATCACGTCGTACCAGGGACGCGACCTCAGGGCGGCGGCGAAGCGCGACCGGGGGTAGTAGGCCAGCACGTCGGGCGATGAACCAATGCTGCGGTAGCCACTGATCCAGTTGCCGTGGGCGGGTCCCTCGAGTGCTCGGTCGGCGCTCGAGGAGGCACTGATGAACACGTCACCCTGCAGAGTCTTGGAGATGATGCCGCTGGCGATGGCGGAGGACCCCAGGGCGGTGTTCTCGATCGCGTACCCGGTGTCGTGTTTGAAGGCGGCGCCGAGCCGCACCATGAGATTGGAGAGGGAACCGGCCGAGAGTACCTTGACGGTCCCCGAATGCGTCGTCGTCGCGCCCGACGGACCGCTCAGTGCGAGGGCGCCACTCGCGACGCTGGCCACGGTGATGAGCACTGCGGGGAGTCGACGGACGTGCGCGGCGAATCGAGTGGGCATGGTGTCTCCGACCTCCTCAAGTGCGGCTCTCAATAATGAATCAACCTAGCATTTGCGTGCCGAACGGCGTTAAGTACCCGTAACACCGAGGTGCGACGTGCACGAGGGACACGACCATCGTGGGAGTTTTGATAATAGGGTGATGGTCGTGAACTCCCCGAAAGGTCGCGACTGGGTCAAGGTGACCGATGCGCCCCTGATGCCCCACGCGCTCACGAGTTGGGCGACGCGACCCGAGTGCGGAGCGGTCGTCACGTTCTGTGGGACCGCGCGCAACAGTTCCGGCGTCGATCACGTCATCGTGGCGCTGGAGTACGAGACGAGTGTCGAACTCGCCGAGGACCGTATCGCCCAGGTGATCGAGATGGCGCGCTCACGCTGGCCCGTGCTCGGCGCGGTCGCGATCCATCACCGCGTGGGGCTGGTGCGCCTCGAGGAACCGGCGGTCGTCATCACCGTCTCCTCACCGCATCGTCAGGCGGCGTACGACGCGTCGCAATTCTGCATCGACACCGTGAAGAAGTGCGTGCCGATGTGGAAGCGCGAGATCTGGGAGGGCGGCTCGGCGTGGAGCGAGGAGGCCCAGGACCTGCTCAGCGTGCGCGACGTATGAGGTGCCCCCGACCTCGCCGTCGAGCGACGCTGGGGGGTACGGCATGATCGAGTTGGGCGAGGCGCAGCGCTTCGTCATGGAACGGGTGGCGGCCCTGGAGCCCCGCGAGTGGCCCCTCGAGCGAGCCCGCGGCTGCGTCGTGGCCACTCACGTCGTCGCGCGAGAGGCCATTCCCGGTTTCGCGAATTCCTCGATGGACGGCTACGCGCTGCGTTCGAGCGACGCGACGACGCCGGGTGCGCGGCTGCGCGTCGTCGATTCCATTCACGCCGGCGACGTCTCGGCGCTGCGACTCGAGGCGGGCCAGGCCATGCGCATCATGACCGGCGCCCCCCTGCCCGACGGGGCGGATTGCGTGTGCATGGTCGAAGAGACGGTGGTGGAGGGCGACGTCGTCACCATTGCCCGGACGTTGGGTCCCGGCGACTACGTGCGCCAGATCGGTGAGGACACCGAGGTGGGTCAGGCGCTGTTCGCCCCGGGCGACGAGTTGAACCCGACGGCGATCGGGGTGCTCGCGGGACAGGGGTTTCGCACGGTCTTGGTGCATCCGCGTCCGCGCGTCGGCGTGCTGTCCACGGGCAATGAACTCGTGAGTGCGGGCGACCCCCTCGGTCCGGGCCAGATTCGAGACCTCAATCGACCGTTGCTGCTGGCGCTCTTGGAGGAGACCGGATGCACCCCCGTCGATCTCGGCACGGCCAAGGACACCGCCGCGGAAATAACCTCCGCGCTGAGTCGCGCCGTGGAGGATTGCGACGCCGTGATCTCAACGGGGGGCGTGAGCGTCGGGGACGTCGATTTCGTCAAGGTCGTCATCGGCGAGCTCGGAGCGGGCGACGCGAGGTGGATGCAGGTGGCGATCAAACCCGCCAAGCCCTTCGCCTTCGGGGTCGTGGGCCCTCGTCGCACACCCCTCTTCGGGCTACCGGGCAACCCCGTCTCCACGAGGGTGAGTTTCGAGATGTTCGTGCGTCCGGCCCTGCGCGTCATGGCGGGTCACCTGATACGTGAACGGATCACCCTCGACGCGGTGCTCGACGATGCGCTCGAGCCTCCCACGGACGCCAAGGTGCACTTGGTGCACGTCACGGTGGGGTGGGGCGCGGACGGCGTTCTGCACGTGACCGACGCCATGCGCCGTGGCTCGCACCTGCTCAACGCCATCGCGGGCGCCAACGCTATCGCCACCGTGGCCCCGGACACGGCTTGCGCGGCGGGTGATCGGGTGCGCGTCATGATCCTCGACGCTGATTCCCTGGGCGTCTCGCGGTGACGCGCATCTTGCTCCTCGGGCCGGCGCGCGAGGCGGCCGGCGTTCGCCACGACGAACTGCCCGGCGAGACGGTGGCGCAGGTTCTCGCGGCGGCGGTCGCGCGTTACGGGACGGGCTTCGAGCGGATCTTGAACGTCAGTCAGGTCTGGCTCAATCGAGAGCCGGTGGCCCGTGACACGGTGGTGGGACCTCACGACGAGGTCGTCGTGCTGCCTCCGGTGTCGGGGGGATGATTCGAAGCGCCCGTCGCGAGTAGTTCGAGGGCGTGGGGCAGGACCCCGAGCACCGCCTCGAGGCTCTCGAGCGCTCCCCGGGGCGAACCCGGGGTGTTGATGATGAGACATCGCCCGGCCGTGCCGCAGCGCGACCTCGACAACGCTCCGAACGGACTCGTGGCGCGCATCGCCTCGCCTAGGCCCGGGGCTTCGCGGTCGAGCACTCGCAACGTCGCCTCGGGAGTGAGGTCACGCGGGGAGAAGCCGGTGCCCCCCGTGGTGAGAACCAGTCCCGCGAATCCCTCGCACAGCTCGCGAAGGGCCTGGGCGACCGGCTCGATGCCGTCGGGGCTCAGGCGTCGAGCCAGGATGGTGAAACCGGCCACTTCGAGTCTGGCGGCGAGTTGGGGAGCCGCCGTATCGTCGCGGGTCCCCGCGAACACCGAGTCCGACACGGTCAGTATCTTTGCGACGAGCGCCATGACAAGAGAGTAGGTGACGTGTGGTCGTGGGCGGCACCTGGGCGTGGGGGTGTCTGGTAGAAAAGGGTGTGGACGACGCCGGCACGAGCACTTCGAGCGACTCACCCACGCGACGCGCGGTGGTGCGAGGTCGCATCACCATGCAAGAGGAGACCGTCGCGAGCGTGGCGGCCAACTCGTTGAAGAAGGGCGACGTGTTGGGAACCGCTCGTTACGCTGGCGTGCAGGCGGCGAAGGAAGCCTCGTCGCTGCTTCCGCTCACCACCTCGATTCGTGTGCGCTCGACGTCAATCGAATTCTTGCTGGGCGAGAACACGATCGACGTCGAGGCGGTCGTGGAATGTCTCGACGCCCACGAGTCGCCGATGCCCGCCTTCAGCGCGGCCACCGTGGCCGTCCTCACGATCTACGACATGTGCAAGTCGGCCGATCACACGATGGTCATCGGGCCGGTCGAACTTCTCGAGCGTTGACTCGACCCTCGTCTCACTCGCGTGACAACCGAGTGACCAACGAGCGCTCCTTTTTATCCACCCTCACGGCTCCCCACGTGCACTCGTCCCACGAGTCGCACGTCACACCGGACCCTCTGGAGTGCAGTGGGGTCGTCGCAGTGGGGATTCGCAAAGCTCGCGGCAACTTCGCCTGACGCCGTGGTGGCGCTCCGTCCCTCGTCACACGGCCTATACGAAACGCGTGGTCCACGAATCGAGCGTTCCGGCGCGGGACGTCGAGGGGCGCGGGTCTACGATGAGTTCAACGAGCCACCGCAGGTGGATCAGGTGGGGGACTGCCCCCTCGTGACTCCGGGGTGCGGCGAGGTTCGTGAGGAGCGTACCGACGTGTGGGACTCAATCCAACATCAGGGTCGCTCGCGAGGTTGCCCCCCCGTGGTGAGGAAACGGCCACGGCGCACCGCGGCGCTCGCGGCGACGCGCGTGGGCTCTGGGCAGGGCCCGTGAGATCCGGGGCCCGAGGACCTTCGATCGCGCGAGGCGACCGCTCGTGAGCGAGCTCGGTGGTCTGAGCAGTGTCGAGGCGGCCCGACGGCTCTTCGTCAATGGTCCCAACGCCATCCCCGAGGTGCGCGCCAACCAGTTGAAGGGGCTGATCCTCAAGTTCTGGGCTCCCGTTCCCTGGTTACTGGAACTCACCATCGTCTTGGAGTTGATCCTGGGTAATTACCTGCCGGCCGGGATCTTCGCCGTCTTGTTGGTGTTCAACTCGTTGCTGTCCGCCGCGCAGGAGAGTCGTGCCCAAGGAGCGGTCGATCTCCTGCGCCAACGACTCAACGTCACCGCGCGCGTCGCGCGCGACGGCCAGTGGACCCAGATCCCCGCGAGTCAACTGGTCGAGGGCGACCTGGTTCATATTCGCCAGGGGGACCTCGTTCCCGCCGACGTGCGACTGAGCGAGGGCCACGTGGAACTCGACCAGTCCGCCCTGAGTGGCGAGTCCCACGCGGTCAGCGCGGACCGCGACGACCCCGGCTACTCGGGTTCGGTCGTGGTCAAGGGCGAGGCCAGCGCAGTCGTGGTCGCGGTGGGCACGGCGACCTTCTACGGGCGAACCGCCGAACTGGTCAGCAGCGCCCACGCCCCGAGCAACATGGAGCGGCTCATCTTCGACATCGTGCGCGCCCTCATGGGCTTCGCGCTCGTGATCGTGGCGGTGGTCCTCGCCGACGGACTGGCGCGCCACACCCCGCTGCACCAACTCATCCCCTTCGTCCTCATCCTGGTGATCGCCTCGGTGCCGGTGGCACTGCCGGCGACCTTCACCGTGGCGACCGCGCTCGGGAGCAAGGAGATGTCCGAGCGCCGTGTGCTGGTGACGCGCCTGGCCGCCATCGAGGAGGCGGCCAGCATGGAAGTGCTCTGCACCGACAAGACCGGGACCTTGACCCAGAACCAGCTCTCCGTGGAGTCGGTGCGAGCCCTGGACCCCTTCGACGAGGACCACCTCGTGCAGGTCGCCGCCGGGGCCAGTGATGCCGCCACCCAGGACCCGCTCGACCTGGCGATCCTGGCCGAGTTCGAGCGGCGTCACCTGGCGCCCCTGGGTACGGTCTCGATTTTCTCGCCCTTCGAGCCCGCGACCAAGCGCTCCGAGGCGCTGATCGAGACCGCGCAGGGCCCCCAACGAGTGCTGAAGGGTGCCCCCCAGGTGGTGGGGGAGATGACCGGGGCCGACGAAGGGGACCTGGCCACGCGCGTGCAGGAACTCGCGCAGACGGGGGCCCGCGTGCTCGGTGTCGCTGAGGGCGCACCCGGCGCGGCGCTGGAGATGGTCGGCCTGGTGGCTCTGGCGGACCCGGCGCGCGAGGACGCCGCGCGCCTCGTCCACGAGCTGAGGGACCTGGGGATCCAGGTGGTCATGTTGACCGGCGACGGCCTGGCGACGGCCGCGGCGATCGCGCAACGCGTGGGGATCGGGGAACGTTGCGCTCGCGCGGACGTCGTGCGCGCCAGTGACGAACACGAGCGACGTCCTTCACCCGACACGACGGTGCGGCCCTGGCAGCGCGAGGGCTGGTACGACGTCTACGCCGAGGTGCTGCCCGAGGACAAGATGCGACTGATCGCCAGTCTGCAGCGCGAGTCGATCGTGGTGGGCATGACCGGTGACGGGGTCAACGACGCGCCGGCGCTGCGCACGGCCGAAGTCGGCGTGGCGGTCTCGAGCGCTACCGACGTGGCCAAGGCGGCCGCCAGCCTGGTCCTGACCACGCCGGGTCTCGAGGACATGGTGGCCGCGGTCGAGGTGAGTCGGCGGATCCACCAGCGCATGCTCACCTACACCCTCAACAAGATCGTCAAGACGCTGCAGGTGGCCCTCTTCTTGGGCGTGGGCTTCGTGGTCTTCGGTCGCTTCGTGACGACGCCCACCCTGGTGGTCCTGCTCCTGCTCGCCAATGACTTCCCGACCATGTCACTGGCGAGTGATCACGTCCGGTCCCCGCGGCGACCCCAGCGCTGGCGGGTCGCCTCGCTGCTGCTCGCCTCGTTGGGCTTCGCCCTGCCCCTGGTGCTGCTGTCCTTCGGACTCTGGCTCGTGGGAACCGACGGGCTGCACCTCACCCTGGGCGCGATGCAGACCATGACCTTCGTGTGGCTCGTCACGTCGGGTCAGGCCACCATCTACCTGGTGCGTGAGCGAGAACACTTCTGGCACTCGCGTCCCAGCCGTTGGCTGGCCCTCAGCAGTGGCCTCGACGTGGCGGTGGTGGCGGTGCTCGCGGAGCGCGGTTGGATGATGAGCCCCATCGGCGCGGTTCCCCTGGCGGTGGTGCTGGCGGCGACCGCGGTGTACCTGGTGCTGGTCGATCTGCTCAAGGCCTGGATCTTTCGAAGCGCGCGACTTACGCGATGATCCTCGTCGCAGCGCCCACGCCCGTCGTGCGCCCGGCCTCGTCGTGCGCCTGGCGTCGTCGGGGTGTTCGTCTTGTAAGGTGACGACCAATGGCTTCCGCGGATGACTCGTTCGATTTGAACCTGGCGGCGGCGACGCTGCGCTCGAACAACACCGACGTGGCGATTCTCTTGAAGGTGCTCTCGACGCAGTTGGCCCCGACGCTCGGCGATCGATTGCGCGTCGAGCGCGCGGGTGGTCGATTCCACAAGTCCGACGCCATCGCGCGGGTCCTCATCGACATGGGCAGCGAGACCTTCGACGCCGTTCTCGAGGGACCGGTGCTGCGCTGCAGCATCGCGCACTCCTCGGGGGGCATCCGTATTCGCAGCGAGACCGTCGGCGTGGACGAGTGGATCGTGCGCCTCCTCGGCGCTCTGCAGGGCGAGGCCGCGCACAGCGAGAGCGCGCGCCAGGCACTCGAAAAGATCGTTATCGGAGGACCACAGTGACCAACTCGACCAATGACTTACCCGAAGCCACCGAGCACCGGCTCGCCGAACTCGAGAATGGTCTCTTCACCTCGGACCTCTCGGTCAACGAGTTCTTGCTCATCAAGGAGGTGGGGTTTCACCCGGTGGGCTTCGTCATGGGCTCCTCGATCTACCACACGGGTCTGCAGACGAGGAAGTGGAGTACGAGCCAGGAACTGACCAAGTTGACCGAGGCCATGTACAACGCGCGCGAGCTGGCCATGACCCGGATGGAGGAGGAGGCGGCCGAGCTGGGCGCGGACGGGGTCGTGGGGGTGCGCTTAGACGTCAACTACTACGAGTGGGGCAAGGACGCCGCCGAGTTCATCGCGGTGGGCACCGCGGTCAAGGCTGAGGACGGCGTCTCGCGGCTCAACCGACTCGGCAAGCCCTTCACGTCGGACCTCTCGGGTCAGGATTTTTGGACGTTGCGCCAGACCGGCTACCTGCCCCAAGGCCTGGTGATGGGCACCTGCGTCTACCACATCGCGCACCGCGGACTGGGTCAGACCCTCGGCGCGACCGGCCAGAACGTGGAGCTGCCGAACTTCACCCAGGCCCTCTACGAAGCACGAGAGCTGGCCATGACCCGAATGCAGGACGAGGCGACGCGCCTGGGCGCGACCGGCATCGTCGGGGTGCGCCTCGAGGAGAAGTCGCACCAGTGGGGATCGCACACGATCGAGTTCCTGGCCCTGGGCACGGCGGTCACCAAGACGTCCGAGGACGTCACCCTGGTGACGCCCACGACCATCATCTCGCTCGACAACTGATGAGCGAGGAACCCAGCGATCTGCCCGAGGCCGCGCACCGCCGATTGAACGAGGGGTCCTTCTCCTCGGGGCTCAGCGTGTCGGACTTCGCGGCGTGCCTCGACATGGGTCTCGAGCCCGTGGGACTCGTGCAGGGTTTTTGCGCGATGCGCTGGGGAGCGGTGAGCATGAGCGGCATGGGGGGCGGTGTGGGCGGAGGACTTGGCGGAGGACTTGGCGCGGCGCTCGGGGGTGCCCTGACCCCGTTCGCCGGAGCCCCGGGTGGTTACGTGCAGAACTACCAGTGTCCCCACGGCATGGTGTCGGCCGAACATCGCGCCTGGGGACAGAACTACCAGCAGATCTGGATCGAGGACGCCTGGCGCACGGGATTCAACAGCGCCTACTCGCGCATGATGCACGAGGCCCAGGCCCTCGGCGCTCACGGGGTCGTGGGGGTCCTCGACTCGGAAAACCCGCTCAGTGACACCGGGGTGGTCGAGTTCCACCTGCGCGGCACGGCGGTCAGACTCGTCGACGCGTCCGCGCCGAGCGAGTCGCCCTGGAGCACGTTCCTCGCGGGCCAGCGTCTGGCCAAGGTCTTCGAGGCGGGGTACGCGCCGGTGTCGATCGTCACGGCGGTCGCCTCGGTGCGGGTGTGGGCCTACTGCGTGACCGAATACTTGATGGAGGGCACCGGGGGAGTGTGGTCCACGAGCCCCGCCGCCGCGGAGATCGTCCAGATCGTCGACGCGCAGAGCACGGTGCGCGAGGCGGTGCGCGCCCGGGTGCGATCCTCCCTGCACGGTGATTCCCTGCACGGCGCGCACCTCGAGGTGTCGACGCGCGAGTTCGCTAAGGGCGACCTCGAATTGCAATCGCGCCTGAGCGGCAATCGCGTGCGACGCTTCAAGGACTTCGATCCCGTCGCGCTGCCTCGAGCGACCGTGCGGCTCTCGTGAGTACGTCGGCGAGCGCGCGCACGAACCTGCGCGAGGAGGTGCGCCGCGCATTGACCGCACCGAGCGCGCCCGCGGACCGGTCGAACTCGACCACCTCGGACCTCTCGATCGACGAGGAGCTCAATCTGCACTCCATTGGCTGGGAGCCGGTCGAGTTGGTCAGTGGGGTGTCGCTGCACTCGATCCCCTACGGCTACTGGAACTGGGGTCAGGGCGAGATCGTCGCCGCCTCGAGTGCGCACGCGACGGCACTCGCCCACGCCACGGCGCGTCTGGTGCGCGAGGCCGCGGCCGCCGGGGGTCACGGCGTCGTCGGGGTGCACATCGAGCGCGCCATCCACCCCACGCACGTCGAGGTCTCGCTGGTGGGCACCGCGGTGCGCCCGGCCGACTTGAATGTGCGCCGCCAGCGAGACGTGTTCGCCTCGGACCTGTCGGCGCGTGACTTCACGATGTTGATGGTCGCGGGGTGGGAACCCCTCGGCCTCGCCACGGGCGCCAGTTTCGTCTTCGCGCCGCGCCGTTCGATGAGCACGGCGCTGCAGCAGCAATCCCAGAACGTCGAACTCACGAACTTCACCGAGGCGATGTACTCCGCGCGCGAGGCGGCGATGCAGCGGATGCAGGACATGGCCCTCGAGATGCACGGCACCGGCGTGGTCGCCGTCACCGTGCAGGAGGGGCCGATGAGTTTCGCCTCGCACGCCGTGGGATTCGTGGCTCTGGGCACGGTGGTGCGACTCGCGACGCCGACGCACCAGTTGATCCATCCCACGATGGTCGTCTCGCTCAACGACGCGACGGTGGCCTTCGACGCCCAGACGCTCGGCTGACCTGCGCGGTCGTTTCGCCCACCGGCCTGCGCTTTCGCGCCGACTCGAGCGTGAACGATGACGAGGCCGCGTCGCACTGACTTAGGGTGAAGTGGTGAACCTTCACTCGCTCGCACCCTCTCTCGTCTCGCGCACATCGTCGAGGGAGTTCGCGTCGTGATGATCCGCCGCGGGAGCGCGCGCGGCGTCGCACCCGTGGAAGCCACATCGACGGCGACATCGACCGCGCCATCGACCACGACATCGCCCTCGTCGTTGGCCGGACTCTTCAGTGTCCTAGTGGCGATGGTCTGCGTGGCCTCACTCACGCTGACGCCGCTCGCGGGGAGCGTCGCTGGCGCGAGTGGGAGTCAGCCACGCGCCCGGGCGGCGGGCCTGCGTCTCTTCACCATCAATGGTCGCTTCGCGGGTGTCGCGACGGCCGTGCACGTCCTCTCGGTGAGCGGGCCTCACTATCGGGTGCGCATCGCCCTCGCCCGCCACGCTCTCGACGCGGGGGTGCAGACCCCGCGTGCCATGTGTGAGAGCACGCCGCACTGCGTGGCCGCGGTCAACGGTGACTACTTCGACCTGACGCGCCCGGGCTGGGCGGACCCGGGTGACGAGGTGGGCGGGATCATCGTGAACTGTGTCCTCGAACACACCCCGGAGATCTCGCACCAACAGGCGGACCTCGACAGCCACACCGTCACGCAGGGACTGGACTGGAGCGACACGGTGAACGTCGACGGTTCCCAGGTCGCGATCTCGGCGATCAACCAGCAACTTCCGATCGCCTACAACCAGGTCCACCTCGCCCTGAGCGGCACGCTGCTCTACACCTCGCCGTACTCGCTACGGGTGCCCGCTCGCCCGGGACGCATCACCGACGTCTTCGTCCACGTCGCGGGACTCGCCAGCGTGACCAGAATCAATACGACTGCCCGACTCGAACTGGTGGCGAGGACGAAGCGGTCGTTGAAGGTCGCCCAGGGTCGCGTCTACATCTCTACGCCGCGCGATTCGTTGCTCTCGTCGCTGCGCGTGGGTGAGACGATCACCACCACGACTCGCTCGACGGCGGGGTGCGACAACATCGGGGGACACCCGATCCTCCTCAATCACGGCGTGGTGGTCCCGGTCGCCCCGGCCGACACCTACATGGTCAAGCCCTACGCGCGCACCGTGATCGGCTGGACCGCGTCGGGTCGCACCATCATCATGACCGTCGACGGCAAGGACGGGGTCTCCGGGGCCACCGCTACCCAACTGGTCGCGCTGCTGCAGTCCCTCGACGTCGTGACCGCACTCGACCTCGACGGGGGGAACTCCACCACGTTCTACGCCAA
>VFSW01004754.1_pt1 | contig 20210 bp, 16 predicted proteins | sample 5358111 | NCBI WGS metagenome assembly VFSW01 (sample SAMN11554181, study PRJNA540505) | mine drainage metagenome | isolation source: sediment from site ElyBrook_90M | place: USA: Ely Copper Mine, Vershire, VT | collected 2017 | reverse complement strand
CCCCCGGCCCGCCCATGGGGCGCGACCGCGCGGGCTGTCCCAAAACCCGCCGTCACTCGGCCGGCGACGCCCCGCGTGGGCGCGGCGCGCGTTTTTATTTCGGCGACTGAAGCGTGCTCGATTTTGACGCGGCGCGCCAAGTCAGTTATAATTTGCGGCGTCGAGTTCGTCGTGAGGGTTAAAAAATGAAACGACTGCCGCTTGTGTTCTTTGCGATTTTCCTCTTCACCGCCGGGTGCGGCATCTTGCCCGGCAGCAATCCCGCCACTCCCACACCTGCGTTCACTCCAACTCCCGTCACCTTCGCCCAAGACACCGCGCGCGCCTTCCTCAAAGCGTGGAGCGAGGGCGATTACAACGCGATGTACCAAACGCTCGCGCCCAGCCGCCAGGAAACCACCACCGTCGATCAGTTCGTGTCGCGCTACCAAGGCATCGCCACCGAAGCCACGATCACCACCGTCACGCCCGTGCTCACTTCCGTCCACGAGGAAGGCAACGAAGCCGAGGCGAAATTCTCTGTCACGTTCAGCACCGTCGCGGCGGGCACGCTCAAGCAGGACAATACGATGCTGCTGCGCCGCGAGAACGGTCAGTGGGGCGTACTCTGGACGCCCGGGCTGATCTTTACCCAGTTGAGCGGCGGCGGCACTGTCCACCTAACGCCGCTTGCGTCTGCGCGCGGCGACATTTACGACCGCAAGGGTCGCCCGTTCACCCAGCCGCAGGAATTGACGATCGTCGAAGTGGTACCGATGGAGATGCAGAACGAGAACGCCGTCCTTGCCGCGCTCGCCCGCATCTTCGGCAAGCAGCCCGGCGTCATCAAATCGATGTACACCAAATTTCCTGGCGATTGGCGCACGCCCATCGGCACGCTGACGACCGATCAGGTCAAGGCGAACCTGACCGCGCTGTCGCAACCCGGCATCCACATCGACAATACCGAGTACATTCGCACGTACCCGAACAGCACGCTTGCCGCGCACGTCATCGGCTACGTCGGCGACATCAGCGCCGAGCAGTTGAATCAATTGCGCGCCAAAGGATACCGGGAAGGCGACATCGTCGGTCAGTCCGGCTTGGAACTCTGGGGCGAATCGTACCTTGCCGGACAGCGCGGCGGGCGACTCGACATTCTTTCGCCGAGCGGCGCGGTGACCGCGACGCTGGCGAACGTCCCGGCGCAGCAGAGTCAGAATATCCACACGACGTTGGATCTTGATCTGCAAAAGATCGTCGAGAACGCGCTGGGCGCGCACATCGGCGCGGTCGTCGTGATGGATGTCTCCAACGGAAACATCCTCGCGATGGCGAGCCATCCCACATTCGACCCGAATCGACTGTCGTCGAATATGTCAGTCGCGGACTGGCAGGCGATTCTTAACGATCCCAACGATCCGCTGGTCAATCGCGCGACGCAAAGCGCATTCCCGCCCGGCTCGGTTTTCAAGATCGTTTCGTACTCCGCGGCGTTGGAAAAGGGCGGAATGACGCCCAACACGATATTCTCCGACGTGACGGGTTACTGGGACGGACTGGGCGTCAACAATCGCCGGTATAACTGGTCGTATCCCATCACCGGCAGAGGGCTGGGGACGATGTCGCTCTCCAGCGCGCTTACGCAATCGGACGATGTGGTCTTTTACCAAGTCGGACAGCGGCTCGATCAGATCAATCACAACCTGCTGCCGGATTTTGCGCGCGCGTTTGGACTGGGAAGTTACACCGGTTTCGAACTGCCGGAATCGGCGGGCAACGTTCCGGACCCGAACGTCGGCGTCTGGCGTCCCGGCGATCCGATCAATATGGTCATCGGTCAGGGCACACTGCTGGCGTCGCCGCTGCAAATCGTGGATATGTTGGCGGCGGTCGCGAATGGCGGCACGTTGTGGGAGCCGCACATCGTCGCGCGCATCAGCAGTCTTGCCGATGGCTCGGAGATCGTCATTCCGCCGAAAGCGCGCGGCAAGCTGCCGGACTCCGCCGCGACGCTCGCGTCGATTCGTCAGGCGCTGGAACGCGTGACGACCGCGCCGTACGGCACCGCGTACAGCGCGTTCCGCGGCGACAAGATCATTTCCGCCGGCAAGACCGGCACCGCTGAGGTGTTGAAGACGGGCGAGCCGCATTCGTGGTTCGCCGGCTACGCGCCCGCCAACAATCCCAAAATCGCCATCGTCGTGTTTTCGGAGCACGGCGGCGAAGGATCGACGACCGCTGCGCCGATCTTTCGCGAGATCGTGGACAAGTATTTCGCGCTGCCGGGTAACTAGACCGGTGTGCTCGAAAAAAGATCACGCCGCGTGTGCGGCGTGCATCGAGAACTGTCATGCCAAACGCAGCGAAGCATCCGATTCACGATAGCGAGACGGTTCGCCCCGCCGCAATGAACCAGCGGCTCACGGACATTTACGCGCGGCTGTACACGCGGTTCGGCGCGCAGCACTGGTGGCCCGGCGACGGCGCGTTCGAGGTCATTGTCGGCGCGATCCTGACACAGAACACCGCGTGGACGAACGTCGAGAAGGCGATGACGAACCTGAAGTGCGCGCGGTTGCTGACGCCAGCGCGGATGCATCGCGCGCCCGCCGCGCGTCTCGCGCGCTTGGTTCGACCCTCCGGGTATTTCAACCTCAAGGCGAAGAAACTAAAAGCGTTCACGCGCTATTTGTTCGCGGCGCACCACGGCGCGCTGGCGCGCTTGTTCCGGCTCGACACCGCCGCGCTGCGCGAAGAGCTGCTCGCCGTCTACGGCATCGGTCCGGAAACCGCCGACTCGATCATCCTTTACGCCGCGCGCCAGCCGATTTTCGTGATCGATGCGTATACGCGGCGGATTATGGCGCGTCTGGATTTAGCGCGCGACGACGCGTCGTACGATGAATTGCAGCGCATGTTTATGGAGCATCTGCCACGCGAAGAGCCGCTCTTCAACGAGTACCATGCGCTCCTCGTCGCGCTGGGAAAGAATTACTGTACCAAGCGCGCGCCGCGCTGCGCCGAGTGTCCGTTGGTGGAGGCATGTCCGACGGGGCAGAAACGATTGAAGCATGTCGTCACGGGTTCAACCCATCCATCGTTCTCCTTAGCCCCTCGGCTTGCTCGCGCAGCCGCTGAAAATAATCGGACTCGGTGATCTCGGTCACCTGCTTCGTCATCCTGGCTTCGTCCAACTCGATCTTCAATTGCTCGATCTGCCGCTGCAAACGTTCCTCGCGCTCCTTCGCTTCGCGCAGTGTTTTTTCGTACAGGACGGCGCTTTCAATGGCGGGTCCCGCCTGCGACGCCAGCGTGTTCAGTAGTTTGAGGTCCGCTGCCGTGTAGAGAACGGGCGTCATGCTGCACAAGACGATCACTCCAGTCACCGCCTGTTTGGCTTTGAGCGGCGCGCAAACGAGCGAGCTGATCGGGTTTTCGCGCTCGATGTAACGCGGGTCGGCGCTCGCATCGTTGACGATTTCCGCCCTGCCGCTCTGCGCGACCACATCGATGATGAGATCGGCGCACGCGAGCGGGCTGGGCTGCTGCGCCGCGCTGCCAAAGGCAGCCACGGTTTCCAGCGCGCGGTGGGTCTCATTCAACAGCATCACCGATCCGCCGGTCGCTTTGATCAACGCGTTCGCTTCAGCCAGCACCTTCTGCGCGACCGGACCGAGTTCCAGCGATACGGCGAGGCGCTCGGACAGATTGTACAGCAGATTGATCTCGCGGTACAACCCCAGCACTTCGTTCGCCAGCGATTTCTTCTCCGCTTCTTTCGCGGCGAGCTGCGCGAGCAGCGCGGCGAGCGCGGCGGCTTGCTTGCCGCCCATCACCCAGCCAAGAATTTCACCCTCGAATTCAATCGGATATTTCTGGATATGACTGGGATGCGGCGCGCCGACCAACGCGTTGCCCTCCGCGTCGACGACGTGCAGCGTTGGATCGAGCGCGCGCAGCATTTCGATGATGTTGGACGCCGTGTCGCCTTTCTTGCCGGCGAATCGTTTGAGCTTGACCCGCGCCATCGCGTTCTATTTCCTCTCTGCCTGATTTTGCGCGCTGCTGGCGAGTTACGGAAACACCAGCCGCACCGTGCACGCCGCGCCGCTGATAGGCAAAATGATCGCGCCGTTGGAAAGCGCGAGGTCGGTCGCGTGCTTGCCGTTCCCGGCATCAACTTCCACCACCACCGGCAAACCTCTGGACGCGCCTTCGGGTGTGATCTGGTGCGCCCACACCTTGAGCTGCTGCGCGTTCGTGGCAGGCAATGCGAAACTGGCGGCGCGCAGCGCAGCGAATGCCGGCACGCGACCGGTGAACGCGGTCGATTGCTGCGCGTCGGAGGCGTATTCCAGTTTTACCGCGGCTGCCGCCGGCTCGCCGCGCGCAGTGACGTTGAATTCGTCCTGACCGCCCAGCCGCCGATCCTGCCGCAGTTCGATCACGACGCGCGGCTCGAGCGCGCCGCGGCGCAAGATCAAAAGCGTCATCCCCAGCACGATCAAGCCGGTGACGAGCGCGACTGCACGCAGCCACGGTTCCTGCCAGATGACCAGCCCGTGGACGAGAATGCTACCCCAGAAGAAAAGGTACGTCCCGGCGATGACGACCGGGCTGCCCAACCATCGAAAGACAACGGTCGGCGCAAAATCGCCTTTGCGCCGCGTCGCTGCCAACAGTAGCACCGGAAAGATTCCGCCCAAGAGCGGCAGCGCTAGCGCGCTCACGGTACCGAGCAGACTGGCGAACGATCCCGCGCCGGTCAGCGTGAGCCATTGCGTCAAAAGAAATGCGACGACGACTGGACTGATCGAAAATAGAAATCGCCTGCGCTCGCTCGCCGCGCTCATCGATGCGCGCGGCGCGGGCAATCGTTCCTGAATCAGATAGTACAGTCCCAACGAAACTTGAATCGATGCCAAACCCAGACTGAGAATGACCAGCACCGATCCGATCAGCAGCACGCCCGCGCCGATCTTGGTGGCGAGCGGTTCCAAGACCGTCCCGGTCGTGCGCGCCAGAGTTTCGCCGGGAATCGCGCCGTTCATCGTAACCATCCACAACAACGCAATCAGCATGAAAACGAAAATCGCCGCGACGCTGCCCCCAATCCACGACCGCGCACTCGGATCGCGCCGGAGGACGACCGGTCCGTACGACGCGACCAGGAAATGCGAAAAATACGTCGATAACATCACGCCGACCACTGCGCCCAGCGCCGCCGGATTGAACGATGGTCCCGGCAAGATCGACGCGCTGCCGTTGAGTAGATTGGCGGACTGGAAGTACGGCAACGCCAGCAGCGGAATGATTACGATCGCGATGAGGTTGACGAAAACGATCAGCAGCGTGGAAGAGACGGTCGAATTGAACGACCGGCGCGAGAGAAAGTACAGGCAGACGGCGAAGAGCGCGGCGACCCATATTTCCGCCGGTACCCGCGTCGAGCTTTCGAGCGTGCCGGCGACGCCGAGATAAAAAATGATCAGCACCAAAAAGTTGTTGACCGCCATCGCCGCGGTGAGGAGGACCGAGCCGGCGCTCCCGAGGTATTCATCCACCAATTGCCCCAGGAATCCCAACCCAAAGCGCGCTGTGCCGCTGCGCGCGACGGCTTCTGCGAGCGCGGCGACGGTTACCATATTGATCATGCCAAAGAGAATGACGAGCGCGATGCCGGCGAGGGGTCCGAGACTCGCGAGCACGATCGGCAGCGCGAGCAAACCAGGCGCGCCGGGAAGCGTCAACATAAACGCGACCCAGAACGGCGGCAGGTTTTCCAATCGTCGGTTCAGCCGCGCCCACGCCCAGCGCAGATGATCGAGCGCGGAAATCGTCGGCGCGTAGATCGTCGCGAGCGGCTGATCGTACAGCGACTGGTACGCTTGCTGGACCGGCGCGCTATCCCAGCCGAGTGCGCGCCGCAACGCGGGCACGGAGTCGTGGGTGAACAGATACTTTTCGCTGACGAGCCGGGTTATCGCTGCGCGCGCGTTTGCGTCCGGCGGGACGAGCGACGCCCACTGCGGCGCGTAATGCTCCAGGTCTTGGACCGTCGGTTGCACCAGCGTCTCGCGTCCGTGCGCCAGCGCCTCCAGCAGGGCGTCGCTGCTGGGCGCAGCGGCAACCTCGGGCGGTGCGGGCGCGGCAGTCGTCCGGTAGATCGCCGTCTCGCGCTGCGCCTGCTGCCGCAGGTGCGCGGCGCGGTTCTCGATCGCAAAGAGCAGAATGCTCGCACGCCGGGCGGGAAAGCCGGTAGCCGCTTCTTCGCGCAATAGTATTTCGAGCACATCAGATGCCATTCAATCTCCGCGACGATGGCTTAACCTCCCGCGGATTGCAAACCTGCGGGAGGTTGATTAGAATCAGGAAAACTCGACCTGCACCTGGATGGATGAATCACGCGCCGGGTCGATCGGCAAGAACGTCTGTCCATCGGAATCATCCGATTCGACCAGGCGCGTCTCCGCGCCCGTGCGGATTTGGACGCGCGCGGGCAGCCGCCGTGATTCTTCCTGCGCCGAAACTTGATGTACCCACACTTTTAATTCACGCACCGCCGGCAAGCGCGCTTGAAAGGTCGCCAAACGCAGCTGCGAAAAAGTTTCCAATTTGCCGGTCGCCGCGTGCACCTGTTTTGCGTCGTCGCTATAGTCCAAACGCACGTCCGCCAACAGCGGCTTGCCGCACGCGGTGATGTTGAAACTCGCCGCCAGGTCTGGGTTGCGCTCGACGCGGACTTCCAGGACGGCGCGCGGCGTAAACGCGCCGCGACGAATAAAGACGCCGGTCGCGATCACGATGCCAACGCCGATCCCCAACGCGAGCAGCCGCTGGAAAGGGTCTTGCCAGATGAGCAGACCGTGTAAAAAGAAGTTGAGCACGAATAGCAAATAGATGCCAGCGACGACGATAGGATTTCCCAGAAACCGGAACACCGTCGCCGGAATAAAATCACTCTTGCGCCGGCTGGCGACAAGCATCAGCATCGGCAAAACGCCGGCGAGCAGCGGCACAGCGAGCGTGCCCAGGATGCCCAGCGGCGCCGTGAACGATTCCTGATGATTCGCCAGCAGCCATTCGATCACCAGAAACACCAGCCCGGTCGGCGCGACCGCCAACCAGAATCGACCTGGATGGCTCGCCGCGGCGTACTTGAGCCAGCTGGCAAGGTCGGCGCGCGCGGGTTTGATCGATCCATCTTCTGAGGGAGTCGGCTCGGGCAGCCACTCGCGCACCTGATTGAACAGCGCGAGCGAATACTGAATCGATCCCATGCCCATTCCGAGAATGACAAACGCCAGCCCGAAGATGTTGATGCTGGGACCGACGACCGCCGCGAGCGGAGTCAGCGCGGTGCCTGTTTGCGCCGCGAGAATCGACGGCGCGACCGAACCGTTCACCGCCACGACCCAGATCGTGTAGAGCGCGATGGAAACGAGCATCGCGCTGAGCGCGCCCCAGATCAGCGAGCGCCCGCTCGGATCGCGGCTGAGGACGATCCGCGCCGATGTGCCGGTGGAGGTGTGCCCAAAGTACGAGGTCAGGATGACGCCGAACATCAAACCCAGAATGGACGGATCGAACGGTCGTCCGTTGACAAACGGTAGATTGACGTACATCAAATTTGAAAGGCGCGTGTGCGGCAACGCCAGCAACGCGATGAGCAAGATCAAGCCGATGTTCACCGCGCTGATGATGAGCGCGGACGCGATGGTGGCATTGAGCGATTGACGGTACAAAAAATAAAACTGCACGAGGAACAGCGCGGCAAGCCAGACCACGCCGGGCAATGGCGTCGCGCCGGCAAGCGCGGTGGACACGCCCACGTCGTACACCATCAGGACGACGAAACTCAGCGTCAGGAGCGCCAGCGTGAGAATGACCGCGCCCGCGCTGCCCAGATAATCGGCGACGACGCGTCCAAAGTACGTGTTGCCGTACCGCACGTTGCCGTTGCGCGCGACGGCTTCCGCGAGACTGGCAATCGTCAGAACGTTGACCATTCCCAGAACGATCAACTGCACGACGCCGGCGATGGGACCGATCTTGGCGAGCGCGATCGGCAGCGCGAGAATGCTCGCGCCGACCGTCTCGGTCAGCGTCAGCGCGAACACCATCCAGAACGGGGGTAGGTTGTCCAAACGATACGCGATGCTAGACCACACCCAGCGCAGCCGTTCCAGCCGGGACACGTCCGGCGCGTAAATGTCCGCAAGTGGGAATCCGTACCGGCTCTGAAAGCTCTGCTTGACCGCCGCGTCGTCCAGCGCGAGCGCGCGGCGAATCCCCGGGATCGTTCGATGCGTAAAAATGTACTTTTGGCTGATGAGGTAAGCGACCGCCGCGCGCAGACCCGGATCGGGTGAGACGAGCGACGCCCACTGCGCGGCGTAGCGTTCCAGGTCTTGGATCGTCGGCTGCACGGGCAGATCCCGCCCTTGCGCCAAGGCGTCGAGAAACGCGCGCTCTTTCGCCTCCGCCGCTTTCTCGCTGATGAAACGCGCGGCGGCTTGGCGTGACTGGAGCACCAGCTGAGCCGTCCGCCCTTCGACGGCAAAGAGCAGCGTGCTGGCGCGCTTGGCGGGCAGTCCGCCCAGCAATTCTTCGCGGGATAGAAAAGCCGATTCGTCAGCGGACATGGCGCTACGCGATTTGCGCGGCGATTTGTTTGTAGAGCGCCGTCATCGGATGATTCGGATAGCGCGCGGAAAAAATGCCGCCGCTCGCCAACTCCATCATCTCGTTCGAGTGCGGCAGCACCGCCGCAACGTCGCAGCCGTACGCTTGCTCGACTTTTTGCTTGACCGCCGCCGGATCCAGACTCGGCGGCGTCTTGTTGACGACGAGCAGCATCTTGGGCACGCGCAGTTCGCGCGCGACGCGGACGGTGACGCCGGTGCCTTCATAGTCCTGCTGGTCAGGACGCAGGACGATGAACAGCAGTCGCGAGATGACGAGCGAGAGCAGCGTCTCTTCGTTTAGCCCGGGATGCGTATCGATGATGAGCGTATCCAGCGACAGGTCGCTGACGAGTTGGCGCAAGCCGCCGGTCAGCATCTGCGCGTCGTACCCCTCGCGCAGGACGCGCGTGATCTCGCCCGGTTTGCTGCTGGAGGGCACGAGAAACACCTTGCCCTTGACATCCGCGCCGACGGCGGCGGTGACATCCTGCGCGGCGTCCTTGATCTGGACCTTGTGCCACAGATAATCGTTCAACGACGATTTGATCTTGTCGCCTTCCAAACCAAAAAGAATATGAATGCCCGGCGATTGAATGTCGCTGTCGATGACGCCGACGCGCTGTCCCTGCATCGCCAGCAACGCGGCGAGATTCGCGGTCGTATTCGATTTGCCGGTCCCACCGCGATAGGAATGGATCGAAACGATGTTAGCCAACGATTTGCTCCTTCATCATCGGTTGAACTTTTTTACCAGCGTCAATATATTGCCCCGACCATTCGGCTTGAACTCGTGGCGCGTCTGATCGACCATGTGCCGGATCAAATGCCAGCCCAGTCCGCCGATCTGGCGTTCTTCCAAACCGGTGGTCAGGTCTGGCGGCGGCACGTTGTCCGGCGAAAACGGTCGCGCGTCGTCCGCGATCGTCAGCGTGATTTGCCCGCCGCTGGCATGGAACGTCAGCGCGATGGGACCGGGCGGCGCGCCGGCGTAGCCGTGAATGATGATATTCGAGCACGCTTCTTCCATCGCCAACGCCAGCGCGTAGGCGGTCGATTCATCCGCGCCTGCCTCGCGGCACGCCGCATCGATAAAATCGTGCAGCCGTTCCAGGTCTTGCAGACGCGCGCGCGGAAGCTTGATCTTTTTGTCCATCGGCTAAACTCAGGCGACGCGCTTGGCGATCACGATCGTCACGTCGTCGAACGGTGGAATGTCGCCGGTAAATTCGCTAAGTGCGCGGTTAAGCGCACGCAGAATCTCCTCCGGCGAATCGCCGGGGTGATCGAGAAGGACGCGCTGCAGGCGCTCCTCCCCAAATTGCTCGTCCTGCGCGTTCACCGATTCGGTGACGCCGTCGGTGTAAAAGAGGATGAAATCGCCACGGCGCAATCGCACCGAGCGCTGCTTGTATTTGTACGCGTCGTCGAAGCCAACCATAATGCCGGTGCGCGTCAACTCGGTCAACTTTTTTCCAGCGGCGTGATAGAACAGCGGCGGATTATGTCCCGCGTTGATATACGTCAATCGATGCGCGTCCGGGTCGAGCTGACCGTAGAAAAGCGTGACGAACATTCCGCCGGTCGAATCGGCGCAGACTAGCCGGTTCGCCCGGTTCATGCCATCCTTCGGCGACGGCGCGGCGAGCGTGCTCGCGCGCAGCGTGCTGCGCGTCAGCGCCATAAACAGCGCGGCGTGCATCCCCTTGTCGGACACATCGCCGAGCGCAAAACCAAGCTGTCCGCCGTCTCTTTCGATGAAATCGTAGAAATCGCCGCCGACTTCGCGCGCGGGCTGCCAGTACGCCGCAAACGCCCAGCCGGGAACGCGCGGCGTTTCGCGCGGTATCAGACTCGCCTGCACGTCGTGCGCGAGTTGCAGTTCGCGTTTCATTCGCTCCCGTTCCAGCGATGCCTGATGCAATTGAGAGTTTTCGACGGCGACCGCGGCTTGCCGCGCGAGCGCGGTGAGCAGTCTTTCGTCACTGGCGGTGAACTCGTCCTGACCTTCCAGCCGTCCCAGCAGAACGCCGCCGAGAACTTGGTCTTGCGTTTTCAGCGGCGACCACAGGATCGCGGCGTATGCCGGCGAGGTCGCCGGCAGCGCGGTCAGAATTTGTGGGCGGTCGTTGAGCGATGGCTGGATGGATTCGGCGCGTGCGATCTCGTTCAGCGCGGCAGCGCGCTCCGCGCCAAAGCTCGATTTGATTTCCCGGTGCGTATCGCCCGGTTTTGCCGATAACAGCACCAGCCCCGCGTCCGCGCGGATAACGTGATTGCTCTCTTCGAGCACCATTCGCGGAATCGCCTCCGGGTCGAGCGCAAGTCCGATAGTCTCACTGACGCGGTACATCAAATTGATCTCGCGGTAGCGATCCAGCGCCTCGGCGGCGACATCGCGCTTTTCCAGCGATTCGGTCAGGAAGATATTGAGACTGTGATGCAGCGCGCGTTCGAGCGCGTGGCTGCGCGCCGGCTGATGATCGAACACGACCATCGCGCCAATGAGATGCGAGTCGGCGCACAGAGGATAAAGGCGGTGGTGATCGATCTCAATCGTCTGGTTCGCGTCGAGCGATTTGACCAGACTCGCCAGGTCGGTGCCGGACTGCGCCCAGTTCGCCGTGCTGACGAAGAGACTGCCATCCGCGCGCGCCAGCGCAAGCGCGATGTCGGAAACGGATTCCTCGATCGAGTGGATGAGCGCCATTGCTTCGCGGCGGCTGAGCAAGCGGGACAGGGTCAGATTTTCGTTCGCGTTCACGCGGGGACGGTCCAGTTGAGTTTCTTGGTGAGTATCAAGCGATTTCCCTCTTCGGTGGTTTGATAGTCGACGTGATCCATCGTCTTGTAAATAAAGAACAAACCGAACCCGCCGGTGTCGCGGTCTTCCAGTCCTGCGCGGGCGTCCGGCGCGTCGGGTTCATACGGCTCGAAGGGATGACCAAAGTCGGTGATCGTCACGACGACTTGCTGCGGCGCAAATTCCAAATCCAGGATCAGCGAGCCGGGATTCATCCCGGCATAGCCGTGCGTGATGACATTCGTGCACGCCTCGTCCATCGCGAGTTTGAGATCGTAGCACGTCGCCGAGTCGATGCCGCGCCGCTGGCACGCCGCGTCGATGAAATCGCGAAAGACTGCCAACGTTTCCAGTTGTGCCGCGCGCGTGATCCGTAGTTTGTCGCTCATAGAGAGTTCCAATTGGGTAGGGGCGATCCGGCGGGCTGCCCCTACCTGTCAATAGATCGCGTCCGGAAAAGTATTCACGCCGGCGTGGCGTCCCACTTGCTTGACCATCCGCACGTCATTCCACCGCGTGTCCAGCGCGCTCAGGATACCATCCTGGATCGCCCACGCCCTGCCGCGCACCGTGCGCCACTGGTCGGGCTGGCGGAATGGGGTGCTGCCGTCCAGCGCGGCGTGCAGCTTGCCGCCGGGCTGAAATTCGCGCTGGATGTCGTCCATCAACTTGTGCCCGCGCATATACGCGAAACCGCGCCGCTCGAACACCCAAGCGGACGCGTACGTCAGCGGCTCGAGCGTGACCGCGTGGTGCGACAGGAATGACAAGAAAGTGTCCAGCTGCTGGAAAAATAACTGCGACGCGCTCAGCCCGGCGCGAATCTGTCCCGGCGCGAGACCGGCGCGCATTGCGCGTTCATCCTCTGCAAGATTCCGGCGGACGGTACCAAAATACGTGGGCTTGCCTTCGTCGTCGTAATCGGTGCGAAAACGCGGACTTGCTGGATCGTTCAGCAGCAGCAAGTTGAGATCGATGCCGTTGAACGCGTTGTCCGCAAGCTCGACGTTGAAAAAGACATCGCTGGCATCCGGCGCGTCCTTGATCGCCAGGTTGACCACGCCCTTGTCCACTTCGGCGGCGAGAATCACCTGTGGATTTCCATCGAGTCCGTTCCACGTGATGGGATTGATATTGGCGCGCGTGAGCAAACTGGCGGGAATCAGCGCGCGATAGATACGTCGCTTGGCGTCTGCCGGCAGACCGTTGATCCCGCGAATGGAAATCGGCAGCGCATAATCCCCGATGAGCTGACCGACGGACAATTCCTCGGGGTCGGGTGCGACTTTGAGCGGCTGTTGTCTTAGGCGTAAACGCTGAAACACAAATCGGTATCCAACGGAGTTGAGTTATCCCTTGTAGCTCGCGACGGCGGTTGGAACATCGGAATAAAATTTCAGGATGCTCGTAAACCCGCTCAACTCAAAAACTTTTTTCACGTTTGGCTGGACCGCGGCAAGCCGCACATCGCCGCCGCGCTGACGCGCCTCTTTCGTCGCGTTCAGGAGCGCGCGCAGCCCCGCGCTGCTAGTGTATTCGAGCGCGGCGAGATCGCCGATCAGATTGGCGCGACCTTCCGCCAATTGCCCGTTGAGAAACTCGGTCAGTTGGGGAGACGTCATCGCATCCAAACTACCCACAATCGACACCACCGTCGCCGTGCCACGATCTTCCTGCTTGATATCCATTCTGTCTCTCCTGAGTGGACGTTTTACAACGTCAAGCCCAATACCTCATTCGCTTTGGCAAGCAACTCGTCCGGATCGAATGGCTTGGTCATGTAAATATTTGCGCCGACATCTGCGCCGCGCTGCCGGTCAAATTCTTGCCCCTTGGCGGTCAGCATCACGACGTAAACGTCTTCCATACCCAGGTCGCGCTTGACCGCGCGGCAAACGTCAAAGCCGTTCATCTTCGGCATCATCACGTCGAGGAACACCAGTCTGGGTTTTTCGGCTTTGATGAGTTCCAGCGCGTCCACCCCATTGTCCGCCGTGAGAATCTCGACGCCCTGATCTTCCAGCTCTTCCAGCGTCTGCTCGATCAGCAGGCGGATGTGCGCCTCATCGTCCACGACTAGAATTTTGGATTCCACAGCACCTCCCCCATTCTCTATTCAAAGAGGAGAAAGAAAATTTTCTCCAGATTCTTTTCGAATCGCAGGGTCTTGACGAGATTGTGTTTCTCCGATAACTCGGACCGCGCGATCACCATATCCGGCTGATCGGCGACCGCTTTCTCGATTCCCTCTGCGCCGGTGTACGCTGCCGTCACGTTATAACCCTGCGATTGCAGCGCGTCGATCAGCGTCTTGACCGTGGCAGTATCTTCGTCCACGACCAACACTTTTTTCCGGCTGCCGCCCTGCGCCAGCAACGCACCGATTTCATTGAGCAACACTTGGGTATCGGTCGGCTTGGTAAAATAGCGATCCACTCCCAAGCGGTAGCCGCGCTGTTTGTCTTGCACGACGGAGAGCATGACGATCGGAATGTTCAGCGTCTCCGGATCGTTCCGCAGCACCGCGGCAACGTCAAAGCCGCTCAACTCCGGCATCATCACGTCCAGAACGATCAAGTCCGGTTTCTCGCGCTTGACCTGCGCCAGCGCCTCGCGTCCATCTTTCGCCTCGCGGACGCCGTAACCCTCCGCTTCCAACTCCTGCCGCAGCAATTCGCGGATGCTGTTGTCGTCGTCCACGACGAGCACCGTCTTCTTGCCTATCGGGCGGGACAGCGTCGCGCTCGCGATGTGCGCTTTGAGTTTTCCCACCAGCGCGTTGACATCGACCGTTCTGACAAACTCGCGCGCCGCGGCTTCCCCGACGAGATTTTCCTTTGGAATCGGCAACGTGAACGAGAAAGTGCTGCCCTTGCCCAATTCGCTCTCCACCCAAATCCTGCCGCCATGATGCTCGACAATCTGCTTGGAGATCGGCAGCCCCAAGCCGGTGCCTTTCGGTTTGTTTGTCAGCGTGTCGCCGACCTGGACGAATTGCTCGAACACCTTGTCGTAATCGCTCTGGGCAATGCCCATCCCGGTATCGGTGACGCTGACGAGGACGGCGCCGTTATCGCGCCGCGCGCGCACGACGATGCCGCCTTGATCGGTGAATTTGCTCGCGTTGGAGATCAGGTTGATGACGACTTGCAGCAACCGGTCGTGGTCGCCAACAAGATCGGGAAGTCCGTCTGCCACGTCTATGGTCAACTTGAACGGTTTCGTTTCGAATAGCGACGAAGTCGCCGCCACGGCGCGCTCGATGATTTCCTTGATCGAAAGCGGCTGCATATTCCATTCGATCTTGCCGGCTTCGATCTTTGCCAAGTCCAGCACGTTGTTGATGAGCGAAGTCAGCCGCTCGCCTTCGGCGATGATGATGTCGATGTTGGTGTTGACCTGCTGCAACGCGCGGTGGACTTTGACATCGCCTGCCGGCACGACCGGAAAAATTACTTCGTCCAGCCGTTTCTTGATGATTTTCGCAAAACCGAGAACGGAGGTGAGCGGCGTCCGCAGTTCGTGACTGACATTGGCAAGGAAGGTACCCTTCATCTGGCTCGCGGCTTCGGCGGCTTCCTTCGCCTGCCGCATCGCCTCTTCCGCTTGCTTGAGTTCGGTAATGTCGCGCAGTAACGCGATGAACAGATGCTTGTCGCCCAGCGCGGATTCGGTCACGGCGAGGTCTAAGGGGAAGGTGCTGCCATCCTTTCGTCGTCCTTCCGTCTCCCGCCGTTGGTTGCCCATCGCAAAGCCGGATTTTTCAAACGAAGCAAACATCTCGTCGTTAGCGATTGGCACCAAACCGGTTACTTTTTCGCCCTTCACCTCTGCCGCACGGTAGCCAAAGATGCGTTCCGCCGCGGGATTGAACGAATCGATGACGCCGTGATCATTCGTCGTGAGAATGCCATCGGCGGCGTTTTCGACGACCGCTTGGCGGTACGCGCTGGCTTGCACCAGCGCGGAGGCGATGCCGTTGAACGCTTTGACGATCTGTCCCAGTTCATCCTTGTTGTCGAGTTCGATCTCGCTCGTCATATCGCCGCTGATCATCCGCCGCGACGCTGCCTCCAGCCCGGACACGGTCTGCATCACGGCGAGATAGAACGCGATCCAGAGGTAAACCACCGCGGCGAGGACGACGGCGGTCAGCCCGATGGCGATATTTTTCTGTTGAACGAGTCCGTCGATGCGCGCCTGCAGCAAATCGTCGAGTTGCGTGGTGCTGAGGTCCCAGAGTTTGAAACTGTCTTGCAACGCCGTCGTCCCGGCGGCTCGATATTCGTACGAGGGTTTTTCGCCGGGTTGAATGTTCCACACCCGACCCGCCGCGCCGATAAACTGATTCACCGAATTGATGTAATCCTGCAACGGTTTCTGGAGCGTCGCCTTGAGCGTTTCAGACGATGTATCCCGCAGGGTGATTTGAATTCCGCTCTGCGTGCCGTTGATATTTGATTGCAGCAAGCTCGCCAGCGACGAAGTCTGGGCGAGTCCGGCGGTGGAACTTCGCTGCGCCATCGTGGGAATGTCGAGAATCATCGTCTGCGCGATGAGGGCTTGACCTTCCGGCAACTGGAGCAGCACCGCGTCCATCAAAAAATAACTGTCGAGTTTTGAATCGATGATCAGGTTGGAGTTCTCGCCTACGGTCGTCATCAGCGCGCGGGCGTTCGCGATGATCGGAGAATCCAGGTCTGGTCCCGAACCGGCGGCGCTGGGTGGCTGATTCTTGAGCGCGTCCCAACTGGTCTGGAGCGCGGCGAATTGAGCGCGCGTGTCCAGCGCCGCGCCGAGCTGGTTCTCCGTCGCTGCCAGCGCGTTGAACGCCTGGTCCATTTGCGCGCGCTGGGCTTTGATCTGGTCGATCGCGCGCTGACTGTTGTCGAACCCCTGGTCCAGCACCTGGCTTTGAAGCGCGTCCGCGTAAAAAGCGCGGAGCGGGCGCAGGTACGCTGTGCCGGTCTTTTCTTTCGCCGCGAAATCGATGCTGGTATTGATCTCCAGGATGAGGAGCGTCATCACCAGCGCCAGCGGCACGGCGAAGAGAAGACTGATCAACAAGAACTTTTGAGGAAACTTGAGGCGGTTCATCAGTCGAACCGCCGGATGGAATTGTTTGATCCAGAACGCAGGTGCGGAATTGGATGGTTTATTCATCGACCTACTGACCTCGTTGGGTGAGTTGCTGCGCTGGGCAGACAACCGTTGCCGCTCTGGACAATCACGCGAAATCAAAAAGACTCGGCGGTGGTGTGACGCCAAGCCCCAGCAAACGCGAGGATGGATGCACGCGGCGTCGTACGGGAAACCGCGTATGTTCGGAGACTGTATATCGAATAATTGCAAAAGTCAATGGGGGGGTGGCGGGACTGTGTGCGAATTTTCCCAAAACCGCCGCGATACGCTTGACAACGCAATCGAGAGTGTGCTATTATCCTCGCGCGCTAGTCCTGAGTGGCTGGCGCATCGTTTCGTGATGACGCGAAACAAAAAATATCTCACGAAGGGAGAATATACGATGGCACATCAATTGCCTCCTCTGCCGTACGCGTTTGACGCGCTGGAACCACACATCGACGCCAAGACGATGGAGATTCACCACGACAAGCATCACGGCGCGTACGTCACCAACTTGAACGCCGCGCTGGAGAAACACCCGAACCTCCAAAATAAGAGCATCGAAGCGCTGCTCAAAGAGATCACCAGCGTGCCGGAGGAAATCCGGACCACCGTGCGCAACAACGGCGGCGGTCACATGAATCACACCATGTTCTGGCAGATCATGGCGCCCAAAGCCGGCGGCGAACCGACCGGCGCGCTGGCGGACGCGATCAACAAATCGTTCGGCAGTTTCGCCGCGTTCAAAGAGCAGCTCGCCAAAGCCGGGATGGGACGTTTCGGCAGCGGCTGGGCGTGGCTCATCAACAACGGCGGCAAGCTGTCGATCGAGAGCACCGCGAACCAGGACAATCCGATCCTGGAAGGCAAAATCGCGATCCTGGGCGTCGATGTCTGGGAACACGCGTACTATCTCAAGTACCAGAACCGCCGCGCCGATTATATCGCGGCGTGGTGGAACGTGGTGAACTGGGCTGAGGTCGCCAAGCGCTTTACGGCGAAATAGCCAAGATAGCTTTGTCGATGAGGAATGGCAACCCCATTCCTCATCCCATTTTGTGCGAGAGACGCAAACCACAAAGACACACAGGCACGAAGAACTTTTCTTGGCGCCTTCGTGCCTTTGTGGTGCTTGGGAGGCTTTTATGGCAGTATCTAAGGTTGCCGAACAGACCGCCGCAAAGGTTGACGCGCGGCATCGCGCGCTCGATTTGACCGACGCGCAGGCGTTGGAAATGTACTGGTACATCCTCCTGTCGCGCCGGCTCGACGAGCGGATGTGGATTCTGCACCGCCAACACGAGGTGGCATTCCACATTTCCGGCATCGGGCACGAAGGCACGCAGGTGGGCGCGGCGTTCGCGCTCAAGCGCGGGTACGATTTCGTACATCCGTATTATCGCGATATGGCGCTCTCGCTCACGATCGGAATGACGCCGCGCGATTTGATGCTGGCGCTGTACGGCAAGCAAGGCGAGCCGTCGTCTGGCGCGCGGCAAATGCCGGCGCACTATGGCTCGCGCGCGTTGAAAATCGTCAGCGGCTCTAGTCCGGTGGCGACGCAGATTCCGCAAGCCGCCGGCATCGCGTTCGGAATTCGCTACAAGGGCACAGACCAGGTGGCGCTCACTTGCTTCGGCGAGGGCTCGACCTCGGAAGGCGATTTCCACGAAGGGCTAAACTGGGCAGGCATCTACAAACTGCCGGTGATCTTCCTCTGCCAGAACAATCAGTACGCGATTTCCGTCCCCACCGATAAAGAAATGCCGGTGAAAAACGTTGCTGACCGCGCCGTGGCGTATGGTTTGCCGGGCGTCATCGTAGACGGCAACGATCCGCTCGAAGTCTACCGCGTGATGCGCGAAGCGGTCGCGCGCGCGCGGCGCGGCGAAGGCGCGACGCTCGTCGAAGCGAAGACGTACCGCCCAGTGCCGCACTCATCAGACGACGACGACCGCACGTATCGTTCGCGCGAAGAGGTCGAGGCGTGGAAGAAAAAAGACCCGGTGCTGCGAATGCGCCAATATCTCGAAAGCGTTGGGTTGATGGACGACGCGAAGGCGCAAGAGTACGAAGCGCGCGCGAAAGAGGCGGTGGATGACGCGAACCAATTCGGCAAGAACGCGCCGTTCCCGCCGCCGGAAGCCGCGCTGGAGAATGTGTGGGGAGAATCGCGCAAGTAAAAAGTCAAAAGCTAAAAGGCAAAAGTATGGCGATGCTCACTTTTACCTTTTGCCTTTTTACTTTTAGCTTGACGAGGTAATTATGGCTATTCTGACAAATATTGAAGCCGTGACGCGGACGCTCGCCGAAGAGATGCGGCGCGATCCGAATATCTTTATCACCGGCGAAGACGTCGGCGTGCGCGGCGGCGTCTTCCGTGCGACCAAGGGCTTGATCGAAGAATTTGGCGACAAGCGCGTCGTCGATTCGCCGCTAGCAGAACTGTCGATCGTCGCGATCGGGATGGGCGCGGCGCTGTACGGCTTGCATCCCGTGTGTGAAATCCAGTTCGCGGATTTTATCGCGCCAGCGTTCAACCAAATCGTCAACGAGGTCGCGAAAATGCGGTATCGTTCCAACGGCACGTGGACCGTGCCGTTGGTGATTCGCGCGCCGTATGGCGGCGGTATCGGCGGCGGGCTGTACCACTCGCAATCGATCGAGGCGACGTACGCGCACGTACCGGGTCTCTACGTCGTCGCCCCGGCAACGCCGTACGACGTCGTCGGAATGCTGCGCTATGCGTTCCGCGTCGACGACCCGGTTTTGTTTCTGGAACACAAGAAGGCGTACCGCCTCATCAAAGGCGAGGTGCCGGACGATTATTACACCGTCCCGTTCGGCAAAGCGGAAGTCAAGCGCGCCGGGACGGACCTCACGGTAATCGCCTACGGCTTGATGCTGCACCTCACGCTGGAAGCGGCGCAGCGCGTCGCCGCGGACGGCATCAGCGTACAAGTGGTCGACCCGCGCACGCTCAACCCGCTCGACAAGGAAACGATTTTGGAGTCGGTGAAGAAGACGGGCAAGGCGCTGATCGTGCATGAGGACAATCTGACGCTGGGGCTGGGCGCGGAAATCGCGGCGATCATCGCGAGCGACGCGTTCGAGTTTCTCGACGCGCCGGTGATGCGGCTGGGCGCGCCGGATGTGCCGGCGGTCCCATTCAGCCAGCCGATGCAGGATTTCTTTATGCCGAACGCGGATAAGATCGAAAAGGCGATCCGGAAGTTAGCGGCGTATTAACAGTGGTTAGTGGACAGTGATTAGAAAACCAATCTCTGCCCACTATCCACTATCCACTGGAGTTCACAATGGCAACTAACGTGGTCATGCCTCAACTGGGCGAGAGCGTCGTTGAAGGAACGGTTGGCAAGTGGTTCAAAAAGATCGGCGACAAGATCGAGCAGTACGAGCCGATCATGGAAGTAATAACGGATAAGGTCACGACCGAGATTCCGTCGCCGGCGGCGGGCACGCTGCTGCAAATCGTCGTGCCGGAAGGAACGACCGTGAAAGCCGGCACGGTATTGGCAGTCATCGGCGCGCCGGGGGAACCCCCACCCGCTCTGCCAGGATGGGTGCCCATGGAACAGGAAGTCGCCGTTGAGTGG
>VFSW01004753.1_pt1 | contig 20211 bp, 14 predicted proteins | sample 5358111 | NCBI WGS metagenome assembly VFSW01 (sample SAMN11554181, study PRJNA540505) | mine drainage metagenome | isolation source: sediment from site ElyBrook_90M | place: USA: Ely Copper Mine, Vershire, VT | collected 2017 | reverse complement strand
CATCGCGGATCAGGTCACGTTCGCGGCGTATCCGACCGCGCGCGCGGTGCGGACGTTGCCCGGCGTGAATGTGTCGTACAAGCGGCGCGTTGTCGAGCAGGCGGGATGTCAGGACGAAACGCTCTTCCGCGGCGAGGATGTGGACTATAACTGGCGCGCCGCGCAACTCGGCTGGACGATCTGGTTTGATCCGCGCGTGCGCGTGCTGCACCATCATCGCCCGACGCTACGTGCATTTCTGCGCCAGCACTATATGTACGGTCGGGCGTACTATCCGGTGCGTCGCAAGTGGCAAGAGATGTACTGCGTGTATCCCCATTCGCTCCGCCAGCCGAAGGATTTTCTCAAGGCGCTGAACTTTGCCGCAGCGGCTTTCTACGAGCCGATGTTGTACGCTGGGCGAATGGAACGCGTGACGGACAAAGTGCTGGCATACCCCATCATGTTAGCGAATCAGATGGCGTGGCGTGGCGGAATGATGCGCGAAAGGTTGGCGAAATGATCCGCGCGCTCGTTCAAATGGCTTTTCAGTTGGCTGTATGGCTTGCCTATGCCGCCTACAAAGCCGAGGGCGTTAACGCGCTATTTCTCATCATGCCAGCCAAGTTCATCGCGCCGACACTGCGCAGGTACGGCGCGCGGATCGGCGAGCGCGTCGAGATTCACTCGCCGCTCATCATCCATAACGCCAGCAGCGAACCCGGCAAGCATTACGCGCACCTGACGATCGGGGACGACTGCTACTTTGGGCGCGATGTATTCTTTGATTTGAAGGATGAAATTCGCATTGAGAATTGCGTGACCGTTTCGATGCGCGTTACATTGATTACTCACACCGATGTTGGCAAGAGTCCTGTTGCGCAGCGATTGCCGCCAAGTCACGCGCCGATTGTGTTGCGGCGCGGCGCATACATCGGCGCAGGAGTCATCATCTTGCAAGGCGTCGAGATTGGCGCGGAGGCGATTGTTGGAGCGGGGGCTGTAGTGAATCGATCGATAGCCGGTGAGGCGGTCTATGCGGGTAATCCCGCGCAGCCGCTCAAGCCGCGCGTGAATCCCACATCGGGATTACTCTCCGGGTAGCACCCCGCTCAATCGTTGAACTCTAATCTGCCACACATCTGCCCTGGCGGATACGCAAGTGCCAGGGAGTGCCAGGGGGATTCCACAGAAATTTTCCGCGTGTTTCTGTGTGCTTCTGTGGCTAACAAGCAGTTCGTGCACACCCCGCGATTAAATGTGGTGTTACCACTCTCCGCGAAACCTAGATTGTAAATATGATTGAAAAACGCCTTGGCGTTCAAATGCCGGTCATAGAGAAATGGTTGGTCGTGGGATCCGCGCTGGCGATTGCCGTCGGATTGGGCAATGCCGTTGCCCGCTCTGGTCTGGGCTTGCGCGAACTGATCATTCTGCTCGTTGGTCTTGCCGCGATCTTTGCCATCCTGGTACCGGAGGATCGGGTCTTGAGCATCGGACTGGGGCTTGGCGTGGTAAGTATCGCCTTTGGCTGGCGCACCTTTTCAATTACGCCTGATCTTGTTTTTTCCCTGTTCGAGGTCATCATATGGTTCTTGGCGGGCGCGCTCGTGGTCAAGCGGCTCGTTCGGCGGGAGCGACTGAGATTCCGTCTCTCGATGCCGATGACGCTTTTCCTGCTTTTTTCGATTTCGGCATTCTTTATCGCTTGGAGCAAGGGGACTCCTTTCGATGTCATCATCGGTTATGGCAAGAATGTGATCATGGTTGCTCCGTTCTTTTTTGTGATCCAAGACCTCATTCGAAATTTGGGGATGTGGAAACGGCTGATGTTCGCCGCTATGGGGGTTGGCGTCTACCTGAGTCTTACCGGATTGACCTTTGTCGTTGCTCCCAGCTTGGGTCAAGCCCTGTCCGGCGTACTGGCGACTCAGTTACTTTCAGGAGACGCCTTTACGCGCGTCGGTTTCGCCGGCTGGGGTCCCCTCGCGGCATGGGTCTTTATTCTGATATTCGGAGCGGTCCTGGGGTTTTGGGATTCCACATCAAGCCAATTTCAACGCCTGATTTATCTGGGTGTTCTTGGAATTCTCAGCGCGGGAATCTTGGTCTCCGGACAGCGTGGGGCTTGGTTGGCGGTGCTCGCCGGCTTGATCGTCTATGTCATCTTCAATCCGCAGCGCGGCTTGATCTTGATCGCCCTAGCAGGGCTCTTGATCTTGTTGCTTCCCGAAGGAAACTTTGCAGTCCGGTTTGCGTCCGCCTTCGATCCAAATCTTTACGACAACAGCGCGGCTGACCGATACAATCGAGCTGCGGTGGCTTTAGATACCATCGCAAACAATCCTTTGGGCTTGGGTTTTGGCGTGTTGACCTATGTCCACAGCGATTATTTGGAAATCGGCGCAGGCATGGGTGTGATGGCGCTAGGGTTGTTCGTAGTGGCTTTGGGCGTTACGGGCTTGCGGCTCGTCAAAATCCAGCTCTCGTCGATTGACCGCCCAACCCAATTATTGGCGCGCGGGGCGCTCATCATGTTCGTCATTTTGGTCGTCGAAATGCTGAGCGCCGGGTTTGTTACCCTCTCCTTTACTACCGTGGTCACCTGGTTCTTCTGGGCGATGAGCGACCAGTTTGCAACGCTTGTTGAAGAATCCGAGCAAATGCCTGATCTTGCTGGATCACCTGAAGGTTTGAGTGCAATTTCGGAGCAAAAAATCATCGCAAGCAGAAAACACGATGAGTAAACTCTCGTCAAATTGCGCCACTATTTTTCTCGTTTTCATTATTGCGGTTTTTGTTACTCTTATCTTTCAGACTGTTTTGCCGGCACAGTTCCAGGATGTTGGCTCGACAGATTTTGTAACGCGTGACTTACCGATAGCGCAGGCTATTTTCAACGGACAAGCGTTTATCCACCGCGATCAAGTGTTTGCAGTGGGGTTCCCTTTGATTGTCGCAGGCGTCATTCATCTGAGCCAAGTTCTCTCGGTTCCTTTCGAAACGGCGATGCGTGCTTTGGCTGTCTTTGAGATGGGCTTGACGACCGTACTAATCTTTTTTCTAATCCGTTTTGTTGGTTCTGCTCGCCGTGCTTGGCTGGCGGCATTACTTTGGCTAACCTACCCGTTTGTTCTATGGCTGACCACCCAGAACGCCAGCGAACTGTCTTTTATGGTTTTCTTCCTCTCCGGTCTTGCTTGCTTTTATTTTGCGACAGTTTTTCGACCCATGGCGCTGTGGAGTTGGCTCATGGCGGGAATACTCATCGGAATCAGTATCTTGATTCGTCCGTTCGCCGTTGGGGTGCCGATTGTCATGTTGGTGGGTCTCTGGATCCTCGGAAAAAACGACGACAAGATCAAACCGGCTAAATCTAGCATCCTGTTCTTGCTCGGCTCGCTGATGGTACTTGCCCCTTGGGAAATAACTGTATTTCAGAACACCGGGCGCTGGGTCATGATCAATGACCAAGGCCCTGCAAGTGTGCGTGACGGGCTGACATTTGCGGTGGAACTAAAAGGTTACCGTAGTGGTTTGATTGTGCCTGATAACGTGATGGGTTTTATGCGGGATGCCTATGCCAATGGGGCGCAGTTGGACACACTCGAACATATTTCCAGCTTTGTGTGGACATACGTACGAAAAGATCCCCAGGCGATTCTTGAGTTGTTTGTAATCAAAGCTGCGCGAGCGTGGTATGGAACCGACAGTCAGCGAATCGATTACTTTGCTGATTCAGTTCGGATATTTGATTTTGGGAATGGCAGGCGCCCTTGGTGCGTGGCGGCAGGGCGGAATGGGACGTTCCTTCATGTTCGTCACACTTTTACTGATTGGTTACTTTTGGGGAATAACCATATTCGTACTACCGATCATGCGTTATATGATTCCTGCAATGGCGCTGATTATGGTTCTCATACCGAATCTTGGTTTCGTCCTGCAAAGGAACACTAGAGCGCAATGAGAGTGCCTCGACAGGAACGGCTCCAATGGTTCCGTGTTTACGCTGCGCCTTTGACGATTCTGCTATTGGCTTTTGCGCTCCAGTTCTATCATCTTGGCGCGCGCACCTTTCACGGCGATGAGTTTGGCAGCATCGACGAAGCCATCCACTTGGGGCGCAATGCGAATTCGCTCCCTTATTTCGCGCTCTTGCGCACCTGGCTCCCGTTGGGCGACGGCGAATTCTGGCTGCGGTCGCTCTCCGCCCTGACGATGGTTGCCGTCATCGGGGTGACATTTGTCTGGGTGAGGAAACTGTGTGACGCATCGGCAGCGATCATCACTTGTCTCCTCCTTGCCACCAGTCCATTTCTGATGGTCTATGGTCAGCAAGTCCGCTTTTACGGTCTGGCGCTGTTCGCGGCAGGATTGAGCATCTGGGCGTGCGTGAACCTTTTGACGCTGCCACAATCCCAGACCTTTGCCCGATGGCTGATCGCCGGGCTGTTTGCTTTATCGGCGCTGTTGCTCAACGCACTGCTCCTGTTCGGTGAAGGTGCGACCTTGTTTGCGCTTAGCCGACTGGCGCGCCGACGAAAAATCGTGATCGTCGTCGCATTGTTCATTCTTGCCCTCTTGGTGTTGGCAGTTCCTGGCGTGCGGCAGTTGGGTTTCGATGCGCTGGCAAAATACACGAATGCCGATGTGCGCTATGTTGCCTCACGCGGCTTGGCGCTCTCGCAGGTCGCCAAGATTCCGTTCACCTTTTTCTTTTTCACATTCGGCGAATCGGTTTATCCTCTAACGTACTGGCTCGTGATTCCCGGCGTGCTCATTTTTGGCATCGTCTTCCTGCTGGGACTCGTCAAACTGCGATCCGACTTGCCCGCACTGACTTTTGTCTCGATTACGGGAGTCGCCGCGCTGGTCCTACTCTACCTTGTCTTCGACCCGCTGTCACCGCCCTCCTTGCAGGGCGCCGCGCCGCGCTATCTCATTTTCCTTCTACCGCTGTTCTATCTCGTCCTCGCGGCAGGCACACGGGGAAAGTGGTCCCAGTTTTTGATCGTTCCGCTACTGCTGGTCAATTTCGGCTCGCTCGCGCAGTATTGGTACGGCGACTGGGCGTATACGGATGACTTGATCGATTGGCGCGCGGTCACGCAATGGACTGGTCGTCAGATGACGCCGGACACCGTGTTGCTTCTCGATGGGCGTTCGCAGGGACAAGCAGACTATTACTTTCCTTCGGAATGGAACCGTCAGAACATGCCGTCACCGGAAACCGCAGCGAGTCAAGGACTGGGCAATCATTCTCGCGTGATCTTGTTCTCCGATGATTTCCATGCCGAGGCGCGGCAGCAGACGACGGCGGTGATGAATCAACTCCTCAACCGATACGACCAGACTGCCGCCTGGGTCCAGTATCCCTTGTTCGTCTATGTGTATGATCTCAAACCGGGCGCGCCGGGGACCAGCGTTGTAGATGCCCATGGCAACGTGCATTTGCCGGCTGAAATCTACGGCTTGGAATTCCAAGACCTGCGCCTGCCGATCTCGCTGAACGTGAACGGTCACATCGTGGAGAGCATGGGCGCATTTGGGTTGCCGGGGCTGGGCAAAGAGATGACGCGGACTCTCGTGCTTCAACCGTCGACGACCACACGCACGATTTGGCTCATCAGCAACGTGATCGATGCCCATCTGACCGCCGGCACGCCAGTGGCGACGTTGCACGTTATTGGTACGGACGGATCGACGCAGACGATTCCGCTCCGCGCCGGCTTTGAGACGAGCGCGTGGGACAGCCCATGTCAGCCCGGCGCGTGCGCTCCGGCATACGCGTGGCGCAAACGGCTGGCGCTCGTCGGTTCGGAGAGTTATCCCGGCAGTTGGCAGGAGTTCGATGTTTCGACATTTGCAGCGGAGTTGGATTTGAACCGACCGACGGTGATCCGTGATTTGGAAATTGACCGCGTCGCGTCGCCGGGCAAATTTTACGTTTGGGAAATTGTGATGGAGTAATGACGTCCGTATCAACAAATCAGTCCGATTGGGAGGGCAGATTGGCAAAGTTTCCAATAGTTGTGGTCCGTTACGTCTATGTATTCGTGCTTTTGGCTGTTTCAATCGCAACCGTAATTGCGGTCTTATTGCGATGGTTAGCACCCGAGTTACAGCAAGGTTCAATCTTTGACCCTGTAATTGGCTGGATTGGCTTGGCGTTGACGCTCGTGTCAATCAGTCCATTCATTTTTTCGACTTGGATTGGTATTGAATCCAGATATATTGTTTATGCTTCAATACTCGCCCTGTTCACGTATCAACTTTTCGTGATCGTAAGAGTGATTGTTAGTCGCGATTTTGGTATTGACTTTCGAAACTATTTTGAATCTGCTATGATGCTTTACGGCAAAGAACAATCGCCGTATTCGCTCCCACCAGGTGTTGCGGTAGCATTTCCGTTTCCCTCCTACCTCATTTATTGGCTTATTTCATTGGGTGGTCGATTATCGATCGGAGACTCTTTCTTGATCTACTGCGGACTCAACCTTGTCCTTTGGGTTTCTCTGAATGTAATTTTGTGGCACCATTTTCGCCTCGATGCCGGCTCGAACCTGGTAAATGGCTTCATTATATTATGCATATTAAACAGTACCGGTTGGGAGTCTTTCCTGGGGTTGGGACAGACGACAGTTATTATTCTCTTTCTCATCGTCCTGATGCTGATGTGTTTTAGAAAACAGCAGAACATTTGGTGGTTTGGAGGTGGTGCGTTGTTAGCTCTCGCGATAATGATCAAAGCGCAATTATTGGTACTTCTTATTGGGTTAGGGATACTGTTTCTCTCTCGGATCAAGAATGCGCGGCCATCCTTCAATGTGCCCGCCGCCTTATTGGGTGTCGCGGTAACTGTTATGATCTTGATTCCTGTTTCACTTTTCTTCCCACCGGGTCTCACACTGGATATCTACAAGGAATGGCTTTTCGAAGTATATCCTTCGGTCAACAATCCTGCTATCAACCCCTATACCGCAACATTTGGTGTGATTCATGGGAATGCATCGCCCATTGCGCTCCTTGTCCAATTGACTGGAAGGTTGTTTGGGCTTATGCCTTCTTCGTCATTGTATAGTGTTGTCACAGTATTGGGCATTATTGTATTTGCCGGTTGGATTTATAGACATATAGATATTGACCTCCCACTTGAGGACTGCTTACTCTTATGGCTGTATGGTACCGTGCTATTAACCCCGCTCACTCATACCAACTCTGTTGTTTGGGTGACGCCCGCTTTCCTTGTACTCTTACGCAATCTATTTGCTAGCGAAGTTCCTAATTCCCTGCTCGTCTTCCTGGCAACTTTCAGTTTCGCTGTCCTTCGCTTGCAAATTCCTATCTTAACGTTGGCATCGTTGACCATCTTACTTGTGCTTACCTTCAAGTGGATGCAAAATCGGCACCAGGCTGTACAGCGCTTCGCCAAGAACGAACCAGCACCCATACGAGATTGTTTATGCTGAGCGTTCTTCTTCCGACTTTCAACAACGAGCAGAACATCCGCGATTGTCTCGAATCGGTGAAATGGGCGGATGAAATCTTGGTGGGCGATTCGTTCAGCACGGACAGGACGCTGGAGATCGCGCGCGAATACGGCGCGCGGATCATTCAACATGAATACGTGAATTCCGCCGCTCAGAAGAACTGGGCAATCCCGCAATGCGCGCACGAGTGGGTCTTGCAAATCGATACGGACGAGCGGCTGGAGCCGGGTCTGCGCGAAGAGATTCAAGCGACTCTCCAACATCCACCGGACGGTATTGACGGCTACCGGATGCCCTTCAAGCATCATATCCTCGGAAAATGGGTCCGCGTGGCGGGATTGTATCCCGAATATCACCTTCGTTTGTTCCGCCGCGAGGTTGGTCGATTTGAAGACAAAGAAGTGCACGCGCACGTCCGCGTTCCCGGCCAGATTGGCACACTGCGCCATCACATCCTGCATTATGGCATGACCTCGATCAGCAAACAGTTGAGCAATCTCGACCGCTACTCGCGCTATCAAGCCGACCAACTCTACAAACGCGGCAAGCGGTTCCACTGGTATCACCTGGTTCTCCGACCGCTCGCGATTTTCGGTTACTATTATTTTTGGCAGCGCGGCTTTACGGCGGGCTATCGCGGGTTTCTGATTTCCGCGATCAGTGCCACTTTCGATTTTTGGTCGCACGCCAAGCTGTGGGAAATCCAAACGCTTGATCTCAAAGCCAGCCCCAAGTGAAAGAGGTCGTCTTCGTCGAAATGTCTTCGCAAATGAGCGGCGTCGAGTTTAGCACACTGTATCTCGCGCAGCATCTCGATCGGAATCAGTGGACTCCGCTTGTGATTTGCCCGGAGGTAGGCGACCTTCCGGCGCAGTGCCGCGCGCACGGCATCGCGGTCGCTCTGGTTCCACGCCCGCGATTTTTCTCGACCAGCGTGCGCGTTGCCGGTCACGTGCTCCCCAACCCGCTGGCGCTGCTTGCCGACCTCGCCGCGCTGGGTGTTGCGGCGCGACGGTTAGCCAAGTTCTTGCGCGCCAAGCGCCCCGCGCTCGTCGTGACGAAAGGGCTGCTCGCGCATTTCTACGGCGGGCTTGCCGCGCGCTGGGCGGGGATTCGCTGCGTGTGGCACGTGCAAGACCGCGTGTCGGAGCGCGCCGGCAAGGTCTTCCCGTGGGCGTTGAGCGCCGCCGGGCGTCTGCTCGCGCGTGAGATCATCGCCGACGCGGACAGCATCGCGCGGCAGGTGCGGACGTTCGTTCCTGCAAATCGCGTCACGGTTATTTGGAACGGCGTAGCATTGGACGAATTCTCGCCGCAGAACGATGGAGCGTTTCTCCGTCAGGAATGGGGCGCGTGCGCCGAGACTCTGTTGATCGGCGTGATCGCGCGCCTGACGCCGTGGAAGGGTCAGCAGGTATTGATCGAAGCGTTCGCGCGCCTCGCGGATCGATTTCCCAGCGCGCGCCTCGTGCTCGTTGGCTCGGCGCTGTTCGATACCGACGCGTATGCGCGTGAGCTCAAAGCTGATGTGACGCGGCGCGGCATTGCCGACCGCGTGATCTTCGCCGGTTTCCGGCGGGATATGCCGCAGGTGCTCGCCGCGCTCGATATGGTGGCTCACCCGGCGCTGGAAAAGGACTCGAGTCCGCTCGCGGTCGTCTCCGCGATGGCGGCGGGTAAACCCATCGTCTGCTCGCGCGTCGATGGCACTGCCCAGATGTTTGACGACGGCGTCGACGGCTTGCTCGTGCCGCCGGGAGACGTGGACGCGCTCGCCGAAAAACTGGGACGGCTATTGAGTGATCCCGCCTTGCGGCAGCGGCTGGGTCTTGCCGCGCGCGCCAAAGCCGAACGCGAGTTGAGCGTCGAACGATACGCGCGGCGCTGTGAAGCCGTCTTTGATAGAGCGCTTGGCGGTTAAGAACCCAAAATCATAAATCTGAAATCTCAAATCTGAAATCCCAAATCCTCTTCGTTCACAATCACCCGGCGAAGTTCGTGCAGATCGATCTGGCGCTCGTGCGCGAACGCTACGCTGCGCGCGAATGGTATCAGCGCTCTCGCGTCGTGAATTTGCCGGCGCTGGCTCGCGCCGTGGCAGACAGCGCTGTGGTCTTTGGCTGGTTTGCCAGTTGGCACACTTTATTTCCGGTCCTGCTCGCGCGCGCATGGCATCGCCCGTCGGTGCTCGTCGTCGGCGGGTACGACACGGCGAATCTGCCCGAGATCGGTTACGGCAATCAGCGCGGCGGCGTCCGGCGGTGGGTTTCGCGAACGACGATGCAAGCGGCGACGCGTTTGATCGCGAATTCCCACTTTACGCGCGACGAAACCATCCGCAACGCCGGCGTCTCCCCAGACCGCGTGACGGCAATCTACCACGGTCTTGAGATCAGCACGCCCGTTGTCAATAGGAAGAAAGAAAATCTTGTCGTCACCGTTGCCAACGTCGATCGCTCCAACTTGCAGCGCAAGGGTTTGGAATCGTTCGTGCGCGCGGCGGCGCATCTGGACGGAATTCCTATTGTGCTGATCGGCGCGTGGCGCGATAATGCCATTGAATCCTTGCGCTCCCTCGCGCCGCCCAACGTACGTTTTGCCGGTCGGGTGAGCGATGCCGAACTTGCCGATTATCTCTCTCGCGCGCAGGTTTACGTCCAAGCGTCGCAGCACGAAGGATTCGGCTTGGCGGTCGCCGAGGCGATGCTGCACGAGTGTGTGCCGGTGGTGGCGCGCGCCGGCGCGTTGCCCGAAGTGGTCGGCGACGCGGGCATCTACATCGACTCGGCCGAACCGCGCGCGGTCGCTGAAGGAATTCGCAAGGCGCTTGCGGCTGACGGTGAGTTGGGACGCCGCGCGCGCGACCGAATCGCCCGCGAATTTCCTCTCTCTCGTCGTAGCGAACAACTCTACGCGCTGATTGATTCTTTGACTCTGCCAAACTGATGACTGCTGACTGTCCATTGTCCACTGAAGACTGATCACTGATTACTGCCACTGTCCACTGAAGACTGATTACTGATTACTGAAGACTGTTCACTGATTACTGCTTACCAATGACTGCTTCCTCTCCACTGGTTACTATCATCCTGCCTATCCGCAACGAGGCGCGTCATATTGCCCGCTGCCTTGAAGCGGTGATGAGCCAGGATTATCCATCGGACAAGATCGAAATCTTGGTGATGGATGGAATGTCGGACGACGGCACGCGCGAGATCGTCGCGCGATTCGCCGCGCAAGACCCGCGCGTGCGGCTCATCGACAACCCGTCGCGCATCGTGCCTACCGCGCTCAATCGCGGCATCGCGAAGGCGCGCGGCGGCGTCATCATTCGTGTGGACGGGCACGCCGTCATCGCGACAGATTACGTGCGTCGCTGCATTGACAATTTGGCAAAGGTGGACGCGGATTGCGTTGGCGGACCGATTCGCACGATTGGCGGAACTTGGGTCGCGCGCAGCATCGCGATCGCGCAAAGTTCTCCCTTCGGCGTAGGGAATGCTGCGTTCCGTTACGCCAGCCGCGCGCAGTACGTCGATACGCTGGCGTTCGGCGCCTACCGCCGCGAGGTGTTCGACCGCATCGGCTTGTTCGACGAGGAACTCGTCCGGAATCAGGACGACGAATTCAATTTTCGGCTCACGCGAAGCGGCGGCAAGATCTGGCTCGATCCCGAAATCCGTTCGGATTATTTCTCTCGCGCAACCCTGCGCGCGTTGTGGAAGCAATACTTTGAGTACGGCTTTTGGAAAGTCCGCGTGATTCAAAAACACGCTCGCCCGGCGTCGTGGCGACATCTGGTGCCGGCGGTATTCGTGCTCGCGCTGCTTGCGTCGGCTGCGCTCAGCATCGTTTCCGGATCACCTATTCTCTTTCTCGCCGTGGTCGCGTCGTATGCGGCTGCCTCTCTGACGGCTTCGCTGTGGCTCGCCGCGCGGCAGGGCTGGCGCTATTTGCCCATCTTGCCGCTCGCCTTCGCGGCGATGCATGTGGCGTATGGCTTAGGTTTCGTTGCGGGGCTCACCCGATTTGGTCTCGTCACGCGACCTGCTCTCGGAACGCTTAACCGCGAATGAACGACCTCGACCGGCTGCGCGCCGAATATGCGCGGCGCGCTGACGATCCACGCTATCGTGACTGGTATTCGCCGTTTAATCGAGCGAATACGTTCATCGTTCAGGAGCGTGACCGCGAAGTTACCAAGCTAGTCGAGCAGCAAGCCACCGCAGACATTGCATCGTGGCGCGTGCTCGATGTTGGATGTGGCAGCGGAGATGAACTGGTCAAGTTCACCAGCTTTGGAATAGCGCCACGTAATCTTTTTGGAATTGACCTACTCGGGGATCGCGTTCAGAGGGCTAAAGGGAAATATGGGAATTTGCAGATCATCCAGGGCAGTGCAACCCATTTGCCCTATCCCAGCACGACATTCGATCTGGTTCTGCAATTCACCGTTTTCACTTCCATCTTGGATAACGGTGTGCGCCAAAGCATCGCCGATGAAATGCGGCGTGTGCTCAAACCGCATGGATTAGTTCTCTGGTATGACTATCGGCTGAATCCCACCAATCCGCAGACTCGCGGGATCGAAAAAGCCGAAATCAAGAAACTGTTTCCCGATTGTGGGTACGTATTCCACCGAATTACTTTGGCGCCCCCGCTGGCGCGTTGGATTGCGCCGCGATCTTGGATCGCGTGCGCGTTGTTGAATGAATTCCCTTTTCTCAAAACCCATTATCTAGTGAGCATCCGAAAGAAACCCCATGAAACGCGTCGTTGATTTTATCCTTGCCCTCATTGGACTCGTTGTCCTCTCGCCCGTCTTCTTGATCGTCGCCCTCGCCATCAAGTTGGATTCACACGGTCCAGCTTTTTATCGCGGCGAACGCTTGGGCAAGGACGGTAAGCTGTTCCGCATTTTCAAATTCAGGACGATGGTCGCCAACGCGTCCGCGCTGGGCGGCGGTCTGACGCACCGGAACGATCCGCGCGTCACGCGGCTGGGACGCTGGCTCCGCCGCACCAAGATCGACGAACTGCCGCAGTTGCTCAATGTCGTCAAAGGCGAAATGAGTCTCGTCGGTCCGCGTCCGGAAGACCCGCGCTATTTGCCGTACTACTCGCCGCGCTATCGCCAAGTCCTCTCGATCCCGCCCGGCATCACTAGCATCGCATCCATTCGCTACCGCAACGAAGAAATTCTCTTGCCGGCGGAAAATTGGGAGAAGGTCTACGTCGGCACGGTCCTGCCGGCGAAACTCGATATCGAACTGAGTTACCTGGCGACGCGCTCGCCCGGGCAGGACTTGCTCATTTTGCTCGCGACCGGCTTTGCGCTGCTCAAAGACGAAACGCACTTTGACACGCTCACGCGCGTGGTCACGCGGTTCGAGCGCTTCATCGACCGCTACGTCTCGTGGGTCGCCATCGACACGCCGCTCATCATTCTGGCGTATGCGCTCGCGCTCGCCGTCCGTTCGATCACCGCGCGGCTCGATCTGCCGTTAGCGTTTGTGGAAGCGTTGGTGGGTGTGCTGATCTACGTGATCACGAATCAATTCTTCGGCATCTACCATCGCGTGTGGCGCTACGCCAGCGGGCAGGAATCGGTCATGCTCTTCGCTTCAGTGGCAACGGCAACCGTGGCGATCAGTCTGATCAATCTGCTGCTGCCCAGCCGCGCGCTGCCGCAGGGCGCGATCCTGCTCGGCGGATTCTTTTCCTTCATCTTCCTCGCGGCGGTGCGTTACCGCCGGAATTTGTTGGAAGGGATTCGCCAGGGCATTGAAAATTACATCGGGTTTGCGTCCGGCGAAGGCGCGCGCGTGCTGGTGATCGGTGCTAAAGACATCGGGCAGATCCTGACGTTTCAATTGCAGAACCACCTGCGCGCCTATCAGGTCGTTGGGTTTGTGGACGACGACCGGCAGACGCACGGGATGAAGATCCACAACGTGCCGGTCCACGGCGGACGCGCGAGCATTCCCGAAGCGGTCGCGCGCCTGCACGTCGACTTGATCCTGATCGCGATTCCGCTTTCGAAAACCCCGGAGCCGCGCGAACTGTTGGCCTTGTGCCGTTCCACCCAGGCGCAGATCAAGGTCATCCCCAGTCTGGGCGATCTGCTGACCCAGAACGGGCACGTGCCCGATTGGATCGACATCGACGACGCGGAACTGCTGCAGCGCACCGTTTATCAAGTGGACGAAGTTAGCTGCCAGCGGTTACTCGCCGATCAGACCGTGATGGTGACCGGCGCGGCGGGCTCGATCGGCAGCGAATTGTGCGAACAGATCGCGACGTACCAGCCGCGCCGCCTCGTCATGGTCGATATCAACGAGAGCGGGCTGTACGATCTGTCCGTTGACCTGCGCGCGATTTCTCCCACCCTCGAGCTTGACCTGGTGCTGGGCGACATCAGCGACCCACGCCGGATGCGCGCGGTGTTCGAGCAGACGCAGCCCCAAATCGTATTTCACGCCGCCGCGTACAAACACGTGCCGATCCTGGAAGATTATCCGGCGGAAGCGGTGCGCGTGAATGTCTACGGGACCTGGTCGCTCCATCAACTGGCAAGCCAGTTTGGGGTCGAGCGTTTCATCCTCATCTCAAGCGACAAGGCGGTCAACCCGTCCAACGTTTTGGGAATGTCCAAACGGATCGGCGAGCTGATCGTGTCTGCCGCGCCGAGCGGCGCGATGCGCTCGACCGCGGTGCGCTTTGGGAACGTCCTCGGAAGCCGCGGCAGCGTCGTTCCGATCTTCGCCAAACAGATCGATATGGGCGGTCCCGTGACGCTCACGCACGCGGATATGACGCGCTATTTTCTCAGCATTGCCGAAGCGGTCAGTCTGGTCATTCAAGCTGCCGCGATCACGCGCGGCGGCGATCTCTACGTGCTGGACATGGGCGTGCCGATTTCAATCGCCGACCTCGCGCAGCGGATGATCCGCGCGCGCGGACTGCGTCCCGGACGTGACATCGCCATTGAGTACGTGGGACCGCGCCCCGGCGAGAAAATGAGCGAGGAGCTGGTGGGAGTCGGCGAAACGAAAATCGCGACCGAGCATCAGTCGATCTTTCAAATTCAGGGTCCCGCGGCGGTCCCCGCGGAAGAACTGGCGCGGCAAATCGACGAGCTTGTTTCTTTTAGCGGCAATGGGACAACGGCGGAACAGATCAGAACGAAATTGCAGGACTGCGTCCGGCTTCTTGTCCCTTCGTCTTGAGCGATGATGTGACTACAGCCATCCTTGCGAAGGGTGCGAAAACGCTTGCGAAAGTGAGGTTCTTGGCACAGGAAAGCACATTTCAAACCAAGGCACCGCTCGAACCTTCGCAAGGTTTAGTAGTTATCCGATGATCCTGATGTCCATGGAAAATACCGCTGCCCGGCGCTTTGTCTCCGCGTGCTTGGAAATGCAATGGAATGTCCTCGCGGAGGAACGCGCGCGTCAGCTCGCGGCGGCGAACATTGACTGGGACGCGGTGCGCCAATTTGCGGAGGCGGAAGAGTTGGCGCCCTTCCTCTATCATTGGGTGCGCGGCAAAGACCTGGTGCCCGCGCTATTGGAGCAGCATCTGGCGGCGGCGTATCACACCACCGCGGCGCAGAACACGCTGCAGCTGAACGACCTGGCGCACGTCTTGGACTTGCTGGCGGCGGAGGGCGTCGCGGTCGTCGTGCTGAAGGGCGCGGCATTGATCGAAGGGCTGTACCGCAACGCCGCCGTCCGTCCGATGGAGGACGTCGATCTGCTGGTGCGCCCGGAAGCGCTCCCGCGCGCGATCAAAATCCTCTCCGACGTGTGCGGCGTGCCGGCGCTCTCCCCCAATCAAATTGGGGCGCTGGTGGAACGCGAACGCGAGATGGTCTTTTCCAAACCCGGCGCGCCGCCGATCATTTTCGATTTGCACTGGCAGGCGCTGGATTCGCCGTATCAACCGCACGCGCGCTTTACGGACTGGCTTTGGAAAAATGGACAACCGTTCCAGCTGGGCAATCGCGCGGCGCTGATGTTGGATCGCCAGGCGCTCGTGTTGCACTTGTGCGGTCATCGAGTGATCGACCCGGGTCGGAGAACGCTCCTTTGGCTGTACGACATCGCTTCCGCCGTCTTCCACTACCGCGGCGACATGGATTGGGATGGACTGATCGACCGAGCGCAGGCGTACGATCTCGTGCTTCCAGTCCAGCAAGCCGTCGCGGCGATTGGCGCAGAGTGGGCAGGGTTGATTCCCGATCCGGTCGCGCGGCGAATTGAAAATCTGACCGCGTCGCGCGGCGAATGGGCGTTTCGGAATTGGGCGAATTCGTCCGATCGCGCGCAGGTGCGGCTCATGCGCGCGAACCTGGCAAGCATGACTGATTGGCGCGCGCGGGTGGGCTATGTCTTGGGCAACGTGTTCCCACAGATTGCATACATGCAGCATCGCTACGCGGTTCGAGATCCATTGCCGGTTTTGTTGTCCTATCCGTATCGCTGGCTGCAGAGTCTCTACCGAGTCGTCTGCCATTGATTCTCAAATTCAGCCGGGGATTCGCGCAGGGAGTGACGCGGTACGCCGGGTGGTTGGTCATTCCGATCGCCGTTCTGCTGCTATTCCCATCGCCGTTGATGGCGATCGGATTCGTCGCGGCGCTGGGACTGTATGGATGCCGCTGGCTCGCGCAGGGCAGCCCGTTTCCGGAGACGCGGGTCAATTTCCTGATCCTGATTCTCCTCGCGATGACGACGGCGGGTATGGCGCATTCTTCCGCGCCCGACCTCGCGGTTCTGGACGCGGGTCAGGTCGTTGCGAGCGTGACCATTTTCTACGTGCTACTGGACAAGATACAAATCGCGGCGGATCTGTGGCGCGCCGCCGCGCTGCTCGTGATTCTGGGCGTGCTCTTTGCGCTGGCGGCGCCGTTCACCACCGGCTGGAGTCCCGACAAGGTCTATGGCATCCCGGCATTCTACCAAGAGATTTGGCCGCGGCTGCCCAAAACGACGAACCCGAACATCCTTGCGGGCGCGCTCGCGCCGATCGTGCTGATGGCGCTCGCGCTCGCTTTGCGCGGCGAGCGGCGGATGCGAATTCTGGGCGCGGCGGCGCTTGCGCCGATCTGCATCGTCTTATTGCTGTCGCAATCGCGCGGCGCGCTGTTTGCGCTCGGCGCCGGGATGGCCGTGTGGCTCACGTTATATCGCCGCTGGTTCTTGCCGCTGATTCCGATCGGACTGCTGGTGGTGCTCTATCTCAATCAGCTCTACGGCGGTCCGCCGCCCGCGCAATTCATCTACGGCAAGATCGGCACGGTCACTGGCGGGACGTTGATCGAGCGTCAGGATATGTGGTTCCAAGCCGTGTACCTCATTCGGCAGTCGCCCTGGGTAGGCATCGGTCTCGGCGCGTACTCGCGCATTGCGCCGTACGCGTGGCCCTATTCGCCCAGCCAGCCGGCAAGTCTGATCGCGCCGCACGCGCACAATCTGTTCTTGCAGGTCGCGTTAGACACCGGTATCTTGGGACTGGCGGCGTTTGTCGCCTTGCTGATCGCCGCGCTGGCGTCCGCGTGGCGCACGTTTCGCCGGCGCAGCGAACGCGACCTAGCCATCGGCGTGATGGCGGCGCTGACGGTTGTGATCGTTCATGGATTCGGGGATACGATTGTATGGGGAACCGCCAAATCGAGCGTGGTGTTGTGGATTCTTCTGGCGCTCGCCGTGGGGTTCGACAAAGTTAGAAAACTAGGATAAAATGTCGCGCGCTTGAAGTTCAGCCTTGCGAAGGTTCGAGCGGTGTCTTAGTTTGAAAGGTGTTTTCTTGTGCCAAGAACCTTCACTTTCGCAAGCGTTTTCGCACCCTTCGCAAGGATGGCTGGTAATCACGTTCTGGAGAGTTTGAGGTAACCGTGGAACTACGATTGTACATTGGAATGATCCGAAAATGGGCGTGGCTGATTATCTTGACCACGGCGATTGCCGCGGCGTCGAGCTATTTTTACAGCCGCCAAATTCCGCCAACCTATCGGGCGGACACGACCGTGCTCGTGGGGCGGGTGCTCCAAAACCCAACCCAGGCGTCGGTTGACCCATATCAAATGTCGCTGGCGGACGCGTATGCCCTGCTCGCGACCCAGCCGCCGGTTCTCGAAGCGACCGCGACGGCGATCAAGTGGCCCGACGCGTGGCAGTCGTTGTACTTTAAAGTCTCCGCCCAATCCGTGGGCACCCAGTTGCTGCGCATCAGCGTGACCGATGGCGATCCGCACCAAGCCAAAGTGATTGCCGACGAGGTCGCGAATCAACTGTTTCTCCAAGGTCCCATCAGTTCTCAGCAGAAGCAAGCCCAAGACCAACAGACCTTCGTCACCAATCAACTCGCGCAATTGAAACTGCAAATCGAGTCGAACCAAAAGACGCTGAACAACTTGTCCGCGCAGGCGGCGCTGGAAAGCGATCCAAAGAAAATCGACGACCTGAACAATCGGATTTCGGTGATTCAGGGCAAGATCGACAATTGGCAAACGAATTACGCCAGCTTGTCCGCGTTGCTGACCAACGCCCAAAATCTTTTCTTGACCGAACTCGTTCCCGCGCAGGAACCGCGAACGCCGATCAGCCCGAACGTGACGCAAAATGTGCTCTTCGCGGCGATCGCCGGCTTGATCCTTTCCGGCGCGGCGGTGCTGCTCTTAGAGTATCTGGACGATACGGTGAAGGACGCGGACGACGCGCAGCGCGTGTTGAGTTTATCCACCCTCGGCGCGATCACGCGCATCGCGAACGTGCAGCAGGATTCCGATGCGCTCATCACCGTCAAGCACCCGCGCTCGCCGATTGCGGAGGCGTACCGCGTCTTGCGCACCAACTTGCGGTTCACCGGGATCGAAAATCCTTCGGGCGCGTTGCTGGTCACCAGCGCCGGACCCGGCGAGGGCAAGACGACGACCGCGGCGAATCTCGCGGTGACGCTGGCGCAGAGCGGTCGCCGCGTGATCTTGATCGACGCGGACTTGCGCCGTCCCAGTATCCACAAAGTCTTCTCCCTCCCGAATGAGATCGGGCTGAGCAGTCTGTTCCTGGGAGACGCGCCCACTTTGGAGAGCGTCCTGCAACCGACGCTGGTCGAAGGACTGAGCGTGATCACGAGCGGACCACTGCCGCCCAATCCAGCCGAAGTCTTGGATTCGAAACAGATGAACGAAATCCTGACGAGTTTGCGCGGTCAGTCCGATATGCTGATTCTGGACTCGCCGCCGGTGTTGGCGGTTGCGGATGCGAGCATCCTGGGCTCGCGCTGTTCGGGGACGGTGCTGGTCATCGACTCGGGCAAGACCCGCAGCGATGTCTGTCGCCGCGCGGTCGAGACGCTGACCAAGACCAAGGGCAAGCTCTTTGGCGTCGTGCTGAACAAACTGAGCGCGCGGCGCGCGGCGGGCTATTACTATTATTACTACTACTCCGCGCAAGAGCGACCCGCGAATGGGAACGGGCATCGGGCGGACTAGCCGGTTGTCGGAGAGGTAGTTTAGCCCTCGTGGCGTCTTCGAAAACGCGCACAAGGCGCTATGCTACGAGTGCTCTCCGATAGACTGCTAGAATCATCGTATTGCGCGATGCGATCACTTTGGGTTGGAGCAATTCTTGGATCAACTTTTCTCACGTTTTCCGTTTTTAGAAACGCTGCTGTGGATTTTGGCGGGCGTGGCTGCTTTTGGCGCGTTCCTCATCGTCGTCCCCGGTTTTTTCAACACGCCCGCGCCCGCGCCGACGCCGGCGCAAGCGGCGACGGCGCGCGTGACGCTGACTCCCCTCGCCTCGCCGACGGTGGTTCTGCTCGCGCCGCCGCCCAAACTTCAGACGCCTAGCCCGCTGCCGACGCCGGCGGCGAACGCGCGGGCGTTTTCATTCGGCATCAACACGCACCGGAGCGGATGGCTGGTCGGCGAGGAGAAGGATCCGCATTGGGGCGATCGCAATTTACACGCGGGGGAATACAAGGGACAGACCTATCACTCGCTCGTGTCGTTCGATCTGTCTCGGCTTGCCCCCGGCAGCCGGATTCTGTTTGCGCGGGTGGAGCTGACCGGGCTCAACCGCGGTAACCTGGGCGCGAGCGGGACCTGGTCGCTCCGTTTGCTCCCGGCGGCGATGATGACGAACTATGCCGCTCTCACCAGTACGGATTTCATTCAAGCCGCCGCCGTCGACCAGATTGGGTTGACGCTGTCACCCGCCGATCTAGCGGAAGGACAGACGAACCAGTTCCAATTCGACGCCGCGCAGTTGGGCAAGTTGGAGCAGTTGCTCGATCAAACCGGCCAAGTCGCTTTCCGAATCGACGGACCGGCGGGCACTGAAGACAACTTGTTCACCTGGGATGGCGGCGACCCGGATCCCACGGTCGGTTTACATCCGACCTTGAACGTGATCGCGATCCCGGCACAGTTCGTACCCATCACCAACACTCCGACGCCACAAAATGTTCTGACCGCGGCGGCGCAGTACATCCAGGGCACGGAATCCGCCCAGCGTTTTGGAACTCAAACGCCGCTCCCGCGCGCGTACGCGACTTTTGTGCCGCTGTACGCTGTCACGCCGCAACCGACGCCAGCGAATTCGGCGACTGCCAGCGCGCAAGCGGCGTATGCCACCGCCGTGGCATTGACCACCGGTACGTTCACGCCGACACACTCCTACTGGGTCACCACCACTCCGACGCCGGTGTTCCTCGCGTTGGGAGTGTTCACGCC
>VFSW01004752.1_pt1 | contig 20213 bp, 9 predicted proteins | sample 5358111 | NCBI WGS metagenome assembly VFSW01 (sample SAMN11554181, study PRJNA540505) | mine drainage metagenome | isolation source: sediment from site ElyBrook_90M | place: USA: Ely Copper Mine, Vershire, VT | collected 2017 | reverse complement strand
TTGGGCGATGTGCGAGTTCACACGGATTCGACGGCCGCAATGGCCGCACGATCTGTGAACGCACTTGCTTACACAGTTGGCAGCGACATTACGTTTGCCGACGGCCAGTATCAGCCTGCGACGACAGCGGGTCGAATCCTGCTGGCACACGAGCTTGCGCATGTCATGCAGCAATCTTCAAGTGATCCATTTGTCCAGCGTCAGAGCGATTGCTCCGATCCGGATTTCTGCACGCCATATGCAACGCCGGCAGAGTCTGCGGCCGCGAAGGCGAATTTGCGAGCCGGCCTGTTACCCAAGATCGGCCTTCTATTCGGTAGCGAAGTTCGCCAACTGTGGACCTCGTTCCTGAACCGGCACGCAGGGGATAGTCTCGCACGAACCGTGTTCCAGAATGCAGGGGATCCTGTCGTAGAGTCGTTCAAGACCGCAAGCGCAATTGATGACGACCAGGATGCTGTGATGGACATGGTAGCTTCAAGACTCGGCAGGGTACTTCTCAGCGACAATATGCCTACGATGTACCCTCTCAGCGCATTTCTTTCTTCGGCAGAGATGGTGCGAGACATCGACTTCAGTAACCCCTTCACAATTGAGGGGAACATTGCGGGAGGTGTCGGAAGCAGTGATGCGGGACCTGACTTGAGGCAGATTCAGTGGGGCAACGTAAACCTGGAGAGGACGCCTCTCATCGGGGGCATTGGATATACAAGCATCGAACTAACCCTTCATTACGAAGTCCTGGACGCGGTCGATTTCTGTCCAGGCGGATGCGGATCTTTTGCAGAACAGCACTACACAATTCCGCTCAGCCGTTTGGAGGCAAGTGGAGAAGCATACGATGTTCCATTTGCCGTGCGATTCGTTCCTCCGAGCAAGAGTCGGAGGGTGTTCTTTTCATGACTCGCGTCTATCTTCGAGCGAATGGATTCCGGCTTAAACCGTGGTACCCGCACGCCGAAGCGTTTCAAGTAAACGGCTCTCAGAGGAAATCGAATGGAAGCCAATCAAATACCTAAGTCCGCTGAAATGCCATCGCCTCCCGGCATATCGCGGATTCGCGGACTTATTACTGCCGCAGTGATCGTGCTCATCGTGTGCTATGTCGGCGGCATCGTATTCGGGTACATACCCGAAAAGCAGAAGCTTGGCGGTCCGGATATCGGAATCCTCATGGTCGGCGCAGCAGTAGTTTGCCTGCTCATGCGGCCCGAATTCTTCGATCGATTAACACACGTGAAGGTGGGGAGTGTAGAGGTCGAGTTAGAAAAGCTCCAGCGCGATCAGCAGGCGCAGCGCAGCGAACTGGACGATGTGCGCTTTGCCCTGACCATGCTGCTGCAGGGGAATGAATTGCAGCACCTCACATCTCTCAAGAGCGGCGAGACCCAGGGATACGTCGGCAATCACGATCTGCGTACCGAACTCCGAAGGTTGAGAACCCTCGGGTTGGTTCAGAATCGCGGTGAGAGCAAGATTGCCGATTTGACCGACAATCGCAAATTTGACTTAGGCAAGATCATCGAGCTTACCGAGCGCGGGCGGCAATATCTGCGGCGTGTCGGAGACTCAGACACAAAATAGCGCACATCGAGAAAAAACGAATACGCGTAGTTCGCTCCACTGCGCGAAGCGGAACCTTCACCGGGGTTCGCTAATTGCAGCCATCAAGAGGGGGCGGCGCATAAGTTTGCCCCTTGCCCAAAACTTCAGATAGCCACAAGAGACCACAGGTCTGACTGCTATCGAGCCGGATCGTAGTTCAGATTTTGCCCGAGCCATCGTTCCACCTCGGCCACGCTCATCCCCTTGCGTTCGCTGTAGTCGGTGACCTGGTCGCGATCAATCTTGCCCAGGCTGAAGTATCGAGACTGCGGGTGAGCAAAGTAGATTCCACTCACGCTTGAGCCGGGCCACATCGCAAATGACTCCGTAATCAGAATCCCGGTGTTCTCCTGCACGTCGAGCAAACGCCATAGTGGGCCTTTCTCAGTGTGATCCGGGCACGCCGGGTAGCCTGCGGCCGGCCTGATCCCCCGATACTTCTCCTGAATCAGATCCGCGGGGCTCAAGCCTTCCTCAAGGCCATAGCCCCATTCATCGCGCACCCGCTTGTGCAGGCACTCCGCGAAAGCCTCAGCCAGCCGATCGGCCAATGCCTCGGCCATAATGGCGTTGTAGTCATCATGCTTGGCCCTGAACCCGTCGCATAACTCCTTGAGCCCGATCCCGCTGGTAACCGCGAAAGCGCCGATGAAGTCGGAAAGCCCTGTTTCCTTTGGCGCAATGAAGTCCGCAAGAGATCGGCATGGTTCGCTTCCTTCTCTGTTTACCTGCTGGCGCAGGAAATGAAACCGCTGATGGACCTTTTCGCGTGTCTCGTCCGTGTACAACTCGATATCGTCCCCCACCGCGCTGGCGGGGAAAAAGCCATACACCCCGCGAGCCGTGAGCAGGTTCTTCTCGATGATCAAATCCAGCAGCGCATTGCCTTCGGTGAAGATCTGGCGCGCCTGCGCACCTTGCTCCTCGTTCTCGAAAATGCGCGGATAGACGCCCTTCAATCCCCACGTGTGGAAGAAAGGCGTCCAGTCAATGAACTCGCGCAGCGTCGCCAACGGAAAATTCTGCAGCGCGCGCACTCCCGTAAACGCTGGCACCGCGAGGTCGTCGGGACGCCATTCGATCGGGGTTCTCCGCGCGCGTGCAATCTCGAGCGGCACGGCCTTCTGGCGCGGCGTGGCGTGGGCCTTGCGCAGCGCCTCGTAGTCGGCGCGATGCTGAGCGACAAAATCCGTCTTACCCTCGTCACTCAAAAGGCTCGTCGTCACCGGGACCGCGCGGCTGGCATCCAGCACGTGGACCACCGGCTCGCTGTAGTGCGGCGCAATCTTGATCGCCGTGTGCGCCCGGCTGGTGGTTGCTCCGCCAATGAGCAGCGGCAACTTGAATCCCTGGCGCTCCATCTCGCGAGCCACATGCACCATCTCGTCCAGCGAAGGCGTAATGAGGCCGCTAAGGCCGATCAGATCCGCCTTCTCCGCCTTCGCGCGTTCCAGAATCTTCTCCGAGGAGACCATCACTCCCAGGTCGATTACCTCGTAGTTGTTGCAGGCGAGCACCACGCCCACAATGTTCTTGCCGATATCGTGAACGTCGCCTTTGACCGTTGCCAGCACAATCTTTCCCTGTGCCTTGACCACGAGTCCGGCCGCGGCCATTGACGCCTTCTCGGCCTCCATGAACGGCGTCAGGTGCGCCACCGCCTTCTTCATTACCCGGGCGGACTTCACCACCTGCGGCAGAAACATCTTGCCCGCCCCGAACAGATCACCCACTACGCCCATGCCGGCCATCAGCGGGCCTTCGATCACCAGTAGAGGGCGGCCCAGCTTCACACGCGCCTCCTCGGCGTCGATCTCGATGAACGCGTCTATCCCCTTCACCAGGGCGTGAGAAAGGCGCTCCTCAACGGTTCCGTTGCGCCACTCTTCGGCCTTCTTCTCATTAACCACTGCGCCGGCGCCCTTCAGCGTTTCACCGTGCTCCACCAACCGCTCTGTAGCGTCGGGTCGGCGATTCAGCAGCACGTCCTCGACCAGCACCTTTAGCTCGGGCTCGATCTCCTCGTACACCTCCAGCATCCCGGCATTCACGATACCCATGTCCATGCCAGCCGCAATGGCGTGATAAAGAAACGCGGAATGCATGGCCTCGCGAACCTTGTTGTTGCCGCGAAAGCTGAACGAGATATTGGAGACGCCGCCACTAACCTTGGCGTGCGGCAGGTTGGCCTTGATCCAGTGCGTGGCGTTGATAAAGTCGAGCGCGTAGTTGTTGTGCTCCTCCATCCCGGTGGCAACGGTGAGAATATTCGGGTCGAAGATGATGTCTTCCGGCGGAAAACCCACCTTGTCCACCAGAATCCGGTAGGCACGTTCGCAGATACGGATCTTTTCTTCGTATGTCGCGGCCTGACCCTGCTCATCGAAGGCCATGACCACCACCGCCGCGCCATATCTCAATACTGTTGCGGCGTTCTGCCGAAACTTCTCTTCGCCCTCCTTCAGCGATATCGAGTTCACGATGCCCTTGCCCTGCAGGCATTTGAGCCCCGCCTCGATCACCTCCCACTTCGACGAGTCCACCATGAACGGCACCTTGGCGACCTCCGGTTCGCTGGCCAGCAATTGCAGGTAGCGCGTCATTGCCGCTACTCCGTCAATCATGCCCTCGTCCATGCAGATGTCGATAACGTTCGCACCGTTCTCGACTTGCTGCCGAGCCACGCTCACCGCCTCTTCGTACTTGCCTTCTTTAACTAGCTTCGCGAACTTCGGCGACCCGGCCACATTGGTCCGCTCGCCGATCATCATGAAGATACCGGGCTGCTGGGTGAACGGCTGCGATCCCGACAAACGCAGAGGCTTTGTCTCCTTGACCTCAGCCTCAACCTCAGCCACGGGCACATTCACGCTCCGGCCGGCATACGACCCCGCATCCGAAGGCGCCCTCCACTCTCGCGGAGCCTGCCCTTCCAGCGCTTTGGCTATCGCCGCAATGTGCTCCGGCGTGTTGCCGCAGCAGCCGCCCGCAATATTGATCAGGCCGCCTCGCGCAAAGTCCCCAAGATAACGGGCCATGTCCAGCGGACCAAGATCGAACCCCGTTGCAGACAGAGGATTCGGCAAACCTGCATTCGGGTAGCACGAAATCGCCGCGCTCGATTTTTTTGCAAGCTCGTCCAGAAATGGATACATCAGATCTGGACCCAGTGAGCAGTTAAGCCCCACCGACAGCGGCTTCACATGCTCTACCGCGTTCCAGAAAGCCTCAATGGTCTGTGCGGAGATCATGGTTTCTCCGCCTCGTCCAACTGCCGCTGAAATCATCACCGGCAGTTCCTTGCCGCCCTGATCGAACACTTCGCGGATGGCCACCAGCGCCGCCTTGGCGTTGAGCGAGTCGAAGATCGTCTCGACCAGCAGCAAGTCTGAACCGCCGGCGATCAGCGCACGCACCTGCTGCTTGTACGCTGCCTTCACCTGGTCGAACGTGACTACCCGGAAGCCGGAGTCGTCGGCATCGGGCGAGTTCGACAGAGACACCGTCAGCGGCCCGATCGCTCCCGCCACAAACCGTTGACGCGAGGTCGCATTCCCTACGCGGTCCGCCCATTCGCGGCACTGCCGCGCAGATGTCTCATTAATCTCCCATGCCAGGCCGTCGAGAAACGGATCTTCGATAATCTTCTGGTAAAAATCGGGATCCTTCCGCCCCCCGTGCTCCCGCGGATCTTCCACAAAGAATTCGCTCTGGGTGATGCTGGTCGCGCCGAAGGTATTCGTCTCGATGATGTCCGACCCGGCTTCCAGAAACCGGCGATGAATATCGCAGATCATCTCCGGCTGCGTCAGTGAGAACAGGTCGCCGTTGTTCAGCAGATCCTTCGTCGAGTTCCCGAAGCGCTCCCCGCGGATGTCGGCTTCCTTCATTCCATAGGTGCGGATCGTCGTGCCCATCGCTCCATCAATGATGGCAATTCGATTTTCGAGAATCTTTTCCAGGGGATGTTGGTGGGCTTTAGTCATTTTTCCTTGGCGGTCTTGGGCACGGCAACGTCGGCGATAGCGGGAATTCACCCGGATTATGGTTTTCTGGCCTCTTCAAAAAGGGCAGGGCGAGGAAGGGAAAGAACTGGAGAGCGCGCACCATAGTTCTCTTCGATCACGCGCTCCAGTGCAGGGAAATCACCATGTGCAATGTCGGCACGACCCCGAAGGCACTCAGTCGGAACTGAACCTGTCGAGTTCAACGGCGAGCCTTCGCTTGAGTTTCGCCTCAATCAGGCACGCTCTCCTCCATTATAGCGAGGCGCAAAAGTAAGCCCACCGGCGTGTTTTGGGGCAGGTGGCCGGCGGAACATTTTGCGCAAGGTGTCTCTCAAGGTATAAGATTTCCATCCAGGAAACGTTTGCTCATAAGTCCACTTTAGTACCCGTTCGCGTCTCCATTTCCGTGTCTCCATTGAAGAGAGGTTGCAATGGATTCCCTCCGCTTGCTGGCGATCCTGCTCATCACCCTCGTGGCCCACGCGCTGCCTGCTCAAGTACCCAAAGCCATGCCTCTCAGCGGAGACTACCCGCTTACCCACGACCCCTCCATTGCGAAAGAGGGCGGTAATTACTACGTGTTTTCGACTGCGTTGTCTGCGGCCGAAGGCCAGTTTCCCATCCGCTGTTCAAGCGATCTGCTGGCATGGAAGCGCTGCGGCCATGTATTCGATGACATACCGGCCTGGATTCACGAAGAAAGCCCTAAAACGAAGGTTCTGTGGGCGCCTGACATCTCTTATTTTCAAGGTAGATATCACCTCTACTATGCCTTTTCAGCGTTCGGCGTAAACACCTCGGGAATTGCCTTGGCTACCAATGCGACCCTCGATCCCGCTAGCCCCAAATACCACTGGACCGACGAAGGGCTGGTTCTGAAGTCAACCGCGGCTGACAACTTCAATGCCATCGACCCCAACATCGTCTTTGACGACAAGGGCCAGCCCTGGCTGAGCTTCGGCAGCTTCTGGAGCGGCATCAAGATGCGTCGAATCGACAGCAAAACCGGTAAGCTCTCCGCGGCCGATACCCAGACCCATGCGCTGGCCTCACGCGCCAAGCCCTCGAATCCGGAACCCGCCAAGCCCGGACTGCCCGCTGACTGGCAGGCCATTGAAGCGCCGTTCATCGTGCATCACGGCGGCTTCTACTATCTGTTCGTCTCGTTTGATCTTTGTTGTCGCGGCGTGCACAGCAGTTATCGCACCATGGTCGGACGCTCCCGGCACGTTACCGGGCCGTATGTCGATGCGGACGGAAAGCCGCTTCTCGACGGCGGAGGAACGCAGTTACTCACCGGCAATAGCCGCTGGATCGGCCCCGGGGGCGAGTCGATACTGCAACAGCCGAAAGGAGACATCATCGTCTTCCATGCCTACGATGCCGTTACCGGCAAACCCGCCCTCCAGATCTCGACTCTCACATGGGTACAAGACTGGCCCCGCGCCGCTCTTGCCACCACGGGTGAGTCGAAATAACTCGGCGAATTTCGATGAGTACGCGCCCTCTGCTGCCCCCGCCGCATGTTTACGCTTCTGCGTACCCGGTGCTAGACTCGCTCCGGTCACGAGTTCGGCGCAAAGTTGTGAAAACGATTTCTCACTTTCGTCCCAATGCCCCCTTTTCATCGCTCCACTCAACCCATCTTCAACCCTGTGAGGTACCGGAATGAAATGCCATAGTCGGCGAAACTTTCTCAAGGCAAGTGCAGCCCTGGCAGCCGGTTCTGCCGTCCTGAAGAGTAATGCCGCATGGGCCGCTGCGGCTGAATTGCCCGCGGACCTGACGCCCACAAAGCTCACCCAGTTCCAATATGCCGACGTTCAGCTGCTCGACGGCCCCATGCTCAACCAGTTCCACAACAATCTGTCTCTCTTTCTCAGCCTCCCTGACGACAACTTGCTCAAGCCTTTCCGCCAGCTCGCCGGCCAGCCCGCCCCCGGAGACGATATGGGCGGCTGGTACTCTCCTTCGCCCGACTTCGATCCTCCCAGGAACATGACTGGATATATTCCGGGGCACAGCTTCGGGCAATACCTCTCCGGTCTTGCGCGCGCTTACGCCGTCACTGGCGATAAGAAGATTCAAGCCAAGGTTCAGGGCCTGGTGCGAGGCTTCGCGCCCACCGTCAGCACAAGGTTTTACGATGGATACTGCATTCCCGCCTACACCTTCGACAAGACGAACTGTGGCCTCATCGATGCCCATCAGTTCGCAGGAGATTCCAACGCCCTTGCCGTTCTCAACAAGGCAACCGACGCCGTTCTCCCCTGGCTGCCGAAGAAGGCCCTCAACCGCGAAGAGATGATGGCGCGTCCCCACAAGAACATCGCCTTCACTTGGGACGAAACCTACACCCTGCCGGAGAATTTCTATCTCGCCTATCAGCGTGGGGCCGGTTCTCGCTACCGCCAGTTGGCCCAGCGCTTTCTCCAGGACGACACCTACTTCGGGCCCCTCTCGCAGAACCAGAATGTCCTTCCGGGACAACACGCCTACAGTCACGTGAACGCTCTCTGCTCGGCCATGCAGTCTTATCTCACCGACCAAAGCGAGAAGCATCTTGCAGCCGCCCGCAACGGCTTTGCCTTTGTCCTCCAGCAGAGCTATGCCACCGGTGGATGGGGCCCCAACGAAGGCTTCCAGAAGCCAGGTACCGACGACCTGGCCAAGACGCTCCACAGCACCCACGCCAGCTTTGAAACTCCCTGCGGTGCCTATGGCCACTTCAAGATCGCGCGCTACCTCATGCGTGTCACCGGCGACAGCACGTACGGAGACACTATGGAAGCCGTGCTCTACAACACCATCCTCGGGGCGCGCCCTATCCGCTCCGACGGCGTCAGCTTCTACTACTCCGACTACAACATGGACGCTACGAAAGTCGACTACGAGCAGAAATGGCCCTGCTGCTCCGGTACCTTCCCGCAGCTCACCGCCGACTACGGCATCAGCTCCTACTTCCGCGCTCCCAAAGGCGTTTATGTCAATCTGTACGTGCCATCGCGCGTTTCGTGGCGCCAGGGCCACGCGCGAGTCACCATGACTCAGCAAACAAGCTATCCGGACTCGGGCGAATCCATCTTGCACCTCAAGTTGGATCGAGCCGAGCGCTTCAGCGTCGCATTGCGTGTGCCGGCGTGGGCGGGAAGCAAGACCGCCGTCCGCGTGAACGGAAAGCCTGCCAACACCCCTGTCAAAGCTGGCGCCTGGGCTGAAATCGATCGCGAATGGAAGGATGGCGATCGCATCGAATTCTCCCTGGACATGCCCCTTCGCCTCGTTCCTCTCGACGCGCAGCATGGCAACCTGGTTGCGCTTCTTAACGGCCCGGTGGCCCTGTTTGCCATCGAGCCGGGTTCAAAGAGCATGACCCAAAAGCAGATGCTTCAGGCGCAGCGCATTTCTTCGTCGTCCGGAACATGGGAAGTGATCACCGATCAAGGCAAGGTCCAAATGAAGCCCTTCCCGGCGATCACGACCGAACACTACCGGCTGTATCAGGAGACATAGAAACTCCAATCCCATTCCCTCGAGCCGGCTCCCTGGGAGCCGGTTCGCCGTCGCTGTGTCTACCGGTTAACCAGGCTCTCAACCCAACCATTCTCAGGGAATTGCCGGTGCATTGGGCCGACGGAAATTCCCCTGCGCGCTCGCGTGGCGTATACTGCCGTCGCTCAGAAAATCGAGAGAAATCTTTCGCTGAATACTCAACAGAATCTCAATAGTTCTGTTTTGTTCGCTTCGAACGGGAGACAAAATGAAAAGCTTTTCACGTCGCGATATGTTGAAGACCAGCCTGCTTGCCCCGGCCGCTGCGGTCGCAGCCCATGGGATGGGCCCAATGAGCGCCGCAATGCAGGCCGTTGCAGAGAACCCTTCGCCGCTTCCCGCCAATGTTCCGCGCGAATCTCCCAATCCAGGCGCTGGCCGCGAGCGTCTCCTGCTCGATTTCGGATGGCGCTTCCACTTCGGCAATGCCAACGACCCCGTCAAGGATTTCGGCTACGGAAGCGGACGCTCCGGCAACTTCCAGAAGACGGGTAACTTTCTCCCTGCCGGAACCCTCGCATTCGACGACGCCGACTGGCAGCCAGTCGATCTGCCGCACGACTGGGCCATCGAACTGCCCTTTCAGAACGACCCTTCGCTGTCCAGCAAAGGCTACTATCCCCTGGGACGCAACTACCCTGACACCAGCGTCGGCTGGTACCGCCGTGTCTTCGAACTTGCCGCCGAGGACGCGAATAAACGCATCACCATTGAGTTTGATGGCTCCTATCGGGAGACGATGGTCGTCTTCAACGGCTTTTACATCGGCCGTCACAGCGGCGGATATGACCCCTTCAGCTTCGATGTCACCGACTTCGCAACTCCGGGTGGACGAAATGTCCTGCTGGTGCGCGTAGATGCCACCTTGAGCGATGGATGGTTTTACGAGGGCGCGGGAATCTATCGCCACACCTGGCTTGTCAAGACCCATCCGGTGCATGTCAAGCAATGGGGCACCTTCGTGGCTGCCCAGGTGCGGCCCAGCGAAGCTGCGCTCTCCATCAGAACGGAAGTCGACAACCACGGCAAAGCTGCGCAAAACGCAAATGTGATCTCCACCGTTCTCGATCCCTCCGGCAAGGAGGTCGGCAAAGCGGTCACCGCGCCCATTTCCATTGCCGAAGGCGGCGAGCAGACTTACACGCAGCAGATCTCAGTGAGCCGGCCGCTCCTCTGGTCGCTCGAAGAGAGAAACCTCTACAAGCTGGTGACGGAGGTGAGAGCGGGCGGCGAAATCGTCGATCGTTACGAGACCCGGTTCGGCATTCGTACCGTCTCGTTCGACGCCGAAAAAGGCTTCTTTCTCAATGGCAAATCCGTAAAGCTCAAAGGAACCTGCAACCACCAGGACCACGCGGGCTTGGGCGCGGCATTGCCTGATGCGGTGCAGTACTATCGCGTCCGCAAGCTCCAGGAGATGGGGTGCAACTCCTGGCGCACATCCCACAACCCGCCCACGCCTGAACTGCTCGACGCCTGCGACGAACTGGGCATGCTGGTGTTCGATGAAACACGCATGATGTCCTCCAATCCCGAGGGATTGAGCCAGTTCGGAGACCTGGTGCGGCGCGACCGCAACCATCCCAGCGTCTTCATGTGGTCCATGGGGAACGAAGAAGGACAGGCAAATACCGAAACGGGATTGCACATCCTGACCGCGATGAAAGCCCTCGCCACTGAGTACGATGGTTCGCGGCCTGTATCCATCGCCCCCATTCGCGCCATCGGCGTCGGCGGTCTGGTGGAGTGCGACGTCATGGGTTACAACTACATGGATCCCGGCGCCGAGGCCTACCACAAGGCACATCCTGACAAGCCTGTCGTCGGCACGGAAACCGTCAGCGCCGTCGGAACGCGCGGCATCTACGTCACCGACTTCCAAAAGGGCTATGTCGGTTCCTACGACCCCTACACCACCACCGGCCGAGCTTCGGCAGAGGGCTGGTGGAGCTTCTGCAATGCGCGCGATTGGTGCTCCGGCGGCTTTGTCTGGACAGGGTTTGACTATCGCGGCGAGCCCTCGCCAAATGAGTGGCCAAACATCGGTTCCCAGTACGGAATCATCGACACCTGCGGTTTCCCGAAAGATTCCTTTTTCTACTACCAGTCCTGGTGGACTGCCCGACCCGTCCTGCATCTCTTTCCCCACTGGAACTGGCCCGGAATGGAAGGCAAAGAGATCGCCGTCTGGGTCTACTCCAACCTCGATAAGGTGGAGTTGTTCCTCAACGGCCAGAGCCTCGGCGCCAAAGAAATGAAGAAGGATTCGCACCTCGCGTGGACCGTCAAGTACGCCCCAGGCGCCATCGAGGCAAGGGGATTCAAAGATGGCAAGATGGTCATGACCGCCAAGCGGGAGACAACCGGCCCCGCCGCAAAGCTGGTCATGAAAGCGGATCGCCAGCAGATCTCCGCCGATGGCGAAGATGTGGCCATGTTCGCAGTAGAAGTGCATGATGCACAAGGCCGCATCGTGCCCGTCACCGATAACCTCGTAATGTTCCGCGTCTCCGGCGAGGGAAAACTGATTGGCACTGGCAACGGCGACCCCACCAACCAGGAACCCGACAAGGGAACATCGCGAAAGGCCTTCTCCGGTCTTTGCATGGGCATCGCCCAGTCAACCAAAACCGCTGGCGACATCAACGTGGAGGCCACCTCTCCCGGGCTCACCTCCGCCAGTGTAACCATCGCGGCAAAAGCGCAAGCACTGCGTCCGCAAGTTGCCGTCTGGCAGCGAGAGGTTCCCGCCGGTTCAGGCGTCACCGGCCTGTGGCGGCCGCTGCCTGAAGCCGGCAACAATTCCGGCTTTCTCGCAATGCTGGTCGGTGGCGGCACAATGCTGTTCACCCTGCGCCAGGATGGAAGCAAGCTGACAGGGAGCGTGGAGGGCACTGGCGGCGGCTTCTTCGGTGGCGGCGACGCGCCCACACCCATCACGGAAGGCAAGATCGACGGAGAGAACATCTCTTTCAAGGCCGGAAACAACACCTATGCTGGATCACTGAAAGGGGAACAAATCGAGCTGCAGCGCAAGGTCGATCTCGGCTTCTCGTTGACGCCGCCCGCGGCACCAGTGGAACCACGCCCGGCCGTCGGGCCGCCGCCGGATGGGTCCGATCCGTCGCGGAGCCCATCATGGCATATTCCTTCCAGCATCCCGCTTGTGCTTCACCGCGTCAAACAGTAAAGCATGCCCCTGCTTTGTCTTTCTGGAGTGACGTCAGCGGGTGCTGTGCGGGTTGACTGCTAACGATGCTGTCAACAACGGCTCAAATTGCAGAGGTGAGGTATTGCCAAAAACGTAAACGGCGCGGCCTGTGCAAGGCCGCGCCGCGTTTTCACTCCTCGAATGTCCCGCCGGAACGGTTTGAATTCGTCTCTCTAGAACATGTTCCACAGCGACTGGTTGTAGACCTCGTGATGATACTGCACCTCTGAAGGCTTCACGAACGTGCCCAGTGCCCGTGGGCAACGGTCCGCTGCGGCTTGCTTCAGGTCCGCAAAGCGACCTTGCACGTCCGCTCCGAGAATCTCCGCAATCCAGCTTGACGCCTTGAAGTCCTCGATCGCCTGCTGAATGTTATCCGGCAAGTAGCGTTGCGCCTGGCGCAGATTGTCGATCGTCGCGGTCGTGCCGTCAACACCGGTCTTGAAGATCGAGTACAGCGTCAGGTACGGGTTGGCGTCGGGCGCCACGGACCGCACTTCAACGCGCATCGACCGTGAGTTGCCAATCGGCACCCGCACCATCGATCCGCGATCCGTCGCCGAGGCCTTGATCTGGTTCGGCGCTTCAAAGTGCGGGTCGAGCCTGCGGTAGGCGTTTACGCTCGGGTTCAGGATCAGGCAGATATCGAGCGCATGGGTCAGGATGCGATCGATGAAATCCCAGCCAAACTTGGAGAGCTGTTCCTGGCCCATTTCGTCCCACATCAGGTTGGTCTTTTCCTTCGAGATGGAGACGTTGGTGTGCATGCCGCTGCCGTTCACGCCGACCACGGGCTTGGGAAGGAAGCTGGCCGTGAAGCCCATGTTGTTGGCGATCTGCCGTGTCAGCAGCTTGTAGAGCTGAATCTGGTCCGCGGCTGCAACCACTTCGCCGTAGCCGTAGTTGATTTCAAACTGGCTGGGCGCTACTTCGGGGTGGTCCTTCTCGTTCTGGAAACCCATCGCACGCTGCACTTCGGCAGAGGTGTCGATGAACTGCCGCAGCGGATCGAGCGGCAGCACGTGATAGTAACCGCCGGTGTTGATAAAGTCGAATCGGCCCGTCTCGTGGAACCGCCGTTCCGCATCCTTGCCCGCGAACAGAAAGCCTTCAATCTCATTGGCCGCGTTCATCGTGAAGCCCTGCTCCTTGAACAGCTTGTCGGAGTAGGCCTTCAGTACGCCGCGGAGGTCGCCCGAGTAAGGCGTGCCGTCCTTGTCGATGACAGTGCCGAATACCAGCACCTTGCCGTTGCCAAACACGTCCGCCGGAACCCAGTAAAACGCGCTCCAGTCGATGCCCAGGCGAAGATCGCTCTCCTTCTGCGCTGTAAAGCCGCGGATCGAAGAACCGTCAAACGTCAGATTCTCGTATGCGCCCAATAGGAACTTCTTGTCGTAATCCAGCAGATGAAGACGGCCTTCGAGGTCCGAAAACAACACCGTCACGGCCTTGATCCGCTTTTCGTCGGTCAGGTACTTCAGCCGCTTTTCGCGGATCTCGTCGATCGACACGCGGTTGGAGCGGTCGGCCTTGGCTTGCAGGTTCAGTTCTTCCAGCTCGTCGTACGGCAGGGCTAGAAAATTCCGGTACTCAGTCGACATGGATCTCCTTTGACGAAAACGGTTTGAGTATTCAACACAAGTTTAGGATTCAGTGCATAAGGAAAGTGTGAAGAAATGAAAACGAGGCTTCCATCAGCCCCGGTTCACCGGCGCGAAATGCAGGATCTTTAACAGAATATCAATGCGAAACAGGAGAGGCGCAACTTAAATGAATTTCATCACGCAAATATGATTCCCCAGACCGGTTACCGGCCCCGTACCCCGAAATCGAGCGCGCCGATGATTTGCGGATGAGCCTTCACTCAATCTGTTGGCGAACATCCGGTGAAGAATGGATCTTCGGGTGCCTTTATCACATTTTTCCGTAAGGATGGAATAAGGACTCTGTTAATATCCATCCAAGAACTTCCCGCCCCCCGGGAACTGTACCTTCTTATCAATTTTTCGAGTTGACACTGTTGTTCTGACCACAACTCATTCGCCTGGCGGGCTTGCTACTAGAGGTGCAGAGCGAGCCGCCGGCAAAGTCCGATCATCAAGAGCACCGAGAGCGTGCTCCAATTGCATGGCTGTCTTCCGTGAGGATCATTCGCACGGACTCGGTTGCTGTGGGCCTGCACTCGATGGGAGTTCCTTCTGAATTCCACTCACCATGCATTGCCTCGGCTGTCTCACAAACTCGTCGTAAGAAAGGCCCGGTGGCTGGTTGGCTGGATTCTCCATTCCGTTGCGAGCGAAATTCACCACGAAGCGTCTCCGCAGCGACTCGGCGGGAATGCCCCTCCTCGCCCTCGGAATTCTGACCTTCGCCCTTGTATCGCTCTCAGCCTGGTCCTTGCTCCACGGACGGGGATGGCAGTCTCTGGGCGCGCTGCTCCTCTGCGCACTGCTCCTGCTCACGGCGCTCATCGTCACTCGCGCTGCACGCCCTGTTGCCGTTTCCGCGCCGTCTGCTGAATCCTCCTCCGCGCCGATGCGCAACCTGTACGAACTTACCCGCCGAACGCTGCAGATGAATCTCCATGAAGAGCCCGGCCAGCAGCTTGCGTCCCTCGTCTGTGACATCTTCTCCCTTGAAGCGGTGGCAATCTTCGACGCCGACCTCCAGGAGGTCTACCAGGCCGGCAACTGGACCGTCGATCCCAGCGACTTCGCGCAGAACATCTATCACTTTGAAAGCTCCGACGACGATCCTGCCACCGGCATCGGCCGCCGAGTCGTCCGCCTCGGCTCGGTGCCCATCGGTAGCCTCGTCGTGCGCGGAGAAACCACCCCACTCGCCAACAGCGCCATCGCCGCACTCATCGCCGTCACCTTTGATCGCTACCGCTCGCTTGCCAACGAGAGCCGCATCGAGGCCGAGCGGCAAGCAGAGCAGATGCGCTCCACTGTCCTTGACAGCCTGGCCCACGCCTACAAGACCCCGCTGACCGCCATTCGTGCCGCCAGCAGCGGCCTCGCTGCGATGGGCCGCCTCTCGTCCGCGCAGAACGAACTCGTCACCCTCATCGACGAGCAGGCCACTTTTCTCAGCGACCTCACAACCAAGCTTCTAACCACGGCCCGCCTTGAATCGGACAATCCTGATCATGCCTCCGCCGCTCTCGATGCCGCGCCGGTTGCCGTCGCCCGGCTTATTGAAGAAGTCTTTGCCGCCCTCGGCGATCGCCTCTGCAGCGATCGTGTCCACGTCGATCTGCCCGATCCCGGCCTGGCTCTCCGCTGCGATCGCCAACTCATCTCCACTCTGCTCGCGCAATACGTCGACAACGCCTGCAAGTACTCCGATTCCAGCAGCGCCATCACCGTTCGCGCCGCAAAGACTGGCAATGAAGTCCTCTTCTCGGTCCACAGCTTCGGCCCTGTCATCTCTATGGCCGACCGTGAACGCATCTTCGACCGCTACTATCGCGTTCCCGCATTCACCACACACGCACCCGGCACCGGCATCGGGCTCTCCATCGCCAAGCGCGCTGCTTTGGCCCATGGCGGCTCCGTATGGGTTGCAAGTGATCAGGCCGATGGAACCACCTTTTTTGCGGCTATTCCCGTCGCACAGTCCGACACGTCGCCGCACACGGGTCTCCACCCGGTTCCGCATTCTGAAAGGTGTACGCAATGAAGCAGGCTAGCCTCCGCGTACTTGTCGTCGACGACGAACCCGCCATCCGCCGCGCTTTGCGGACGCCGCTCGTCGAACTCGGGTTCGAAGTCATTGAAGTTTCGCGCGGCGAAATGGCCATCGATCTGCTCCGGACTGAAAACTTCGACGTAGTCCTTCTCGATGTCAACATGCCCGGCATCGGCGGCATTGAGACTCTGCGCCGCATCCGCACCTTCGCTCCCCGCTTGCCCATACTCATCCTTACCGTTCGCGATGGCGAAGACGAAAAAGTGCATGCGCTGGAACTCGGCGCGGACGACTACGTTACCAAGCCCTTCGGCATTCGTGAACTCGTCGCCCGCATGCGCGCCGCCGTTCGCCGCGTCCATGCCCCCGTGCGCGCGGAGGACGCGCCCATCGAGATCGGCGATATTCGCCTCGTTCCCGGCCGCCGCAGCGTCACCCGGCGCGGACAGGCCATCCACCTCACCCGCAAGGAATTCGATATCCTCCACTGCCTCATGAGCCGGGCTGGCCGCGTCATTACCTATGCCCGCCTGCTCACTGCTGTATGGGGCGCGGATTGCCGCGAAGAAGTTGAATACCTCCGCACCTTCATGCGCCAGCTCCGCAAGAAGATCGAAGACGACCCCGCTCACCCCCTCTATCTCCTCACCGATATCTACGTGGGCTACCGCTTCGCCGACGCGCAGATGATCGAGGAAGCCCAGTCCATGCGCGACTCCCCGCCGTTTCTTCCCGGGGCTACAAACGGAGCCGCCAATCCGCCGCATCCTTCGGCGCCGCCCGATGTAACCCACTAGGGCCCGGTTCGCACGACTGGGATGGATGGCGTTGCGAGCGAAAATTAGGCTGGACGAAGCCGAACCCGTAGGTCGTCTGCGACGTTAAGATCCGTCGCGCTACAGCAAATCCTGAGATGCTGCAGCCCGAAACCACGATACTGAAGTTGACGCGACCATCAGGGAGCGGCAACCTTGCACCGAACCCAAAAGGACACACCTTCTCAGGGTTTGCTCTAGCTACGTCCGCTCAAGGCGTGGAATTCGGCTTCCGAGAGTTCCTTCGGAATGGACGTCCCGTTGGCCTCCGAATTGATCGTGATCGAGAAGTGATTGAAATACACCTTCTTGGCGTCCCTGGCTTCCTTGTACGAAAGAATGCTGCCGAATTCAAAGTATCCAGCTTCGCGGTTAAATCGCTCCGCCTGGGCGTTCCAGTCAATCCCGGTTGCAAAGAGTACCCGGTATCGCCCCGGTTCCAGCCGATCGATCGTAAATGAGTCTTGCGCTTTGATGTATCTCTGCCGCGCGCGCACATGATCGTCCGCATCCATGACAACGATGTAGGAGTCGTAAAGTGTGCCGTTGATCGCTTCCAACTCGCCGCGCCCTGACGTTCTTTGATCCAGATTGATCGCGGTCCCGTTCGGAATTGAAACCGCCGCGTGCCGCACCCGCGGTTCATTGTTCCCACCCAGGTGCCCAAAGTGAGTCCTGCGCGGAGCCGCTACAACCGTGTTGTGCCCCGGCCGCTCCACAACAGGTTGTACGCTGCCATAGGACAACGCGGGAAGATCCCTGGGCGGGGAAGTGAGCCCGAAGAAGCTGTAACTCCAGACTCCGGTGAAGCTCCACGCCAGCAACACAAATCCAGCCGCCGCAAGTGTGCCGCATTTAAACATCAGCAGTTGATCGTTGCTGCCAGACTCAATCTCGGCCGATTCGTACGAATGTGCGAACCCTGCGCCCCTCTCCTCCGGCTCGCTCTGCGACGGATCTTGTCGGGCGAAATGAGCCCTCACCCAATGAGTCCCGATCCAATCAGCAGCCCTCACCATACCCTCCCCATAAGCTGCGAGATTGCTCTCGCTCCCGTCTGTTTCACCCCCCGAACCTCCCTCACTCCCGGTGTTGAAATCAAGCTCGATTTCATTGCAATGAGGAAAAATCCAGATCTTTTGGTGTCTTCGTGTCGGACTCAACCATTGGAAAATTCGCGTGGCCTCTCGGCGTTGCGGAATGTCAAAGACCGCATCTCCTGTAAAGCCGTGGGTAACCAGATCTATAGGTGACTGGCGGGCCAATCGTTCCATCCCCAGGTGCATCCCCTGTCGCTGCTACCATGAACGTGCCGATTACCCATGCGCGACCATCTAGCTACACTCGTTGAAGATTTCCGCCGTTACGACCGCGAAATCGCCGTAGTCCGGTATCAGGGAACCCGCCGGCGTGTCTCCACGTATGGCGACATCGCGCGCATGGCCGGCCGGTTCGCCGCCCTCCTCGCGCAACGCAATATCGGCCCCGGCGATCGCGTCGTGCTCTGGGCAGAGAACGGCGCAGAATGGATCGCGGCCTTTCACGGCTGCATCCTCCGCGGCGTTCTCGCAGTTCCTCTTGACGCCTATGGAACGGCAGACTTCGCCGCCCGTGTCGCCGCAGACGTGCAGCCCAAACTCGCTGTGGGCGACGCGCTGCTCCTGCGCCAGCTTCCGCTGAACGATTCCCGCCTCACCTTCCCCCGCCTCGCGTTCGAGGACTGGCCAGCCTGTCTCCCCACCGAAGAAGCCACCCTCGTTCCCGGACTCAACCGCGACACGCCCCTTCAAATCCTCTTCACCTCCGGCACCACCGGCGACCCCAAGGGCATCGTCCACACCCACGGCAATGTCCTCGCCAGCATCGGCCCCATCGAGCAGGGAGCCCAACGCTACCTGCGCTATGAAAAATACGTTCACCCCCTGCGCTTTCTCCACACCCTGCCCCTCAGCCATGTCTTCGGCCAAACCATGGGCCTCTGGATTCCCCCCATCTTTCGTGCCGAAGTCCCCTTCGAGAGCCGCCTCGTCGCCCCGCGCCTCATTGAAACCCTCCGCCGCGAGCGCATCTCCGTCCTCGCCGCCGTTCCCCGCGTCTTCGCCCTCCTCAAGACCCACCTCGAAACCAGCACGCCGGGCCTCACCGACCGCGTTTCTGCATCCCAGGGCATCCGCGCCTGGAAACGCTGGTGGCGTTTCCGCGATGTGCATCGCGCGTTCGGCTTTAAATTCTGGGCGCTCATCTCCGGCGGCGGAGCCCTGCCTGCCGCGGTCGAGCATTTCTGGAACGCTCTCGGCTTCGTTCTCGTCCAGGGCTACGGCATGACCGAGACCACAGCGCTCATTACCCTCAACCACCCCTTCCACGTGGCTCGCGGCACCATCGGCAAACCCCTCCCCGGGCGCGAGGTCAAGATTGGCCCCGATGGCGAAGTGCTGGTCCGCGGCCCCATGATCTCCAGCGCCTCATGGTCCGGCGGAGCCTTGCGCCAGCGCGAGGACGATTGGCTTGCCACCGGCGATCTGGCCGAGACCCAACCCACCGGCGAGCTGCGCTTCCTCGGCCGCAAAAGTGAAGTCATCGTGACCGGCGCCGGCATCAATATCCACCCCGAAGACATCGAAGCAGCCATCGAGGAGCAGCCCCAGGTGGCAGCCTGCGCCGTCGTCGCTCTCGACACCCCTTCCGGCCCCGAGCCCTGCGCGGTGCTCGCCATGCGCGGCGCTCCCGATCAGGCCGCGTTCGCAATCGACAGCGCCAACGCCCGGCTCGCCGACTTCCAGCGCGTCCGCCGCTGGTTCGTCTGGCCCGAGCCCGACCTGCCCCGCACCTCCCCCGGCAAAGTGCGCCGCAAGCCCGTCGCCCTATGGCTCGCCGGCATGAGGGGAGCGGCAGTCTCCGACCACCGAGCCGTCTCCAGCTCCGCCTCATCCGACTGGCTGCTCACCCTCATCGCCGAAATCACCGGCGAAACCCCCTCCGGCTCCGCCGGCGATCTGCGTCTCGCGGACGACCTCCATCTCGACAGCCTGGGCCGGGTGCAGCTTGCCGCCGCCATCGAAGAAAAGCTCGGCATGCCCCCCGAAAGCGGCTTTCTCGAACAGGTGCAGACCCTCGGCGACCTCCGCCGCCTCGTCTCCCCCGCAAGTCAACCGTCTCCGCCAGACTTCGCTCCGGCAGACCGTCCCGTCCCCCGCCCGCAAATTTCGGCGGCACAAGCCGCGGTTTCTGTTCCTCAGGCCACACCCCCCGAGCTGCTCCCGCAACCGCGCCGCTACATCTACCCCCATTGGCCTTGGCGAATCCCCGTCCGGTGGATCCGTGCAG
>VFSW01004751.1_pt1 | contig 20214 bp, 22 predicted proteins | sample 5358111 | NCBI WGS metagenome assembly VFSW01 (sample SAMN11554181, study PRJNA540505) | mine drainage metagenome | isolation source: sediment from site ElyBrook_90M | place: USA: Ely Copper Mine, Vershire, VT | collected 2017 | reverse complement strand
GCTCCTTGGCGCGGTCGAGTTCGATGGCGGAGATCGGCTTCGAAATCAGTCCGCGAGCAATGCGTCGCATTTCTCGGACGGCCCGCTCGCGGTTATCGATGGCGGTTGCAATGTAAAATCCGACGGTGCCGGCCTCTTCGAACGGCGCGTAAAACGCGGCGGCATCGTATGCCAGCCCCAGTTCCTCGCGCAGGCGAAGGTTTAGGCGGCTGCTCATTCCGGCGCCGGCGATCGTGATGAGCGCATTGATCGCGAGATGCCGGCTGGAATGGACGCCCGGCGCGCGGCGTCCAAGGATGATATGCGCCTGCTGTCCGGCGGCGCGCGGGAAATGGCGTTCCATTTCGTTCAGGCGTGGGAACCGAACGTGCGGAATGGCGCGGCGCGAGACGTGCGGTGGAACGTGGCGAATGGCGCGGTCGATGGCCCGGAAAAGATCTTCGTGGGCGTGGGAACCGCTCGCGGCAATGACAATATCGCTGGCGCGGTAAAACGTTTTATGAAACGTGGCGAGTTTCTTTCGAGTAAGTCGGCTCACGGTTTCCGGCGTGCCGACGATGGGTTTGGCGAGCGGGTGCTTGCCAAAGATTTCGTTCTCGAACAGATCGAATACCAATTCATCCGGCTCGTCTTCCACGCCATTGATCTCTTCGATGATGACGGCCTTCTCGTGCTCGATGTCCGCGGCAGAAAACTTTGGTCGCGTCGCAAGATCGAAAAGCACGGAGACCGATTCTTCGAGATGGAGCGTACGCGTCCAGGTGTAGAAGCAGGTATGCTCCTTGGTGGTGAAGGCGTTCAGGTATCCGCCGCGCGATTCGATGGAGCGCATGATCTCGCGCATCGTGCGACCGGCGGTTCCCTTGAACACGACGTGCTCGATAAAGTGGGCGATGCCGTTATTGCGGCGGTTTTCATCGCGGGAACCCACCTTCACCCAAAGTCCGAGCGCCAGCGACGAGGCGCCTGTGACACGTTCGCTCACGACGCGAAGGCCGTTAGGATAGGTTCGGAGTTCAACATCGACCGGCGCGATCTCCTCGGGTCGGAGATAGCGAGCGGCAACGCCGGATATGCCGCCTTTCATCGAAGCGCGGTGCGGCACCGGAGCAAAGCGCTCGCGTTTCGAGCGCAACAGCGTTGGAAGTTTTTTCTTGGATGGCAACCTGAACCTGGATTACGCGGATGATCGCTCAACCGCTTCGGATTGGATGGATTTACAGGATTATTTTCGGGAAAGCAGAGAACACCGGCAATTAGAGAAATGTCCGAAGATATTGTGGCGGCTTTATCTCAAAGCGGCTGGACTTCAATAACAATATCATAATAGAGAAATAATGCTTCGTTATTCTCTGGCCGTCACTCTCGCGGGGAACGCGATGTTTGGTTATCACGCCCAGGATTGCCATACTCTCTTTATGCGAATTGCACATTTTTCGGACCCGCACATTAATTTAAAGTACCACCCTCAGCATTTGCCGAGGCTGCGAAGAGCGTTGGAGGACGCGCTGGGCCGGCTGAACGCCGACCACATTATCATCACCGGCGATCTTACGAGCAACGCGGACACGCGCGATTTGCGTACGGTGCGGCGGCTTTTCGAATCGCTTGGAATTATGAAGAGCAGCAAGCTTACGGTGATCGTTGGCAATCACGATATTTTCGGGGGCCCGCATTTAGCGGATGATGTGCTCGCCTTTCCGGAGCGTTGCAAAACGCTCGATTACGACGAGAAGCTTTCGATCTTTCAAGATACCTTCGCCGAGCTTTTCTCGGATACGATCACGATGTGCCAGCAGGGGTATCCATTCCTGAAGCGCGTTCAGAATGTTTGCCTGATGGGATTCAATTCGATTGCCACGCATTCGATGCTGCAAAATCCGGTGGGATCGAATGGTACGATTTCGACGGAGGCGCAGGGACAGGCGCGGGCACTTTCTCAACATCATGCCTGGCGTGCGGCAGAGTCCCGGATCGTGCTCTTGCACCATCACACGTTCCGCCCGAAGGACGTTTCGCATTTGCAGGTGGCCGATGGAATTTCCGCGAGCGGCATCGCGGCGCGGCTCGAACAATTAACGCTCAAGCTCTACGGCAAGCGCGCGCTGTTTAAGCTCTTCAACGCTATTGATGTGAACGTCATTCTTCACGGGCATATTCATTTCACGGGCAGCTATATGCGGGATGAGATCGCGTGTTTGAACGGCGCGGGGGCCGTCTTTCCCGCGTTTCGCGGCGGAGGGTACTACTATAATGTCATCGACCTGGACGGCAGGGACAGGGAATTCTCCGTGGTCCGGCTTGGAAAAAACATAATGGTTCCATTGCAGCCGGATAACATTGCGGTAATGGCGGAACGGTAAGTTTGTGGATTCTAGATATGAATCAGAAGGAGAAATAATCATGCATTCGATCAAATTCTGGACGTTCGTATCACTCCTGACACTTGGAGTGATCTTCGCGTTTGGCTGGGGCGGTCCGGCGGTCCGGTTCCCACTGGCGCTGGTGCTTTTTCGCGTTGCATTCATGGTGACCGAGCAAGTGTGGCCTCGCGTGCGGGTTTAATGAGGCGGCTCAAGACGGGATGCAGTATTTCTTCATCCACGTAACTTGCCGCTTGGCATATTGGCGCGTTTGGATGATAATGCTTTCGCGCGCGGCGTCGAGAGACAGGTTCCCGGTTAGGACATCGAAGAGTTCACGGTAGCCATGCGCCCTCATCGCTGGCATTGTGCGAGTCACGCCGCGCTGCATCAAGCCTTCGACCTCCCAGAGCCAGCCGTTTGCGAGCATCTCGTCCACACGCGCTTCGATTCTTCGCCATAGTTCCGGACGCGGAACGATGAGCACTTGGTATTCGGGTTTGAATTCGAATGGTTCTGGAACTCGTTTCCGCGCTTCGCCGAGCGGTTCGCCCGTCGCATAGTAATGCGTCCAGGCACGTTCGAGTCGAATCGGATTTCGCTCCCGACGAATTTGGACGTACAATTCGGGATCGATTTCGCGAAGCCTTTCGTGCATGGCGTCAAAGCCTTCTTCTGCGATTTCTCGCTTGGCCCGTTCTCTGGCGGCTCGAAGGTCATCGTTTGGAATATCAAGGGTGGGCAATCCATTGAAGAGGGCATCGATATAGAGGCCCGTGCCGCCAACGACGATTGGCGTTTTTCCTCGCGAGATAATTTCTCGAATGGCGCTCCGCGCTCGAGTGCTGTAATCCGCCGCGCTGAATGGTTCACTCGGCTCCAAAATGTCGATGAGATGATGGGGAACTTCCGCAAGTATTTCCTTCGATGGCTTCGCCGTGCCAATATCGAGGCTGCGATAGACGAGCGAAGCATCGGCGCTGACGATTTCGATACTTCGATCGGCTCGCGCGAGCGTCAGGGCCAAGTCTGTCTTGCCGGAAGCCGTGGGGCCGGTAATAATACGTAAAGAGTCCGTTTTCAAGCGAGAGAAAAACGCCTTGCGGCTAATGATGCTTTACCCTAGCTTTCGACTTCATTTTTTCACCAGATGGAATGACCGCGCGAGATGGAGTGTGATGGGCCTTCTTATTCCGGGCCTGTGTGGCTTTATACGTTTTCAAAAATTCGCTGAACGCCTTCGATTCTTCAGGGGTAGTGTTCCCGGAGATAAAAATATCTATCTCCTCGAATTTCTTGAGATCAGCTTTCATCGAAATCTTTAAAATAAGTGTGTACTAAATGGTAAGCTGCCGTGCTATCGAAGAACATCCGTTGACCCCAAATCCGTTTTGCCGCAAGGGACTTTTCATAATGCTCGATGAGCTTCGTTTTGGCAAGGAATGCGACAACACCATCATACCCCTTCTCGAACGAACGCTTACAGGCATAGGCCATGAGATTTCCCGCCACGCCTTCGTACAATTTCATTTTACCGATATTAAATGGAGCATTTTTCGAGGAGATGAAGGAAAATATGGTCGGTTTGATCGGAGAGACTCATCAAACCCTGAATGACCGAAGGATTTTCCTTCGTAGTCAATTTATAGACTTCGCGGCTCTTATCGCTCAATTCCAGCCGCCAATCGAATTGCCACTTTTCCGCACGGAGAAGGCCCACATCCGTGTCGCGCAATCGAACAATCTCCGTTTGAAAAACTTCTCCGGTAACAAGATTCTCAATCGAATTGGTGAGCTTATCGACTTCGAATCAAGAAGCCGATTCCTCTTACTATTTTTCTTGGAGTGATTCATGCGGCCCAGCCTTCTTTTCCAATCAGCGGCACGAATGCAAAATCGGCGAGTTCCGTCGCGGTTAGCGTTTCGCCATTTTTTTTCACGAGATACATTTTCTGGCTTCGCTGTCCGCCAATGGGAATGACCATGCGTCCACCATCCGGACTAAGTTGCTTGGCAAGCGATTCGGGCACATCCGGAGCGCCGGCGGTGACGAGGATCGCATCGAACGGAGCATATTCCGGCCAGCCACGAGTACCATCGCCCGCGCGGGAAATAACGCGATGGAACCCAAGCGATTCCAACCGCTTGCGGGCAGCCTCCAGAAGTGCAACATGGCGTTCGATGGTATAGACGCGAGCCCCCATTTGCGCGAGCACCGCCGTTTGGTAACCGGAACCCGTTCCGATCTCGAGTATCTTTTCGCGTTCTTTTAGTTCCAACGCCTGCGTTTGGTATGCGACGGTATAGGGCTGCGAAATCGTTTGTCCTTCACCGATGGGCAGCGCGGAATCTTCATACGCTCGCAGCACAAACGTCTGGTCGAGGAACCGCTCGCGAGGTACCGAGGCCATCGCTTCGAGCACGCGTTCGTCATGGATTCCGCGAGCACGGAGCTGTTCAACCAACGTCTGGCGCATCATCGCAGTGAACCCGGAATGAGGGGCTGAAAAATTCAATGAATTATCTATCAAATGCTTCCCTCGCTTCAAGCGCGTAATCGCGTGATTCTTTCGTCGCTTGCGATGCGTGTTTCGTGTTGGCCACTCCGGTGATTGCTTTGGCAATCCGCGCTTTCATTTCTTCGGCAGAAAGATTTTGAGCGAGCCTTCCTGCCTGCGCGAGTGCGAACTGGCCGGTTTCCTCGCTTAGCACAAGCGCGAGCACGTCCGCTTGCTCGGAAATTCCGAGCGCCGCCCGATGTCGGGTTCCAAGCATCTTCGGCCCCAGCCGCTCGACGGCCGAAAGTGGCAGCGTGCAGCGGGCGGCTTCGATATAACGATCCTTGATAATCACCGCGCCATCGTGCAGCGGGCCTTTACGATTGAAGATCGAGACCAGCAACTCCTTCGAAATAAGCGCGCGAATCGGAAGGCCGGTATCGACGAATAGCTTGATATCCGTCGTTCGAATAATAATAATGAGCGCGCCATCGCCGCGCTGCTTCATCTCTTCGAGAGCAGTGACGATAAGATCCGCATATTCATTGACGTCGAATCGGATGAAGAGTTTGATGACCGGATTTCGTCCGAGAAAAAGCAGGAGCCGGCGAAGTTCGGGCTGAAACAGCACGACGAGCGCGATGACCCAAATATCCGTGAGCGTTTTGAGCAGCCAGGAGAGCGCTTTCAGATCGGCGGCGCGCGCAACGAAGGAGCCAGCGATCACAATAAGCAAGCCCAAAAATATCTGGGCCGCGATCGTACCGCGCATCGCCATGTATAAGCGATAGAACAGGAACGTTACCAGGAGGACATCGATGATGTCCATCCATGTCACGGTAAGAAATCCGAAGTGGAAAATTTCCATCAGCCCTCTTGTTCCGTATTGGCAAAATCAGACTCTCTTTTCGCAGCACGTTCTGTCGCTTTTTCTTCGTCCCCGCGATGGCCGGGCATCTCGTGGAATTTTTCGTAGGCTTCGATAATGTCTTTCACTAACTTATGCCGCACCACGTCACCTTTGTTGAAATAGACGAACCGGATGCCCTCCACGTCATGCAGCACCTGTTGGATTTGTATCAGCCCTGATTGCTGCCGCGACGGAAGATCGACCTGCGTCTGATCGCCGGTGATGATTGCTTTCGAGCCAGCCCCCAACCGTGTTAGAAACATTTTCATCTGCATCGGTGTGGCATTCTGGGCCTCATCGAGGATCACGAACGCGCTATTGATCGTCCGGCCACGCATATACGCGAGTGGCACCACTTCGATCGTGCCGCGCTCAATGAAGCTGCGGACTTTCTCGCCCGTCAGCATTTCCTGCAACGCATCATACAGCGGACGAAGATAGGGATCGACCTTCTGCGCGAGATCGCCGGGCAAAAAGCCAAGGCTTTCCCCGGCTTCAACTGCGGGGCGAGCCAGGACGATGCGGTTTACTTCCCGGTTTTTTAGCGCCGAGACCGCCATCGCGACGGCGAGATAGGTCTTCCCGGTTCCCGCTGGGCCGATCGCGAAGACAATATCGTTCCGTTTGACCGCCTGATAATATTCTTTCTGCGTCGGAGTCTTTGCACGAATGGCATCGTGGTGTGCGAAGACGATGACGGATTCCAGGTCTTCGTTTTGCACGCCTTCGGGAGGGCCGGTCTCGATCAGGTCGAGCACCGCGCTTATGTCCCGCAAGCCGAGGGTGCCGGATTTCGATAGAATAAAATTCAGTTCCTTGAACACCCGTTCGATCTGCGCAACCTCATCCGGCGCACCATGCACGATGACCGTGTCGCCCCGCGCGACGATCGATGCGTCGAACTTTTGCTCGATGAGTTGAAGATACTGGTCGCCCGGCCCGAGAATACTCATTGGGTCGCCAGGGGAAAGCTTGATTTTACGCTCGATGACTTCCAAGGGTTAGCTGTTTAGCCGTGACCTTCCGGTCACGGTTTATAAAAATACTTACTTACATCGTGACCTAACGGTCACGTCTACAAAAAGAAATCGTCCTTCCCGCAACATCGGGAAGGACGATTTCAATGCGAGAAATTGATTTCTTATCAATGCGCGCGCCGATGCCGGTATCCCGTCAGGTCTTTGTCTTCCGGGGTAACGGGTGTTTTTAGGATCGTGAGCTGCATACCGGGCTGGATAATGTCCGGGTTATGAATTTTATCCATGTTCGCGCGCCAAATTTTCGGCCATGCGAAGGGGTCGTTATAGATGTCCGGCTTTTTCGCAATATTCCAAAGGCAGTCGCGATTTTTCCGCCACGTTCCGACGGTATAGGTCATATTGGCCGGTACCATACCGTGCTTCATTTCCATGAAGTTTGTCGAGAGCGTCTGGACGCGGGTCTTGTGCTCCGGAATAAGCACGAGCTTATTGCCGCGCAGATCCCGAATCTGTGCTTCGAGCGCATCGACGCGCGCCTTCGCGGCAGCTTGATCCGCCGGGCTCATTTGCCGCAAAGCCGCAAGTTCCTGCTCGTCGCGGGCGAGTTGCTCGCGATAGGCATTGTAGCCGTTGCGATCGCTGCCGAGCATGGTATAGAGATCGTCCTGGCATTTCGTGTTATCGGCCATGCGCTGCTGAGCATCGCTGGTTGCCTTCGTAGCATCGGCCTGGGTTTTATCCACGTCCGATTTTAGTCCGGCGATTTCCGTCTGTCGAAACGCGATCGTCGAATCGGCCTGATCCTTCGTGAAATTTTCCGGGTATTGTGCATAAGCGTTGGCCCCGAAAAGGAGCGAAACGCCAAGCATCAGAATAGTTTTTGTGTAATTCTTCATGGTTGTTTTCTCCTGTTAGCGGTGTCTTCGGTGTTTCATAGTTTTTTCCGGAGCCGGTGGGGGCGGCGGAGGTGCCAGGCGCCAGTCCGCGCTATCGGGCCAAACATTCGGCCAGAGAGCAAGGCCCGCCTGCGCGGCGGCGGTATTGTTTTGGCAATCGGTCAGATCGCGGTTGGCGCTCTCCAACTTGCCATTGGCGTCCCGCAAATTGTTTTGCGCGGTCGATAATTCAGTCTTCAATTGATCGCGCTGCTGGTCGAGGCCTTGCAGCGTTTTCATTTGCTCTTCGCTCGCCTTGTTGGAACAGCTCATCATAAGGGGCACAAGGCCCAAAGCTGCCAGAGCGGCAAAAGAACGGATGGTTCGGTGTCGTATCATAGGTTCTCCTACGTTAGTGAAATTTTTCGGTGCCACCAAAACGGCGTCTATTAACGGATTTTCCATGCCCGTTAGGGCTATTTTGATCCTCGCTTTCGTTCATCATGAATGCTTCGGTGTCAAAACTTATACAAATATAAGGGTTTTTGGACGCGAGGGCGTGGAATTCATATAGATTTTATCGGATGAGCACATTGGGGCGTACCTTCTTAATGGCTGGCGTGATGAGGAGGCTGCTGAATTATTCCCACTCGATCGTGGCCGGCGGCTTCGAGCTAATGTCATAGACGACGCGGCTCAGGCCACGAACTTCGTTCGCAATGCGGCTCGAAACATGGGCGAGAAAATCGTGCGGAAGCCGCGCCCAATCCGCCGTCATGCCATCGACGCTGGTTACCGCGCGCAGCGCGACGACATTTTCGTACGTCCGTTCATCGCCCATTACGCCGACGGTCTGCACGGGCAGCACCACAGCGAATGCCTGCCAGGTTGCGGGGTACAGTTCCCACGCGCGAAGTTCTTCGATGAAAATGGCATCCGCCGAACGCAAGATTTCGAGCTTCGGACGCGTGATTTCTCCGATCACGCGAATCGCAAGGCCCGGACCGGGAAACGGATGGCGGTCGATAAAATGCTCCGGAATTCCAAGCGCGCGGCCAACATTGCGGACTTCATCCTTAAATAATTCGCGCAGCGGTTCGATGAGTTTCAAGTGCATTTTCTCCGGCAAGCCACCGACATTGTGATGCGATTTTATCGTCGCCGAGGGGCCTTTGGAGGAGAGAGATTCGATTACATCGGGATAGATCGTTCCCTGCACCAGAAATTTCGCGCCGCGGAATTTCTCCGCTTCTTCGGAAAGGACATCGATAAATGCGTTGCCAATAATCTTTCGTTTCTGTTCCGGATCGCTGACACCTTCCAGGCGATCCAAAAACAAATCGGAAGCATCGCGGAAATCGAGATCGATTCCGAAATGATCGCGGAAGGTATGCACTACTTCGGCGCTTTCGCCACGCCGCATAAGGCCGTTATCGACATGAATGCACTTTAGCTGATTCCCAATGGCGCGATGAACGAGCACCGCTGCAACCGCCGAATCGACGCCGCCCGAAAGCGCGCAAATCACGGTCGCGTCGCCAACTCTATTCTTGATCTCTTCTACCGTGCCCTCGATAAAATCGCCAGGATTCCAATTGGCTTTAACGTTCGCGATCTCGAAAAGAAAATTGGAAAGGATTTGCGTGCCGCCTTCGGTATGCACGACCTCGGGGTGAAATTGAATTCCTACGATGGATTCATCCGCATTGGCAATTCCGGCCATTGGCGCATTCTCGGTTCGGGCCGTGATGTGGAAACCCGGCGGAATCTTGCTCAGCGAATCGCCGTGGGACATCCATACATTCGCGTGCGGCGGAATATCCTTGAATAGCTTTGCCTTTTTGTCTTCGATGATAATTTCCGCGCGGCCATATTCACGGCGCGCGCTTTTATCGACCTCACCGCCAAGCTCATACGCGATAAGTTGCAAGCCATAGCAAAGCCCGAGAAGCGGCGTGCCCATCGTAAAGATTTCGTGCGCGCATTTGGGAGCGTCCGGCGCATAAACGCTTGAAGGGCTGCCGGAGAGGATGATTGCCTTCGGGTTGAACGATTCTATCTCGGCGAGAGAAACGTTGCATGGCAAAATCTCCGCATAGACGCCCAGCTCGCGCACGCGGCGGGCGATGAGCTGCGTGTATTGGGAACCGAAATCGAGAATAAGAACAGAGTCGCCGGAATGTGCCATAGGTTCAAAAAAAAAACTAAAAGTGCCGGGAAGCAATTTCCCAGCACTTTTATGTAAATTTTGATCCTTTATTCGCCGATCAGCTTCTTATACTCCTCTGCCGAAAGCAAGGTTTCCGCTTCTTTCGGGTTGCTCATGGTGAGCTTCACGAGCCAGCCCTCGCCGTAGGGATCTTTGTTCACCGTCTCCGGCGCGTCGTTGAGTGCCGAATGCGCTTCGAGCACGGTGCCGCTTACCGGCGTGAAAAGATCGCTTACGGTCTTCACCGCTTCGATCGTGCCGAGCGATTCATGAGCTTTAGCGGTGATGCCCGATTTGAGATCGAGATAAATTACATCGCCCAATTCGCCCTGCGCGTAATCGGTGACGCCAATGGTGCCGGTCGTGCCTTCGATGCGGAGCCACTCGTGGTCTTTCGTGTATTTGAGATCGGATGGAAAATTCATAGATGTTGTAAATGGAGCGTGCATAACGATAATTTCCGGCGGTTGGATTCGCTTCAATAAAGATTTTTTACTTTATCCCCACACCATTTTTGCGGGAACGGGGGATAGGTGCTGATTATGTACGTTTCTCAAGGTACTGCACAGGATGACATAATAAAAACATTACGTATCCCAACCCCGGTTGAAACTGGCGGCTACCAAAATTGCGCTACTACGGAGCGGGATGCGGAAGAATGTCTTAGCTCCGTTAGGAGCGAAATATTCCGCCCGGTATAATATGCCGCTTTCTTCGACAATCTCAGGGCAGGCTTACGCGGCGTGCTTCCAATCGAACGTCTCTAAAAAATGCGTATCGAACTCGCCGGCGCGGAAGCGTTCGTCGCGCATGAGGGCGCGGTGGAATGGGATCGTCGTTTTTATGCCTTCGACGATCATTTCGTCTAAGCACGATTGCATCCGGTCGATTGCCTCCTCGCGATCTCCGCCATAGGTGATGAGCTTACCGACGAGCGAATCGTAGTACGGCGGGATCTGATAGCCAGCATACACATGCGAATCAAGGCGGACGCCATACCCACCGGGCGCGTGGAAGCTCGTGATCGTCCCGGGCGAGGGACGAAAATCCTTCTCCGGATCCTCGGCATTGATGCGGCATTCGATCGCGTGGCCTTCGGGCTTGCGCGGTCGCTTGGAGATTCTTCCGCCAGCCGCAACATGGATTTGCTGGCGAATGAGATCGAGGCCAATCACCTGCTCGGTTACCGGATGCTCGACCTGGATGCGGGTGTTCATCTCCATGAAGTAGAACTTGTTGTCTTTATCGAGCAGAAACTCGATCGTACCCGCGCCGATGTAGCCAACGCTTGCGGCGCCTTTTACGGCGGCCGCGCCCATCGCGTTTCGAATTGCTTCCGTCACGACTGGCGAAGGAGATTCCTCGACGAGCTTTTGGTGACACCGCGGGATCGAGCATTCGCGCTCGTTGTAATGCACGACGGTTCCATTCATATCGCCGAAAACCTGAATTTCGATATGGCGTGGCTTATCGATATATTTTTCGATATAGACATCGCCATTGTTGAAGGCAGCCGCAGCTTCCGTCTGCGCCATCGTAACTTGCTGCGCCAACTCCTCGATCTTATGGACGATGCGCATCCCACGGCCACCGCCGCCGGCAACCGCTTTTATGATGACGGGAAGTCCGATGGACACGGCGAGGTCCCGCGCTTCATCCAGATCTTTTATAACCCCATCGGAACCTTTCACGACTGGCACTCCCGCCGCCTTCATCGTCTCTTTCGCGCGGGCTTTGTCGCCCATGGCCTCGATCATTTCGGGCTTGGGGCCGATGAAGGTAAATCCGGAGGCATCGCAAATGTCGGAGAACTCCGCATTCTCGGCGAGGAAGCCATAACCGGGATGAATCGCTTCCGCGGCAGTCAGATGCGCGGCGCTGATAATTCGCGGAATGTTGAGGTAACTTTCTTTTCCCGGCGGCGGGCCGATGCAGACCGCTTCGTCCGCAAAGCGAACGTGGAGCGAATGCTTGTCGGCCTGGGAATAAACCGCGACGGTCTTAATGCCCATCTCGCGGCAGGTGCGGATGATGCGCAGCGCGATCTCGCCGCGATTGGCTATGAGGATTTTAGAGAACAATGCTTAGGCTACTTCCAATACAAACAGCGGCTGTCCATACTCGACTGGCTGGCCATTCTCGACCAGTATCTTCACGATTTTTCCAGCGGCATCGCTCTCGATTTCGTTCATCAGCTTCATCGCTTCGATGATGCAGAGCGTCGTGCCGTTCTCGACCTGCTGGCCGACCTGCGCATAGGGATCAGCATCCGGCGATGGCGCGCGATAAAGCGTTCCGACAATCGGGGATTTCACCTCGTGCGTGTTCGCGGATGGAGCCGCGGCGGCAACCGGAAGCGCCGGCGCCGTTGGTTGCTGTGGCATCGGATAGCCACCCATCTGCGGCATGGCGAACATCGCCGGCTCCTTTGCGCGGCCCAGCGTCACGCGCGAGCCTTCCTCGTCGATTTCAAGCTCGGTCAACGTGCTTGATTCGAAGAGCTTGATGAGTTGTTCTAAATATGATAGATCCATCGTGCATTGTAGCCGTGACCTTTAGGTCACGGCGAATTATCGCTTCGCCACCGTGACCTGAAGGTCACGGCTACAAACACCGTGACCTGAAGGTCACGGCTACAAATTAAGCTTTTACTCGCTCCAAATACATCCCCGTCCGGGTATCGACACGCACTTTGTCGCCCTCGTTGAGAAAAAGCGGCACGTTTACCGTCGCGCCGGTTTCAAGCTGGGCCGGTTTTGTTGCGCCGGTCGCGGTATCGCCGCGCAGGCCGGGATCGGTCTTCGCGATTTGGAGGATCGCGAAGTTCGGCGGTTCGATCGCAACGATCGTCCCATCCTCCGAGAAAAGGATATCGCAATTATCCGATTCCTTCAAAAATTTTGCGCCCGCGCCGACCGTCCGCTCCGGCACGTTCATCTGCTCATAGGTCTCGTGATCCATGAATACGAAGTCGGAGCCATCGCGATAAAGGAATTGCATCGGCTTTTGCTCCATGCGAACCATATCGACTTCCTCGCCAGAGCGGAAGCGAACTTCCTTCAGGTTGCTCGTCTTCATATTGCGCATCTTCGCCTGAACGAAGGCGCGCAGGTTGCCGGGAGTCCGGTGTGTGTATTCTTCAATTCGGTAGAGCTCGCCCTCCATCCGGAGCACAGCGCCTACCCTAAAATCATTTGTCGTCGCCATTAAACCTTGACCTGTATTTCGCTAATAAATTTCTGATTTTGCTGATTTTCATCAGCATTTGCCTATTCCCACATTTTCAAGGAAAAAAGCAGGAGGTGGTTCCTCCTAAGGATGCACGAAAACAGGCTGAGGCTCAGGACGTTCCTGAACCGCAATGCAAAATTACGGAGAAATTCAGCAAGACGATCCCAACACCACATAAAATTATCTCATCCGAGCTCAATCAATTTGCGCGACCGGGCCCGCTAAGATCTTCCGAGAAAAAGTAATGGCAGGATCGATCTTTATCAATCCTGCCAATCCTTGCTATTCTGAAAATCCTGGCTTAGGAGCGAACGAATTCCGCCTCGATCGTAATCGCAACGTCCTCCCCGACGACCACGCCGCCTGCTTCCAACGCGGCATTCCAGACGAGGCCGAAATCCTTGCGGTTGATTTTCGTGAAGCCCGTGAAGCCTACGCGCGTACCGCCCCAGGGATCTTTCATTTCGGGAGTGCGCTCGACGGTCAGCACGACTTCGCGCGTTACCCCGTGAATCGTGAGGTCGCCCTTGACGAAAAGTTCGTCGTCGTTCTTATGCTGCCACGTGGCCGAACGGAACGTAATTTCGGGGTATTTCTCAACCTCGAAAAAGTCGGCGCTCTTCAGGTGCGTATCGCGCGCCGCTTCCCGCGTATAGACCGTGGCCGTCGGAATGGTGACCGAAACCGCACTATTTTCGATGTGCACCGGGTCGTATTGCAGCGTCCCGCTCAAGTCGCTGAAATGGCCTTTCACATTCGATATCATCAGGTGGCGGACGCTAAATCCCGCCGTGGAGTGGCTCTTATCGAGGTTCCAAACTGCTAATTGCCCGGTTTTGGCTCCGTTCGAGGCTTCCATTGCCGGCGCTTCCAAGACGTCTGTGTTTGAATTCATAAACATTCTCCTTCAAAAATAGAAAAGTAAGTTGTTGAAACAACCAGTACGGCGGCGTAACGATAATTGTTTCAACAAGCTTATCGTCTATCCTTGTTTGAACGATTTTGATGTGGCGTTCTTGGTTCATTGCCGCAAGCTCTGCGCCAAAAAATCAAAAAATCGTTGGAAACCCCCTGACTTTTGGATTTTTAGCTCGTTTTAAGCAGACATCTGATACGCACCCGTTGTCCAATGGCAAAAAGAGGGAAGTATGAAGAGAAAATTCATAATTGCCTTAAATTTGATAGGAATGGGTATATTAATGAATATGGAACTCAACAAAAAATCATTCACCTATCGGACCTTCAAAAGCCCTCTCTTAGATTATGTGGTTGCGGAGAATGGCTGTCGTTTTGCGCTGAGGTCAGGGAATAACCCATGATGTCCCAGAATTCGGAACATTCGCTCGATGATCGGTGCTCCTCCACTCGGTACGGAGAAGAGTGCTTCCTGGGGGGCTCGAACCCCCGACCCACTGATTAAGAGTCAGTTGCTCTACCAACTGAGCTAAGGAAGCGGGCACATAAAACATCCCGCCGAAGCTCAGTTCCCCGAAGGGCAATGAGGAATGATGAATTATGAAAGATGAGGCTTTGGAGCTATCTGCTACCGCTGAGAATTTGGTCCACCGTATCGTACGCAAATTCCAGGTCGTCCCGTGTCGAAGCGTAGGGTGGCAGGAAATAAATGGTATCGCCAAGCGGGCGCAAGAGCAGGCCCATTTCCAACGCCCGGCTGGACCACTCGAGGGATTTGCTGCTAAGATATCCGGTGCTCCCTACTGGCTCGAACACAGCAACAGTTCCAATTTGGCGAAATTCTAAATTATGCTTCGCCGCGAGCTTGGGCCCAAATGCCGCGTGTGCCGAGGCAATAGCGGCGATTCGCCCGAGGACCGGCTCCGATTCAAAAATTTCGAGTGAGGCAAGCGCGGCGGCCGCACTGATCGGATTGCCGGTATAACTATGCCCATGAAAAAAAGTACGAGCGCGATCGTTACTAAGAAATGCTTCGAAGATGTTTGAAGAGGCCATCGTCACGCCCATCGGAAGGAATCCGCCAGTAATGCCTTTGGAGAGCGTCATGAGATCAGGCTGTATCGCGACCTGGTCGGACGCGAACATCGTTCCCGTGCGTCCGAAGCCGGTTAGGACTTCGTCCGCGATGGTAAGAATGCCACATTCCTTTGCGATACCGAGGGTCGCTTGCAACACGCTCGGTCGCCATGTAAGCATCCCACCGGAGCCAAGTAGGAGCGGCTCATAAATAAATGCCGCAACGGTATTTCTCATCGCAGCACTTCGAAAGGCTTCGAGAAATCCTCTTTCAGCATCGGAGAAGGAAGAGGGATGGGAAATGTGTGAAGGCTTGGGAAACGGAAGCCGCACCACATTGAAGAGCAGAAAATCGAAGGGCCGGGTAAAGGCACCACGCTCGCTCACGGACATCGCGCCAAAGGTATCGCCATGGTAAGCATGTTCGAGCGCGAGAATTTCCGACCGCGGCTCGCCCAATTGTTTCCAATATTGCAGCGACATCTTTATCGCTACCTCGACGGCAGTCGAGCCGTCATCGCTGAAAAATACTTTGTCGAGGCCAGCGGGAACGATCTCGACGAGCTTCTTTGCAAGTCGCGCTGCAGGCTCGTGCGTGAAGCCGGCGAAGATAACCTGCTCCAGCTTGGCGGCTTGCTCCGCAATGGCGCGCGCGATTTTTGGGTGTGCATGGCCGTGGAGCGTTACCCACCAGGAGCTTATCGAGTCGAAAATCTTGCGGCCATCGGAGAGGTAAAGATAGGCGCCCTCGCCGCGCTCCACTCCGATCGCGCGCGGCACAAGCTGCATCTGGGTGTACGGGTGCCAAATGTAGCGCTCGTCGAATGAGAGCCAATCAGTACCGGGATTACCAGGATTGGATGGATTCACAGGATGAATTATTCAGATTCGAAGGAGCTTCGCGAGAAATGGGAATTAAAAATCCTTTGCAGGTTTTCCATTTCAACGGAAGTAAGAATAGGGATTCTGCCAATGACCGGAACTGTGCCATAGTGCTCGATTGCGTTTTCATTCGATGGATTATGCTCGCCGATCAAAACACATCCTAAAATAGGAATCTCGCGCTTGCGTAGCGCTTCGATCGAGAGCAGTGTATGATTGATCGTACCCAGCCCTGAGCGGCAGGCGAGAAGCACTGGCAATCTCCAGAATTTAAACATATCGATGAAAAGAAGATCTTCCTTCAGAGGCACGAGCAATCCACCCGCGCCTTCGATGAGAAGTGGGGAAGGATCGGGCTTGCGAAGCTTTTCCTTCATAATGGTTACCCCATCGATCACCGCGGCGGCATGAGGCGAAAGCGGCTGCGAAAAAATATAGGCTTCGGGAAGGATTCTCTCTCGCGAGCAGTTGGAGAGCCGCCGGACCGATTCGCTATCCGCGCCATCCACGATTCCCGATTGAATCGGCTTCCAATAATAATATTCCGGCAGAGCAGCCATAATCATGGCCGAAAGCAACGTTTTGCCAATGCCTGTATCGGTGCCGGATACTATGAAGCTCTTCATCTTGCAGTTTCCGATTCTGTTCCGACAATGGCATCCACGACCGCACGAAGCTGCTCTTCGGAATGCCGCAAACTGATATTCATACGAAGCCTTGCCGATCCCTCTGGCACCGTGGGCGGACGAATAGCTGGAACATCGAACCCTAACTTCGATAATGCTTGCGACGCCCAAAGTGCCTCTTCATCCAACCCGATAATAATTGAGATAATAGGTGTTGTGCCGCTGGGAACCTTCCACCGCGCGAGCGATGCTCGAAGTGATGCTCGAATAATATCCGATCGCTTGCGCAGCTTTTGGACGAGCATCGATCCTTCCGATTCGAGTCGTCGAACTGAATTGATGATCTGCAAAGAAATAACTGGCGGCAGCGCAGTCGTGTAAATAAAGGGCCGCGCTTTATTGACAAGATAATCCATGACAATCTTGCTGCCAGCGGCAAATGCGCCCGCGGCTCCCAGTGCTTTGCCGCAGGTATGAACCGTAAAAATACCGTTGTCTCGTCCGATCCTTTCTTTGACAAGACCCTCACCTCGGTGCCCGAATACCCCGGTGGCATGAGCTTCATCGACAATCATAATCGCGCCATATTGATTGGCAACTGTTGCAATCTCAACAAGCTCCGCGACATCGCCATCCATCGAATAAACGCTTTCGAGCAATATGAATACTTGCCCCGAGGACTCCCGACTTTCCAAAATCCGGCGTATATCGCTCGCGGAATTATGAGCAAATCTTCTGCTCTTCGCAAGCGAAGCGTGGACGCCATCATAAATGCTGGCGTGCGAGCGCTCATCGTAAAGAATGAGGTCGTGGCGCGTGGGAAGCGTCGTAAGAAGCGCCATGTTCGCATCGTAGCCGGAATTGAAAAACAACGCGGCTTCGGCACCAACAAAATTTGCGAAATATTTTTCTGCCGCAAGATGCTCGGCGTGATGTCCCGGCAAAAGCCGCGAACTCGATGAAGAAAGCGCGCTCGAACGGAGCGCTTCGACCGCCTGCTCCTTGAGTTCCCCATCCTCGGCAAATCCTAAGTAATCGTTCGAACCAAAGTCGATTCCCGAATCGCTGCGAAGCGAACGCAAGCGCCCCTTGTGGCGGAGCACATCCAGTTCCCGTTCCAATGTGCGAAGCCAGTCCTCAGGCACTTGGCACTTCCACGTTCGTCGCAGGTACGCCCAGCCCCAACTTTTCAAAGAGCCGATAATCTTTGTCCGGCTCAGGATTCGGCGTTGTGAGCAACTTATCGCCTAAGAAAAGCGAATTCGCTCCCGCAAGAAATGCGAGCGTTTGCGCTTCGTCGGAAAGGCTCAAGCGCCCGGCACTCAAGCGAACTTTCGCCTTCGGCATCAGAATTCTCGCACATGCGATCGTCCGAACGAACGAAAAGGTATCGATCGGTTCCTGCTCCGCCAGCGGAGTTCCCGGGACCGCGACCAGCGCATTGATCGGAACGCTTTCCGGCTGCGGATCGAGCGAGGCGAGCGTGTAAAGAAATTGAATACGGTCGTCATCGGTTTCGCCCATGCCGATAATGCCGCCGCAGCAGACCGTAATGCCAGCCTGACGAACATGCTGGATCGTTTCCAGCCGGTCATCATAATCGCGAGTATGAATGATCTCGGAATAAAAGCTTCGCGACGTATCGATATTGTGATTATAGGCGTAAAGCCCTGCCTCTTTTAATTTTTGTGCTTGCGACTCGTTGAGCATTCCGAGCGTTGCGCAGGCTTCGAGGCCAAGGTCCGTCACGCCGCGGACCATTTCGAGAACTTCATCGAAATCGCGTCCTTCTCGCACTTCGCGCCAGGCCGCGCCCATGCAAAACCGCGTCGCACCGTTGGCTTTTGCATTCCGCGCCGCTTCGATCACTTGTGCGGCTCGCATCAGCTTTTCGGCTTTGACCCCGGTGTGATACCGCGCGGCCTGCGGGCAGTAGGCGCAGTCCTCCGGGCAGCCGCCCGTTTTCACCGAGAGCAGGGTGCAGCGCTGGATGTTATCGTAGGTATGGTTCGCCTCATGTACCCGGCTCGCCTGCGCGACGAGCTTCAGGAATGGCGTCTGGTATAATTCGCGGACGTATTGTATGGTCACGCTGCCTTAACACCTCGGTGGTTCAAGCTGTTTCCCATCTCACTGCGGACTCAAATAAATCAGCTCCGCATAATTCTTGCAATCCCCGATTTGCATGACGATCGACTGCGTATGATACCCATCCTTCGAGATCGTCACGATGTACGTTGAATGCCCAAGCAGATTGTGGTGGGTGTAGTAATAGCCGTCGCTGTCCGTCGTTCCGGAGGTAAAATTATCGTTGCGCCCATCAATGCGGATCGTCACGGTCGCGCCGCTCACGTTCATGTCCTGATGGATGGAATCCCTCACGTGAATAGTAAGCGAGGCGGTGTCGCATCCGTTCGTCGTCGTGGTCGTGAGCAGGCTCTTCGTGAAATTCTGCGTGGCATTGCAATGCTCGTAAAATTCGATGACGCCCTGGCTGTACCCATCGTGGTTGATGGTAATACGGTAACTGCCCATACACAGGCCGTCGAATCGCGCGTTCCCATTATCGGTAGTAGTGGTGCTTCGAAGTTCGGTGCCATTATAATAGATCACCACATCGGCGCCCGAAATCCCATGACCGGTTAAGGAATCGGCGACCCTCATCTCTACCACCCCGCCGCAGCAGGAATCGCCGGAATTCGTGGCTACAGCGGACAGGGGATGATGCACCTCCCGCGTGGCATTGCAGCCCATACTATCGAGTGCGAATTCGGTTGAATGATAGCCATCTTTCGAGAGTGCGATGTGATAATGCCCTGGGCAAAGGCCGTCCCATAATGTGCCATTGACGTTCATCGGCTTGCTGGAGACGAGTTGACCGTCGTCATAGAGGCTGGCGCTGCCGCCATCGAGCGCGTGGCCCGTCGCCGAATCATACACCGCGAGCGTAATGCGGCCGTGGCAGCAACTCGAGGTGTCCCTATTCACGGTCGTATCCGTCGGACCGGTCGGAGAGTTGTGCCGGCAGGAGGAGGTAATTAGCGAAGCCGAAAGCAGGACGAGGATGCCAAATAAAACAGAAAATCGAATGTATTTCATGGAGGTTGAAGATTTGCAAAATTGCGTTACGGAATCTTAACACCACCATTGGGCAATAGTCACATCCCTTTCAATGACCTAATCCCGAATGACCATTGCTGATGGAAACGCGGAATGCTTACAAGTTCGCGCAAACGAATTTGTTTTTCATAAACCGTAAGAATTCTTTATAGTTTTCTTCCTCGGCGAGATACGTTTAATTTTCATTTTGGACATTCCTCTGGAAAGAAAATCTACTCTGAAAAATTTTGACGTTCTCCCGCGTCAAATTCGCCAATTCCATATTTCAGCTTTCAATGAGCAACGCACCCCTCTCATAATTCATCATTGCCCAATGGGTGCCTATCGAAGACCCTACAATATACGCACTACAAAAACAAAAGTCAAGGGGTTTCGAAAGATTTTTCAATTTTTTTTTTGCGCGCAGGCTCAAACGCTACCGCTCGATCGAAATCTGCCGGCTTTGCACATCCCCGCTTTCCGAAAGACGCAGAAAATACGTCCCCGACGGAAGCCCAGAGACATCGAGGGTCATGGTAGCCGCAGCCT
>VFSW01004750.1_pt1 | contig 20222 bp, 17 predicted proteins | sample 5358111 | NCBI WGS metagenome assembly VFSW01 (sample SAMN11554181, study PRJNA540505) | mine drainage metagenome | isolation source: sediment from site ElyBrook_90M | place: USA: Ely Copper Mine, Vershire, VT | collected 2017 | reverse complement strand
CCAAGACCATCACCATCGACGACAGCGAGATTCGCGAGGCGCTCGGCGAGTGCATCGCGGTCATCATGAACGCGATTCGCGTGGCCCTGGAGCGCACCCCGCCGGAGCTTTCCGCCGACATCAGCGACCGCGGCATCGTGCTCACCGGCGGCGGCGCGCTCATCAAGAACCTCGACAAGCGCATTCGCGAAGAAACCGGCCTGCCCGTCTCCGTTGCCGACGATCCGCTGGCCTCGGTCGTGCTCGGCACCGGCAAAATGCTCTCCGACTTCAAGCTGCTGCGCAAAATCAAAATCGACTGACCAGCACCTGCGGTGCGGCCAGCGGCTCGCTGTCCGCTCGCAGAAGTTTCTTGCTTTCAAAAAGCTCGTAAATTCAGTTATTTATTTGATTCTTTGGGTTTTGCTTGACAGGCTGGCGGAGAGAGGGGGATTCGAACCCCCGGTAGGGGTTTACCCCCTACAACGGTTTAGCAAACCGCCGCCTTCAGCCACTCGGCCATCTCTCCGTGTCTCAGTTGGATTATACCGGAAGTGGGGTTCCCTCTGCTCAGGAAACTCTCTTCCAACGCGAGATGAGCCTGAAGGGGCGGTCATGCTGGGTAGTGAACATCCGTATGGCTGGAGCAGAAGAGTTGAGTTTGGAAGCGATGGGCCGGCTTGTGGCGGCCAGCGAGGATGTCCGATTTGAGGCTGAAAGCCGCCATCAGCTCTATGGCTGGGTGGAGCAGGTGCTGGTTGGGCAGAGGAAAACTTTCGTACCGGAACGCGGTTCAGGACTGCCGGGCGGTTGCCGGCCCCCAACACGTTGTAGTCTGGTGTCTGCTCTTGAATTTCCGGCGCGGAGGAGAATCGGCGGAATGCGAGGGCGGTTGAGAGGAGCGGAATCGTGAGTGCAGAGGGGATTTCGGAGAAGCGGATTCGGCGGGCGCTGCTGAGCGTGACGGACAAGACCGGCCTGGTGGAGTTTGCCCAGGCGCTGACCGGCTTTGGCGTGGAACTGGTTTCCACCGGAGGAACAGCGCGGGCGCTGCGTGAGGCCGGGCTCGCGGTGAAAGACATCAGCGAGTTGACCGGCTTTCCGGAGATGCTGGACGGCCGCGTGAAGACCCTGCATCCCAAAGTGCATGGCGGGCTGCTGTACATTCGCGGCAACGCAGAGCACGAAGCCGCGGTGGCCGCGCACGGCATCGAGCCGATCGACATGGTGGTGGTGAACCTGTACGCCTTTGAAAAGACTGCTGCGCACACTGGTGTTCTGTTTGGTCATCTCATTGAGAATATCGACATCGGCGGTCCGTCGATGGTGCGTTCGGCGGCTAAAAATTTCGAGGATGTGGCCATTGTGACGCGCGTCTCCGATTACCCGGCGCTGATGGAAGAGTTGAACGCCAACGGCGGCGCGCTCTGCCGCGCGACGCGCTGGCGGCTGGCCAAGCAGGCCTTTGCGACGACGGCGGCATATGACTCTGCCATTGCCAACACACTAGAGCAGATTGCCGAGGCTCCTGCGCCGGCCTTGCCCGCGGAGTTGGACGCCATCAGCTTACCTTCGACCCTGCGCATCAACTTTCAGCGGACGCAGAGCCTGCGTTATGGCGAGAACCCGCACCAGCGCGCCGCCCTTTATGCCGATGGCAGCGGTCTCGGCGTCGCCGGGGCAACGCAGTTGCAGGGGAAAGAACTCAGCTTTAACAATCTGGTCGATCTGGACGCCTGCTGGGAGCTGGCGCAGGAGTTTCCTTCCGGCGCATTCGACCCCGCGGCGGTGATCATCATGAAGCACACCAACCCCTGCGGCGCGGCCACAGGCGCAACGATTCTGCAGGCGTACGCCAAGGCGCTGGCCTGCGATCCGGTCTCGGCCTTCGGCTCGGTGATCGGCATCAACCGCGAGGTGGACGGCGCGGCCGCCGACGAGATCGCCAAGCTGTTTGTGGAGGCCATTGCAGCTCCCGGCTTTTCCGCCGAGGCCCGCGAACGCTTCAGCGCCAAGAAGAATCTGCGCCTGGTGGAAGTGCATTCCGCGCCGGCGCGCCCGGTGGTCAAGCACGTGTCGGGCGGGCTGCTCTTGCAGGACGCCGACACCGGCCGGGTGAACGCCACGGCGCTCGATCCGGGGCTGAAAGTGGTCACCTGGCGTCCGCCGACGGCCGACGAGCTGCGCAGCCTGCTCTTTGCCTGGCGGGTTTGCAAGCACGTCAAGTCGAACGCTATTGTCTACGCGCGCGACGGCCAGACGATCGGCATTGGCGCAGGGCAGATGAGCCGCGTGGATGCCGCCCGCTTTGGCGCGATGAAAGCCGTGTTGCCGCTGAAGGGCTGCGTCGCGGCTTCGGACGCGTTCTTTCCGTTTCCCGACGGACTGGAGACCGTCGCGCAGGCCGGCGCGACAGCCGTCATCCAGCCTGGTGGATCGGTGAAAGATCAGGACGTGATCGACGCCGCTGACCGGCTGGGCATGGCCATGGTGTTTACGGGAATGCGGCACTTCCGTCACTAGGGCGCTCTTTCAACACAAAATCAGCCGGCGGGGGCAGTCATGCCGGGTAGCGAAGATCCGCATGAGATGGCTTCACAATCGAAAAACTGCGTTCTTTCAACTGTGGCGATTGGAGTCTACCTGGAGAATGAGGGTCTGTTGCTTACGGTCGCGCAGGATGACGATCTGGAGGGGTTTGCCCTGGTTGGCGCGGAGGGCGCGGCCCCAATCGGCAAACTTGAGGACCGCGTCGGGTCCGGCCTGGAGGATGACGTCGCAGGCGCGGAGTCCAGAGGATTCAGCCTCGCTGTGGGGGGCGACCTGCTTGACCATGAGGCCGCCAGGAACGCCGAGCGACTGAGCCATCTGCGGGGTGAGCGGCTCGACCAGCGCGCCGACGTTGGGGCTGCCGCCGAAGAAGGGAATGTGGAAGCCGCCGGAGGGTGAGCCGTCGCCGTCGAAGAGGCCGCCGCCGTGGGCGATCTTGCTCCATATGTCGCGCTCCATGGCCTTGCGGTCGGCGAGCTGGACGGTGACGGTGCGCAGCAGGCCGTCGCGGCTGATGAGCAGGGTGACCTGGCGGCCGGGGGGAAGGGCGTTCAGCGAATGCCGCAACTGCTCGGCGTTCTGAATAGGCTGGCGGTCCAACTGGAGGACGACGTCGTTGACCTTGAGGCCGCACTGCCCGGCGGGAGCGTCGTGATCGACCAGGGTGATGAGGGCGCCAGTGGCCGCCTGGAGCTTGAGGGCCTGCACCTTTTGCGGGTCAAGGTCGGTCAGGTCCACGCCGAGATAGCCCTGGGAACTGGCGGCGAGCAGTAGAGGATGGGCAAGCAGATGGACGGTTCCGCGGGATTGCGCTGGAGCCGCCGGCACGGCCGCTGCCGCGCCCAGCAAGAATAAGAACCCAAGACTTTGGAAGCTGCTTACTACGTGCTTCTCCACTGCTTCTCCTGATAATTTTCGCGGCTGAATGAATTGGCCCCGCCACAGGCGGATGGCCCCACCGCAGGTGGTTATTGAATCTGGGGCACACTGTCCAGAACTTCGCGGGAAACGGTGCGGATATGGGGGTTCTGGTCGGAGTTGGAGACGGCGTAGAGGACCTGACGTACGCTGGTATCGGCTTCGACCGGCTCCAGAATGTTGATAGCCGCGGTGCGGATGCGCGGATCGCTGTCGTACATCAACGCCTCCAGCACGGTATTGCGCACCTCGACATCCTGTGCCACGTAGGGCTCCAGGCCCTCCAGCGCTTTTTCGCGCACGCCGGCGTTGCGGTCATTCCGCAGGGCTACCATCAAGGCGTCGCGAATGCCGGTCTGCTGACAGCCGTCCTCGGCGCGGCACTCGGCGGCGAGCAGTCCCACGGAGTTGTCGCGCACCCCGGTGGAAGTCGCGTTCTGCGAGGCCAGCATCAGCAACTGCCGAATGGCGGGGTCGTCCAGCGCCCCCTGGATGCGCTGCGGCACCAGGCGGTTGTAGCTTACCTCGACCATGCGGCTGTTGGGCTGCCGCACAATGCTGGAGATGTTGGCGATCTCGGCCGGCGCGGCCACAGTGGCGGGCGCAAAGGAAACCGTTTGGGCGGTGGCGGCCGCCGCTTGCGCCTGGCCGTCCTGTGCTGCCAGGGCCGTCTGCGTCGCCGCTTGTGCGGCGGCAGTGCGCACAGCGCGCGACTGGGCAAAATGGACCCCGCCCAGCGCACCTGCCCCGGCTGCGGCCATCAGCAGCAGGGCGACTGCCACCGGCGCTGCCCGCAGGCTGGCCAAGTTGTTGCGCATCCGCTGGCTGAGGCGCTGATACCAGCGGCGGGGCGGCAGGGCGTCCAACGCTTCTTCCAGTTTCTGCCGGGAGCGGGCGATCAGGTTGGCGTCCGGCTCCAGCACCGGATGGGCTCCGGCAAGAACCTTCAGCGCCAGCAATTGCTCCCGCTCCCCGGCGCATTCCGCGCAGCCGGCCATGTGCCGCTCCAGATCGTGGGTCTGTTCGTCGGCCAGCTCCGCGTACGCCGCCGTCACGATTCGTTCGTGTGCCAGTTCACAATTCATAGCTACGTCCTTCCAGCCTCAAAACAAACCACGCTTCCGGCCAAAATCCGCATCCCCTTTGGGGATTGCCACCGGGCTTGTCGCGACTTTTTCACGACACGATCATGCGCAACGCTATCTCAACCCCGCCAACTGGGCCCTGAGCTTTTTGGTTGCCCTGAAAAGCGTGTTCTTGGCGGTCTCTTCGGTGGTGCTCAGCATCTCTCCGATGGTGCGCAGGCGGAGACCCTGGTAGTGCTTCAGTTCAAAAACCATGCGCTCGCGCGGCGTCAGTTTGTCCAAAGCGACTTGAATCCGCTCCCCCAGCAGCTTGCGGTCCAGTTCCCTGGCGGGGTTGGAAAACGAGCGGTCGTCGGAGACCGAGGCCAGAATATCGATCTCGTCGCCGCAGCGGTCCAGCACCACTGAACGGTCCTCGCGGCGCGTCTTGCGGCGGCGCAACTGGTCCAGGCAGAGATTGGTCACGATCCGGTAAATCCAGGTATAAAACGAACATTCGAAGCGGAAATTACCCAGATGCCGATAGGCCTTCAGGAAGGCTTCCTGGTAAATGTCCTCGGCGTCGGATTCGGAGCCGGTCAGGTGCAGGGCCAAACGCAGAACCTGCTGTTCGTACTGGCGCACCAAGGTGTCGAAGGCGGTCCGTGAGCCGGCCTGCGCCTCGCGGATCAGCTCCATCTCCGGCGCGCGCGCCTGCATCCTCTCCTCGGCGTCGGCCCGATCCCGTTCCGTCCCGTTGATGGCCCTGGTTGCGGTCATGCCTGAGGTGGATTGTACCCTCTTCACTGCCGGCCAAGCCACGACCGCCGGAATCAAAGCCGGGAAAGAGGGGCAAATTGCCGCATCCGTTGCCATCGAATCTGCTCCGGGAAATAGAGTAATGTCCGCACTTTATGGACGCGGCGAGCGAGGGTTGGTAAGCAGGGGGGAGCTGCGCCACGGGGGCTTCCGCCGGCGCTGACTCTGCCGGCGAGGGTTCCCGGAGCTTTTTGACGCATTTTTCCGCGCTGCTTGATGCGCATCGCGCACCCTTTTGCCCGGACTGTTCTGCCCCGGCTGCAACGCTTGGATGAGTTGGATCTCGATCTCCAGACCGGGTTGCTTCAGGCGCACACTTCGCCTTGCGGACAGGATGAACGAGAGGGTCCAGCGTGGCTGGCTCTGCACAAGCGGGAAGCAGATTCAAGCCTGCGAAGTAATGCGTGAAGATCCTTCAGTGAGAGTATCCAGCACCAGGGAAAGCGCGTGCTCCCAAGCAGGCAAAGTCACCCCAAACGTCTCCTCCAGGCGTTGGCAGGACAAACGGGAGTTAGCCGGCCGTTTGGCGGGACGGGGAAACTCACTGGTCTTGATGGGAATCAGATTGGGAACTGTACAGCCAAGGGTTCCAGACGACTGAGTCAAGAGAGTCTTAGCAAATCCAAACCAGGAGGTTTCTCCGGTGCAGGTCAGGTTATAGATACCGCTGCGTCCGTTGAGCCCGCCCCCCACAGGAGCCAGAAGCTGCGCCAGAATATTGGCGGTAGCCTCGGCAATGCATTCGCTGGGGGTCGGGGCGCCGATCTGGTCATCCACAATTTGCAACTGCGGGCGTTCCTGAGCCAGACGCAGCATGGTCAACAGGAAGTTGCTGCCGCGCGCCCCATAGACCCAACTGGTGCGGAGAATCAGATAGTCCCCCCCGACAGATTGGATGGCCTCGTCGCCAGCAAGTTTTGTCTTGCCATAGACATTCACTGGATGGGGCAGATCGGACTCGACATAGGGACTCGACTTGGCGCCATCGAAGACGTAATCCGTTGAGTAATGCACCAGCAGGCTGCCCAGCCGCCGGGCCTCCTCCGCGATCACCCCCGGCGCCGTACCGTTGATGGCCATTGCCAGGTCCGGGTCGCCTTCCGCCTTATCCACCGCTGTGAAGGCGGCAGCGTTGATGATGATTGCGGGTGTTTCCGCGCGCACCGCGGTACGAATCATCTCCGGCTTGGAGAAATCCATCTCTGGATATTCAAGCGCGGTTACCCGCCCCAAACAGGCCAGCTTATGGCGCAACTCCCAGCCCACTTGTCCGATGCGGCCAAAAACCAGAATCTTAGTGTTCCGCATTCGCCCCCTTCAGAAGAAAGTCTTTTGCAAATACTTCCGCCTCGCTGAACGTCTTGCCCGCGGCATCTTTTGCGGAGAGAACAGGCTGCCCCGTCAGCGGCCAGTCAATACCCAGTTCCGGATCGTTCCAAAGGATGGTCCGCTCCGACCGCGGGGCATAATACTCTGTCGCCTTATACGCAAAGTCCGCGGACTCCGACAGTACGACAAAGCCGTGGGCCATGCCTGGAGGCATCCAGAGCATGCGCTTGTTCTCCGCGGACAGCTCCACGCCTACCCACTTTCCGAAGGCGGGCGAATCCGTCCGGAGGTCCACGGAGACGTCAAAAACCCTGCCGCTGACCACCCGAACCAGTTTGCCCTGGGGTTGACTTATCTGATAATGCAGGCCGCGCAGTACGTTGCGTTGCGAACAGGAGTGATTGTCCTGGACAAAATGCGCGTCAATACCCAGGCTGCGCATCTCATTTTCATTGAAGCTCTCGAAAAAGAAGCCCCGATCATCGCCGAAAACAACCGGCTCGACGATCAGTACGCCAGGTATCTGTGTAGCTTGAGCTTTCATCAACTATAACCCCGGAGAATTCAGGATTTCGCGCAGGTAATCGCCGTAGTCGTTCTTGATTGCGGCGGCCAGGGCTTCCAACTGCGCCGCATCGATAAAGCCGCCGCGGTAGGCGATCTCCTCCGGGCAGGCCACTTTCAGCCCCTGCCGTTTCTCGATGGTCTGAACGAAAGAACTGGCTTCCAGCAGTGAGTCGTGTGTGCCTGTGTCCAGCCAGGCTATACCGCGGCTCATGGTCTGCACCGACAACTGCCCCATTTGCAGATAGCAGCGGTTGACATCGGTAATCTCCAGCTCGCCACGCGGCGAGGGGCGCAGGCCGGCGGAGATGTCCAAAACCTGATTGTCATAAAAGTAGATGCCGGTTACCGCATACCGGGATCTGGGGTTCGCGGGCTTTTCCTGTATATCCACGGGCCGCCCGGAGGCGTCCATCTCCACCACTCCGTAACGTTCGGGGTCTTTCACCCGGTATGCAAAAACCGTCGCTCCCGAGGGCTGCGCGTTGGCGGCCTGGAGCAAGGTCACCAGTTGATGACCGAAGAAGATGTTATCGCCGAGCACCAAGGCACAGGCGTCCCGGCCCACGAATGTACGGCCCAGGATAAAAGCCTGGGCCAATCCCTCCGGCCTGGGTTGGACCACATACTGGAAGGTCATTCCCCAGGCGGATCCGTCTCCCAGCAATTGCTGGAAGCGCGGAATGTCCTGGGGAGTCGAGATCACCAGCACATCGCGGATGCCCGCCAGCATCAACACGCTCAGCGGGTAATAGATCATGGGCTTGTCGTAGACCGGCAGGAGTTGTTTGGAAACCACATGGGTGATGGGGTACAAGCGAGTCCCCGATCCGCCTGCCAGAATAATTCCTTTGCGCGTACTCATTGGTTTGCAGCACCTGCCGGGCTGGAGGGGTTGTACTGCAAGTTGATCCATTCCCGGTAGGAGCCGCTGGTCACGTGCTCTACCCAGTCAAGATTTTCAAGGTACCACTCTATCGTCTTGCGCAAACCGCTGACAAACGTCTCGCGTGGCTGCCAGCCAAGTTCGCGCTCAATCCGGGCAATATCCATCGCATAGCGGCGATCGTGGCCGGGACGATCCTTGACGAAGGCGACCAGGCTTTCATGGGGCCTGTGGGCAGGTTTGAGGTCATCCAGAATGGCGCATATCTGCCGTACCACTTCAAGATTCGACATCTCCTGCCTTCCACCAATGTTGTAAGTCTGCCCCGGAACGCCGCGCTCCAGCACCGCGCGGATGGCAGCACAGTGGTCCTCGACATAGAGCCAGTCGCGCACGTTCTGACCGTCGCCATACACCGGCAGCGGCTTTCCCTTGATGGCATTGAGCACGACCAGTGGAATCAGTTTCTCAGGGAACTGGCGAGGACCGTAATTGTTGGAGCAATTGGTGGTGAGCACGGGCAGCCCATAGGTGTGGTGATAGGCGCGAACCAGATGATCCGAAGCAGCCTTCGAGGCGGAATAGGGGCTGTTGGGCGCATACGGCGTCTCTTCGGTGAAGGCCGGAGCGGACGGGGTGAGGGAGCCGTAGACTTCGTCGGTGGAAACGTGCAGGAAGCGGAACGCGCTCTTTTGCTCGACAGGCAATGCCAACCAGTATTCCCGGACCGCTTCCAGAAGCTGAAAAGTCCCCTCGATGTTGGTGCGAATGAATTCAGCAGGACCAAGAATGGAGCGATCCACGTGGCTCTCGGCGGCAAAATGGATGATCGCGCCGGGGTGCTGCTCATCGAGAATGCGGCGCACCAGCGCGCCGTCCACGATATCCCCGCAGACAAAGCGGTACTTGACCTCCTGCGCGACCGAGGCCAGGTTCTCCAGGTTTCCAGCATAGGTCAGCTTGTCAAAAACCGTCACCCCAGTCCGCTGCTCGGCCAACCACTGCAACACGAAGGCCGAGCCGATGAAACCGGCCCCTCCGGTTACCAATACTGGAAACTTGAACAGCATCGATCCCTTCCTTTGGATGGAAAACGTTGGCGCTGTTAACCATATTACGGCTGGGAGCAAGAAACTGGTAGACCCCCGATTGCAGCAAAACATTGAATCTATCGGCGGGGCAGGCTTTCGCGGCGCTCACCTCGCAGTCCGGCCCGCGCGGCGCGCAGTGGCAGGCCAGCTTGGCTTCCATCGCGGATGCGGAGGCCAGCAGGCAAAGATGTAAAGCAAGCGCCGTGTTTCTGAATCGCGGGAAAGCGAAATCTGCCGACGTACACGAAGTCTGCCGCGGGTGCTTGACGGCGGGGCCACAGCCTGGGTAAGCGCTTCAGCCCCCTATAGATGAATCCAGCATCCGCGAATCAGCAGGAGCGACCCCACGGCCACGAATACCCAGAGAATCACCCCCTGCAAAAATGGCCGCACTCCGACTTCGCGCAGCATCTTCACCGAAAGCCCGGTTCCGATCAGGTAGAGCGTGACGGTAAGTCCGATGACGCCCAGATGCTGCAAGACCGGATAGGCAGGATGAAAGATCGGAAGATAGGTGTTGGCTACGGCCGCAAGGCAGAAGAACACGATGAACCACGGCCAGTGGATGCGCGCTTTGCTCTTTTTTGTCATGGCCGTTGCCATGGAGACGGGAACGATCCAAAGCGCGCGCGCCAGCTTGACCGTGGTGCCGACGGCCAGGGCGATGGCTCCGTACTTGGCGGTTGCGCCGACCACCGAGCTGATGTCGTGAATGGCCAAAGCCGACCACAGGCCAAACTGCGTCTGCGTCATGTGCAGCGAGGCTCCGATGATCGGGAAGGTCAGCAAGGCAACCGAGTTCAACGCAAAGACTGTTCCCAGCGAGACGGCAATTTCTTCCTGGCTGGCTCCGGTGATGGGTGCGACAGCGGCAATCGCGCTGCCGCCGCAGATGGCGGTGCCGGCCGAAATGAGGAAAGAAATGCGTTGCTTGACGCGCAACAGCCGTCCCAGTCCCCAGCCCAGCAGCAGGGCGATGCTGATGCTGCCCGCGGTGTAGAGGAATCCGGCGCGTCCGGCGTGCATTACCTGCACCAGATTCATGCCGAAGCCCAGCCCGACCACCGACGCCTGCAGAAGAAGCTTGGAGAGATCCTTTGCCGCAACGTGAAAGGGGTGCTCAAACGAGAATCCATAGAGGAGGCCGCCAGCCAGGGCTACCGGCGGCGACACCAGGCCGCTGGCGGCCAGAATCAATCCGATGAAAAATATGTTTTTGGACACACATTGAGTGTTGCCTGGAAATGAACGTGTGTCCAAGCAGTAGTTCTCATGCCGCATTTGCGCAGCTTATGAGCGGGCTCAGGAGTGTCTGATTTTGCCTGCGGATCGTTGCGCGCCGGCGCGTGCAAACAGAAATCGGCGGAACTCCCGAGCCAGCCCTTGCGGCTCCACGGCGGTGGCATAGGCCAGCAGGAACTCCCGCTTGATGCGCAACTGCTCCACTTCGACAATCCTGAAACTGTTGTCGAGGCGCAGGTCTTTGGCAATCGCCCAGCGGGAGACGAATCCAACCCCGAGCCCCGCCTCCACCGCCGACTTGATGGCCTCGGTCGAATCCAGCTCCATTCCAGTCTGCAACGAACTTCGCTTCGCGCCTTGCCGTTCCAGCGCAATCTCGATCACCTGCCGGGAGCCCGACCCGCGCTCCCGCATCAGCAGCGGAGCAGCGGCAAGTTCGGAGGCGGGAATGGATTTTCGCTCCGCCCACTCGTGAGCGGCCGGAGCGATCAGCACCATCTCGTCTTCAAGGAACGGCTCGGTCTTCACGTCGCGGCTGCGTGCCGGTCCCTCGATGAATCCCAACGCAATCTTCTGCCGGATCACGGCCTCGACAATCTCTTCCGTGTTGCCGCTGATCAGAGTGGGTTGAACGCGCGGATGCTCGCGGTGGAATTCGCCCAGCAGGCGGGGCAGCACATACTGAGCGATGGTGGTGGAGGCGCCCAGAGCCAGCTTTCCGGCGTGCTCTCCGCTCAGAGCGGCAATCTGGTGTTCGGCCTCGGCAAGCAGCGCGCTGGCCTGCCGCGCGTAGTCCAGTAGAACCTTGCCTGCCTCCGTCAGCGCAATGCGTGTTCCGGTGCGATCGAACAACTGCACGCCAATCTCTTCTTCCAGAGCCTTGATCTGCAAGCTCACCGCGGGCTGCGTCAGGTACAACTCCTCAGCCGCCTTGCGAAAGCTGAGCTGCTCGGCAACGGCGCGGAAGACGACCAGGCGAAAGTTATCGAGGCTGGCCATGAACGCTTTCAGCTCGCAATCAATTCGATCTTGATTTCAGGCGGAGACAAAAGCGTGTTGTGCACCAGGCAGTGATGCACGGAGCGCATCAATCCCACGTTGTGCTCTTCCGTGAGCGCGACCGGGCAGAAGACCTTGATGCGAAAGTTGCCCAGGCGCGCCGGCGGCTTCAGCTTCTCCGCGGTCACCGTTACCTCGACGCCGCCCTCGGCCAGATTGCGCGTCTTCAGATACTGCACGGCATAGAAGGCCGCGCAGGAGCCCAGAGAGGCCAGCAGAAACTCCGGTGGCGTCATGCCCGCGTCCGCGCCGCCGTTCTCCTCGGGCTGGTCGCAGATAATCGTGTGCGACCGCGCTTGAATGCTGAACTTCACTTGATCGAGGTGGGTAACTTTCACTTCCATGAGATGAACCGCCTTTCAACAGATAAAAGACATAGAACCTGTCACTCCTTACAACTTCTTCACGGCGCGGAAGAAATATTTTCCATCGCGGGCCCGCCGATCATGCGCAGATACTCCTGTGTAAGCATGGAGCGCAGGCGCTGGGCAACGGCGGGATCGCAACTGACTCGGAGCGCGCGGCAGCGGTCGATGGCCAGGCGCAGGTCGCGCAGAAACGCCACGCAGGCCGGACACGCCGCAATGTGTTCACTCATCTCCGCGCAGGTGCGCTGCTCTACGCGACCGTCCAAATACTCGGAGAGTCCGGCAAACAGTTCGCTGCATTCCCTTGGCTGCTGCCGACTTGCGGAGCCAGCGTTTTTAGAAGCAGCCCTTCTCTTCTTCTTCGGAGCAGCGTCAGCCTGCGCGTCCGGGCCATTCGGTTGCGCCTCATTCAGAACGCGGCTCATCTGCTTGCGCACAGCCAGCCGCGCGCGATGCAGGCGCACCCGCACGGTTCCCGTTTGCAGCCCGAGAATCTGCGCCACCTGCTCCGTAGTCAGCTCTTCCATGTCGTGCAGCACCAGTACGATGCGCAACTGCGCGGGAATGTGTAGCACGGCCTGATGCAACAGATGGTGCTGTTCGGCGTGCAGCAGGTTGTCTTCCGGACCCGCGGCGGCATCCGCCAGCAGGCGTCCCAGCTCCGCCGCGTCGGGCATCAGCTCTTGCAGCGAGAGCATGTGTTTGGGCGCATGAACGCTCTTGCGGCGCATCCGCCAGCAACGATTCCGCGTAACGGTGTACAGCCAGACAGCTAGAGCCTGCGGCTCCTGAATTTTGGCCAGGTGCCCAAGCGAGCGGAAGAGCACCTCCTGCATGGTGTCTTCGGCGTCTTCCGGGTGCCCGCAGACCTTCATGCTGAAGGAGTAGACCGTTCCTTGCAGCAGTCCGATCGCCTCGGCAACGGCTTCCGGAGTATTGCGGCGCAAAAGCTCTGTGGCTTGAATCAGTTCTGGTCGCATCGAGGGAGACTTTCAGGCGCAAGATCAGTATATTCTCCCATTTTGCCTTCTAAAAGTGATCGCGAATCGGCATTCCGGCCGCTGGCTGGATGCATTCTCCCTCGCCACTGTCAGATCGCCGCGCGGCCTCGATCATCTCCAGGCAGAGCGGGCAGATTTTCTTTAGCCACTGCCGGCGCGCAGCTTGTGCCGGCGTGGATTCCGAGGCGGTCCAGGCGCGCAGCAAGGCCACGGCGAGATCCATTTCAGAACCGGGCCGGTGCGCCTCCAGGCGGAACATCTGCCGGTAGACCTCGTCCTGAAATCGGTCAAGATTACCAGTACGAACGCCTGTGCTTCGCGCTGGTTTCTTCCGTTCCGTCATGACCGCTTCTCTGCCTGCACCAGCCAGGAGTAGCGTCCGGCAAGAGCTACCGTGACGTGATCAAATCCGGCCGCCGCCAACTCGGTCTGCGCGTCGGACGCAGCGATGCGATGAGCCAGCGGCGGTCCATGTTCGGGCTCCACATCAGGACGCCAATCCAGAATGGCGATGCGCCCGCCCGGCTGGAGTACACGCTGTGCCTCGCGCAGCACCGCAGCGTGATCGTCGAACTCGTGCCAGACGTTGGCTGCGAAAAAGAGGCCGCAACTCGATGCCGCAAGGCTGGTCGCCTCGCCTTCGGCGTGAATCAGCTCAATGTCGCCGCATGCGCCGCAACTGGATGCGAGCAGGCCAACCTTGTTCTGAATCAGCGCCAGCATTGCAGCCTGGGCATCGACGGCGTAGATCTTGCCATCGGCGCCAACGGCCTCCGCCAGCGGCAGTGAAAAGTACCCTGTGCCAGCGCCGATGTCGGCGACTGTCGCTCCGGAGCGCACCCCCAGCAGCGCGAGCACCTCCGCCGTGGGCAGCCACTGTTGGCGGGCGGGATCGTCGAGCCGCGCGGCCTGGGATGCGGGAAAGCATTTGTCGTGCATGGCTGCCTCACTTGCACGCGGCGCAATTGGAGTCTTTCAATCCCATCGCGCGCAGAATCATCATCGCCGGGCACCAGTTGGTAAAGGCCGACTGCAGCAGGTTGAGCCCGACGAAGACCGTCAGCCACAGCCAGTACAACGAAACAAAATGCGCCAGCGCAATCGAAATCAGAATCATGACGCCTGCCATCAGGCGCAGTCCGCATTCCACGTTCATCGCGATTCTCCTTCATCGGTTTCGGGTTCAGGTTGTGGTCCAGCTCCGGCTTCGCGCCGTGCATGAACCATGTAGTAGAGGACCGGAATCGTCGGCCACGAAAGGAAGGTGGAGGCGACCGCTCCGGCAATCAGCGACAGGGCAAGCCCCTGAAAGATGGGGTCGGAGAGGATCACGCTGGCGCCGACGACCACTGCGGCCGCGGTCAGCAGCATGGGCCGGAAGCGCACCGCGCCGGCATCGATCACCGCCTCGGCCAGCGGCATTCCCTCGCGCCTGCGCAGCTCGATGAAGTCCACCAGGATAATCGAGTTGCGCACGATGATACCGGCGCCTGCAATAAAGCCGATCATCGAAGTCGCGGTGAAGAATGCGCCCAGAATCGCATGTGCTGGCAAAATGCCCACTAGCGTGAGCGGGATGGGCGCCATAATAATCAGCGGTACGATAAACGAGCGGAACCAGCCCACGACCAGCACATAAATCAACACCAGCACCGCGGCGAAGGCCAGCCCCAGATCGCGAAAGACCTCGATGGTGATCTGCCATTCGCCGTCCCACTTCATCGAATAGTGGGCGGAGGATTTCGGCATCTCCGCGTTGTAGCGGGTCAGCGTATAACCCGCGGGCAGAGTGAGGTGATCGAGCTGCTGGTTCATCTTCATGATTGCGTAGACCGGACTCTCCTCGGCTCCGGCCACGTCCCCCGTGACATAGACCACGCGCATCAAATTCTTGTGATAAATGTTTTGCGGAATCGTCTGGTGATCGATGGTCACCAGCTCCCGCAGCGAGACCATCGCACCGTCGGCGCCGGGCAGGTGAATGTTCTCCAGGCCTTGCTCGGAGGAGCGGTCGGCACGGTCAAATTCGACGATCTCCGGGATAGGCTCGCGCGCTGAGGGGGCGTGCAACAGGCCAGCCTGCGTGCCGGAAAGGGCCAGCGCCAGGGCATGAGTTACATCGGCAACCGCAATGCCGTGCTGTGCCGCCTTGACCTGGTCCACGCGAATCACCAGCTTCTGTTGCGGGTCCTGCGCGTACCAGTCCGTGTCCACCACGCCCGGGGTGCGCTGAAAGATGGCCTTGATCTGCCGGGCCACATCGAGCTGCCCATCGAGGTTGGGACCATAGACCTCGGCCACCAGCGTTTGCAGCACCGGCGGACCGGGCGGCACCTCGGTCACCTGAATGCGCGCGCCGTATTGATTGCCGATCGCATCCAGCAAGGGCCGCAGCCGCTTGGCAATTTCGTGGCTCTGCACGCTGCGCTGATTTGCGGGCAGCAGGTTCACCTGGATGTCGGCCATGTTCGACTGACGGCGCATATAGTAGTGGCGCACCAGCCCGTTGAAGTTGTACGGCCCGCTGGTGCCCGCGTACTCCTGGTAGTTGAGCACGTCGGGCTGCCGCGCCAGCGCTTCGCCCAGCGCTTGAGTGGCGCGGAGTGTTTCTTCCAGCGGTGTGCCGTCGGGCATATTGACGATGACCTGCAACTCGCTCTTGTTGTCGAAGGGCAGCATCTTCACGCGCACCAGCTTCAGCGGAACCAGGGCCACGGAGATCAGCAGCAGCGCGGCCACGCCGATAAAAAACAGCAGGCGATTGCGCGCGGAGCGGATCAGCGGCGTCATAATGCGGCGATATGTGCGGGTGCGCCAGTTCTCGGTCTCCGGCTCCAGTATCTTTGCTCCCTTCAGGTGCTTGCCCAGCAGCCGTATCGCGGCCCACGGCGAAACCACGAAAGCCACCATCAGCGAGAAGAGCATGGCGGCCGATGCGCCCACCGGGATGGGCCGCATATACGGGCCCATGAGGCCGCGCACAAAGGCCATGGGCAGCACCGCGGCAATCACGGCGAAGGTGGCCAGAATTGTGGGATTACCTACTTCGGCCACGGCCTCCACCGCAACTTCGCTCAGCGGACGGCCATGGTTCTCCGCAAGCCGGAAGTGGCGCACCATGTTTTCGACCACCACGATGGCGTCATCAACGAGAATGCCGATGGAAAAAATCAATGCAAACAGTGTTACGCGATTGATGGTGTAGCCGAGCAGATAGAAGACCGACAAGGTGAGCGCCAGGGTGACCGGAATCGCCAGCAGCACCACGCCCGACTCGCGCCATCCCAGAAAGATGGCGACCAGCAGTGTGACGGAAAGCGTGGCCAGCAGCAGGTGCTCCAGCAGTTCGTTCGATTTGTCCTTGGCGGTTGCGCCGTAGTTGCGCGTCGTGGTCACCGTCACGTCGCCGGGTAGCTCGACGCCCTGCATCGCGTGCACGCTCTGGAGCACGGCATTGGCGATGTCGGTGGCGTTGGTGCCCTTGCGCTTGGCCACGGTGATGGTGACGGCCGGGTATTGCCGCGGCGTCTGATGCGAGGCCGCGGCCGTGACGCCGAAGAGCACGTAATCGGCGGGATCCGCGGGGCCGTCCACGATCTTGTCGGCCACATCGCGCAGGTATACAGCACGGCCGTGATCGACCGACACCACCACGGATTCAAGGTCTTTGCTGCTGGTAAATAGATTGCCGGCGTCCACGCTGATTTCGCGGTTGTTCTCGGCGAAGCTGCCCGCCTCAAGGCTTGCGTTCGCGGCCTGCAAGTGGCCGACAATTGCAAGCGGCGAAAGACCATAAGCATTCAGTTTGGCCGGGCTGAGCACCACGCGCATGGTACGCGGCAGACCGCCGATGACCGAGGTCTCCGCAACGTCGGGGATCTGCTCGATCTTGTGCTGCGCCTCATCGGCAATCGCGCGCAGTTGGTAGCCGTTGTAATGCGCGCCCCACAAAGTCAGCGACAGGATGGGAACATCGTCGATGGAGCGCGCCTTGATGATGGGCTGCGAAACTCCCGGCGGCATGAGATCGAAATTCGAATAGAGCTTGCTGTAGACCTTGATGAGCGCATTTTCCTGCGGCGTGCCCACCAGAAAACGTACGATCACCAGGCTCTGGCCGGGGCTGGAGATTGAGTACACGTACTCGACGCCGGAGATCTGATGCACCAGCGATTCGATGGGCAGCGTGACGCGCTGCTCGATCTCGGCCGGCGATGCGCCCGGCATGGCGGTGGTGATGTCCAGCATGGGGACCAGAATCTGCGGGTCTTCCTCGCGTGGAATGACAGCCACGGAAAAGATTCCGATGGCCAGCGCCGCGGCAATGAACAGCGGCGTCAGCTTGGAGTTGAGAAAAGTATGCGCCAGCCATCCGGCCAGCCCCAGTGGCTGCTTCATGGCTGGACCTCGCCGTTCACGGACAAGACGCGCTTGCCCGCAAAGTCGCGGTCCAGCGGCGCATCCACAAGCTTTTCTCCGGCAGCAACGCCGGAGAGAACTTCAACCAGATTGCCCTGCTGCGAGCCCAGCGTAAGATAGCGGAGTTGCGCAATTCCCTCGGCGTCCAGAACATACGCGCAGGCCAGCGAGCCGCGCTCAACCACGGCGGAACGCGGAATGAGAATTGCCTGCCGCATGCCGTTGGCAAACTCCGCCGTTCCATACATCCCGGCCGACAGTTGGCCCGCGTTCATCTGTTTGGAAGCGGGCAGGTCGATCTTCACCAGAAAGCTGTGGCTGGCCGGATCGGCGGCCGGGTCGATCTCCGCCACCGTGCCGTCCAAAGGCGCTGTGCCCGCGCTGTCCATCGTCACCTGCGTCTTCAATCCCTTGTGAATTGCGCCGATCATCGATTCGTCCACCGTCGCGTCGAGCTGAAGCGCTCCGGCCTGGTCGATCTGGAGCAGCGGCACGCCCGGCGTGGCCATCGTTCCAGGGTCGGCCAGCCGCGCCGTCACCACGCCTTCAAAGGGCGCCGTGAGCCGCATATAGCCCAGCATGGCGCGCGCGCCGCGCTCTTCGGCCTCTGCTGCTTGCGTCTGTGCGCGCGCCGCATCGAAGTGCGCCGCCGCGGCCTGGGCACGCCGCGCCACCTCGTCCATCTCCTGCGGGCTGACACTCTTTTCCGACTCAAGCTGCTGATAGCGTTTTAGAGTGCTGGCCGCCAGTTTCGCGTCGCTTCCCGCCGCGGTCTCTTCATTCTGCGCCGCTGTCATTTCCGCCCGGGCCCGCGCCAGCGAGGAGCGCAAATCTGCATCGTCCAGCACAGCCAGGGTTTGCCCTGCTCGCACATGGTCTCCGGCCCGCACCAGAACTTGCTGGATGCGCCCAGCCACTTCGGCTGAGACAATAGCCGTCTGTCGCGCATGAACCGTCCCCGTGGATCGTATCTCCACTGGCGCCGCAAGCTGCCGGCTCTCCACCACGCGCGCCGTCATGGTTTCAACCGGCGTCTGCGCAGACGGTGCGGCATCGTGGCAGCCGGCCATCATCCCCGCGGACGCCGCCAGCAAGCAACCAGAAAATAAAATCTTCATTGCAATTCCTCCGCTGCATCGGGAGTCAGTGTCCCGGTCGCGTAAAGCAGTTGTGCATAGGCCGCGGCATGGCCATAAACGGCGTGCCAATAATTGCTCTGGCTCTCCCGCTCGGCATCTTGGGCGCGCAGCAGTTCGGTGATCGGGTCCAGCCCGGCATCGTAGCGGTTCTTCACAATGCGCAGGCTCTCGGCTGATTGATCCAGCGCGGCCTGCGCCGTCTGCAGCGAGAGTTCCGCTGTCTGGTGATGAATCTGCGCGCGGCTGACCTCCAGCCGCACTTCGAGCGCGGAGCCGGCCAGTTGCGCGTCGATCTTCTCTTTCGCCGCGCGCTCATGCGCCAACTGCGCGCGCTTGCCCAGGGGCAGAATGTCCACACTCACTTGCACGCCGGCGACCCAGTTGTTGCCGCCCGCGCCGGTCAGCGTGGGCTGGTCTTCTTCCCAGTTTCCGTAAGCGCTCACCCGCGGGCCAAACTCCGATCTGGCCGCTCCCAGCGTTGAAGCCTGCGCCGATTGCGCCTCACCCAGCGCCGCCAGATCCGGTCGCATCCTGGCCGCCGTGGCCAGTGCCTCTTCCAGTGTCTGTGCGGGAAAGTCGTGCGGCTCGATCGGCTGCAGCGCGGACGGCTGGAGATCCGGCGCGCCGATCGCAGCGCCCAACTCGGCCCAGGCCAGTTCCAGATCGCCCTGGGCCGCGATCAGATCTTCCCGGCGCGCGGCCACATTCACCTCGGCCGACATCCGGTCCGACTCCACCGCCAGTCCGGCCTTCACGCGCTCATCGATCGAAGCCAGCAGCGCCGCCGCCGTCTTCTGCTCATGCTCGGCGACGGCAATCTTCCGCTGCGCGTAGAGCACCGACTCGTAGGCCATCACCACGCGCAGCACGACCTGCTGGTTCACCGCCTTGGCCGAGGAAGCGGCGCTCTTGCGCATCAGGTCGGCGCTGTGAATCTGCCGCTCGGTCCGGAAGCAGTCGAAGGCCGTCCAGGAGCCGGAAAACCGCGCGGCAAAGTTACCGATCGGCCGCGGCGCGTTCAGCGCGTTCAACGCAAAATCGGACTGCGTGAATTGTCCCTGCCGCAGCCGGGTTCCGAAGGCGTATACCGGGTCGTTGCCGCGCGAGATGTCTTCGCTGAAGTTCAGTTGCGGCAGCAGTTCGGTGCGCGCCAGGCTGGCCGTTGCTTTGGCCGACTGATCGTCCGCGCGGGCGGCGGCAACGGCGGGATTCCGCCCCAGCGCCCGGTCAATCGCTTGCCGGAGCGTCAGCGGTTCCTGGGCCCAGGCGGCCAATCCCCCCATACAGACCAGGAGGGAAAGGCCCAGAATTCGAGAAGAGTGAAAAGTCATGAGGCGAAGCGTCCTTGCTTGTGCATTCACAGCAATAAAGACAAGGAATGGGGAATCCGTTACAAGAGACGTGAAACAAAAAATCAATTGTTGTCTGCCAAGCCGCGCCGATTTTGCGGAAGCGCCGATACCCTCGCAGTTGCAATGTAAGTGAGAATCACCCACCCACGCATGGTTGAGCGCGGCTGTAATGAAGCTGCAATCAAGCAGGTGGGGCGCTGCCGGCAAGTCGTGCTTGCTGTCGGTGGTCATGACGCGAAATTTGCGCCTGTCTCGGGCGCGAATGCCATGCTGCCGCATCAGCCGCAAAGCGCCTGCCGCGTTGGGGCGCGACAGTTTCCCGCGCTTCGTGGATCGGCACGAAGCGCTTGTCGCAAATGTTGAGTTTGAGTAACAGAAGAAAATAATAATGGTCGGGACGGGCAGATTCGAACTGCCGACCCCTCGCACCCCAAGCGAGTGC
>VFSW01004749.1_pt1 | contig 20224 bp, 19 predicted proteins | sample 5358111 | NCBI WGS metagenome assembly VFSW01 (sample SAMN11554181, study PRJNA540505) | mine drainage metagenome | isolation source: sediment from site ElyBrook_90M | place: USA: Ely Copper Mine, Vershire, VT | collected 2017 | reverse complement strand
GCGCTCTTGGCTACCACCTTGCGCCGGCGAACCTCGTCCCGCGAGTACATCGTCCCCCGGCACTTCTTCGCCCCGCAATTGCACCGGGCTTCGTCGTCGCCGCCGTCATAGAGGCAATAGTCGTAGGTGATCTCCTCACCCGCCTCGATGTCTTTGATGGCCATGATCCATACCCGCCCATTGATCTCCTCGGTCTCGCAATTCGGGTCGCAGCTATGGTTGATGAACATGGCCATTGAATGGCCGTCGATCACGACCGAGCCGTCGCCCAGTCCAAACAGATAGGTGATGGGCGACTCTTCGTAGGCGGTGTCGGCCTCGTTCTTTGTCAGACGAGGGCCGTCGTACTCGGCCACGCGGGAGCCTTTGCGAATCTGTGTCGTTGCGTAACAGCCGGCGGCGTGGATGGCGGAGGAGCGGATGATCAGTCCCATAGGTATGCGGTATTTTCCTCTGGCGCTTGAATCCTGTATGCACCGCATCCTACCATTGAAGCAGCAATGAAAAAAGCTGGATTGCAGGAAATGAAAAGGTTCTTCTCCATTACGCTGGTTCTGGTAGCCTGCGGAACCGTCTTGCCCGGAATGCGTGCACTGTCTCAGGCTCCGGCAAGCAACGGCCCAGCGCAAAATCCAGCACCGTCCAGCGCTCCCCAGCCTGCCACCAACGCGCCCCCCGCCGCGCAGCAGGAATCGAACCCTTTTCCGGAGGACACTACGACGGTTCCTGTGATGCCCTCTGCCACCTCGGCGGGGTCGCCGCCGTCCGCATTCGATTCCGGTGACAGCGGCAGCCTCTCCCTGCCCACCGTGGACAGTGATCCGGTGCGCAGTCCTGACGATCCTGACTCCGGCAAAAGCAGCGGCCAGGACTCCAGTTCCAGCGACAGCCTGCAGGGACTTGACCAGCTACTCCAGCCTCCACCCGACACCGGCAAACACAAAAAGAAGGATGGAAGCGATCAGTTGGACGAGCCCTTTCCCCACGACAGCCCCCAAAAGGACATCAGCGTTGGCAGCTATTACCTTGACAGCGGGGACTGGAGGGGCGCACTCTCGCGCTTTGAATCAGCCATGGTGCTGGATCCGGAAAACCCCGATGTCTACTGGGGAATGGCCGAAGCAGAGCGGCATCTGGGCCAGTATGCCGAGGCCAAGGCGAACTATCAGAAAGTGGTGGACTACGACCCCGACAGCAGACACGGCAAGGACGCCAAAAAGATTCTTAAGCAGCCGGAGATTGCCAACGCGCCCGCAGTTTCCTCCAACACTTCAACCACAAAGCCCCAGCCGTAGGCAGCAGCCGGCCGATTGCTAGAAACCGCAATACTCAAGATATGCGTCAATAATCTGCCTGCCCCAAAGGGCGCTTAGTATGCCGCCAACGCAGAGAAACGTGCCGAGCGGGAGCTTGGTGAGATGCCAGGGTCCCGTGCGCTGGCGAATCGATGGTACGGCGAGGATGACGAGGGCCACCAGGGCGCCGACCGTCACACCAAGAAAAAAGGCAAGCAGCGTGTGAGAGAGGCCCAGCCAGGCGGCAAGCAGGAGCATGAGTTTGGCGTCGCCCAGGCCCATCCCCTCGCGCCCGCGCAGAGAGCGGTAAGCCCAGCGGATGAGCAGAATCAGCGCAGGGAAGAGGATCAGCCCCATCATCCATCGGACAGCGGCGTCGAAGACCTGGGCGTGGTGGTCCTCCAGCCCGCTCTCCAGGCTCCAGTGCAAGGGGAGTGACGCCAAAACCCAGCGCATGGTAAAGCGCGCGGTACTTACCAAGAGTCCCAGGGCCGCGCCGCCGAGGGTGAGCCAGTCCGGCAGCCATAGACGTTCTGCGTCCAGCGCGGCAATGCCGATCAGCAGCCAGCAGAGCGCCATTTTCACCACCGTAAAGGTGACCTCGTCGTAGACAATCAGTGCGGTGGAATCTGGCGCATACAGCGCGGGCAAGCCCTTCCACGCCGCGGCAGCCCATGAGGCGGCCACGGCCATCTCCACCAGCGGATACCGCCAGCCAATCCGAGCCTTGCAGGTGCGGCAGTGCCCGCCGAGCGCCATCCAGCTCACCAGCGGCACATTCTCCCACCACGCCAAGGTGCGCCCGCAGCCGCGACAGTGCGACCGCGGCCGGACGATGCTTTCACCCTCTGGCCATCGGCTGATGCACACGTTGAGAAAGCTGCCAAAAGCCAGCCCCACAAGCGCAACAAATGCGGTCCCTAAAAGGCGGATCATGAGAAATCGAGTATACGTCGAATTGAGCGCAAAGCCCTCCTGAACCGCTCGCATTTTTTACGCATCGAATCCTGCGGACCTCCGCCTTGCCGCCTCGGATTACACTGAGGGAAATGGACGACGCACGCAAGGCAGCCGCTCCACAACCCACCCCAATCACCACCCGCAACGCCACGGTGACAGACCCAGCGCGGGCCGCGGCTCTTTTTGAGCAATCGGCGGCCATCATGGCACGCCTGCGCGCCCCCGGCGGTTGTCCCTGGGATCGTGAGCAGACCTTCGACACCATTCGCAAATACACGCTGGAGGAGACTTATGAAGTCTTTGACGCCATTGAGCGCCGCGACTTTCCTCACCTGGCCGAGGAACTCGGCGATCTGCTGCTGCAGGTGCTCTTCTATGCGGAGATGGCGGCCAATGAAGGCCACTTCACCATCGCCGACGTGCTGGACCACTTGAACCGCAAGCTGGTACGCCGCCATCCTCATGTCTTTGGTCAGGAGGCTTCGCGCGCGGCAGGAAACCAGGCCGATGTAGATGCGGAGGTCGAGGGCTCCTCTGCCGCTGTGCTCCAAAACTGGGAGGAGATCAAGGCAGCCGAGAAGCAGGCCGCGGGCAAAGCAGTCGTCGAGCATTCGCGTCTCGACGCGGTGCAGCGCGCCATGCCTGCATTGGCTGAGGCATCCAAGCTGGGCGCCAAGGCGGCGAAGTCCGGCTTTGACTGGCCACGCTGGCGTGACCTCTTGCCCAAGCTGGCCGAGGAAACTGCGGAGCTGGAGGCCGAAGCCGCCGCTGCCGAGCAGGCTCCGAGCGATCCCGCACGCAAAGCCGCCGTCGAGGCGGAGCTGGGCGACCTGCTCTTTACCGTTGTGAACCTGGGCCGCCACCTGGCCGTGGATGCCGAAATGGCCCTGCGCGGTTGCAATCTGCGCTTTCGCCAGCGCTTCAGTCAGATGGAACGTGCCAGTGCGCGCCCGCTGGATGAATTGCCGCCAGAGGAACTGGAAGCACTCTGGGCGCAGGCCAAGCGCACGCTCGCAGCAACGCCTCAGTCTGCTCCGGAGGCTAGGCCATGATCCTCATTCGGGATTGTGTTGGGTTCGACGAATTTGAGGCCTGCGTCCAGCTCCAGATCAAAACCTGGGGCTACGACCTCAGCGATGTCATTCCACGCAAGGCGTTTCTTGTGGCCAGGAAGATCGGCGGACAGATCATCGGAGCCTTCGATACGGAGCTGCCCGGTGCCTCGGAACACGGCGAGCCGGAGTCGCTGATTGGTTTCGCCATGTCTTTCCCCGGAGTCAAGACAGGCGAAGGCCAACCTCGTCCGTATCTCCACTCCCACATGCTGGCCGTGCGCGAGGGCTACCGTAATCGCGGCGTCGGCGCGCAACTCAAGCTGGAGCAACGACGTGAGGCGCTGCGGCGCGGGCTGCGCCACATGGAATGGACCTTCGACCCGCTGGAGATTCGCAACGCCCACTTGAATATCCACAAGCTGGGTGTCACTGTTTGCTCATACTGCGTGAATTTTTATGGTGTATCCTCTTCTCGACTGCAAGGGGGACTGCCCACAGACCGTCTGGTAGCGGAATGGGATCTTGATTCGCCGCGGGTCACGGCGATCCTGGAGGGTCGTCCCAGAGCCGTTTACCCGGTAGAGGAACGCATTATGGTTCCAGCTTCCATTTATGAGTGGAAGGCATCGGAGAAAGACCGGGAGCGAGCGATTGCCGTTCAGCTGGAGAATCGCGGCAAGTTTCAGAAAGCATTTTCAAGCGGATTGGCTGTACTCGGTTTTGTTCGGGATGCAGAGGGGAACGGAGTCTTTGAACTGGGATTCCTCAATTGCTAGCAACACTTCTGTCCTGCAAGGCGGAGCGTCGCTACAACATTGTAGAAGTCGTCATTCTTTTCACCGGCTCAACATTCAAGGAACAAACAACCTATGAAAATTGACGGAATCATTCTTCGAGAACTTCACCTGCCACTGGTTCGCCCGTTTGAGACCAGCTTTGGCGCCACGCGCGACCGCCGGATTCTTCTGGCCGAAGTGCGCTCCGAAGGCCTCATCGGCTGGGGTGAATGCACGGCTGGAGAGCATCCCTACTTCTCCGCCGAGTCCACTGACTCAGCCTGGCAGGTCATGCTCAGCGAACTCGGCCCCATGCTCGCCTCCGAATCGCCCGAGCACGGTGGTGATTGCCCGCGCATCTTCCGTCGTGTCCGCGGCAATCGTATGGCCAAGGCTGCGCTGGAAAATGCCATTTGGGACCTTGAAGCGCAGCGCGAAGGCATCTCGCTCTCGAATCTTATCGGCGGAGTGCGAGACCGAATCCCCTGCGGCGTCTCGCTCGGCATTCAGTCCTCCATCCCTGAGCTGCTCAGCGTCATTGAGAAGGAACTGGCCGCCGGCTACCAGCGCATCAAGCTCAAGTGCAAACCCGGCTGGGACGTTGAAGTTTTTGAGAAAGTGCGCAGCCGCTGGCCGGGCATTACGCTCAGTTGCGACGCCAACTCCGCCTATCGCCTGCGCGACGCGGACCACCTGGTCACCTTCGATGCCTTTGACCTGCTGATGATCGAGCAGCCGCTCTGGCACGACGACTTCTACTATCACTCCATGTTGCAGAAGCGGCTCAACACGCCCATCTGCCTCGACGAGTCCATTCGCAACCGGCGCGACGCACTGGCCGCCGCCGAAATGGAGTCCTGCAAGATCATCAACATCAAGCTGGGCCGCGTCGGCGGATTCTCCGAGGCCATCGCCGTCCACAACGCGGCGCAGGAGCGCGGCATTCCGGTCTGGTGCGGAGGTATGTTGGAGTCAGGCATCGGCCGCGCGCACAACATCGCGCTCTCCACGCTGGAAAACTTCTCGCTTCCCGGCGATGTGTCGGCTTCGGCCCGCTACTGGAAAGAGGACATCATCGAGCCCGAAGTCACCGTCACGCCACAGGGCGAGATTGAGATTCCCGACACCCCCGGTCGCGGCTACGAGGTGCGCTACGACCTGATCGAGCGCCTCACCGCGCGCAAAGAAGCGATCCGCGCCTTTGAGCTGGTGGGGTAGAGCCAGGCAGGTTCATCGTCGATCGTGATGGGGCTCTCGTCGTTCGCTGCTGAATGCAGCCCCGGCATGGCTAGGCGGAAACCGTGTGAGACTGCTGCGCTTTCCATAGGAAGTAAGGCAGCGCCGTCAAGGTAAGAATCACCAGAACATGAACGAGGCCGCCTGTGATTTCCCCTGCGGACGTGCCAAGGGCGAAGCTCATGCTGATATGTCCAAGACCGGCGGGTACGTCAGTGCGGCTGGCGTGGATCTGTGCCGTGCCACTCACCCAGGCGTTCAGCAGCAGGCCAACTGGAGGCCAAAGCGCCTTCAACCTCTGACGAACTGCGACCGCCACGATTCCCCAACCAACGAAAAAGGGCGCGGCGAAGTAGATGGCCCGTCCCATTTGAAAATAGAGACTGGCCAATCCAAACACACGCACACCGCCAAACGGAGTATCCACCCTGGGCAAAAAAATCTGCCATCCCGACCACAGAATGAAGATCGCTGCCATCCATGCGCCCGCCAAATAGAACAGCGGTCCTAAACTGAAAAAGGCCCACGGCGCGCGCGCGCACCACGCCTGGAACTCCCGCTTCCCGGTCATCGCGTTGGCCAGTGCATCCATGCTGCCGAGCCGCGCAAGCGCTGAGGACTCGGCTTCTTCACGGCTCCGTCCTGCGCGTTCCCCTTCTGCCGTCAGATCGGCCAGGTGATCGGCGAGTTCGGCGATGTAGCGTTTCACATGCCGCGGCGCAACGCCCGCCCGCAAGAGCCGTTCCTGAAGCTCATCAAAGGGCTTCGCCATGTCGTCCTCCTTGCAGCATTGTTTGGATGGCCGCCGCAAGCTGGGTCCACGTGTCGGAAAGATGTGCGAGGCGGCGCGCCCCGCCAGCAGTCACGGAATAGTAGATGCGGCTCCGGCCATTCACGGTCTTGCGCCGTGAGCGTAGTGCGCCATCTCGTTCCAGCGCGTGCAGCACCGGGTAGACTACGCCTTCGCCAGGGGAAATTACCGCGCCGCTGCGGCTGCTGATGGCTTGCACAATCTCGTACCCGTACATCTCTTCTTGCCGCAGCAGGCTGAGGACAAGAAGTTCCGGAACCCCGTTCATGAAGCTTGGATTGGTTTCGCGCATCCGCATGGAAGTCATAATACCTCGCAGCGCAAGGTATAGCAACAATTTTCCGATGCTCTGCTACTTCCTGTGCCCCCAGTTGAAGTAGCGTCCCACAATCACTTTGACAATCAGGTGGTCGGTCGATGCTGTGGCTCCCCAGCCGGCGCCAAAGTTGATCTCCCACTTGGGCGAAACAAACAGATTCACCACCGGGAAGACCTGGTGCTGCTGGTTGTGCAGACTCAGAAAGTGGCCGAACTCGCCCCAGTACCCGTAATACTCAACCCCAAAGTTGATGATCTTGGCGGGCTGGTAGGTCACGGTGGCCGCAGGGCCGAAGGTGAGGCCGCGCGGAGATACCACCCGGTAATAGTACTGTCTCTCCGTGGCGGAGGTCCCAGGCGGCAGACCGGTTGGATGAATACCCCAGTCCATCGTGGTGTTCACTGACCAGTACCACTTGCCAACTGTCTGGTCGACGATGGGCATGATCTGCCACGACCACGTTGGATTTGAGTACGCGGCGCGCGCATAGCCGAACTCGTTGGAGACGCTTACGCCCACCGGCCAGTGCCACGAGGGCGGAACACGCACGCGCGGCCGGATATGGTCGCCCACCCACTGCACGCCGGTGCCGTTCTTCTCCTCGGTGAAAACGTAGAACCCCACCTCTGACCAGTCGTTGACGCCCTGCGTGAATTCGACCGTCTCATGTTCCTGGCCCTGCGTGGGCAACATGTCAAATTGACTGGTCGTGCCGCCTTCCACCGTGTAGTTGCTGTGAAGCTCGACCAGGAGCACGCCCGGATCCATGGTTTCGGAGGGATAGACCTGAATCTCGTAATTATCCTGGCTGTGAGCCAGACCCAGGGCCACGCCCATCAGCAGAAGGACAGAAAGGATGGTCTTCAAACCGGCTCCTAATCAAGTTGGGGATGGAGAGGATCTTTCTTAAGTTCAATTATCGACTGACTCCACATTAGATGCGGCAACGGCGGAATGGGAAGCGCCTAAGTCGCTCTCGTTCTTCCCGCAACACTGGGTCTTCGCCCGGCTTTTTGACCCTGTCCGCGCCGTTCCGGGGCAATCCCCTCCGGTGATATACTCACAAGGTTAGGTGCGTCTCCGCGCCGGCACTTTTTACGCATACTGAGGTTCCCATGTCCGGCCACTCGAAATGGGCCACAATCAAGCACAAGAAGGGCGCGCTCGATGCCAAGCGCGGCAAGATATTCACCCGCCTCATCAAGGAAATCACGATCGCTGCCAAGGGCGGCGGTGGAGACCCTGACGGCAACCCCCGGTTGCGCACCGCGATTCTGGCGGCCAAGGCTGAGAATATGCCGGCCGAAAACATCAAGCGCGCCATCCAGCGCGGTACAGGCGAGCTCGAAGGTGTGAACTACGAAGAGATCACCTTCGAGGGCTATGGCCCCGGCGGCGTCGCCATTATCGTCGAGGTCCTTACTGACAACCGCAATCGAACGGTCAGCGAGATCCGCCACGCATTTTCAAAGAACGGCGGCAACCTCGGCGAATCCGGCTCCGTCCGCTTCATGTTCTCTAAGAAGGGCATCATCGCCATTGAGAAGTCGGCGGCAACGGAAGAAAATCTGATGGATATCGTGCTTGAGCACGGCGGCGAAGACCTGAACGATGAGGGCGACAACTGGGAGATCATTGCCGATCCGTCCGCGTATGAAGCGGTGCTCGGAGCGGTTAAGGCTGCCGGGATCCCGACCGTCATGAGCGAGGTCACCATGATCGCTTCCACCTACACCAAGCTCGAAGGCGCGGCAGCAAACCAGATGGTTCGCCTCCTGGAGGCGCTCGAAGACTTCGACGACACCCAAAACGTCTATTCAAACTTCGACATGGACGCCGAACAGATGGAGCAGGTCGCCGGCTGATCCGGATTCTAACGGGCATTCGCGAGGGCCGCCCAGTTGTGGCGGCCTTTTTATGGGTCCGGCAGCTTCATCGCACAGAAGGGACGAACATTGATTCGCAGCACAACTGTTGTTTTGTCGATACTGATGGTGGCCTCCATGGCCGTTGCTCAATCGCCCGATGGCGCGGCAAAAAACGTCAGCAGCCCAGTGGTGAACCCGGTAGCGCAGATCCGCGAAAACAGGAGCTGGGAGTACGGGCCCTTTGCCAACTGGGGTACGGGTATGGGCAATCGCGACAATTTCAAGTTCTTCTTTACCGGGATTGAGCTGGGCAAGGTGCTCACTCCGGTGATTCATGCCGGTATGTTCAGCGGCCAGTTTGAGTACGCCGGGAACATCATTCCGTTTTGGCAGGCTTACACCCCGGCTCCGCACATCCAGACATTCACTTATCTGGGGCAACCCTTTCAGGCGCCCGTCGGCGGTGGCAACTATACTGGCGTCAGCCTCACTCCGGTCATCTTTCGCTGGAACTTCCTCACCCGTTCGCGACGCTTTCAGCCCTGGTTTCAGGCCGCGGGCGGGCTCATTTACACCACGCATAAGTTTCCACCGGATGAGCTGGTGCCGCATGGCCTTCCCGGCGGCACCTCGGTCTTCAATTTTTCGCCCCAGGGAGGTTTCGGGGTCCACTATTTCAGGCGTCCTGGCAGGTCAATCGATCTGGGCGTGAACGCCGTGCATATCTCCTCGGCCTCGCTCGGAGATCGTAACCCCGGCGTCAACGCCAGCATCCAGATCCAGGTCGGTTATACCTTCTGGAAATAACCAGCACGGAGCCAGCATGAAAGACGCGGTCATCGAGTGCGTTCCCAACTTCTCCGAGGGCAGAGATGCCCGGCGGGTCGAGGCCATCGTGGCCGCGATGCGCGTCGAGGGAGTGCACCTGCTGGACTGTTCAATGGATGCCGATCATAACCGCTCCGTGGTCACCATTGCCGGCGAACCGGCGGCGGTGGTCGAGTCGGCAGTGCGCGGCGCAGGCAAGGCCGCGGAACTCATTGATCTTACCCGGCAGGAGGGCGTCCACCCCCGCATTGGCGCCGCCGATGTCATCCCCTTCGTGCCCGTCTCCGGCATCAAGCTGGAACAGTGTGCAATGCTGGCGCGCCAGGCCGGTCTGGAAATATGGCAACGCTTCGGCGTGCCCGTCTACTTCTATGAGGCGGCCGCCGCACGCCCTGACCGCGCCAATCTCGATGAGGTCCGCCGCGGACAGTTCGAGGGCTTGCGGGACTCGGTTCGCAAGGAGGCTGCGCGCCGCCCCGATCTGGGCGGTCCCGGCCTTCATCCCACCGCGGGCGCCTGTGCCGTCGGCGCGCGCAAGTTCCTTGTTGCCTATAACATCTACTTCGATTCCGCCGACGTGGCAATGGTTCGGGCTATTGCGCGGGAGATTCGCGCTACCTCCGGCGGACTGAAGAGCGTCAAGGCGATGGGCTTGCTGGCCCACGGCCGCGCCCAGCTTTCCATGAACATTACTGACTTTGAGGCCACGCCCATCTCCCAGGTCTACAGCACGGTCTCCCAACTCGCACTGCACCACAAGACGGCGCCAGTCGAGGGAGAGGTCATCGGCCTACTTCCTGAGGCAGCCTGTGAGCGCGACAGCGAGTGGATGCGTCAATTGACTGGGTTCGATCCTGAAACCAAGATTCTGGAGCGGCGTTTGGCTGCTCCATTGGATTGGCCGGGAGGTTTGTAACCCGCATGGCCCAAAGCGACAGAGCGGCGAAGAATCGCCGAAGGGTACAATCAGAACTAAGGATACCGTGCAACCGCCCGGGCTGCGGAGGCTGTCGATGCGCGGATATTCCTGGCAACCCGCCCCTTGTACCGGGCGGTTAAAGGTCTGGAGCCATCCGTAACCGCGACGGACCCGGACCGGGACTTCCCGGCCCAGTCTCCCGATGACCGCGCATTCCCGGAGGAATGACTTGGTAAGACATATCGTTCGACTTTCAATTCCCGCCCTCTTTCTAGCCATGGCCCTTCCATCCACGGCGTCGCAGCTTTCCGGCGATGCCCGGGGAGCCATTCCGCACGATGTGCAGCAACTGGTCGCCATCGACTACCGGGCCATGCAGAACTCCGATGCCGCCATGCAACTGCGCGATCGCGTGATGCCGCCCGATTTGAAACAGTTCGATGATGCCCTCCGCAAGTCGGGATTGAACGACAATCACGATGTGGACGATCTGGCCTTTGCCCTCTTTCGGCCTGGAAGTAATAACGACCAGTTGGAGACCGTCGGCGTCGCGCAGGGTCAGTTCCCGATTGACGACATCATGGCTAACTTCCGCAAACAGAAAGTGCATCCCAAGCTGGTCCGCACCAACAAGATTTATCCCATGGGCAAGACCGGCATGGTGCTTTGCTTTGTCGATCCCTCCACTATGGTCTTTGGCAGCAATGAAGCCGTTAAGCAGGCACTGGATGCCCGCGACGGGCTCGGGCCCAGTCTGCTCACAAACGGCTCAATGATGGATGCCATGCGGTCGGTGGATTCTGAACCCCTGTGGAGCATCCTCGACCAGAAGGGAACCCAGACCATGATGCGCCAGATGCTCGGCGAGGCTGGTTCCATGACCGATTTCGATTCCGTGCGCAAGCGCCTCGTGGCTTCCTGGTACTCAATGAACTTCCAGCACGGCGTCAAATTTGACCTCACCGTTTCCACGGGCGACCTGTTTGCGGCAGCCACCGTCTCATCGCTGCTCAACGCAGCCCTGGTTTATCGCAAGATGAGCGGTACGGATGCAGAGAAAGCGGCACTGGCGGCTACCGACATTACATCCAGCGCAGGACAGCTATCCATCCACTTCGCCACCTCCGATTCCGGATTCAACAGCCTTCTCAACTCATCGCTCTTCCAGAGCATGGTCCGCTGATTTCTCCGATCTGAAAAATGCGCATTCCTTCGCCATCCTCTCCGTGTTCCATGCGGAGAGGATGGGCACTCCTTGAGTGTGCGCAGGCTGGCTGCCGCTCGGCATGACGCTTGCAAACTATTCCGCGATCTGTGCGCTTCCTCACGAGCGTTGCGACGAGAAGCGAAGGCAGGACCTTGCTTCGACGCATGAGAGTGCTGCTCTGGAGATCCTTCTCCCAAAGTGCCCGGAACAGTGCGGGATGAGAATGCCACGACGGAGGCGTAAGCGCTGGAAACCCGCTTCGACAGCGCAGGGAAGCGCACCGCGTGGGTGTGTATCGCTACCCTGTCTCGCAAAAATGGAATAACGGATACACAAGAATGTGATATCGGAAAGAACCGAATGCTTCCGCAACAAAATGTGGCGGTCTCGTGTTGGCCAACCAGGGAAGAACGATTCTTCGCAATTTTCTGACGAGTTCAGGGCGAGAGATCAACCTGCTGCTCTTCCGGCTGAGCACGTCCCAACTTCTGAGCCGTGGCTTTCTTCAAAACGGACTTTCAAACATATTCGAATCCGCCTGATCGATTGGCCAACGGCGCCTCTGGCAATGCCGCTAGCGAACCTGCTGGATCGCATCTTCTGCCGCCGCCTCTTGCGCATTGCAAACCCTGTCGCGCCCGCTCCGTTTCGCGGCATAGAGCGCATCGTCCGCCTTCTGAATCAGCGAGGGCGCGTGTTGTCCCATCGCGGGCACCATAGTTGCGCACCCGACGGAGATGGTCACCAGTCCCAACGGGCTCGCGCTGTGCGCAAGGTTACGGCAACGCAGCGCCGCGCACACCTGCTCGGCAACCTGCAACGCGCCTTCGCTCTCCGTGTTCGGCAGCACAATTGCGAACTCCTCTCCGCCAAACCGCGCCACCAGGTCTCCCGGCCGGGTCACCACATCCAATGCAGCCTCGGCAAGCTGCTTCAGGCAACTGTCCCCCCGCAGATGCCCGTAAGTATCGTTGTAGGCCTTGAAGAAGTCCACATCGATCAGAAGCAGAGAGAGCGGCTGGCGCTCCCGCATCCCTCGACGCCACTCGCTGGTCAGCGCCTGATCGAAACGCCGCCGGTTGGCCAGCCGTGTCAATGGATCTGTCACCGCCAGCGCCTCAATCGCCTGATAGGCGTTCTTTAGTTCCTGCTCGGCCAACTTCCGTTCGGAGATGTCCCGCACCACATTGAGGATGCCGGTCGGAGCACCCGTGTCTGGATTCTGTACCACGCGCAGGCCGGCCTCCACCCACAGGTAATTGCCGTCTCGCTTCCGCACGCGGCATTCAATCAGGGATCCGTTCCCGCCGGACCTCAGTTGCTGCAGGGCAGCCGCATACCGCAACTGGTCTTCCGGATGTACCATGTCGCCGCTTTTCAGCTCCAGAACCTCGTCCGGATCCCATCCCCCCATCCGTTGCGCCGCTTTTGAGACGTAGTTGCGCTGTCCCGCAAGGTCCGAAAAGATAATCACATCCCGCGAGTTTTCAGTCACCAGCCGATGCAGCACCGCAATCTCATCCAGCCGGCGTTGTGTAGCTTGCTGGCGTTCCAGCACGATCGAAATGCTGTAGAGCGTAAACATCGCTGAAGCCACAAACATCTGCAGAAGGACCGCGGGCGGAAATGACGGCGACGCCTCCACCAGAATCGGAGTCACAGGCCCGCGCAGCATAAGTGAGCTGCCGACCAGGGTCACAAACAGCGCGCCCATAGCTGCCCACGCCATACCCTGCGCCAGCAGAACCAGCACCAGGCACGGGTAGACCAGCACCATCACCGGAACCTTAACCTGGCTGAAGGCCAGCATCGTACTTAAAATCAGAAGAGAAGGATAGAGCCACGGTCGCTTTGTCTTCATTCCGCTTCGCAGCCCTTGACGAAAGATGGCCACACAGGCGGGCGCCGTGACCGCGGTTCCCAAGCCGTCCGCCGCAACCCACGTCAACAAGGCACGAAGCAATGAACTGTGGAACCACAATCGCGCAAAGACTGCATAGAATGAACCCGCCACCAGCGGCCCGAGCACCATTGCCATCGCTGCAAAACGCACCAGATACCGGGCCTCGGTAAACTCCGGCAGGTCCCTCGAACGGCGTCGCAGCAGCGATGCGCTCACCGTAACCTCAACCAGGTTCAGCGCCGACAGCAAAAGGTTCAGCCACCAATGCCCGATAAGCAGCGAACTGCCTGCCAGTTCACCGGCCAGGCCTGCAGCAAGATAAGCGGACGAGCGCCATCTCGGCGCCGTCAGCAGGTAGGCCAGCAACACGCCGTTGGCGATCCACAGAAAGTTTGTACCCTCTCCCGGTCCCTCGAAAGAAACGACAAACGCCGTGGCCAGCCCTACCGATACAGCACACCCCGCGGGTCCTTCGACAAAGCGGTACCTGCGCGCCCACTTACCGTTCCAGCCACGCATCCGGGAGTCAGAGTTCCTGAGCACGCTTGTCCTCCCGGGAGATGTATCGGAAGAATCTGCGTCAGGAATAGCCGCCGTAGGGCGCGCCTTCTTAATGTTTGCTCACAAAGTTGCGCCAGGTCGGGCGCAATCCTGCTTAGACGGCGATCAGGGATGCTGGCTCAACGCCGGATGGAACTCAATCTTTCCTGCGGGCAGCAGCACAATCTCCAGCCGGCCCTCCTGACCTTCATTCAGCTCCGGGCCGGTCATCTGCCAGGCCTTGCCTTGCACGCCCTCGGTGTACTGCACCTTTACCCGGCCGCTGTCGCGCACCTTGAAGCGATAATGAAGATCCGCGCCTGCCGCCAGGGTGTCTGCCCCAAAGCTGGCGCTGGGATAGTCAACCTCGAGAAGCGTGATCGCCCCTCCCGTACGGTTCTCCACCGTGGCATCGATGCGATACGATTTGCAGCCGCAAACCAACCCCGCCAGTGCCAATCCGGCAATCGCAATCCATCTACTGCCCGCAGCTTTCATCTCTGCGCCTCATCGTTCTCCGGTGAGCCTCCGGCGGGTTCTTGAGCCGCCAGTTTCTTCTCCACCCGGTCCAGCCGTTTCAATACTTCGGGCAGCCGTTGAAAAATCGCAACAGCGCGCAGCCACACCCGGTTATCGAATCCCGGCGATCCGGAGATCATCTTGCCCGCGGGCACGTCGTGTGAAACCCCCGACTGCGCAGTCAGAATCACTCCATCGCCAAGGCTGCAATGCCCGGCAACCCCGGCCTGCCCGGCCAGAATCGCATTGCTTCCCACCACGGACGAGCCCGCGAGTCCCACCTGCGCGCAGACCAGCGTATTCTGCCCCACCCGCGAGCCATGACCCACCTGCACCAGATTATCGACCTTCGTCCCATCGCCAATCTCTGTCGCACCCACCGTAGCGCGGTCAATGCAGGCATTGGCCTGGACATCCACCCGGTTGCCCAGCCGCACCGGCCCCGATTGCGGAATCTTTTCCCACTCGCCAGACTCGTTCTTTGAAAATCCAAAGCCGTCTGCGCCCACAATCGCGCCATTCTCCAGCGTCACATGGTCGCCAAGGATGCAGCCTTCGCGAACCACAGCGTGCGCGTGCGCGAACAGATGGCTTCCGGCCACAACGCCGGGGTAGAGCACCACATGGGGCAGCAGCGTGGCATGCGGCCCCAACTTCACCCCGGGCCCCACCACTACGTACGCCCAAACATGTGCACCCTCGCCCATCACCGCCGTCGGGTCGATCACGGCCGTGGAGTGGATCCCCGCCAGATACACCGGCGGTTGATAAAACATCCCCAGCGCGCGCGAAAAGGCATGGTAGGGATTCTTGAGCCGAATCGTTGCCGTCCGGATCTCAGGGAACTCCGGCTCCACCAGCACTGCGGCCGCATGGGTCGTCCGGGCCAGGCCTGCATACCGGGGATTGGCCACAAAAGTGATCTCCGTCGGGCCGGCCTCCTCAATTCCTTTGACGCCAGAAATTTCCAGCTCCGCGTCGCCGCGCAGTTCCGCGCCCAACCGGGTTGCCAACTCGCCTAGCTTCATCGAAAGAGATTGTACCGGAACGGCGCGCCAGAGATCGCAACCAGCACAGAGGAGCTACTCCGGCTCTGTATCCTCTGGGAAAAGCTCCGGCTGCGCCTCAGCCTGCCGGACTGCCGTGCCGCGCCGCCCCGCGCCAATCAGCGCCATCACTTCGAGCGTCTGGATTGACTGACGAGGCACATAGATTCGCTGCGTGTTGGAACGCGTGTCGGGAGGCGTAAGCATCAGCCCTATTCCATCCACCAGCGAACGGTCATTGACCGCCAGCCCCTCCAGTTCGTCGCCGTCCGTCAACGTCATCCGCAGCCACAACCCCGGCGTCCGTGGACGTACCGCAAAGCGTTTCTGCAACAGCCTCTCCGGGTTGGCTTGTTCGCCGGCAGGGAAGTCGCGCACATAGCAGACCCACTTGACCGCATCCCAGCCGATGCAGAGCACCTTGCCAGACAAATCCAGAATCTCCAGAGCGGTCGTATGCTGGCCCAGGTCCGCGCCTGCGTAGCCCGCGCACCAGTCCCGCGAGAACTTCCGCACAATCACAGGTTTACGCAGCGGCCCCATTGCTCTGGATTGTCGCACAGCGCAGAGGGCATCGCGAACCGAAAACGCCACCCGGATTGTGCACTCGGCTCTGGTCATCCGCCCCAAGTTGTGATAATGTGTTGGTTTGCAACCCTTGCCGTAAAGCGATTTAAGTCTAGCAACATCAGGAACTTGGCGCAGGCAAACTGGGCGGCGGAAGCAGGGGACGGAATGCCCGACTACATCTACCTTCTTGAACACCGGCTCTCGGCCGACCAGCAGAGCGCTCTGCGTCATCTGCGTGATACGGCCCGCGAGGCCGGCATGCTCCTCTTCCTCAGCGGCGATGCCGTCCGCGACCTCACCAGCGGGCATGCTGTTCGCGACATGGAAGTTGCTGTCCACGGCAACGCCCTCAAGTTGAAAAAAGCCATTGAAAAGCGCGGAGGCAAGGTCTGGGGCGAGGATGAGGACTCGCGCTCGCTCTACCTCTGTTTCCCCGGCACCGTCCGTGTCGATGTCATCAGCTCCCATCGCAGGGAATACCCCAAGCCCGGGAAGCCTGTCTTTCACGCCGCCTCCATTCAGGAAGACCTGCGCCGCCGCGACTTTACCGTCAATGCCATGGCCATCTCGCTCAACGAGGGCTCGTTCGGCCTGCTGATGGACCCCCTCAATGGCGCAGCCGACATCGAGGCCCGTACCCTGCGGCTCGTGTCAAACTACGGCTTCCTTGAACAGCCCTCGCTGCTGATTCGTGCAACGCGTTACCGCGCCCGCCTGGGCTGGGATTTGGACCCGCGCACCCAGACGCGCTACGACAATGCCCGCGAAGAGGGCGTCATCGAACATCTCTCCGCGCAGGCCCGCAGTCAGGAACTCGAGCAGATTGGACACGAGGATGATGGCCTGAAGATCCTCAAGGCGCTTGAAGCCGACGGGTGGATGAAGGTCCTTTTCCCCGCCTGGACCTCCGCCAAGGCCGACGAAGAGAAGCTGAAGGCCTTGCATGATCTGGCCGTCGGGCTGCTCCTGCAGGGCGTCCATGCGGACATGTCCGCCGCCCAGATGCAGTTGCTCACCGCCAAACTCGCTCCCAAGGATCTTGCGGCTTTGAAGAAACTCATGTTGCGCCCTGGGTTTGTCGAAGAGTGGAATCACCTCGACTCCATGGCGGCAGCGTTTGCCAAGGTGCTTCTGGCCAAGGACAACCAGACGCCTTCTGTGAGCTTTAAGCTCTTCACGAGCTATGATCCTGAAGCTGTTCTATGGCTTGGCTTTACCAGCAAAGATGCAGCCGTGAAGCAACGCTATGAACTCTTTCTGAAGGTCTGGCCCGAGGCGCGCCAGCGCATCCCCCATGCCCTGATGCAGGAGATGCGGATCACGCCCGACCTGCCCACTTACGCCGCTATCGTCCAGCAGATCTTTCTTGAACTCATTGATGGCCGCCTTGAGACACCGGAAGGCGCTCGGGCCTTCCTTGAGCCGCACTCCCCACCTGCGCCTCCGCCTCCCGTCACCATCAAGCGCACACGTACCAAGCGCGGCGCTGAAGCCAAAGTCAAAGAGCGCTCCTACGAGGACGATGAAGAGGGTGAGACCGATCTGGACGAGGAAGAGGACCTCGACGATATCGGCGGGGAAGACGAAGAGATTGATCTGGGCCTGCTCAAGGGAGTTGGTGAGCCGGACCTGATCGAGGAAGGTGAGCCGGACGACGAAGAGGAAGAAGGCGAGGAACCGGAACCTGCCCCCGCAAAGCGAGGAAAGAAGCAGCCTGAACCTGCCCAGCCGGCAGGGAAAAAGCCAGCCAGGCCCGCACCTGCTCCGATGACCGCAAAGCCTGCCGACAAAGCCGGACGGACTCCTGCGCCAGTCACCAAGCCGGTTCCCGCCAGACCCGCGGCTGCGGTCCAGAAAACCGCGCCCACACCTCCAGCGGCGGAGAGCAAGGCCGTCAAGCCTGCTCCACCCAAACCAGCCACGAAACCGGCGGCGCACAAGCAGGCAGCAAAGGTTCCAGCGAAGCCCGTTGCAAAGGCTCATGCCAAGCCGGTCGCCAAAGCTGTCTCAAAGGCTCCTGCAAAAGCTGCGCCAAAGCCTGTTCGTCACGCAAAGGCTCCGGCGGCCAAGCCGGCGCCCGCAAAGAAGAAGACTGCGGCCAAACCGGTCAAGGCGTCCAAGGCAAGCAAGCCGGTTCCCAGAAAGCCCGTGCACAAGTCTCCAAAGAAACGCTGACACCCGATCCGGACCTGCCTGAAAGCGGTCCGGATCAGCCATCGTCCGTGTTATCTTCAGGGCATCCCGGAGGGAAAACCGGATGCCGCAATTGTCCCGTCCTATCCTCGCCTTCTGTCTGTCTTTCGCACTTGCATCGTGCGTAACTCTTCCGGCACTTGGGGCCGATCCGCATGCAACCGCGCAGCCTGGCTATCGCTTCAACCGGGGCGGGTGGACCTACGTCCATCTCCAGGGAACCCCCACTGAAATCGGCTACCAGCATGGTCGTCTGCTGGCCCATGAAATCGCCGACATGGTCCGCGTAAGCCAGATCGAAACCCTGCATGGAACACGGCGCAACTGGGAGTTCTACCGCCATGTCGGCCGCACCATGCTCTGGCCGCACATCGATGCGGAGTATCAACAGGAACTCGAAGGCATTGCCAAGGGAGTTCAGTCCCGCGGGGTCAAGCTCGACGTGTGGGACATCGTCGCTCTCAACGGCAACATCGAGTTGCCGGAGTATTATGTTCCCTGGCTCAACAAGCATGAGCGCGCGGCCGATATTCCGCCGATTCGGCCGGAGGGCCGCTGTTCCGCCTTCATTGCTACCGGCAGCTATACCAATGGCGGCAAAATCGTCATCGCTCACAACAACTGGACCGGCTACGCTGACGGCGAGCGCTGGACTGTTATGTTTGACATCCAGCCCGCGCACGGCCACCGCATCCTCATGGACGGGGTTCCCGGCGTGATCACCAGCCAGGATGACTTCGGCGTGAATGATGCGGGACTGATGATCACTGAAACCACCATCACCCAGTTTGAAGGCTGGAATCCGGACGGAAAGCCCGAGTTTGTGCGCTCCCGCAAGGCGCTGCAATACGCCGGGTCGATCGACGAATATGCGGCAATTATCAAGGAAGGAAACAATGGCGGCTATGCCAATGACTGGCTCATTGGAGACCGTAAGACCGGTGAAATCGCCTACCTGGAACTGGGCTTGAAGAACACGCCGCTCTGGCGCACCAGGGACGGCTACTTTATCAGTTCCAATTTCGCCCGTGATCCCGATCTGATCGAGAATGAAACCGACCACTTTGACCCCGGCAACCTGAGCAGCTCGCCCAACGCCCGCCGCGTCACCTGGGAGAAGAAAATCGCAGGCGCCAAGGGCCGGATTGACGTTGCCATGGCCGAGCAGTTCCTGGCTGACCACTTCGATAGCTACAGCGGCAAAGTGGACCCCGATGAGCGGACGCTCTGCGGTCACGTCGAAAACTCCCCGCGCGGGGTGCCGGAGTGGGATCTACACCCATACTCGCCTGAAGGCGCAGTTACCGGCAAGGTGACGGACTCGGATATGGCCGAGCACATGTCTCTTGTCGCCCGGGCAGGCCATCCCTGCGGGGAGAACTTCTACGCCGCGCCGTTTCTCGCTGCGCACCCCGAGTTCGACTACCTCAAGCCCGTGCTGAAAGACATGATTGCCGGCCCTTGGACCACATTCTCTGCCGCAGAGAAATAGCACTCATTTTCCATTGGAAAACCGCGTCCGGGCCAAAAGACAAAAACGGGCGGCCATTGAATCAATGGCTGCCCGTTCTCTTCAATATGCGGTGTCGTCTTCTCAGTCAGCTCAGTGCGTGCGAATGTACACACTCTTCCTCTTCTCGCTTCACGGCCTCACTATCCGGCCAGTCGGTGCGTCAGAGTCCTGAATCCCGCTTGTATCCGCAACTTGCTGGAACCCGGCGAATCTCTCCGCTCCGGGCCCGGCAGGCTAGTAGCGTCCGCGTCCCCGCGAGCTTCCGCCACCGCCACCGCCGCTGCCCTTGCGCGCCTGGTAGCAGTCCCGGCAAAACACCGGGCGGTCGCCACGCGGCTCAAAGGGCACAGTTGTAGGCTGGCCACAACCCGAGCAGATCACAGGCGTACCCTGTGACGGAGCCGAACGGTAGCCGGAGCCTCCCCCCTGGTCGTTTTTCTTTGCCATACGGCAAGACTTGCAGCGCTTCGGGGTCGAATAACCGCGTTCCTGAAAGAACGCCTGATCGGCAGCGGTGAAGGTAAAATCCTGCCCGCAATCGCTGCAAGTAAGTTGAATATCTCCGGCCATGGGTCTCCTCGTGCAGATTGTACAGCCCATTATGACACGACCGCATAAGGATTTTATTGAGAAAGATAAAGTTATCTCCCTCAGCCGCTTCCGGGT
>VFSW01004748.1_pt1 | contig 20229 bp, 22 predicted proteins | sample 5358111 | NCBI WGS metagenome assembly VFSW01 (sample SAMN11554181, study PRJNA540505) | mine drainage metagenome | isolation source: sediment from site ElyBrook_90M | place: USA: Ely Copper Mine, Vershire, VT | collected 2017 | reverse complement strand
GACCGGCAAGCGCCAGCTGACCAGCGCCGGCGCCCGTCACATAGTGCGCCGCGTCGAACCGCGACCGCGTGAGCGGCCGGTAGAAGTCCACCACCGTGGCGGAGGCGAGCGAATTCAGCGCCGCGGAAAGATTGGCCATCGCGGCGGCCAGGATCGCGGCCATCGCCAGACCCGCAATCCCCACCGGAAGCGAATCCCAGATGAACGAAGGGTACAGCCGGTCGAGCTGGTCTTTATCGAACGTCTGACCGTTCCGCCAGACCCACAGCAGCACTCCGATCGTCAGGAACAGCGAGAACTGCACGAAGATCACGCCCCAGCTCGCAAACAGGGCGAGGCGGCTTTCCCGTTCCGATTTCGCGCTCAGCAGGCGCTGCACCACCAGCTGGTCGGTCCCGTGGCTCGCCGTGGTCAGGAAGCACCCGCCGATCGCGCCGGCCCAGAAGGTATAAGGCAGCGTCCACGACCAGTGAAAATCGAACACCCGGAACTTTCCCGCGGCCCCGGCGACATCGATCGCGTGCCGGAACCCACCCGGAATTTTGTCCAGAAGCACGAAGAAGCTGATGGCCGCCCCGGCCACATACATCCCCATCTGAATCACGTCCGTCCAGATCACGGCCGTCATGCCGCCTTCGAACGTATAGAAAAGCGTGAGCGCGATAATCGCGAGAATCGACGTGAGGCCGGCGGTATGCAGGACGATCGAGACCACAATGGAGACCGCAAACACGCGCACGCCTTCGGCCAGCGACCGGGTGATGAGAAAAATCCCGGCGGTGACCTTTCTCGTGCGCTGCCCGAACCGGCGCTGCATCAGCTCGTAGGCCGTGAGCATCTGGCCCTTGAAATACTGCGGCAGGAAAATTACGGATATCACGACGCGGGCCAGCAGGTAACCGAGTACCACCTGAAGAAAAACGTAGCTGCCCGCGTATGCGAGCGGGGGAGTGCCGATAATCGTAAGCGTGCTGGTTTCGGCCGAGACGATGGAGAGCCCGATCGCCCACCAGGGCGCGGTCCTTCCGCCGAGGAAGTAGTCTTTGAGCGTGCGCTGCCCGCTTCTGAAGCGCGCGCCAAACCATGTCACCCCGGCAAGATAAGCGATAATGACGGCAAGATCGACTGGACGCAACGTGACTGGGGCGATTGTAACAGGACTCGCGAAATGCAATTTGAAAACACCGCTTGCCAAAGCGTTTTCTTTCGATTACTCTCGAACAGGCCGGTTGCGCGCCCAGGCCGCCGCCGGCGCCGGGAACTTGCGCGCCGAAACCGGTGTCCATTCTTCCGGTGGGCCTGGCCCTGTTTGCCGGAGCGGCAGAGGTTCGATATACTCCGCTTTGTCCACTTGTGATAAGTTTTTTCGATTTGCGACCTGGAAACAAGACAATCCAAAGAGCCGGAGGCAACGTAAAAGTGTTTGACCGTTTGTCGAAAACAGTAATCGGGCCAATGATCGTGTTCGCGGCGGTATGCGTCCTCGGAACCGCGGCGCGGGCGCAAGCCCCGGCTCCAGCGGCTAAAGCGCCGGCGGTGAAAGATCAGGGCGAGTACGACATCGCCCAGGCCGCGGGCAAAGAAACGGACCCCCAGAAGAAACTGGACCTGCTCCGGCAGTGGGAGCAGAAGTATCCCGATTCCGATTTCAAAGGTCAGCGCATGCTTCAGGTAGCCTCCGTCGAGAGCCAGATCGCATTGAAGGCGGCGCAGCCCAATGCACCCCCCGCCGATCTGGACGCCGGGCAGAAAGCGGCGCAGGACCTCGTCGATAACCTGAATAAATATCTCGCGGAAGAGAACAAACCGGCCGCCGCCTCGGACGATCAGTGGAAGCAGGCGAAGCAGACCATCGAACTGCAGGCCCATATGGTGCTGGGCGCGGTTGCCGCCGTGAGAAAGGACGATGCGAAGGCGGAGGCCGAATACAGGAAGGTGCTCGCCATCTCCCCCGGTTCCGCTTCCACCGCCTATTCGCTCGGGACTCTCATCTACCGGCAGAAGAACATTCAACGGATTCCCGAAGCGCTGTTCTGGATCGCGCGCTCGGTTGAGATTACCGGCGCCCAGGCTTTGCCGGCGGCGGGTAAACAGGCAGCCGATACGTTTCTCAAACAGGCTTACGCCGGTTACCACGGGAGCGCCGCCGGGCTGGACGATCTCATGAAATCGGCTGCGGCGGCCACCGCTCTGCCGCCCGATCTCAAGATCGAGAGCCAGGTCGATATCGCGAAGAAGGAAGAAGGCGATGCGGCCGCATTTGCGGCGGCGCACCCCGATATCGCGCTCTGGCGCCAGATCCGCGACGCCCTCAGGGCCGATGGCGGAGACGCCTATTTCGCGCAGATCAAAGACGCGGAAATCCCGCCCGCCGGACAGGCTTCTTTTACGATGTTCAATGCGAAAGTCGTTTCGCAGCCCTCGCCGAAGGAACTGCTTGTCAACGTCGACAATGCCGCCGGAGACGCCACGCTGAAGTTTGAGAATCCGCTCAAGGGCACGATCGATCCCGGCACAGCCTTCAAATTCAAAGGCGTGGTGGAATCCTTCGTGAAGGAACCTTACATGCTGACGCTTACGGCCGACAAGGAAGACGTGGACGGCCTGCCCGCCTCGGCGTTTACAGCGGCTCCCACGGTGCGCAAGAAACGTCCGGCCGCGAAAAAGTAGTTACCGGCGCCATTGCAATCGAAACGCGCCCGGGGGGTTAAAACCGGCCCGGCGGCGTTCCCATTTCGGGGGGTTGGAAAAAACAAGTGGGGGATGGCCCAGTAGCCAAATTAATTAGCCAGCGGCGGCAAAACCTTCGAAGTCATTCAGAAGTTTGCCGATGAACCGCTGAAGACGCATCCGGAGTGCGGCGGCGAGGTGGAGCGTCTGTTCTCCGCTCCCGCGTTCCATCTCAAAGGCACCGGCTGGTACGCCACGGACTACGGGAAAAAGAGCGGTGGCTCCGATTCCGCCGCCAGGAACGCGAAAAGCGACACCGGCGATTCGAAGTCGAAGACCGAGTCGTCCTCGTCATCGGCCACCGACACCAGTTCCGCGTCCGGGACGAAATCCGCGTCCGAAACGAAGTCTTCGGCGGAGCCTTCTCCCAAGCCTTCTCCCGCCAGGTCTTCAGACGCCGCGTGAGTTGCCGGCAGCCCATCTCAGATAGCGCATCAGGTCGGCGCGGTGCTCCCGCACAAACTGAAAAAACACGCGCGGCGTAATCGCGGCGGCGTCCATTCCCGACCACGTCTCCATCCTCCACCGCAGGTACGGGCTGCGCCACGGCCGAAGCCTGTAGCCCTTCGTCAGTCTCCACGCCATCCGGATCAGGACGGGTTCTTTCCGGACTTCTGCTGGTCCTTTGTCGCGTAATAACCGCTGCGTGCGTGCGCGATCAGGTTTCCCGGGGCCTTGACCGCCACTTTGATCTGGCGGTACGTCCCATCGAGCGTCAGATTCAACGGTGTGTATCCGATCGTGTACTGGTTCCGGACATCGTGCGCCACCTGGTGCGCAATGCGCTCCACCTCGGAAACATCCTTAGGGTAAAACACCTGCCCGCCCGTGCTCTCCACCAGGATGCCCAAAGCGCGCTTCGCTTTGCTCGCTTCCCGCTTTTCCTCGTCGGTGAGCAACCCGATCGCGTATACCAGAATATCGTCCTGCTGCGCCGCGCGCACCAGCGCCTCAAGTGAAATCGAACTGGCGTTGTCGTTTCCGTCCGTCACCACCAAAATCACTTTCTTGTCCCGTTTCGCTTTCTCGTGCAGGTGGTCGATCGACATCCGGATCGCGTCGCGCATGGCCGTGCCGCCGCGCGAATCGATCTTCGTCAGGCCCTGCTCCATCACCGCAATGTCGTTGGTGAAGTCCGAGTCGAGATATGCTTCGTCGTTGAAGTTCACGACGAAAACCTCGTCCTGGCGGTTGGAATCGCGCACGAGGGCCAGCGCGGCCGACTCCACGGCCAGGCGTTTCTCGCGCATGCTGCCGCTGTTGTCGATCACCAGACCGAGCGAGATCGGCACATCTTCCCGTTTGAAGAGTTTGATCGGCTGCAGAACCCCGTTCTCATACACCTGAAACGCGCTCTGCGTGAGGTTCGTCACCAGGCGGCCGTTCTTGTCGGTGACCGTGACATTCAGCGGAACGAGTCTGGTTTCCGAAGAGAAAATCGCGTCCCCGGTATCGGGCGCTTCGGCTGCGCCCGGTTGCGGGGCGGCCTTCTGGCCGAACAGAAAAACCGGTCCGAGAATCAGAATGGGGGCGATCAGGACCCCGGCCAGGGTTAACTTCTTCGGAAAATCACTGCGTCGGCGCATAGTACCCGGTTCTCCAGAATGCGTGCAGGGGAGGCAATCCCCTCGGCTGTACCAGTTTGACACTAACCTTGCGGTACTTGCCGTCACGCATCGAATTGCTCGGGTTATAGCCAAGAACGTATTGATTCCGCAGTTCGATACCGATCTTCGCGGCCACGTCCGGCAGTTCATTCAGGTTTTCCACCACGAAATGCCGCCCGCCCGTCGGCTCCGAAACGTCGCTGAGCAGGCCCGGACCGGCCAGTTCCTCCGGGGTACGCCCCCGCGACTGCGCCGGCTCGTAAATCCCGATGGCATAAATCTGCACGTCCGATTCCTTCACCAGGCCCCTGATCTCAGCCTCGGTGTAGCGGCTGCTGTTGTCGCCGCCGTCGGAGATCACCACCAGCGCCTTCCGCGGATTGTGCGCTTTCTTCATGGAGTGCATCCCCAGCAGGATGCCATCCAGCAAAGCGGTGCGCCCCTTCGATTGCGTGAAAGTCAGCCGGTTCTGTATTTCCTCAAGACTGTGAGTGAACGGCGTCACCAGTTCCGGGCGGTCGTTGAATTCCACCAGAAACGCCTCGTCTTCCGGGTTCGCGGTCTTGAAAAATTCCGTCACCGCCTGGCGCGATTTGTCGAGCTTCGGACCCATGCTGCCGCTGGTGTCGAAAACGATTCCGATCGAAAGCGGCGCGTCTTCGCTGCCGAACGAGACGATTTTTTGTTCCGCCTTGTCTTCGAAAAGCTTGAAGGCATCCTGATCGAGACCCGTCACAAACCGGTTGAGCGGATCGGTCACCGTCACGGGAATCAGCACGATATTCGTGTCGATTCGGATGTTTGCGCGCGGCAGCGGAACGGGAGCCTCCGCGGGTTTCGCGCGCGGCACGATATTTACCGGTTCTTCCCCCGAAGCACCGCCGGCAAAAATGCTCGCCGTGGCGAGCAACAGCGGAATCGTCACCCGTCGGGATCGCATCTCGTGCCTCCCTTTCTGCCTGGAGTCTAGCACAGCGGTTCGTGGTAAGATCGCGTGTGCATCGGAAAATCCTGGGCGTTATCCCGGCCCGGTACGCCTCGTCCCGTTTCCCCGGCAAATCTCTCGCCAGAATCGATTCCCGCACGATGCTGGAGCACGTTTACGAGCGGGTATCGATGGCCCGCTACCTGGGTCCCGTGGTGATCGCAACCGACGACTTTCGCATTCGCGACGAAGCCCGGCGCTTCGGCGCGCGCGTCCGGATGACGCGTGACGACCATGTTTCCGGCACCGATCGCGTGGCCGAAGTCGCCTCCGCCTTCGAAGACGCCGAACTGGTCGTGAACATCCAGGGCGACGAGCCGCTCATCGATCCCAACGCCATCGACGCCGCCATCCTGCCGCTCCTCGAAGAGAGCGCCATCCCCATGGGAACATTGAAAAAGCGGATCGAAGATCCGGGGGAAATCGCCGACGCGAATGTCGTCAAAGTGGTCACGGATCGTTTCGAAAACGCCATCTACTTTTCCCGCTCGCCCATTCCATATCCGCGCGAGCCATACGAACAACATGCGCCTGTTTATCACAAACACATCGGACTTTACATTTACCGGCGCAAATTTCTCCTGCGATACTCCGGTATGACGATCGGACCGCTGGAGCGGGCGGAGCGCCTGGAGCAGTTGCGAGCCCTCGAAAACGGGTTCAAAATCAGAGTGGTCGAGACCGACTACGAATCGTTCGGCGTGGACACGCCCGCCGACCTGGAACGCGTCCGGCAACTGGTGCGGGCCGCGAGCGCTTCTGTCCAGAGGATTACAGAAGGAGCACCCGCCACGAATGGGTAAATTCATCTTCGTCACCGGCGGCGTGGTCTCTTCCCTCGGCAAAGGCATCGCCGCCGCCTCCATCGGCTGCCTTCTCGAAAGCCGAGGCCTCACCGTTTCCCTGCAGAAATTCGATCCCTATCTCAACGTCGATCCGGGCACCATGAGCCCCTTCCAGCACGGCGAGGTCTTCGTTACCGACGATGGCGCCGAAACCGACCTCGATCTGGGCCATTACGAGCGTTTCACCCACTCCTCCCTCACCCGCGCCAACAATCTGACCAGCGGCCGCATCTACGAGCAGATCATCCAGCGCGAGCGGCGCGGCGACTATCTCGGCAAGACCGTGCAGGTCATCCCGCACGTCACCAACGAAATCAAGGCGGCCGTGAAGAAGCTCTCGGGCGGCGTTGACGTCGTCATCTGCGAAATCGGCGGCACCGTCGGCGATATCGAATCGCTGCCGTTTCTCGAAGCCATCCGCCAGGTCCGGCATGAGGTGGGGCGCGACAACTGCATTTTCGTTCACGTCACTCTGGTTCCGTGGATCAATGCCGCTCAGGAACTGAAAACCAAGCCCACCCAGCACAGCGTCAAGGAGCTGCGGGCCATCGGCATCCAGCCCGATATTCTGCTTTGCCGCGCCGAACGTTTTCTGCCCGCGGAAATGAAGGACAAGATCGCGCTGTTCTGCGACGTCGACCCGGATTCGGTGATCACCGCGAAAGACGTCGATTCCGTCTACGAAATTCCGCTCGTCTTCGCGCAGGAGAAGGTGGATGAGATCATCCTGCGGCATCTGCACCTCGACGCCACCGCGCCGCGCCGCCTCGAGCGCTGGACCGCCATGCTCGAACGCATGCAGAATCCCAAAGACAAAGTGGATATCGCGCTCGTGGGCAAATACGTCGAATATGAGGATTCCTACAAGAGCCTCAAGGAAGCCCTGCTCCACGGCGGCATCGCCCATAACGTCAAGGTCGACATCCACTGGATCGAGGCCGAGAGTTTCGAAAAGGGCGGCGCCGCCGGCCCCGAAAGCTCCCGCGAACTGGAGGACTTCGACGGCATCCTGGTTCCCGGCGGTTTCGGCAGGCGCGGCATCGAGGGCATGATCAACGTGATCCACTACGCGCGCGTCAAAAAGACGCCTTACTTCGGCATCTGTCTCGGCATGCAGACCATGGTGATCGAATACGCGCGCAACGTCTGCGGGCTCTCCGAGGCGAATTCGACCGAGTTCAATCCCGCCGCTCCGCAGCGCGTGATCTACAAGCTGCGCGAACTGAAAGGCATCGACGAACTGGGCGGCACCATGCGCCTCGGCGCGTGGCCGTGCGTCCTGAAGCCGGGCAGTTTTGCCCACAAGGCTTATGGTTCCACAACCATCTCCGAGCGCCACCGGCACCGCTTCGAATTCAATCGCGAGTTCGAGGAAACGCTCACGTCTCACGGACTGAAGATCACGGGCGAGACCCCGGACGGCACCTATGTCGAGATCTGCGAGATCGAGGATCATCCCTGGTACCTCGGCTGCCAGTTCCACCCCGAATTCAAATCGAAGCCGCTTGAGCCGCACCCTCTGTTCAGCGGGTTCATCGCGGCGGCATGCCGCTTCCGCGCGCACCGCCTTGCCGCGCGGGAGGCGCCCCTGCTGCCCGAACCCCCTTACGCCGAATCGCATGGGTATTGAATTCGCCGCTTTTGAAGCGCCCGCGCCGCTGGTGCTGATCGCCGGGCCGTGCGTGATCGAAAGCGAAGAGCACGTTAACCGCATGGCGGATGCAATCTCCCCGATCGCCGCCGCCGCCGGGTTCCCGTTCGTCTTCAAGGCCTCTTTCGACAAAGCCAACCGCACCAGCCTCCAGGGCTACCGCGGTCCGGGCGAACGGGAGGGCCTCGAAATCCTGGGGCGTTTGCGCCGGCGCGGCTTTTCCGTCCTGACCGATATTCACGAACCCGCCCAGGCCGCGCCGGCGGCGGAAGCCGTGGATATTCTCCAGATTCCGGCTTTCCTCTGCCGCCAGACCGACCTGCTGCTCGAAGCGGGCCGCACCGGCAGGATCGTCAACATCAAGAAGGGCCAGTTCGCCGGGCCGCACGATATCCACCACGCGGCGGATAAAGTGGCGTCCACCGGCAACCGCCAGGTGGTGCTGACCGAGCGCGGCTCGTCGTTCGGATACAACAATCTGGTGGTCGATATGCGCGGTCTGCGGATCATGGCGGATGCGGGCTGGCCAGTGGTTTTCGACGCCACGCACAGCGTGCAGTTGCCGGGCGCGGGCGGCGGCGCCTCGGGCGGCCAGCCGCAATTCATCCTGCCCCTGGCTTCGGCGGCCGTGGCCGTGGGCGTTGCGGGAATCTTCGTCGAAGTGCACGATGAGCCGGAAAAAGCCCTGTCCGACGGGCCCAACGCCCTGCGGCTCAGCCTGTTGCCCGCATTCCTGCGCAAACTGCGCCGGATCGACGCCGCGCGCCGGGTGGAAGATTCACTCTGAACGGCAAGCCCCTCCGCCGCGTCATAAACTAAGAGACAAGTATGTTCCTCGTCCGAAACCGAAACCGCAAGCTCAGGCGCCTGTCCGGCTTCTCCCTGATCGAGCTTCTGATCGTGATCGCGATCATTCTGATCATTCTGGCTGTCGCGTTGCCCAAACTGACCAACGCCCGCCGCTACGCGCAGGAGATGGCCGCGGAAAAAGCGATCACCACCATCCATACGGCGGAAACGCAGTACTATTCGCAGTACGGCGGCTACGCCACCTCGCTCACGCAGCTCGGCCCTCCGGCGAGCGGTTCGGCCGGCCCGAATGGCGCGGAACTGATCGACCGGGATCTGGCAAGCGGCGAAAAAGGCGGCTTCAAGTTCGTCCTGCAGCCCACCCCCACGGGTTATGCGGTATCCGTGGCGCCGGTTGCCTTCGGCACCTCCGGCAGCCATACTTTCTTCTCGGATCAGAGCATGACCATCCACGTCCACAACGGCCAGGAACCGGCCACCGCCAACGACGGAATCCTCGGCGAATCCCAGCAGCAAACGCAGCAAACGGCCCCCGCGGCTCCCAAGTAGCGGGAATTGCGTGTTGCAAATACGCGGCTCGGTGATATAGTGGTCTTTCATGACCAGCGCCTGTGCCGGCTACTTCAGCTATCGATTTTGGAGCCCCAGCTCATTTTGGAGCCCCACATCATAGTGGCGTTGGTTTTTCCCGGTTTTCAGGTTTACCAACCCACTCGAAAGAGTGGGTTTTTTCATTTACGGAAGGTTTTAGAATGATCATTTCAATGCGTCCCCATGCGACGAAGCAGGAAGTGGAATATGTCACGGAGCGGATTCAGGAATTCGGTTTTAGAGTCCATTCGATTGAAGGCGAGGAGAGGGTTGTGATCGGAGTCGTAGGCGTGGGAGGGGACGTCACCGCTTGTCTCGAATCGCTCGAAGCCACCCCCGGCGTCGAGAAGGCCATGCGCATTTCCGCCCCTTACAAGTTCGTCAGCAGGGAATTCCGCCGGGATCGCACCACCATTCGCGTCGGCAAAGCCGAAATCGGCGGCGACCGCTTCGTCACCATGGCCGGCCCCTGCTCGGTGGAAAGCGAAAAGCAGATCATGGAGACCGCCGAGGCCGTCGCCGAAGCCGGAGCCACCATCCTGCGCGGCGGCGCCTTCAAACCCCGCACCTCGCCCTACGATTTCCAGGGCATGGAAGAAGAGGGCCTGAAGCTGCTGGCCAGGGCGCGGGAAGCCACCGGGCTTGCGGTCATCACCGAGGTCATGAGCGATCGCGACGTGGATCTTGTGGCGCAATACGCCGACATCATGCAGATCGGCGCGCGCAACATGCAGAACTTCGCGCTGCTCAAAGCCCTGGGCCGCTGCGGCCGCCCCGTGCTGCTGAAACGCGGACTCAGTTCCACCATCAAAGAGCTGCTCATGTCCGCCGAGTATGTGGTTGCCCACGGCAACCCGCAGGTGATGTTATGCGAACGCGGCATCCGCACCTTCGAAACCGCCACCCGGAATACGTGCGACATCTCGGCCGTGCCGGTGCTGAATGAGATGACGCATCTGCCGGTGATTGTCGATCCCAGCCACGCCACGGGCAAGCGCAGTCTGGTGCCGGCGCTGGCGAAGGCCGCGGTTGCGGTCGGCGCCGATGGCATCATCGTCGAAGTGCATCCGTGTCCGGAAAAGGCCGTCAGCGATGGCGCGCAGTCGCTCACCATCCGGGGATTCCGGGAGATGATGGCCCAGCTCTCCGGTTATATCGAATTGTGGGAGCGGGAGCGCGTCGCCGAGATGGCGGTCGCGGTCTAGATCGGTGCCGGGCTCGCGCAGATTCGCCGCCGCGGCGATCGTTTTTGCCGCCGTCGTCCTGGCGGGCGCGGGTGTCTGGTTCCGGGTACACGAAACCCGCGCCTTCTTCGCCCCCGCGGCGCTGCTCTCGCGCTTCCCGGTGGAGGATGCGCTGGTGCTGAGCGCCGATTTCAAGACGCTGCGGCGCGCGGGTCTGCTGGCGGAATCGAAGACCCCCCTGGAAGCCGAATACAGGCAGTTTCTTGAGGGCACCGGCTTCGATTACAAGCGCGATCTCGATTCCCTCGTGGCCTCGTTCTCGCGCAGCGGCACTTTCTTCATCGCGCGCGGACGCTTCAACTGGAAGAAGCTGCGGGACTATACCGCGCGCCAGGGCGGGTCCTGCTATCAGGACCTCTGCCGCATCCAGGGCAGCACGCCGGAGCGCCACATTTCGTTCCTTCCCCTGCGCGGCGACGCGATTGCGCTCGCCGGGAGCGCCGACGATCTGGCGGCCACGAGGCTCACAAAGACCGGCGCCGCCGTGACGGCTCCCTTGCCTCAGGCTCCCGTCTGGCTCTCCGTGCCGGGCGTGGAACTGCGCCGCGCCGACGCTCTGCCGCCCGGCCTGCACCTCATGCTTTCGGCGTTGACCGCGGCCGATCGCGTCGTGATCACCCTCGGCCCGTCGGCGCAGGGCATCGAGGCGGCTCTCGAAGCCACTTGCCGCACCCCGGACGATGCGAAGATTCTCGCGAGCCAGCTGAGTTCCACCACGGGCATCCTGAAAGAAGCGCTGGCGCAGGACAAGAACGCGTCCGGCGGTGAACTGGCCGCCATGCTCACCGGGGGCCGCTTCGACCGGACGGATCGAACCGTAACCGGCAGATGGCCGGTTCGGAGAAGTCTGCTGGACGCGCTGACCGAGGGGCTTTAATCCCGTCCGGCCGGCAGGAACCGGCGCACACCGAAATCGTACGCCGCGCCGCCGATCAGCCCGCCCATCAGCGGTCCCACGATCGGCACCCAGAATACGAATCCGCCGTCGGTCAGGCCGTTATTCCTGAACCCCGCCACAACCGTGAACAGACGCGGGCCGAAGTCGCGCGCCGGATTGATGGCATAGCCGTGCAACCCCCCGAACGACATCCCGATTCCAACCACGATGGCCCCGATCAGGATCGGCGTCAGGTTGGCCTGGGGCGGTTGATTGCGATTGTCGATGATGGCGAAAATCAGGAACAGCAGGATCGCCGTGCCGATCGTCTGATCGAGCAGTCCGGCCGAAAGCATGTCCGGAAAGGCCGGAAACGTGGTGAACACGCCCGCCGTGTGCGTCAGACCGGGATCGACTACGTGGAACTGCGGACGGTAGTTCCAATACACGATCGCGGCCGCGCAGAACGCGCCTGCAATCTGGGCCACGAAATACGGGATGACCTTGACCCACGAGAAGCCGCGAAACACCGCCACCGCAAGCGTGACCGCGGGGTTGAGATGCGCGCCGGAAATCCTGCCGGCAACGTAACAACCCATCGTTACACCAATGCCGAACGCAAAATTGATATTGGTGAAACCGCCGTTGACGACCTCGCCGGGAATGCCATGGTTAAACAACACCACCATGGCGACGACGCCGTTACCGAAAAGAATCAGGATCAGTGTTCCAAAAAACTCGGCGGCGAGCTCCGGAAACATGCGGTCAGGCAACCTTCCGCAGTTTGGTGACGCGGCCGATTTCGACCCATTCCACCACAAAGATATTGCCGTGGCGATCGAACGACGCCCCGTGCGGGGCCACGAACTGGCCCGGGATGAACTGGCTCCGGTCGGTCGTGGTGCGAGGCGGGTTGTTCGGCCCCTGGCCCATGCTGACGAGGATCTTGTTGTCCTTGTCCAGAATGTGCACCGGACCGGACAAATCGGGCACCACCACCAGATCCTTGTATCCGTGGAAATGGCAAGGCTGACGGGTGCCGTCGACGATGTCGATCGGCTTGTCGTCGAGCGTATAACGCACGATGCGGCCATGGCCGCGGTCCGCCACCAGCAGGATCGGCCTGGCGGGATCGCGCAGGTCAACCATGTTGCCGTGCGGATTGTTCATCTGGTCGATGGGCGCCGGAGGTCTGGGGGCCGGCGGACCGCCAGGCCCGCGTCCACCCGCGCCGCCCGGGCCACCCGCGCCGGGGGGGCCGCCCGGGCCTCTGCCGCCGCCGCGCGCGCCGCCGGCGGCCGGTGGCATCGGCGCCGGACCGCCGAACACGTTCACCAGTTGCGGATACGCGGTCGGGCTGGCTACCGAGTAGTGAAACATATAGTACGAACCGTAGCCGTCGCCCACCCAGAAATCGCCGTTGGGCGCCGCCGCGAAATTCGTGGGACGGTAATTCAGGCCCGCGGCGCCGCCCGGACCGGTGGAACCGGGTCCCTTCTGGTAAATCGGCGAGGCCTGCGGATAGCCCATCGTCCACACTTCTTCGCCTTTCAGCGTGCGCTTGGTGACGATGCCGTGCTTCTCGTCGCAGAAATAGAGATACTCGGTCTTGCCTTCCTTGCGCAGGTACATGCCATGCGCGCCGCCCCGGAACATCGCTCCCCACGACTTCACGAACTTGCCCTTGTCGTCGAAGACCACCACGCTGTCCGGGCTCGGGCTGTCTTTATACACCGTGTGATGGATATAGATATGCCCCTGCGCATCCTCGCACACGCTGTGCGTGTTGCCGTATTTGATGTTGGAAGGCAGTTCGCCCCAGTCGTGGATGCATTCGTACTGCTGCTCTCCCGCTCCCAGAATCGGGTTCTTCGAGCCGGACTTGTTGTCCGCCATTACGAACGGGGCCACGGCGCCCACTGCGGTGGTCGTCAGAAAACTGCGTCGGGTGGTCGTCATTTCAGGTGCTCCCAGAAGATTGTATCCAACCTGTATCGGCGCGGGGGGAGCGTTTGGCGTTACCCGCCTCGCCGGGTTAATCCTTGATGCTTGAAACCCTGATGTTTGGAACCCCTGCGCCGCGCCCGCGTCAATGAGACAATAGTCGGTTCAGGATCACGGAGGTGTATCGGATTGGGCGTTCCCGTTTCGCAAATGTGGACAGTCGTGAGCTACTTGCTCCGCCAGCGCATGGCCGGGCACAAGCGGTATCCGCTCGTGCTCATGCTGGAGCCTCTTTTCCGCTGCAACCTGGCCTGTGCCGGGTGCGGCAAGATCCAGTATCCGGCTCATGTTCTCAAAATGAACATGACTCCGGAGCAGTGCTTCCAGGCCGTGGAGGAGTGCGGCGCGCCCATGGTCTCGATTCCCGGCGGCGAGCCGCTCATGCACCCGGAAATCGACCGGATCGTGGAAGGTCTGGTCGCGCGGAAGAAATATATTTACCTCTGCACCAACGCCCTGCTGCTGAAAGAAAAGCTGCATCTCTTCAAACCCAGCAAATACCTGACTTTTTCCGTGCACGTGGATGGAGAGAAAGAGCATCACGATTTCGCCGTCTGCAAGGAAGGCGGTTTCGACCTGGCGCTCGAAGGGATCCGCGAAGCGGTCGCGAAAGGCTTCCGCGTAACCACCAACACCACGCTTTTCGATGGCGCCGATCCGAAAAGCGTGCGTTCGTTCTTCGATGAAATGATGGCGCTCGGCGTGGAAGGCATGATGCTTTCGCCGGGCTATTCGTACGACAAAGCGCCCGATCAGCGGCATTTCCTCGGCCGCGCCCGCACCCGCCGTCTGTTTCGCGCCATTCTTTCCAACCGCGGCGCCGCGTGGAAATTCAACATGTCGCCCCTGTTCCTTGAGTTCCTGATGGGCAAGCGCCACTACACCTGCACCCCCTGGGGCATGCCGACCTACAACCTGTTCGGATGGCAGAAGCCCTGCTATCTGCTGCAGGATGGCTATGCGGATACGTTCGCCGAGCTGATGGAATCCACCGCGTGGGAGAATTACGGCACCGAATCGGGCAATCCCAGGTGCGCCAACTGCATGGTTCACAGCGGGTATGAGGCATCCGCGGTGCACGACCAGTTCAACACCCTGAGCGGTTTTCTCGCGACCGTGAAAGGGACTTTCTTCACCCGCTATCGCGACGCGGAAGCACTCAAAATGCTGGATGAGCCCGCCAAACCCGTCCACGCCCCGGCGGGCCTTGTGCAACTCAAAGTCAACGCGGAAACTCCCGAAGAGGTGGAAGCGTGAACGCCGAAGAACTGGAAGTCGCCCCCGGCTTCGAGCACGAAAACCTTCAGGGGCGCGCCTGGGAACCGTCTTCCGAGGACGAACTGCGCGAAGGCATCGAGAAGGCTTTCGACTATCGCGGCGACGTCACCATTGTCCGCAAGGACGGCAGCGCGGTGGAAGGCTATATCTTCGACCGCCGCGCCGGCGCCACCCTGGCCGGCTCGTTCCTCCGGCTTTTCCCCAAAAACGATCCGGCGAAAATCGCCATCCCGTATTCCGACATCGCCGGCTTGAAATTCACCGGGCGCGATACCGCCGCCGGCAAGAGCTGGGAAGCCTGGTTGAAGAAGTATTGGGAAAAGAAGGCGGCGGGCGAGACGAACATCGAACTGACGCCCGAAAAGCTGGACTGATCTACTGCGCGCCTGACTTAAAGAGCAAGCCTGACTTAAAGAGCGACCGGTACTTCCAGCCCCAGCGGCAGCGCCGCTACATCCGCCCAGATCGACGGCGCGACATGCTGCACAAACGACAGCGATGTCACCGCGAAACCGCGTGGACCCTGGTACCGCGCCCATCTCTCCCGCGCGACCGCCGCGAGGCCCGGAGCCTGCCCCGGCAGCGGGTTCTGCGCGATCGTAATGTGAGGATGGTAAGGAAAATTCTCCGTGAACTGCAGTGCGCGGCGATTCAGGCGCGCATAGAGCTTTCGCAGTTCGCTCATTCCGCGCGAGAGCCCCAGGTAGACCACATTGGATTCTTCGAAGACTTCGATATCGCCCGGTTCAACCCGGAACGGCGCCGCCTGACGGACATCGTCCGCGAGTTGCTCCACGGCGTCTCTGAGACTGCCGCGCAACGGCCGCGGCGGCAGAATCGTAACGTGCGCGCGCGGCCTGCAGCCCGGCGTCAGCTCTTCTCTCAACTCATCCAGAAATCGGGCCAGCGGATCGGGGATATAGCTCACCAGCGCAAAGTGGCCGAGTGTCTGGTTTTCTCCGAACGGCTGCCCATCCCCAACGGGCGATAGCATTCTCGATTCCAATTGTACCGTCGAGCCCGCCGCCGTACAATTCCGGCGGTACTCCACGGGTACTCCGGTACCGTTCGCACCCGCGTCTGTCCGCGGCAAGCGGCCCGCAACCGCATTGTGTTAGAATTTGGATTCCCGGAATATTTCATGCCCAAATTAAAGACCCACAAGGGTGCGTCTAAACGGTTCAAGAAGACCGGGACGGGTAAAGTGGTCAGGCAACATGCATTCGCCCGGCACATTCTCACGTCCAAGTCGCGCAAACGAAAGAATAAACTGCACACCAGCGTGGTGGCGGATGTCGCCGATCAGGCCGTGCTGCAGCGCATGATCCCCTACTAGGCGGATCGGAAGCCGCCTCTGACGGGCCGATATCTGTCCCGGAAGAGGCCATGGTCCCCGCGGGGACCGGCGAGCGAACGGCGCCACCGCACGTGCCCGTTTCGCCGCAACTTACAGCAGCATCTACATCAGGAGAAAGAAACGTGCCTAGAGTCAAACGTGGTACTAAACGACGGGCGAGCCGCGCCAAAACGCTGGATCTCGCTTCGGGTTATTTTCTAACCAAGAGCAAACTGCACCGTTCCGCTCAGGAAGCCGTCGAGCGGGCGCTGAAGTTCGCCTACACGGGCCGCAAGCGCAAGAAACGGGATTTCCGCTCCCTGTGGATTGTCCGCATCAGCGCCGCTGCGCGCGAAGCGGGCCTGTCTTACAGCAAGTTCATGCACGGGCTCAAGCTCTCCGGGCTTGCCCTCGATCGCAAAGTGCTGGCGGAAACGGCCACCGCCGACGCCGCGCAATTCGCTCTGATCGCGGCGCAAGTCAAGACCGCCCTCGCCGGCGCCGGTCAATAGACGGCGGTCACCAGGAGTACGCGAAATGGCAGCCACCTCACAGGAATTGGAAGTCGATACTCTCAGTCACCTCGAAGAACGCATCCAGAAGACCGTTGCGCTCGTGAACCGCCTCCGCCAGGAGAAGGATTCCGCATTGAAGGAGCTGGCCGCCACGCAGGAGTCGCTCGCGGGTTCCCAGAAAACGAACGCACAGCTTTCCGAAGAGATCGAATCTCTGCATTCGGAGCGCCATCAGGTGCGCAACCGGATCGAGAAGCTGCTGGGCCATATCGATCAGCTCGGCGCCGCCTGAGCCCGCACAATCTCCCGATCGGATGAACCGGGCGCTTGCAATCTCCCGTCCGGTTCATCCGTAATAGCCGATGTGGCAGTTGATTTCGGCGCGCTCGATTTCGCAACCATCCTCACCGACAATCAGTCGCTCGTCTTCAGCCTCGCGCTGCGTTTTCTGCGCGACCGCGAAGCGGCCGAGGAACTGGCGCAGGATGTCTTCCTCCAGCTCTACCGGCAGCTCCGCCGGATCGAAAGTCCCTCGCATGCCACCTGGTGGCTGCGCCGGGCGATCTGCCATCGCTGCATCGACGAAGCGCGCAAGCGGCGGCTCCGCCCCCGGGTCGGTCTCGACGCCGCTCCCGAACCTCTCGCCGAAAGCCGCACGCCCGATCCAATGCTGAACGAGCGCCTGCGCCGGCTGGTCGAAGCGCTGCCGGAGAATGCCCGCATCGTCGTGCTGCTGCGCTATCAGGAAGACCTCGATCCCACCGAGATTGCGGGAATGTTGAATATGCCGATCGGCACCGTCAAGAGCCATCTGCACCGCTCGCTTGCGGTCCTGAGAGGCAAACTCGAACGCCGTGAACCGGCAAAACAGGAGACCTGCCAGTGAATCTGGACCACCAACTGCGAGAAGCTCTGCGGCGGGAACCGGCTCCGGCGGATTTCGCGGAAAATGTGCTGGCCCGGATCGCGCCCGCGCGCCATCGTTCCGGCCGGAGCCCCGTCGCGCTCGCTCTCGCCGCCGGACTGGCGCTCGCGGCAATTCTTCCCTGGGCGATATCGGAGCACCGGCGGCGCCAGGGCTAATCCGCCAAAGACGAGTTGATGACCGCGCTCTCCATCACCCGGACTCAGTTGCAGCAGACCAACGAAAAGATATATCGAAACACGAGGCGAAAGTAATGAAAAAAGCATGGATTCTCATCGCCGCCGCGATCCCGGCGTTTGCCCAGCAGGGCTTCGATTTCAAGTTGCTCGATAAGCTCGGCGCCAACGCCAAAGAGTCGACCAACATCGCGCTCGACGGGGATACGCTCAAAATGGCGAGCAACTTTATGGGTCAGGGCAAAGACTCGATCAGGACTCTGGTCAACAACCTGAAGGGAGTGTTTGTCCGAAGCTTCGAATTCGATAAAGAAGGCCAGTACGCCGAAGCCGATCTCGCGCCTTTGCGCGCTTACCTGAAATCGCCCCAGTGGAACAAAATCGTCGATGTGAAGGAAGCCGGAGAGACCAGTGAAATCTATCTCCAGCCGCTGCCGAACAATCAGCTTGGAGGCCTCGCCATCATCTCGGCCGAACCCAAAGAGCTGACGGTGGTCTACATCACCGGCATCCTCAACATGAACGACCTCGGCAAGCTGGGCGGCAATCTCGGCATCCCCGACATGAAATTCATGCATGAAGAGAAAAAACCGGTCAACGCCAAAAAGGACTGACCGGAGCCTGTACCATGAAGCGCCTGTTGCCTCTGTCGTTACTGGCCGCATCGCTGTTCGCGCAAACACCGGACGCCGGCGAAATCATGCGGCGCGTCGCCGCCAACGTCGGTCGCGCGCAGGCGGCGCGGCGGGCCTGGGTCTACGATCAGGACCTCTTCATCCGCCTCAAACGGGCGAACGGAAAACTGGCCCGCGAAGAGAGCCGCCAGTACACCGTCGCCCCCACCGCGAAAGGGGCGCGGCGGAAGCTGGTCAAGGTCGAAGGCAGGATCCTCGATGGCGGAAAAGAAATCGGCTACACCGAAGCCGGATTTCGCCGGAACGACAGCGATATCGACGGCGCAATTGTCGACAGCCTCGCCCGCGAAACCCTGTGGCGGCCGGACAGCATGGGTCTCATGGAGTACTGGGAACCTCTCGAACCGAAAAATCTGGACAAGTACGAATTCACCTTCAACGGCGAAGAGCGTTACCGCGATTACGACGTCTACCGGATAGCGTTCCGTTCGAAAGAAGACTCCTGGGAAGGCGAAATTCTCATCGAGCGCCATGAATTTCAGCCCGTTCTGGTAACCTCCGCGTGGACCGGAAGAGTTCCAAAGGCCGTCGCCATCGTGCTCGGAACCAGCGTCAAACACGTCGGCGCCAAAATCGCTTACAAACGGTTCGACAAAGACCTCTGGTTCCCGGTCCAGTGCGGCGGCGAGACGAAATTCCGCGTGCTGTTCTTCTACGCCCGCACCATCGCGTTCAGCGGCACGAATCGCGACTTCCGCAAGACCGATGTCCAGAGTTCCATCCAGTTCGGCGACGAATCGGCTCAGTAGCCGTCTTCAGGTCTCGCGCTCAAACCGCCTTTTTCCACGTTTGAGATAGACTCATTGGAGATGTCACTCGCCCGCCTTCCCTTCGTCTTTTTATCCCTGGTTCTCCTGTCTCAGGCCCAGAACGCCGACTGGCGCTACTACGCCGGCGATGCGCACAGCACCAAATATTCCCCTCTCGCACAGATCGACGCATCCAACGTCAAAAACCTCCAGATCGCCTGGCACTGGACTTCCGATAACTTCGGCCGCACGCCCGACCGCAACTGGGAAGTCACGCCCCTCATGGTCAACGGCGTTCTTTACTTCACCGCGGGCACGCGCCGCGATGTCGTGGCGGCCGACGCCTCGACCGGCGAGACTCTCTGGGTCTATCGCATCGATGAAGGCGAGCGCGGCGCGCGCGCCGTCCGCACCGTCAACCGGGGCGTCGCCTACTGGAGCGACGGCAATGGCGACGAGCGCATCGTCGTCATCACCCTCGGCTACCACCTCGTGGAACTGAACGCCAAAACCGGTCTTCCCATACCGGCCTTCGGCGCGAGCGGCATCGTGGATCTCCAGGAAGGCCTCGACCGCGAAAACATCAAGCCCGGCATCATCGGCGCCACCTCGCCCGCCATGATCGTGGGCGATGTCGCCGTGGTCGGCTCCGCGCTCGGAACCCCCGCCACAGGCTCCGCGCCGCCCTCCATGACCAACGTTCCCGGCTATGTGCGCGGCTTCGACGTGCGCACCGGCAAACGCATCTGGACCTTCCACACCGTCGCCCAGCCGGGCGATTTCGGCAACGAAACCTGGGAGAAGGATTCCTGGAAATACACCGGCAATACCGCCGTCTGGGCGCCCATGAGCGCCGATCTCGAACTCGGCTACGTCTACCTGCCCGTCGAAACGCCCACCGGCGATTTCTACGGCGGCCACCGCCCCGGCAACGACCTGTTCGACGAAAGCATGGTGTGTCTCGACGCCCGCACCGGCAAGCGCATCTGGCACTTCCAGGCGGTGCACCACGGCATCTGGGACTGGGATCTTCCCGCCGCGCCCATCCTCCTCGATATCACCGTGAACGGAAAGAAAATCAAGGCCATCGCGCAGGTCACCAAGCAGGCCTTCACCTTCGTGCTCGACCGGACCAGCGGCCAGCCCGTCTGGCCCATCGTGGAGCGCCCGGTGCCGCAGTCCGACGTTCCCGGCGAACAGACCTCTCCCAC